>Ga0315533_1000367_pt1 | contig 40463 bp, 38 predicted proteins | sample SalMarSW160130MG_FD_203081 | JGI IMG/M metagenome (GOLD analysis project Ga0315533, IMG submission 203081) | Salt marsh sediment microbial communities from the Plum Island Ecosystem LTER, Massachusetts, United States - Salt Marsh Sediment SW1601-30 ...
GATAATGGAAGAGAAAAAAGGATCATACATTGTGGCGACAGTCTCTCAGGAAGTGAACAAGACAGAAATACTCAGGAAGATGATGGATGAATTACCCATTATTGCACTTCCAAGGCAGTTTATAGTCATCAGTGAGCTGCCCATGATGAGTACGGGGAAGATTGATTTCCGTACTGTTACAGGGATGGTCCAGACAATAATGAACGACTCCGGCGGGCAGGATAAATAAATGATTTTTATTCGGTTGGCTTCGCCGAATTCGCCCTGAATATTCGGATTCCGGGTTCCGAGTTCCGGGAATAGTGTGCAGCATAAAAGATAAAACCACGCGATGTAATTCCTTTAACCACTGAATTACACTGTTAATATCTTCTACTTTTTACTTTTTACTTTTTACTTTTTACTTTTTACTTTTTACTTTTTACTTTTTACTTTTTACTTTTTACTTTTTACTTTTTACTTTTTACTTTTTACTTTTTACTTTTTACTCTGTACCATATACGTTATATTCATGTCTTCCCTTCTGATCTCAGACATGAAAAAAGCTGTCAAGGCGGTTGCCCTTTTTAAGCCGGTAATGATAAAAGAAAAATACCAGGGAGACAGGAAGAATTGAAATCGCTGCTATGAGCGACCATCGCAAATCCACTGATCCGTTCAGGTATTTATCAAGGATCATTTCAGTGATAATGCAAAATCCTGATAAAATAATTAATGCTGCAGCAATGATGTTCAGCCCTTTAAAATGGGCAGTCCTGTATAGAATAATGATAATACCTGTAGTAATAAATGCAGCAATTATCATTGGAAGGCCGACAGGAAAGAACCAATTCTGACCGGCAGCAATCACGTCAATCAGAAAAAGAGATGTAAGTACTGTTGCCATCAACAGGGAGACTAATATGTAGGGCCTCCTGCTTTCAAAAAGGAATAAAGTGAGAACTATCCATGCTGCTGATACTGAGACATCACAATAAAGTGACCATTTCAGGTTTTTACTTATCAGCAGTTCGACTATTGTACAAACAGCGATTCCGGAAAAAGCTATTATCCCGCTTAATTCCCAGAGATATCTTCTGTTTTCTTTTCTTTGAATCTGAATGATCCCTGAAGGATAATTATCGGAGATATCTGCCTGTTCAGATTTAATTAAAGGATCCTTACCGCAAAGAGGACATACCCTTAATCCATTATCCAGTTCAACTCCGCAATTAACGCATATTGCCATTGTCTTTGCTTTTTAATCGTCATTTAAAATTTTAACATGAATACCGGCATCCGCGAGATGCCTTAAAATATGCCGTTCAAGTTCACATGATTGTGTGATATTACTAAAGCAGATCCTCAGGTTGTTTTTATATGAAATCAGAGCGCAGCCTACCTTCACTTTTGGATTGGGTGGAGGTGGAATGAGTTCGATATTATCAATCATATTCTCCATTTCTCCCGGAAGAGTTACCAGTCCAAGATTCGTTACCATACCTGTCCAGCGCTTTGAAGCAAGCCCTTTATATACGGAAGCAATAACCATTTTTTTTATGAAGAGAGGCATCACCCTTATAATAAAAAGCTTTTCAGAACTGACATTCGACGACAGAAATCTTGATAACTGTTTGACATCCGCACTGATCTGCAACTGGTTATGAACTGATCTGAGTATCTCTTCAAACGTATAAGTCCCCAGTCTTACGTCAATCTCCGGCAACACAAAAAGAGAAAAATTACGCATTGTTCTGCTGGGAAATATTTTTCTCATATTAACCGGTACTTCAATCCTCAGTACCTTTCGTTTTCCTTTTTTACTTTTTTCTTTCCCGGATAAAAATATTTTCTGAAGAGAAAAATGATAGACAGACACAAAATACTCTGTAACAGACACTTTATGCTTACGGGATAACTCAAGGATTTCATTAACACTGACCTCAGCGCGAAGCATCCTTAATTTTGGTTTCTTATTAAGTTTGTAAGGAAGATGCCAGGCTTTAACGAGTTTTGATGGAGCAGGCAGCTTTTGAAAAAACTTGTTATATCCGTCTTCGTACTCCTCTTCGGATACCGGCATCGAAGGCAGTATTATTTCTCCCGATGTACTGATATGCTTGCCGGTAATAATGAGGTAAGTATAAAGCAGCGATTTAAGGTATTCTATCGCCCCTCCTCCATCGGTCAGTATATGAATGAACTCAACCGAAATCCTTTTGCCTTTAATTAGCACCCTGTAAAGGGGTTCGCTTTTTCTTTTCGCAGCAAATGCGGTGCAGGGGATTTTTTCTTCAACCTGTATACGCGGCAACTGATCATTAAACTCAAGGAAATGCCAGAATACTCCGCTTCCCAGGGAGACACTGAAATAGGGGAATCTCTTCGCCGTTATTGCCACAGCTTCCCTGATGGCCGAATATCTGACAGGTTCCTTCAACGAGGCAGTTATCCTGAATACGGAAGTAAGATCATTCGACATAATTGCCGGAAATAGCTTCGCGGCATTATCAAGCTTAAGCCAGCCTCTCTCCTGAAACGATTTTGTCTTAATAGCTATTCCTCCCCGTTTATATTATGCAAAGATAAAGGGTTTATGATTATACCGATTACAGTCTGTCAGGCTAATGGCCTTATTTCTCTGATAACTCCCTGGAATGTCTTTTAAAGAAGGACCAGATCACTTCGCTGGCATTAATATCCCTGCAGGTTTTTCCTACGATCCATGCAGGCAGATACTGAAAACCGCCCGGCCAGGTATGGCCGCCGCCATCAATTGAATAAAGAATTACTTCAGTTCCGTCAGTACCGTCAGTGTACTCTTTCCTTGTCACTCTTGTACCATCTTTGGGATCCAGGTCGGGCTCTTCAGTCACTACCGGCAAAGCTGAACACTGGTTCCGGTTTACCCAGAATCCAATAGATTCATCCACTGACAGGACTTTTCCAAGATTTATCCTGCGTATACTGCTGTAAATACTCCCCCCTTCGTATGGTACCAGCGGATCATTGACATTATTAATGGCCAGTACTGAAACAGGCCTGGAAGGATAGCATTCAGGGTAAAGCATATGAGGAATATTTCCGTCTACAGGGGCAATTGCAGCAATTTTATGAGATATTTCGCAGGCCAGGCGATATGACATTATAGCACCGTTTGAAATACCTGTAACATAAACCCGTTTTGGATCTATGTTGTAATCCTTTATCATAGAGTCTATTAATGTAGAAATGAAGCCGACATCATCAATGTTTTCCCTGTGTGCACGGTCGTTTGCTTCTTCATCCATCCTGCCGTCATTCCAGTTCAGCTCTATACCATCAGGATAGACCACAATGAATCCATCCTTATCGGCAAGCCTGTCAAAAGCTTTGCGTGTAACAATAACCATGCTTTCTCCGTTTCCTCCCCTTCCATGTAATGCAATGACCAGAGGCAGCTGTACTGATTCATCATGTAATGACGGAATATGAGCATGAAAAGTCCGCTCCAGGTTATCGTATATAAATGATGCTCTCTGAGCTATACCGTCATGAACCGGAAAGAAGATCAGACAGATACCGGCCGGCATTTTCATAAATGCAGAAAGTGTAGTTTTTGAAAATAACCTGTATTTCATATAATTGACAAATGTCAACATAATTTATGAATAAGACAGGATTTATTTTGCATATCATAAATAATACAATCCTTCTTGCCGTTGTGTCATTACACCACTTTTCCTACCTTTAATCCATAATATCGTATTACAATGAAAAAAATCGGCATCATTGGACCCAATACACCTGTCTGCAGCGAAGATTTATATTACTTCGGTATTGATCTTGGCAGGGAGATAGCCACTCCCGACAGGATCATTATCTGTGGGGGACGGGGAGGTTTTATGGAGGCTGTCTGTAAGGGAGTGAAGCAATCGGCAGGTACATTTCCATCGCAGACCATCGGCATATTGCCCGAAGACACAGCAGATAAGGCCAACCCGTATATCGACATTGCCATACCCACAGGGATAGGTCTGGCGCGCAATCTCATCATAATAAACACGGCCGATATCATCATAGCAGCGGGTGGCGGCGCCGGGACTCTCTCGGAGATAGCCTTTGCATGGCAGAGAAATAAAAAAGTCCTTTGTGTTACCTCTTTTGGCGGCTGGGCAGCTGATCTCGCCGGTGTGGACCTTGACAAGCGTGCCATGGAACTTCTCATTCCGGTCTCATCCATCAAAGAGATCAAGGAATGGTTATAGTACTATCGGGACGAAGGAGTATCTATTCACATTTCAGATTTGTTCTCTGTGCTTTTGATGCTTCGGCAAAGGGTCCGTACATGGCATTCTTAAATGAAGCGCATGCATTGGCGGTTTCTCCTTTGCCTGCCTGTGCAACAGCAAGCTGATAGTAAAACTTCGCTTTAGCTTCGGCTTCACCTGTTTCAAGATCGAGTCCTTTTTGAGCATATTCAGCGCCGCTGTCGAAATTCTTCTGTTTGTTATACACGTCGGCGAAGTAGTAGAAAAGGTCCTTGTCGTCGTCATATTTTGCAGCTTTATTCAGCAGGACAAGCGCTTTATCCAGACTATCTTCCTGGTTTGCCAGTGATCCGGCGGCACGAAAATATTCAAGAGCCAGTGTAGATGCCTGTTTCTCCCTTTCATCATCCTTTCCGCTCTCCAGCTTTCCAAGAAATGAATCTATTGTTTCCTCGAAAGCGTCGTTATTATTCTGCCTCATGTATATGAGGGCCTTGTTGTATATTGCATTAAGATAACCGGGATTGATCAATAAAAGGCTGTCAAATGCCAGAAGGGCATTGTCATAATCATTCTGCGTAAAGAAATCGGTTCCCATCTTGTTATAGCCCTGTACCAGGATTTTCCCGGCAGTTGCTTTATTTGATGTGCTTCCATATTTCTCAGCAGCAGCGGAAGCCTTCTTTGCAGCATCTATGATTTCCGGAGCCGGTTTCTTTTCATTATAGGCATTAAGTGCAACTTTAACATATAATCCAGGTAACACTTTCGTTGCTTTTTCTTTAAGATCAGCAGTTTCATCACCAACGTTGTTTGCCAGTAAAATCACCTGCTCGAATGCAACAATAGCAGCACCGGGATCAGTCTGTGAAGCCTTGGCGCCTTCATTATAAGCCGAAATTACATCATTACGTGTCTGTGCGTTGAGGTTTGTACCTATAATAGCAGAGACGACCAGTATCCCTGCAATCTTTCTCATTTGTTTAATGTTCATTTTAATTCAGATTATGAGGTTATTATAAACACTTTTCCTTTTAAAGACGGTAAATATAGAAATTATATTTTAAAAACACCTTCTATGAAAAAATGTTCAGCGTTCAGCGGAGGCGAAATGAAAAGACGGAGTTCCGCACGACGGAACGAAAAATGTCGTGTCCCATGCAAATGGAATGAGTAAGACTTTAATTTTGTCAGTTGATATTTCTGAAAACCCTTCTGAAATGATATCCATAAATGCTGTAGGTGACTGCCAGTGGAAATGACTTCGGTTTGTTAAAAATGCTCCAGAGAAGGAGTTTCCAAAAGTATCTGCGGTTCTTCTTTAAAATTCCTATATATATTACCGATTTTATAAATGCCATAAACCTGTTCAATGAAAGCGGCTCGTGAAAAGGGGGATCATATTGTTTCAGAAACAATAGTACCCTGGCATAATAGGCCTTACAGGAATAGATATTCTGAATGATTTTCTGATATCCTTTCAACAATTCATTTTTATCCATTACCGGTTTAAAATTCATTGAGTAATTGGTATTATCGCCGGAAAATTTGTCAGTTATCCGGCCTTCATCTTTCAGCCGCTTGTATAGTTTTGATAATCGCGGGGCATTCAGAAGCCCGACCATTGCAGTTATGATACCGCTTTTCTGAATAAAGTCGATCTGCCGCTGAAATATATTCGGCGGATCGTTATCAAATCCGACTATAAATCCTCCATAAACTTCCATCCCGTAACGCTGGATTATATTTACACACTCTTTCAGGTCGCGATTATTATTATGCAGTTTGTTGCACTCCATCAAACAACTCTCCTCCGGAGTTTCAATACCCACAAATACTTTAGTAAAACCCGCTTTGACCATCATATTCATAAGATCTTTATCGTCAGCCATATTAATAGAGGCTTCTGTGATAAACATGAACGGACTGCCGTTTGATTCCATCCAGTTAATAATCGCCGGAAGCAACTCAGTTTTCAATTTCTTTTTATGCCCGATAAAATTATCATCTACGAAAAACACACTGTCTCTCCATCCTATTTGCAGCAATTGATCCAGTTCGGCAATTATCTGCGCCGATGTCTTTGTGCGAACATGACGTCCAAAAAGGGCTGTAATATCACAAAACTCGCAATCAAAAGGGCATCCTCTTGAGTACTGTATTCCAGCCGTTGCATATTTGCCAGATTTTAAAAGTGAATAATCGGGCAAAGGTGATTTTGTCATATCAGCAAATTTATCTGACTGATAGATCTTTTTTGGCCTTCCGTTTTTAAGATCCTCAAGAAAAAGAGGTAAAGTTATTTCTGCTTCATTTAGCACTAAATGATCTATTTCAGGATACTGATCATATTCTTCCGTGAACAGCGGGCCTCCTGCTACCATTTTGGTATTAAGCTGTTTGCATCGCGTGATAATTTGTTTTACCGAAGCCAGCTGAATCGACATGGCGCTGATGAAAACATAATCTGCCCAAATAATATCTTTATCCCTGAGCCTGGAAACATTGAGATCCGTGAGTTTCTTATTCCAGTGGTCAGGTAATAATGATGCTACAGTAATAAGACCCAGAGGTATATTCGAAGCCTTTTTGGAAATAAACTTTAAAGCATACTTAAAGCTCCAGTATGTATCAGGATACTGAGGATATACCAACAGAATATTCATAGCGGTAAAAGATAATTTCTGACAAAGGTATTTTCATGATATATCCATAGCAAAAAGAAGGGACTAATGCACGCTAATCAGGGATTAATCAAAAAAATAGGGATAAATATCAGAGATTAGGGGTAAATGCCATTCGCCTCTGGTCACCTATAAAGCTTCTCTGAGCTTTAACAGATACTGCCTTGAAACAGGGATTCTTTCCTGGTATCCCTTTAATGTTATCCAGTGACTGCTATAATCCTGATGAAGTTTTTCGATATAATGCATGTTTACTATGCACGATCTGTGGCAGCGAATAAAATTCGAATACGGTTTAATCTGAAGCTCGATATTTTTCATAGTATTCCGTATAAGTATTTTCTTAAAGTTATCACCATCCATATATACTATTTCCACATAGTTATCAGCAGATTGAATAAAGATAATTTCTGCAATAAGAAGTGTGAGGTTTTCAGTGCCTGTTTCAGAAATAAACTCAATAGATTTATTAAGATTATCTTCTTCATATTTTTCAATCTGTTTTTGAATTGTCTTCCGCTCAGAAATCAAAGATTCATTTTGTTGAATTAATCCTTTATTTACATCATTTAATTTTAAAGTCACCGGCGGGGCGAGACAGATCAATACTATTTTAAAAACTATATAGAAGGAGATATTTACAAATCCCACATACCGCAGATAGAAGGTAAAAGCAACGGAGCATAAAGTCAAAATAATTAAGCTGTCAAGGTACAAAGACAGGGCAGGCTCGCTGCCGTTTTGATCATTCTTTTGAATTATCCGGGGGAAAGCAATCCTCAGTAAGAACATGAAAAAAAAGACAATGGCCCCAAAACCGGCAACAAACAGCAGCCTGTTGTTAAAATCGAACCTTTCGAGAGGAAATGGCTGGAAAAAAAGTATGAATAAGAATATCCCAAAGCTGATACTCAGGAGAAGTCTTATTTCCTTATTTAACAACTGTACAAACCGGTCAAATTTTTTATTCATAATTATAAATCAAAAACCTCTTCAGTCCCGTTTATCATAATTCAAATTTAAGTATTTTTTAAACATTGTTTTTATTTGAATCCTTTTACCGTCATACCGTTGTGCCATTGCGCCGTTGCGCCGTTTTACCATTTTTCTTATCTTTGTGTTTGCATTAAGAATCCTTAAATGGATGCCAACCGGGAAACAACACCACGGTGGTAAAAACGATGAAAAAGAAAAAATAGATCAGGATAAACCGAATCTGAGTCCTGAAAAGAAGCAGTCACCACCAGACTGGCGTGAAAAGATAAGCCCGTCTTCGCTGCCGCTATCAGCCCCTTCCGGTAGTCAAAGAAAGCTACGGTGTACAAAGTGCGCCTTTACCTAATTTTGGTGACGGACTTCAATTCATTTGTCTCCATTGCATTTCGTCATTCATTTTTAACCTGTCGGTAACTTTTATTTTGTAATCATCAGCAGAGAGATAAGATTTGCATAGATAAAAATAAAATCAATGACAAAGGCTATCATCCCAATAATATTGTTGTTTATGCAGGCGGGCAGCTTATTATGCCAGACAACCATAAAAGGAAGCATTCAGACCGGCAAAAATCAGCCAGTCATTGGGGCAAATATCTATCTAAAAGGAACAATCGAAGGAACAAATTCCGACGAGCAGGGTAATTTTTCATTATTAACTGACCTGACGGGAGATATGACAATGTTCGTGAGCTGTATTGGTTATAAGACACATGAAGAGCCCGTCAGGCTTCAGAATGACACTATTAAATTTAATATCATTCTTGCCGAAAATGATATCGAGCTAAAAGAAATTGTCGTTTATGCCAGCACATTTGAAGCCGGGGATAAGAAAAAATCCGTGGTGTTGAACAAGCTTGACATGGCTACCAATCCCGTAGGTTTCGGTGATGCATTAAGCGTTATGAGAACATTGCCGGGAACAAGCAATGCAAGTGATGAAGGTGGTTTGTTTGTCCGCGGAGGTGAACAAAATGAAACTAAAACGATCATTGACGGACTGATGGTTGAGAGTCCATACACTGCAAAAATGCCGGGAGTACCGGTTCGCGGCAGATTCTCACCCATGCTGTTCCGGGGTACAGTTTTCAGTACGGGCGGGTACTCGGCCGAATACGGGCAGGCATTGTCTTCAGTATTGATCATGAATTCGATAGACACCCCGGAAAAAGATGAAGCAGGTGCTTCCCTGTTTCTGTCAGGTGTCAATTTCATCGGAACAAAAAAACGGGAGAAATCATCCCTGTCTGGTTCAACACAATATATAAATATGTATCCCTCTTACAGAATCTTCAACACGAACATCAAATGGGATCGTGAACCTCAGAGTTTTAACCAGACGATAGCATTCCGTCAGAAAACAGGGAAAAGAGGCCTGATAAAGATCCTGGCCAATTATTCACTGGATAACAGCAGCATGTATTATTACGACCTCGACACAAGGATGGATGACCTCATCTCCCTAAAGAATAACGATCTGTTCATAGTATCGTCGTACAAAGGCACAATCGGGAAAGACTGGATAGTGAGTTCGGGTGCTTCGTACAGTTTTGATATTGAAAAAGTCAATATGGATGAAGATAATATTGAAACCACAAAACAATCATATGAGCTTAAGCTCTCCCTGACAAAGCCTGTAAGTGAAAATCTGAATATAAAGTTCGGTGGAGACCTGTTAAACAAAGATTATTTGAGAGATTATGTGCCTCTTTCAGGCAATTCATATAAATGGAAGTTTAACAGTCCTGTAATTTCAGCTTTTTTTGAGTCAGAAATAAAAATATTGAAAAGGATATCAACACGTATCGGCGGAAGAGCTGAATCATTACCGATGTCTGATGAGCTTTACGTTTCACCCCGCTTCTCTTTAGCTTATAAAACTACCGTGAACAGCCAGTTGTCGCTGGGATACGGAAGCTTCTCCGAACAGCCTTTAAGCGAATACCTGGGCTACAATAATAAGCTGAAAACAGAAAAATCCGAACACTTCATAATCAATTACCAGCTGACTAAAGAGAGCAGGATATTCAGGATTGAAGCTTACTATAAAAATTATGACAGGCTTATTAAATACGACTCTCTTTATGCCATTGCGCCTGAGGCGTATAATAACAACGGATCGGGATATGCAAAAGGCATTGATCTTTTCTACAGGGACTCAAAAACAATAAAAAACGGAGATTTCTGGATATCCTATTCATTGATTGACAGCAGGCGCAATTACAGGGATTATAGTTTTACGCACACTCCGTTTTTCCTTGCAACACATAATGTGTCATTGATTTATAAGCATTATATTGAAAGACCCGAATCATATATCAGCGCAGGTTATGAATTCTCAAGCGGACGGCCTTATATCGACCCGAATATCAGTCTTTCTGAAATACAAAGAACAAAATCATACAATAACCTGAGCCTGAGCATTTTCCATTTTACCAGGATTTTCGGGAAGTTTACTATGATCTATGCCCAGGTCAGCAATATCACTGGCAGCGGGAATATTTTCGGATACAGGTATGCAGGTCGTCCGGATGAATCCGGAGTATATGAATCAGCACCTGTCTTGCCGGTGTCACGCAGGTCTTACCTGATCGGCCTGTTTGTCTCCTTTACGGGCAAACCTGAAATGTAAAGAACGGTGCAAAGGTGCAAAGGTGCAATGGCACAAAGGCATAAAGGATAATTTAGTTTAAACAAAATATATAAAATGAAAATAATATTCTTTGCGGCAATTTCAATTATGTTGTTTCAGACTATTTCCGGCAGCGATACTTTGTATTATTCAGTGCTGAGGAAAAGTATTGACCTGGCTCATCAGGAGTATAAGCCGGAGAATTACCGGCAGTTAGCCAACTGCTGCGAACGGATCTTTCTTGTTTACACAGATGACTGGATACCATATTATTACGGGGCCTATGCTTATATCAACATGAGTTTTATTGAGACTGATGAAAATATCATGGAAATGTACTGTGACAGGGCCCAGGATCTTCTTGATGAAGCTTTTAAGATCAAATCCGACGAATCGGAGATCTGTGTGCTTCAAAGCATGTTATATTTTGCCCGTATGTCGATCAGCCCGATGATCAACGGCCCACTGTACCTTCCGAAAGCTAACGGTGCTCTTGATGATGCCTTGAATCTTGATCCCGGAAATCCCAGGATATATTATTTAAAAGGTAAATCGCTGATGTACACACCCAAATTTTTCGGAGGAGGAAAAGAGGCTGCAATTCCCTTATTTGAAAAAGCATTAAATATATTCAGGAGTTTTAAGCCGAAAAGCATTGTTCATCCGGCATGGGGGAAAGAAGATACATTGAAACTTTACAACGAGTGCAAAGCCGTATCGACCGAACAGGATTCAGACAAACAGCCGGAAAAACAGGAATAAGCAATAATGAGTCTGACATAAATGTCTAAATTTGACAATAATGTTTCCTGACATTTATATAAAATCCGATTTTAAGCTGTTCAGGTTTACGCGATGGAACCTGATAATTCCCGTCATCATAGGATTAATTATTACCCTCCTGGCATACCCGCAGGGATTTTTATCTGTCAGTATCATGCTGTTTGTTCTTATCTATTCCCTGGCAATCGGCATCCCTTCCATGAAGAGTTTTGAATACATCGAATGGAAGCTCGAACAGCATATCCCATGGCTGAAGAGACCCACCCTTAGGTTTTTTTTAACGGCTCTTCTTGAAACAATAAGTGGCATTCTTATTCTCACTGCAGTTAATTACCTGATTTTTATTGTAATACAACGACAGCAAATTGACATCTTATACAGCAAAACATATGAAGGGCTGAAATACCTGGTCGGTTTTATCATTATCAGCATCATCCTTATCAATCTTACTCATTTCTTTAAAAGCTGGAGGCAGGCAGCCCTAAATGAAGAAAAGCTTAAAAGAGAAAAGCTGTTGATAGAATATGAAGCTCTTAAGAACCAGGTTAATCCGCATTTCCTTTTCAACAGCTTAACAGCATTATCTTCACTTGTTTATAAAGACCAGGAAAAGGCTGTGATATTTATCCGGGAATTTTCAAATGTCTTCAGATATGTGCTTGAAAGCCGCGAAAAAGAGGTTGTTGATCTGGCAACTGAAAAGAAACTGATTGAATCAGTTGCATACCTGTACCGGATAAGATATGAAGATTCGCTTCAGATAAACATAAGCTTACCCGATGCGGCTGATAAATATATTATTCCGATGGCGTTGCAGATGCTTCTTGAGAATGCGATAAAACATAATACGATCTCGGCAGGTAAACAATTGATAGTTGAGATCGGGGAAGATAAAGATTATGTCGTTGTAAAAAACAACCTGCAGCCTAAAAAAACTGAAATTGTATCCAGCAAAATAGGCCTTGAAAACATTAAATCAAGGTACAAATACCTGTCTGATAAAGATGTCCTGGTTGAAGTATCAGATGAAAGCTTTGTGGTTAAAATTCCTGTTTTAAGTATAAAAAATGTATAGAGCATTGATTATTGAAGATGAAAAACCTGCGGCCGAATATCTTCAAAGGTTAATAAGCCAGGTTGATGCAAGAATAGAGACAGGCCATGTGATCTCTTCAGTTGATGAGGCAGTGGCCTGGTTCGGCAATAATCCGATGCCCGATCTGATCTTCCTTGATGTACAGTTATCAGACGGATTAAGCTTCGAAATATTTGATCATGTTGACATAACATGTCCGGTGATTTTCACCACTGCCTACGAGGAGTATGCAATTAAAGCGTTTAAATTCAACGGTATTGATTATTTGTTGAAGCCGGTAAATATAGACGATCTCAAATATGCCATAGACCGGTTCGTTTCATTAGGTAATATTTTAAGGGATTCATATATTCAGGCTCTGAGGTATAAAGTTGACCAGGTAATGAAATCGTTGACCAATAAATATAAATCGCGTTTTGTTGTAAATGTGGGTATTCACATCAAGACTATTGAAACCGGGAACATAAATCTATTTTATAGTCTTGAGAAATCAACATTTCTTCTTGAAAGCACGGGCAAGACATACGATATCAATTATTCTCTTGAGCAGGTTGAGAAGCTTGTTGATCCAGCTCTGTTCTTCAGGATAAGCAGAAAGCATATCGTTAATATCAATGCAATAGCTGATATCATTTCCTATTCCGGCAGCAGGTTAAAATTAAAAATAACCAATTCCCGGGATGATGACATCTTAGTGAGCCGCAGCAAGATAGCGGAATTCAGAAGATGGCTTGAGAGATGAAGATAGTCTTATAGTCTGTCGCAGAGTGACGTCTGTCGTTCCTCTGACGAGGAACTCCGTCGACTGGTCTGAAAAATAATCAGACTGCGACTGAAAGGAGCAAGACAACGCTCGACGAGCGCAAGACAGGCCGAAGGTAAGACGTTCGCCCTTTTCTCCCCCCTCATACCGTCATACCATCAAAAAGTGGATAGAAAAATTTGACTTATTATAAATTTTAGCGTATATTTGCTATTCTTATTATAAATATTATGCTATTTTATGAAATCAAGATCAATAAATAACGGAATTATAACGAAAAGCAAGTCTGTAACAGGCAGAATTGTTATACTTACAGGAGCAAGGCAGACCGGGAAAACCACACTAGTGAAATTATGTTTCCCGAAAATGAAATATATTGCTCTTGATGATCCGATGCTATCCGGACAATATGCTTCACTCACAGCTGCCCAATGGCATCACCTGTATCCTAAAGCAATTCTTGATGAAGTTCAGAAAGTTCCGTCACTTATTGAAAGCATTAAAGCAGTATATGACGGATATCCTGAGACGCGTTACCTGCTTACAGGATCAAGCCAGCTTTTACTATTGAGTAAAGTGCGTGAAACGCTTGCCGGAAGATGTGTCATTTTTGAGCTTTTCCCATTGACTGTTCCTGAGATCCTGACAAATAAATGGGAAGAGACTGTAAAACCATCATACTTTCAGCAATATCTTAAATCCGGTAAAATCCCTGATTCACCACCATCTTTTATTATGGAGTCAGATTATGCAGAGAGGGAAGAAGCTTTCAGGTATTACCTTAAATTCGGTGGTTATCCTGCTATTATCAATCCTGCCATGAGTGATGATGAAAGATCTGAATGGCTGACAGGTTATGTGCGTACCTACCTAGAGAGGGATGTGAGGGATCTCGCGAATTTCAGGTTTCTTGAGCCCTTTGTAAAGATCCAGAAGATGACATCTCTTCTGACGGGAGAATTAATAAATTATTCCGATCTGGCAAGGGAAGCCGGCATAACTGTAAGTACAGCGCAGAAGTTTATAAACTACCTTGACATGAGTTACCAGACCATACAGCTTCAGCCTTGGACCAGGAATAAGGTCAAGCGTCTGACAAAGAGTCCGAAGCTTCATTACCTTGACCCAGGTGTACAGAAAGCTATAATTCAAAAGAGCGGAGATCAGTCAGGTAATGAATTTGAGAGCGCAGTGGTGACTGAAATTTATAAACAGGCAAAGAATCTTAACTACCCTGTTTCTTTCTATCATCTGCGTACTGTTGACGGGAGGGAGATTGACCTGCTCCTTGAAACTGAGAAGGGATATATAGCCATAGAAATTAAAATGTCAGGTAGTGCCGGCAGAACAGATGCAAGACATATTACAGGACTTGAGACGTTACTTGACAAGCCCCTGCTTCAGTCATTTCTGTTAAGCAATGATAATACGATAAAACAGCTTTCAGATAAGATACTCGCCCTTCCTGTGGCGATGTTTCTGTCATAGAGTCCTTCGTGCGATCCCACCTCCCTCCGTTGAGCCGTTGAGCCACTACACATCCGCTACCGATTTTGCTACCGACTCCACCATAAACTACGCTTTCAGTTTCGTTTATCATAGAAAACTATGGTGTGTAAAACGTCCAGGCTTCCGTTTCAGAGGAAATAGAATTGATTTTAGCCTTATTAAGGTGTAAATTAGACGGTGAGTTTATCAATCATATATTTAATCAAGTGAAAATTTTGTAAATTGTACTATCTGAATATATATGTATTAAAGAAAGTAATATGCTATGAAAACCCGAAAAATGACAAGTGAGAGACTCGCTCAGATAAGCAGAAATGCAGAACAAATTGCAAAGGGTGAAAAGGTCTATGAGAGATTCAGGAGGCTCTCTGAATCCATGTCATTCTAGAGAATTGCATTGTGCTGCAAATCATTGATCTACAGTGTTCATTTGTTGGTAGCTTTAAATGGATTGCAGGTAAAATAGTTAAAATAGATAACGTAATTAGTTTTGGATTTAATATGAAGTTTTAAAAAAAGAGAGCATGGGAAGATTTACGTTAAAACAGAAAAAAGAAATTGGTTTGCCGCCTGATGCTATATATTTCAGAGGCCAGAAAAAGATTAATAAAGTATTGTTACGCGTGATAGATTTTGATGCAGATAATCTGGAAGAAAGTGCAATCGAAACGGTTAAGGAGGTCTTGAAGTATCAACGTAAAGAATCCGTAACCTGGTTTAATATTGACGGGCTGCATAACAACACAATTATAGAAGAGATAGCGAGTGGATTCAAGTTTGATAACCTTATCCTGGCTGGTGTAATGGACACACTAGCAAGGCCTAGAGTGCAAGAATATCCTAATTGTATTCTTCTTTCAATAAAAATGCTGCAACAAGAAGAAGCTACAGGTTCAATTTTAGTTGAAAATTTGAGCTTAATTTTAACTAAAAATGTATTGATCTCCTTTCAGGAAAAGAGAGGAGATGTTTTTGAACCAATCAGAGAGCGTATCAGAACACATAAAAAAAGAATCAGAAATTCCGGAACTGATTATTTAGCCTTTACATTGCTCGATATTGTTGTGGATAATTACATATATATCATAAGTGAATTTGGAGATAAAATTGAGGGTCTGGAAGAGAAGCTGCTTCTTAATCCTAACCAAAGTGTCATCGATCAAATTAATTCATATAAACAAGAACTGAATTATTTACGGAAAAACATTAATCCCGCCAAAGAGATGATATTGGCTTTATCAAAAATGGAATCAGAATTTATTAACGAAAGTACATATGTTCATTTCAAAGAACTCCTGGACAATATCATTCACGCAACGGAATCGACTGATAATTACCGGGAAATATTATCTGACCAATTAAACATTTATCATACAACTATGAGCACCAAGCTTAATGATATTATGAAGTTTCTGACAGTTTTTTCAGTCATCTTCATACCTCTTACTTTTATTGCTGGAATTTATGGAACTAACTTTGATGTAGTACCCGAGCTTCATTATAAATACAGTTATTTTATTATGTGGGGTGTTATAGTAATAGTGGCAATAGGAATGCTAATTTATTTCCGAAAGAAAAAATGGTTTTAACCGGGATGGGGCCTGTCGCTGTATTTACTACTAACGTCTCAAATTTCATTGTCAATAAAAATTGTCTGATGACTATTGGCGATCGTTTTCATTCCTGTCATCCTTTTTTGGTATTTTAATACTGCATCTGGACGCAATCATTCCAATAATTACACCCATTGCTATACATAACAATATTAACAAAGCTCTGGGGATTTTTACCATCCAGAACCATAGCTTAACGTCTACTATTTCTGTATTTTGCAAAGCGAAAATAACCAATAGCAGTGAAAGTAAAATAATTACACTAATCTTAAATTTCATTGTCTGTTTTTTTTTCTAAAATACAACTTTTATAAATAATAATTATATCAGAATGCTAAAAAGAATATGTTCTGCACAGAATCAATTAATGCAATTCATTGATCTACAGGGGTTTGCGATTTAGTGGTGTGGTTGTGGCAATAGAAACAATAAACAGATAGCAATATGGATGATATATTTGTTTCTCATAGCTTATCAAATTAGTATATCTCTAATTGCAAAATAAAAATATTAAATATTTATAACATAAAGTTTGTCACAGTATTCAGATGGACGTGAAAGGGTGTATCCTTATTTCCAGTCGTCGGACTATGTCCGAAGCTCCGATTTATCGGAGCGAAGGTGGGGTACCGTTGCACCCAGCCTTCGCTTCCTTTCAGATCAGCTTGAAATAAGGAAAGCCCCCGAAACCTGTTCCGGGAGCTTTTGAACTTCAACAATAATTATTGAATTTATTCCCTGTTTATTATTTGTGCTCCAACGATCTTAAGTTCAAAAGGTAATTCACCTGATTTAAGGATATTGACAAAATCGTTTGCTTCATCGAGAGTAAAATTCCCTGTAATTTCAGTATCTCCTCCTGTAATTTCGCTCATTACCCTGGGATAGGATCTGACATAACCATCAAATACAATCGCAATGCACCGGTTAGTATTTTCACGTGTTATTGCTGCCCAGGTTGCGGCTCCTTCACTATCCATCGAAAGGTCGATCCTCAGATCTGTGTCAGATGATCCGGCAACCACCTTCGCTGAAGTAACTACACTTCCGTCCAAAGGAGCCTGATTATCGCCGGTAGTGACCTTAATTGCATGAAGCTCATACAATGATTTTGAACTGTCATACTTGTATGGATTCGCGCTCCAGAGAAATTTAATATCACCGGGGAAAAGCGCTTTTACCTGGTCCATTTTCAAATACTCATTTACCTGTGAGGTATCTTTTCCACTGACAAGACCTATCATGCATGAAGGCATTGGCTTACCCTGGTCAGTAATCATCGGACTCAGGATTCCAAGCAATGGATTATCCTTTACAGATTCTTCGCGAGTATCAGCTTCTGCAGCAACAGGTTGCATATCCCGCAGCACATTGTTTGCCTCTGACAGGCATTCAATGATTTCACTATTCTCATATGTCTCCCGGAATTCCAGTTTGCCGTAATCAGTGATCACCTTCTTAATCAGGTCAACTTTGCCGGTATCGATATTGTGTATGGTCAATGATATTTTATTATCAGTAACATCAGATATTATACTTTCTTCAGGGATACTGAAAAAGTAATTCAGTCTTTTACTAATTACCTCAGCAGCTTTATTCATATCGCTGAGTGTCGGAACTGAATTGTATGTTAGAGGTAAAACAGTGACTTTATAATCAAAGTCTTTATTTGTTGAGCATCCTACAAAAAGGAATGCCACAACAATGCTTGCAACAATAAAAATCTTAGTTTTCATGATATAAGTTTTAAGTTAAAATTCAATTCTTTTCTCTCTTCGCGAAGAGAAACCAACAACATTAACTTAAAACCGGCAAGTCATCATTTTTGCCCGGGGAAGCAGGATGATATAATCTCCATAGAAACAGAGGTTCAATTACCAGCCTCGTTTTTTGCATGTTTATGAAATACTGGTATATACTATGGTTGTAATGGGATAATTTATAATGTAATGTAAACAGGTCAGGGCTTGTATTGTGCAAGGCATTTAAGCTCTCTTTGTAAAGATTGGGTATATTGACAGCATTAAACACGATTGCATCGGGATGAGCTGAGATATTTCCAAGTACCAGTTCAGTATGGAAAAGAGATCCTGATAATGCTGTATTTTGAGTTTCTGATTTACCTAAAGAAATTAATATAAAGAGTGAGAACAGTATTATGAAAAATATAGTTCCAAAGTGTTGGCTTGTATCTTCTTTATAATTTCCCATAATACAAAGTTAAATAAATGTTTTAACACTATTGCAATTTTCTTATCTATCTAATACATAATAATTACAGTTCAACTTTGATTTATTTATTTTGAGTATTCAGATTTATACCGGTTGCTGTAAAGTCAAACCCAGCCTTCGCTTCCTTTCAGTCAGCTATGGCTGACAAAGCGTTGTACCGTAACAGGTTCAGCATTCTCATCTGACAATCTCTCTATCTTTTCCCTCTGGAATTTTGTTATTTATTACAAGTTTTTTTATTTTTGATTTGCATTTCCAAATAAACCTTTTAAGAGGTTTAAGTGCTAATAAATGAATGAGTTAATTCCTCAGAGAGAAATTATTTCCCAGATTTATTTTATCAGAGGGAAAAAAGTCATGCTTGATTTTCATCTCGCAATGCTTTATAATGTTGAGACCAGGGTTTTAAAACAACAAGTTAAAAGGAATATAGAAAGATTCCCGGATGATTTTATGTTTCAGTTGACTGTTATTGAATGGAAGGAGCTTATCACAAATTGTGATAACCTCGGAGCCATGAAATTTTCTCCTTCGTTTCCATATGCATTTACCGAACAGGGAATAGCGATGCTATCCGGTATCCTGCGTAGTTCAAAAGCCATTAAAATCAATATCTCAATCATGCGGGCTTTTTAGTTACTAATTCATTAAGTATTGCTTTTGCTGCCCGGAACTTCGTCGGCCCAATTACCCGGGACGAAGGAGGAGCACACCGTCACACCGTCACACCGTCATACCGTTTCTTATGCTCGATGACATGCACCTGAGAAAGATAGATCTGGCAGATGAGATATTTGTGATCAACTCGGAGGGCTATATCGGGGAATCGACGAAAAGGGAGATAGAGTATGCTCAGGAAAGCGGAATGACAGTTAAGTATCTTATTGACTGGAAGGATAATAAAATTATTTAATGCTTTATTCATACCGCAACGCTTCCACCGGATTCCTGGTCGCTGCCTTCCAGCTTTGCCAACTCACCGTGAGTAATGCGATTCCCAGCGCCATCACCCCTGCTAAAGCAAATATCCACAAACTCAGGTTGGTTTTGTAGGCAAAGTTTTCGAGCCATTTATTCATTACCAGCCAGGCGACAGGGCATGCAATAATAAAGGCAATAATTACCCAGCGAATAAAGTCTTTGTTGAGCAGGAATATTACTTCGCCAATTTTCGCGCCGTTAATTTTTCGTATACCGATTTCTTTTCTTTTGAGTTCGATTACAAAAAGCGATAGCCCAAACAAACCAATACAGGAAATAAAAATGGCAATAAAAGAAAAGTATTTGAACAATTCTGAAATTTTAACTTCTGAATTATACATAGATTCCAACTGGTCATCGAAAAACCGAATTTCACAATTAGATTGCGGTAATACTTTTGCCCATAGATCTTTTATTTTGTCAAGGGTTTGCGAAAAACCTGCAGGGTCAATCCTTGCAATGATATAACTCGGTTCATTTATAAGAGGTATAATTAACATCGGCTCAACATCAACATGTAATGACTCAAAATGAAAATCCGTGGCCACTCCTCTGATTACTGCTTTAACATCTCCATCACCGGTTCCAAAATATTTTCCTATCGGATCGATAATCTGCATTCTTTTAATGGCCTCCTGATTTAAAATAACCTGTAGCGAGTTTTTTATATCCTCGAGATTCTGAACCTCTGAATAATTTCCCGGGAAGTTATTGCCTTCAGCCAGTTCTATTCCCATAGTTTCGAAATAATTCCTGTCTGCCTGCATAGAACAAATAAGTACCTTGTTTTCCGGATCTTTCCCTTGCCAATCAAATCCCCACGATGAATTTCCACCATAAAAAGGAATCCTGTCGGTACGTGTAAAATTCACAATTCCGGAAATTCTGTTGAATTCCTGTCTCAAAGCCTCCTGTTTATTTTTTGCCTCTCCGTTTAACGAAAGGTAAATCAAATTGGCCTGATTGTAACCCAAATCATAATTATTGAGGAAATTCAACTGGCGGGAAACAATAAGCGTACTGCTGATTAATATGACAGACAATACAAACTGGATGACAACCAGTAAATTTTTCAATCCTATTTTGTGTTGCTTTCCGGATGATGTCTTTTTAATTGCCTGTACAGCATTAAACTTCGATACATAAAAGGAGGGATAAATGACTGATAATCCCAAAACTGTAATTACAGCTCCTCCCAACAAATAAATCATGTATTTATTCTGAATAAGACTAAAAGTTACCTGTTTCCCTGAAATGGAGATAAAGGCAGGAATAAAAAGGAATACAAGAATTATACTAAGTAAAATACTTAATAAGATCATTATCCCATTTTCCAGTAAAAACTGATTTAATATGGAAAATTTACTGGCCCCCATCACTTTTCTTATCCCAACCTCAGGACGTCTCTGTTCAGCTTTGGCGGTTGATAAATTTATGAAATTGATGGATGCAATAAGAATAATAATGAAGGCAATTGCCAGAAACTGATAAACATACTGAATCCGGTTATTTTTACCGGAATAGGAATAAAGTCGTTCCTTTTGAAAGGGAAATAAATAAATGGTGGTGTTTTCCTGCCCCTTTTCTTTTATAACATTTACTATCTTTTCATCCAGACTTTTAACATCTGTATTTTCAGAAAGAACAATACTGGTTCGCGGCCAGTTATTTCCCCAGCTTTCAAGGTTGGAACCGAATGCTTTTTCCATTAAAGTAATCGGAGCCAGAATATTAAATCCCACATTGGTATTTTTGCCTTCGGTCCTCGCAACCGCTCCAATTGTAAATGTATATTCATCGTTTAATATTATACTTTTACCAGGCGCAGATTGGTCACCAAAAAGCTGGATTGCTGTTTTTTCATTAATAATAATTTTATCGGGAGAGAGAAGAGCATTTTTATCTCCATCGACAATTTCAAATGAAAATACATTTAGAAATTCATTATCCGCACAAACAATGGAACTAACTTTAAATTCTTTGTCTTCAACACGAATTAATTGGTCTCCGACATTACAAAATGTAGTCGCATTTTTAATTTCACTATATTTTTCAAGAAGTTCTTTACCTAAGGGGAAAGTTGTACAATAGGTATATAATTCCTGTCCATCCGAATACTGCTGGTGTTCATAAACCGAATAGATCTGATCGATGTTTTTATGAAATTTATCGTAATTCAGTTCGTCAACCACCCAGAAAAGGATAAGAGTTACAACAGCAATGCCAATGGATAGTCCGGCGATATTTATAATCGAGAGAATCGCTTTTTTTCTGATGTTTCTCCATACGATTAGTAAATTTCTGAAGATCATAATTGAAGTATTTGAAATTTAATTTTATCCATGATTCTACACATATCATAAAGACGTCAAAAATTCAATTGTGTTTCAGTTTCCGGGTGTTTTTTTAATTGTTTTTGAAATTATTTGGAAAAGCCAATAGCGTCATTTTACTCATTTTACTGAGTATATTCACTCACTATTTTGAGTAAATGTAAATTTTACTATAAATATTCAGAGAAATCACCCAACGGTTTTCGTATAAATTAATCTGGAATCAGGCACCTGGGATTTTTAATCAGCTTTTAGCGAATTTTTTTACATCTTGTTAATTAATTCACTTTTTACCAGATTAAATCCATCTTTCAGGTTGTAGGTCTCATCAGGTCTCAGAAGGGCAGTTGTGTCGCCAAGGAACTCCGGATCTTTCATTTTAGCTTCAAGGTTTCTAAGATAAGATTCCTGAGATGGAATACCTGTTGCTTCGTGCTTCATGTAATGTTGAAATACCTGTATTATTTTCTCTTTGGATAAAGAGGCAAAGGTTTTTAGTGCTTTAGAAAGGTCATAAAGATCTCTTCCCTTCTTTCTCTGGTAAAGTGCCCTTAGCTTAGTCCCTAATAATTCTTCGATCTCAAAAGTTGTGATATTACATTCTCCATTGAACCAGGGTGAATTGACTTTAAATATCTTTTTCTTATGATTAAAGACTGAGAAATGCTCTCTGCAGTTTGTTTCAACTTTTAATTTTAGAACCTGTACAGGTTGTGTCTCAGATTCAAAATTAAATATCATCGTAGTATTTTTGTCCTTTTGTCTGATCTTTGGTTCTCCTAAAAAACTCAACAGTATCCTGATTTTGTCAATTGATGGACCAAATGGTTCTGCTGAGATCTGTACCAAATCAATATCTTCAGAATATCTGCCCTGGGGTTCCAGAAAAAGCTTATGTAAAGCAGTACCACCTCTGAAAGCAAGTTTTTCAGCAATAGACTCATCTGAATACAATTCAACCAGCGAACGGCAGATTATTAAATCCTGTTCTACTTGTTCATTAGCTTTCCATGGAGCAATTTCAGACCATTCGGTAATATATTGTTGTGGGATCATTCGTCTATATCAATTTCTGTATTAACGATTACTTTCCACCGGTTCTCTGAGGAGAAACCTTTGACAGGAGCAGATGCTTTTAACGGAATCCTGAAAAAATCCAATCCGTTTTTCTGTGATGCTTCAAATAATTCGTTTGCCAGGATTTCGTTATTTATAACTTTCTCAATTAGATATCCAAGTCTTTGTATAGCGGTAGAAGGAGTCGAAGTAAAAAATATTGGATTAAATTCTTTGGGATCCATTTCCTCTACAAGTTCGTTTAATACGGTAGCTACCCTGGTAATTCCTCCGGACCTTTTTTCAAATTGAACGAGATCACTGGCAGTCAATACGGGTGAAGATACTTTAAGATAACCTGATTCAGTTTTTCGATCTTTTAGCAACCGACTTTCAATATTACTTTTACTGATGAAATTCACTTTTAATCCCTTCTTATGAGAAGGCCGAAGCACTGGGAAATCAGTCATAACAAAATATTCCTGAGGCTGTTGGTGTGCAGCACCATATAAAGCAGCCGCACTTAATAATCCTACATAATATGCTCTGTTAAGATATTTCATAAAATTGTCCATGAATAAAGAAGCAGGAAGAATCCCCCTGTTTGAATATTGGGCAGGTATTATTAAATAAAATCCTTTGTGGAATGAAACTATCTTTCCTTTTTTCGATAATCTCTTTAAAGCACTTTTAATTGCTACTCCGGAGTTGTTAGTTAATTCCTCCTCTATTTGGTTCAATGAAAATGAAATTCTTCCTTTTTTTTCAAGGTTTTCAATCCATTGGCTTACATTTATATTAGACTGATCTGGCATAATGCTAAAAGTGATATTTTGCGAAAGGTACCGATTTTCGACCTTTTATGCAAAAAATCTATCCTAATATTTCTATTTCTCTGATAAGTTTCTGATATCTCATGGTTGCTTCACATTAATTGTCAAATCTTACTGGTTCCAGTACCATAGTACCGTCCTCTGACCACCGACGTCGTCGGTCGAAGGTCGAAAGCTCAGACTTTCGGAGCGAAGGTGGGGTAGCGTTGCACCGTTATACCGTTATTCTTATCTTACACAAACAAAATTTTTCCCTATGATCGGCAAATACAAAATAGTAACCCTCTGCGGCAGCACGAAATTCAAAGACGATTTCATTGCCGTACAGAAGCGTCTCACCCTTGAGGGCAAATTAGTTATAAGTGTGGGATTATTCGGTCACTCCGGCGACGACGAGGTATGGTCGGAAAGTACCAAGGAGATGCTTGATGACATGCACCTCAGGAAGATTGACCTGGCTGACGAGATTTTTGTAATTAATTCCGGGGGATATATCGGGGATTCTACCAGAAAAGAAATTGAATATGCCATTAGAAACGGGAAGGGAATTAAATATCTGGAATCGGTTTAATATGAATATAATTAAATAATAAAATCTTAACTACCTATCAGCCCCATCACATTCTCCTTCCTGAGTATTCTTTCAATCACCTCAGATGACACATCAAACTTACTGCAAATCAAAGTTGCGACCATTGAGAAAAGGTCATCATCATTTATTTTCGGTGCATTCCATGTTGAATGTTTCTGCTTCTTCCCGGATTTTTTCCTGAGTGATTTTGAGGGATATTATTTTTCCGGGGTCCATGCTGATTTTATTTTGCTTATAAGGGTTTTAAGCTCTTCTTCAGTAGGTTTTTCACCTCTGACAGTCCTGAAAAATACCGGGAGTTGCTCAATTATTTCTGATTCCAGCAAATCTTCCGGAATTGTCGAAAGAGCAGCCAGATCGGTCAATTCTTTATATTCCTGGCTATCCGTCTTAATTTTCAGGGTAGAAGCTATTTCATCAAGCACTTTTTTACTTTGTGGAGGAGTCATCAGACCTCTTTCAATTTTGCTCCAGTTGCTAGCATCCAATCCGACAAGCCGGCAAAATTCTCTTAAAGTCAATCGTGCAGCGACACGTTTTTCCCTTACAAAGTTAGCAAATGACGGTTTCATAGTCTCATGATGGTTAGTGTGGTATAAAATTACCACATTTATACTAATTATGCAAATTACTCAGGCTATTTTTTATTAATATCATAATATTTGGTTTCCACGACCATTCACAGAACTCCATTCCTTCCCTCCCACCATCCTTCTGTTGTACCGCTGAACTGCCGTACCATCATACCTTTGTACCGCAATACCTGTTGGTCATTTTATGATCGCAAGATTCAAGGAACGAAGTGACGCAGTTCCGCGCAGCGGAAGCAGGATTCAAGGAGCCCCGCTTTGCGGGATAAACTCCGCGACGCAGTTCCGCGTATTACACACCGGAGCCTTTGGCGAAGGTGTGAAACGGAAGCATTATCCTATATTTTCTTATCAACGTATTAAAAAACGTATTAAAAGCCGTTGATTGAATTGTGAGGGCGGCAGGCGATCGGCAAAGGGCGAAGAGCACAGAGCGGAGAGCAGATGAAGCATGAAGCATCGTCGGTGGAAGGCCGAATTTCCCACTTTTCGGAGCGAAGGTGGGGTACCGTCATACCGTCATACCGTCACACCCTTTGTCCTCCGTAGTCTCGAGTACTCGGGATGGTGAGACCTTTTTCCAGTATGAAAAGCCATTTGATCCGAGCGAGTTTGTACATTTTCGTAAACGAATAGGAGAAGTTGGGGCACAGAAAATATTAAAGCTCAGCATAAGCTTGTTTGATTCTAAGGAAGTTCATGAGAAAGAAGTGTTAATAGATACAACTGTACAGGAAAAGAACATTACTTTCCCGACCGACTCAAAACTTCATAAGAAAATAATAGAGGGTTGTCGGAAGATCGCAGAAAAAGAAGACATAACATTGAGACAAAGCTATAAGCGTATAGTAAAGCAATTAATGATTGAGCAGCGGTTCCGGGAGCATCCGAAGAAGCGAAAAAGGGCCAATGCGGCTGCTCGTAAACTTAAAACCATAGCAGGCCGATTGGTAAGAGATGTTGAACGTGGTCTTGATGAAATAGATCGTTTGAACTGTTATGATGAGCAGCTATGGTTATACTACCGTGTGCTTGGACAGAAAAGAGATGACAAGAACAAGATATACAGTTTTCATGCGCCGGAAGTAAAATGTATCTCAAAAGGCAAAGAACACAAAAGATATGAATTTGGAAATAAAAGCAGCTTTGTCCTTACAAAGAAAAGCGGGATAGTAATTGGGGCCATGGCATTTGAAGATAATATTTACGATGGGCACACCATAGAACCTCAATTGGCACAGGTTGAAGATCTTATAGGTCGACTGCCTGAAACTGCCCTGGTTGACAGAGGCTGCAAGGGTCGAAAACACATTCTTGGAGTCAACATTAAAATACCTGGCTCAGGAAAAGGTAAAACAGCGTATCAAAAAGCTAAAGACAGAGAAAGGTTCCGAAGAAGAGCATCAATAGAACCGATTATAGGACATTTAAAACAAGATCACCGAGTACTCGGAAACTACCTCAAAGGCGTTGAGGGTGACATGATTAACACTATTTTGGCAGGTGCAGCATTCAATATGATGAAGATGTTACGAAAAATCCGTAAGTCTATTATCTGTGTCTTAAATGAAATTGTCAAGATATTGACCCGGGAATATCAGATCCTGGTAAATTATTGTTAAAACAGACTTTTTAAGGATCGACTACTTAGTATAATCGTATTAATGTATCGTGCTATATTATTCCAATCCTTTTTAATTCCCAAAAGCATTTTACAGTTGCCATTATATCAATTGCAGCATTGTGTGCTTCATCAAATCCTGTTTTAAATAGTTTGTAATGAAGCTCCGATAATTTGGGCCATTTATAACCATAAGGTCCATCGATAGCACAGAAATTTGTTGTGCGTTCCATTGTACATATCTTTCTTTTTGCAGGTAAAGGATTTGTTATACCTATTCTTAGAAATTCTGCACCAACTATTTTTTCATCAAAGCTTATATTATGTGCGACAAGTACATCAGCCTGATCTATTATAGTTTTAAAATTTTGTAAAACTGAAAATAATGATTTCCCCTCGTTAAGGGCCCTTTGTGTTGAAATTCCGTGAATTTTAGAAGCATCGGATGGAATTGTAAAACCTTGAGGTTTAATTATATAATCTCCGCCTGAAATTTTGTTGCCATCTTTATCATAATACAAATATGCAAGTTGAACAAGTCTGGGCCAGTTGTTTAAATCTGTTACAGGAGCTCTCCAATTTCTTGGCAGGCCTGTTGTCTCGGTATCAAAAAATAAATACATAATAGATGATTTTATATTTAAACTTTGTATATGCTATTGCCTGACAACAGTTTACAACAAAAAAAATCACGGGGGCTTTCAGTATATCAAATGTACGATATTATTCAGATATGAGGCAAGGGAGCGTTAAAAAAAGCTCAGGGCTCAGGGCACAGGGCACAGGGCACAGGGTTCAGGGCTCAAGGCACAGGGCACAGGGCGCAGAGCGCAGAGCAGAGGGCAGAGGGCGAAGAGCGCAGAGCGCAGAGCAGAGGGCAGAGGGCGAAGAGCACAGAGCGGAGAGCAGATGAAGCATGAAGCATCGTCGGGAGCGGATTTCGGATTGCGGATTTTGCAGAACGATGTGTAGAAATACCGTCATATTGAAGGAGTAAGCATCGTCGGGAGATTATTGATGATCGCAGGATCGCAGGATCGCACGATTCAATACTTTCTTGTCTAAGTATTAAAAACCGTATTAAAAACCGTTGATTTGAGTCATGCAGTCTGTCGTTCATCTATCGCGGAACTCTGTCTTTATAAGGAATACCGCAAAAAATTAAAAGCATCTGTCGATGAAGTAGAATTGTTATCACAGTCCCGGTGTATGGGATCGAATATTTACCCCGAATGGATCGAATCAGTGCTGAGTTACACTGACATAAAAAAGATCCTCTGCCCTGCATGCTGGCTCTTCGCTATCCCGACATAACATGTCGGGACTTAACGCTCGGCCCTATTGCCGGGCCGTTAATATTATCTTGAGTTTTTCAGTAAACCAAGTCCAATTAACACATACCAAACCAGGGTCATAATCCCACCAATCATCGCAAAAATCATTGCTTCATAAAATAAAGTTCCAATGAAGGATGAAATAACTTCAAAAATCAATAAGAATGAAAATCCAATTAGTCCAATGATACCCGTTGACTTTTTTAGTACTCTTCCATTAAGTATAATTATTGAAAAAAATATTCCTGCGGTTTGTCCTATTAGAAATCCAGGAAATGTACCAGGAGTATGGCTTGCTCCTTTGGCAATAAGAGCTTCACCTGCAGCAAGCAAAATTGTTTTATTTGTATCGGAAATTTCTTTGAAGTATTTTTCTGCAAGTTCAAGGCATGCAAAGGTTGTATTGTCTGCCATAAAAATAGCATATCCTATAAAACTTAAAATCAATGAAAAGGATGCAAATACTTTTAAATTATGACGATATAATCCGTAAAGCGAAAAAAACACCGGTAGCATTAATGTAGAGGCTATAATATTAATAAAGCCCATATATCGCATTGCCATAAACCAATTGCGGTTGTACATATCAAAAAGTTGTTCTATTGTAAGTTCAACTCTGTTACCATCAGGCAAAGCAGTTAGAAAAATCTCAGTCAACATAACCAAGACTGCTAAGAATACCATAATCGCTCCTATTTTGTATAAAAGCTTCCAGTGTTTTTCGACTATATTGTTATCCATTATTGAAGTTTTTAAATTAATATTATATTAACTGAAGTCTTATTTCTTTATATCTGCATGACGCACAACGGCCCGGCAATAAAATTAGCAGGTGCCCCCACCGTTGGCGGTGTGGCACGTGTTTTTGCTTCCCGTCCCGATAGCTATGTTATACTTCATAATTTCGGTAACAAATTTACAATGTTTTTAAGTTTATCTAGAGGGGTTATATATTTTAATCCAGAATGTCTTCTTTGGTAGTTATATCTATACATAAACCCGTTTAGTTCAGCCTGAAGCTCATCCTTTGTCAATGTTTTATGTTGACAAAGGATGCATTCGTCATATAAGATTCTCCAGAATCGTTCTATTTTCCCATTAGTTTGTGGCCTATATGGTTTAGTATAGATATGTTTGATATTGAACATTTTAAGTGTTGTCTCGAAAAAGTGAGTTTCCTTAGCTTTTTGTGAAGTAAAAGCCGTAAACTCTGAACCATTATCTGTCATAACGACTTCAGGAAGTATCCCATGAACAGTAAACCATTTTAGTGCTTTAGATGTTGCCATAGATGCTTCCGCAGAGGTGTTTCTTTCTATTAGTTCAATATGACAAAGACGGGTACAGTCATCAATAAGTCCTAATAAATAAAGTTGTTTTTTATTATCTATCAAAGACTTAGCCAAAGAATAAGTGTCTGCATGTAAAAGCTCTCCTGGATACCTCTTTTCATATCTCTTGATTGCTTTTTTCCGTTTCTCATTTAAAGGATAAAGCTTTAATGTTCGATATATTGTAGATACTGACGGATGTACATTAAAATGTCCTTCTATTAAGTTATAAATCTCAAATTCATTCACATTTAGCCGACGATGTATCTTTACAATTATCCGTTCCTCTTCTTTGCTAAGAATCTTTAATTGACCTGGCTTAGGTCCAGGCTTACGAGGAAGGAGGGCTTCTGTATCCTTTCCCGTACTAGCCCGTGTGCCATAATAGTTCTTAATATCTCTCCTTGTTACTTGAAAAGCTTCACAAAGCTCAGTAACAGTTTTAAAACTGGGATTGGTTTTTTGTTTAATTTTCTCATAATGATCAACAACCAAAGCCCACTTATTTGTTAATAAACGCTTTTCTGTTCTTGTCATGATAAAAGTTCATAAAGTCAAATATATAAACTGTTACATGAATTGTGAAGAAATACATAGCTATCGGGAGCTGTCGGGGTGCAAAAACCGTGACAATTGTGCCAGCCGAAGCTTTAGCGGAGGCTGGACAAATGAACTTTATTGTCCATGATTGTGCGGAATAAATTTACAGTTTTATTGTAAACTTATTTCAGGACGAGTCAATTGTCAGATATGGATCGCTTTATGCACTTACCTGCTGATTGCAATTGCCAAAAAGAAGCTGGATCTGGCAATAAGTCTTTACACTTTCGCTCAAACAATGGGTCTAACTCTTTTTGAGAAGACTCATATCAAAGAACTTATTAATAACAATATTAATTTATAATTTGTCCGATGAGAATCAATTATCTCTTTAGAATTCTTAACCGGACAGCAATGAATCATTATCTTTGAAAAGATCGAAAAGCCTATCAGATAAATTAGTTGTTCATTAACTTGATAGATTACCAATCATCACATTAAGCATTCATGGAATGAAGAGACTTCTAATAAATATTTTTCTTTGCGGACAATCACTTCTGGCCTTTTCTCAAACTAATTTTACGATTTCAGGATTGGTGGTAGATAAAATTACTCAAGAGTCGCTTCCATCTGCAAATATTGTTTATATAATTAAGTCTATTGGGACAACATCAGATGAGTATGGACGTTTTAAATTGAACCTAAACAGTGCGGATATATTTGATTCAATTTCGATTTCTTATACTGGTTATAAACCATATAAGACTTCAATTTCAGAGTTAATTAAAGCAGAAAAGATAGAATTGCAAAGGGATATCCAAAATTTAAAGGAGGTTATAGTCAGGCCAACTAAAAAGTTGAATATTAAACACTTCATGAACGAAGTAATTAGTAAATATTGGAGAAATAAGAACCAGGATTCTCATATTGCTTTATCCTATTACAGGGAAAACATAAAAAGCGATAATAGAAATATAATGTTTGTGGAGAGCATTGGCTATACAATATATGCGGCTTTAATCAAAAATGCCTCACCATTTTCAAATTATAATTTTTACGCAGAGAATTCTAAATACTGTCTGGATGATCCGCAGTGGTTGAAACTTTCCAACCAAATCAGGAATATGGAATCTGAAGTAACTCCTGCAAGTGGTGCTTGTTTAAGGTTTCTTCGGTATTTAGAAACAGATGACTTGTTATCATTAAATTTCATTAAGAAGTATAAATTCAGTTTAGATTCAAATTACCGGTATGTAGATGAAATAATTTATAAGGTATATTTTACTTATAACAAGACAAATGGATTTATACATATAAATGCTGATAACCTTGAAATTCTTCTGATCGAATGTGCATCCTATAAATTCTGGAGTTCCGTTTTTTCAGAAAGAGTGAAGGCTAATGTTAAGATCCAATTCTGTTATTTTAATAGTGTTCCATATATCAAAGCGATCAGTGCCTATTATCAAAAAGGAAATTTAGAACATGTTATCAATATGGAAATACTTCAACAAAAATTTGATAAATTTAATTTATCTGAGAACGAATACTGGAGTCTTAATGATTATAACCTAAATCCTTTTTTAACTTTTAATTCTAAGGATTGGAAAAAGTACCTAATGATTAATGATCCTGATTATTCTACTAATCAATTTATGCCGGAATGTTGTGAAAAGTTTTTAGATGGGAATAATAATTATACTGACCGGTGGTTTTCTGATTATATAATTAAGAACGAAGTGGCGAGACAAAAAATAAAATCTTTGAAAATGATCTTTTAAAAAAAGTATTGGGTTTTAATGATATACAGGTAGAGAGATAAAGACTGTTTTATTTGGATTATTTCAAGGAGAAATTTAGATAGCATTATTTAATATAGGCTTTTAATAATAGCCTTCTGAATTTTTCTTCTGAATTTGATTTTATAATTGTATAAATTTTTTGTTCTCCAATCTTCCCTTTGGAATTAAATTTTAGTTCTAAAAAACCTTCGCCACCTGTTTCGATGGAATTAGAGCTTAATTTATATGAAGTACAAATGCAGTCAGGTTTTACATATTCAATTAACAGAGTCGTATCTCCTTCATTTACAAATGTATATTTTGCAACGATTGAAGTATCCTGTGATATTTGCCCTACATCAATAATTTCTGTTTTAAAGGTCAATCGCGGCCTTTGTATTGTCTTGGAAGAATTGGATGATTCTTCCAACAGGTTGAATCTCAGAACACTAAGTTTATTCAAATCTTCATCAATAAAAACATCTGAGTAAAAATAAGGTGATATGTAACCAACAACTTTAAATCCTTTAGGAACATTAACATCACCTATAAGAGTGTTATTTCTGTAAATTTGGAGTCCGTCAAATTCGCTTTGAGAACCCTTGGAATAGTTTCTAAATAGCAAATTGCCTGGGTCTTCAAAAATTGTAATATCTTTATAGTAACCCCTTTTCGGTTTATCTTCAAAATATAGTCTTCGAAATTCTTTTACATTAAAACTTGAAATTTCAGAGTAATTGGTGTTCATATCTTTACCTCGATAACCAAAAGAGTATAAAGGCTTGAATTCATGATCATACACGTAAATTAATGAATCAATCTCATGAGATATATAAAAATTATCATTACTGTCAATATCAAATGAGAAGGTGGCATGTTGAGGCAGGAATTCATATTTTAGATACTCTGGAGATCTTCTTCCAAGTAAACCAGAAACATCCCCCTTTAAAAGATCAAGTTTTAGTAATATTCTGCCATTCTCATAGTATGACTTAGAAACCATGCCATTGAAGTATGGATGCTCTGAGTAAATTTGGATATAAGCGTTTTTCTTAGAATCAGACAAGAGTTTAAAATTTCCATAATCAAGAGTATATACAATAGGGTCAAGGGGATCAGGATTAGTATTGGATTCAATATTTGGAGTTGAGCTATGCCAATCCATAGTAAATCTTTTTATATAATCCCAATCTTTATCTAGAATATGAACATCCCAGGAAGATCCTATAAAAACATGATCTCCATTCTTTAATACCGTATGACCTTCAATGTATCCGGCATCAATTTCTCCGGGACCACGCCCTTGTCCAAGATTTCTGGAAATAAGTTTACCGGTAATATCAAAATTGTAAATCCAGCCAAACCTCTTATCAATCAGGCTTAGATTATTTGAATAAATTTGAAGGAATCCATCTAATGAGTACTGAATCTTTTCGAGATTTATTGTGTCCAGTATAAGTGTATCAATTGATACTATTCTTCCACTTTTATTAACGGTTGGGAACAATGAACCTTCTTTATTTCTATTGGTGCAAGTGAATATAAAAATTGAAAGTACTATTATGTAAATTATCTTCCTTTTCATGTTCGCCTCAAATTTAAGGATATCCTAAGTGTCATCCAGGTGATGACACTTAAGATTATCTCAATCATTTAAATAAAGTGAGAAATTTATTGATTCTAACAATTTGCATTGTAGATACTACAATCTATATTACCACCAGGTTCGCTTTGGGCACAAAGGTTCCCACCTCCGGAGGCCTTACATTTACCAAGCCAGGTACAATAGCACTTTACCTGCTCAGGGGGGATTTCAGCAACAGTTAAATTGGGGAAAATATAAATGCTCACGAAAGAAATTATAACCAATAGAAGAATTGATTTATTTTTCATAATAATTTCGTCTTAATGATTAATTGATAATTAGAAATGGTAAAGTGTTTAACATATTTATAGAACCTAGAGCCATGGATTTATTCACTGTTTATAAAACTTTGCAGACAAAATAAGTTAAATTAGTCCAATTACTAAACAATATGTAAATTTACATAAACTATATGATACTTGTCAATCCTAAAAAATGAGGATTTTTTAAATAAGTGAGTTTTTAATAGCGAGACATATTAATTCAGCAGTATTCCTTGTCTGAGTTTTTCTTAGCAAGTTCTTTCGATGAGTATTTACGGTACTATTACTGATAAAAAGCTTTTGACTTATTTCTTTTGTAGTCATCCCTATCGAAATTAAAAATAGAACTTCTTTTTCCCTGGTGGAAATAATATTTTTTTTAATTGCTCTATTTTTCATCACATTTTTTGTTTTTAATATTCATCATGAATTTAGACAGCATAACTTCTGTAAACAAACATTTTATATAGTAAAGTCTGAATATGTGGACCAGTAAGTAGTTTATACCTTCTTTTTATTGTGTTCAGTGAAGGTAAACGCGAAACCTAAGTCCCTAAAGATAGTCTGGAGCATTCTTTAATTGAAACTATATAAATAACGGCATGATGGTCAAGTCCCGATAAAGGATGAAAGTAAATTTTTTATTTTTTTTTGAGTCAAGTGTGATGGCAAAAAAGCATCCCGATAGATCGGGACAATTTGTGTTTGGCAGCCTATATGGTTGCAGGAACGGGCTGCCAAACTCTTGCTTGCGTATTGGGAGTCATGGTACAGTAGAATTTCACCTTAAACCTAACTTATTTTAAAGATATAGAACCAACTCATAAAGTACTTTTGAGTCTATATTAAATCACTCAACATTAGCAATCAAAGATAAATCCTATACTGCCGTCCCGTCAGTCACAAAAGCACACACTATGCTCACATACCTGAAGATACAGATAATGTGCTGTTGCCTGACAATAGGTTACATTAAAAACTCACGAGGGACATTGACTATGTCAAATGTACGATATTATTTAGATATGAGGCAAGGAAACGTTAAAAAAAGCTCAGGGCTCAGAGCGGAGATAACAGAGCAATTGATGATTGATGATTTGATGATAGACGATACAGGATTCGAAAAAAGAAACGCTACTACAATTTATTTACGTTTAATTTATGTTATGCGTTTCCCGTAATTGGCAAATATCTGATAATAAATTATTTATAACTTATTACTAAATTTTGACCAACGTATTAAAAACCGTATTAAAAACCGTTGTTTTGAGTCGTGCAGTCTGTCGTTCCGCTGGCGTGAAATCCAGTCTTGAAGTCCTGATGCGGAGTTTACCCCGCAAAGCGGGGCTGTCCCGGGCTTCGTCCTGTCTGTTACTTCGTGACGTCAGTCGCAGAACGCAAGACAGGCTAACGGCCGTAAAGACTGCAAGACCTATTATTTATTTGCTTTAAGCACTGTTGCCTCATAGATGTAAATGTCGGTATTTTCCGGAATCTGAGCAATAGCCGCACCGGCGAAAAAGGCCGCTGCAATCAACACGGTTAATGTTTTCATTGTCTTACAGGTTATTTAACTGATAATTAAAAATAACCTTAATAATCATTAAGCAAAGTTAATAAGAGATAAAAGCAAAATCAACTGTATCTTTTCCATTGTCTGATACCTGAGAAAGGGGCTGGCAAGAAGTGAAGTTATGCAGTCTGTCGCCCTGACGGGCTTCGTTACGTTTGAACATATTACCCCATCTTAACGAAGTGGACGTAGAATCGCATGATTGCACGCCTTGAGCATAGCTATGCCCGAAGCTTTCCGGTACGGAAAAGCCTAATCGCTTTCCCTATGAGAGTCAGAATCTCTTTTGTCAGGATATATTCTTCCGCCTTTTGTCAACCAGGAGATACCAAAAGCAGCAAGAGCGACTGTCTCGCCCCAGAATACAAAACAGCATGTTGAATTTGGAGTCTGGATGAACACCATGTATATCAAAATTGCTGCCAGGCAGACAACCATTACCAGACCACAAATCACAAATATCTTATTCCTTACCAGTTTCCTTTCCGAGGTTATGAGGCCCTTTTTGGTAAAGATAAAGATAGAATAGAAAGCAAGAAGGATAAAAAATGATATTGCACATACATAATGGACTATCCCTATCCAGTCTATCGGATTATTATTGGGTGCCGGGAAAAGAGCAATTCCTATAGCTAAAATAGCACCTATATTAGTTATCCATAGATCCCAATTAATCTTTTTCCAGTTATCATAACCGCGATAGAAGAACAGAAATAATGCAATACCGCATAAAGTACCGACGAAAACGTCTCTCATACCTGAATGGTAATACTGGCTTATTGATTTCAATATCCTGCCGGCATGAAAGAACAGAAACAGGCCAAGCATAAGTACAAAGGGTAACAGAATTCCCATCCAGCCAACAGCTTTTCGTAAAGCCAGATAAGAATGAATCAGGTTTTGATTTCGATTATTTGATTCCATAATCAATGCAGAATTAAATATTTGACATACGTTAAAAATCGGATATATATATGTAGTAAAAAGTTATCATTTCACCTTTTTAGCACCTCACCTAACACTACGGCCACTTCCAAACTTCCGCCTTGTCAGCCCTAAAAGCACACACCATAATCACATTCCTGCAATACAGGTAATATGCTGTTGTCTGACAACAGTCAATAATAAAAAACTCACGGGGGACTATGATTATACCAAATGTACGATTTTATTTTGATATGAGTCAAGGGATTGGATAAAATAGGCGCAGGGCGCAGAGCATAGAGCTTATTGCGAAGGTTAAGGAGCAAAGCAACTCAATCCCGACATGCTGAAGCATGAAGCAGCGTCGGGAGCGGAAAAATAGTCTGTCGTTCCTCTGGCGAGGAACTCTTTATGTCACTCTAAAAATCCCTGTGCAATTCCTGTTATCCTGCATTGTTAAAAATCACATTATAATGTGATTAATGTTCGTTTTAAATTATGTTATATTAACTTTTTCTCAAAATTCACACTTTATAGTGATTTTAGTTGTAATATTGAATTTTTCAATGTAATTTTACATGAAAATCACAATATAATATCAGCCATGCATATCGGGAATACTATAAAAACCAGGAGGAAAGAGCTGGGAATAACACAGCCCAACCTTGCAGAGCTGGCCCATGTCAGCACAAACACACTTTACAAGCTCGAACGCGGACAGGGAAATCCTACGCTAAACGTCCTTCATAAACTTGCCGAGGTGCTCGGGCTTGAATTAAAACTGGAAGTTAAGAAAAATAATCAATGAGAGCGGCTGAAATATACTGCAACGGGGTCCTGTCCGGAATTCTCACTGAGAAGAACCGCAGAAGCTATGTCTTCAGATACGACGACAGGTATTTCAATGATACCGGCAAGCCTTCCATCAGCCTGACTCTTCCGAAGAGACAACAGGAATATCACAGCGAATATCTGTTCCCGTTCTTCTTCAATATGCTGAGCGAGGGTGTAAATAAAAAACTACAGAACATCCAGTTGAAAATCGATGAAAATGACGATTTCGGCCTGCTCCTGGCTACTGCAGGATGTGATACTCCCGGAGCAGTAACTGTAAAACCAGTTCAACTGAAATGAATCCGCATAATCTGAAATACTGTCCCGGCACCCTTGCCGAGGGATTTGCCACTTACAGCCCGGGCAGCCTGCGCAGGCTTTTCGGAGGGAAAAAAGTAAGCCATTTCCTGACTTATGACACGCCACAGGCAAACGAAGAGGTGGCAGAGAAGTTCTTCGAGAACAGGAGACGGATTTCCATCTCAGGCGTCCAGGAAAAGCTCAGCATGATCCTTGAAAAAAATATCCTGAGGCTTACCAAAGAGGGTGAACAGGGTACTTTTATTTTGAAACCCGTTCCGTCGGACCTGAAAAAAGCAGACCAGGTTCCTGGAAACGAACATCTTACCATGCAGATCGCAGAGCAGGTTTATGGCATAAATACCGCTGCTAATGCCATGGTCTTTTTCAGGGACGGCACCCCTGCCTACATAACGAGGAGATTCGACGTCAGGAAGGAAGGGGGTAAATGGGGGAAGGAAGATTTTGCCTCGCTGGCAGGGAAGACCAGTTCAAATGCCGGACCGGACTTTAAGTATGGGTCCAGCTACGAAGAGTGCGGGCAAATGATACAAAGGTTCGTACCGGCCTGGAGGGTCGAAATTGAGAAATACTATGCACTTGTTGTATTTAACTTCCTGTTTTCAAACGGCGACGCTCACCTGAAGAATTTCTCGCTTCTTGAATCTTCAGACGGCGACTATCTTTTAAGTCCGGCTTATGATCTGCTGAACACCCGCCTGCATACCGACGACCCTGACTTTGCACTTGACAAAGGTCTCTTTGCAGATAACTTCAGGAGCAGACAGTACAAAAAAAACGGACATTCGTCAAAGGCGGATTTTGCCGAATTTGCTAGCCGCCTAAGAGTACAGGAGGGCAGAATTGTTAAGCTTCTCTCTCCTTTCCTGGAAAATCAAAAATCTGTCGGGACACTGATAAGCCGGTCGTTTTTAAGTAATGCATCCAAAAGAGGTTATCTGCTGATGTATAACACAAGGAGAAACATGCTGATCTCTGAGTGATTTTAAGGAAAATTATGAATCTCAGATTCAAGATTCCAAATGTCAGATTCTAATAATGTAAGAAAAGTTTATAAGAGAATAATCCGTAAATTCAGTTTTCAAAATCAGGTAATGAATTCACAGAAATTTCCTGTCTTACATTTGTCCGTTGCATTTAAAATATGTGTGCTCTTTACATGAATAAATACCGGATCCGAAAATATATCAGGGAAAATACACAAAATCGGAGGAATACTATCAGACCGGGATTTGATGTATGATATTAACCTTTCGCTGCTGGATTCTTTATCCCAAACCATGCATAGGCAGCCCCTACAAGGATCCCCAGCCACGATTTCCCGATCTCATTCAAGGTGACTGAAATATCAGGACGCATGATCACTCCAACATAGAAAGCGCCTGAACCTATCAGCAGCCAGACTACAATGTATATCCAGACTATCGTCTGCATAAGTCTTTTCCCGTAATCCTCTGAAAGCACCTTCACCTGCGAAAGTGGTGTAGAACCGCGGTCGGCAAGCGCCATGTTCCCGATAACAACTCCGGCAACAAGCCCGCCAAGCAGATTTACCACCCATACTAAATTAACTCCGGGAATATAATTCCCGGCTTCCGAATCCCACTTTAAAACTGAAAGGATAATATTTCCCAGAGTAAAAAAATAAATAAGGAGTAACAAACATGCAATTACTCCCAATAAGATCTCTTTTGCTTTAAGATTCATGATATATCTCCTCCTATGTTCTGAATTAGTTTATAAAATCTTCTTTATTGCATTTTAATTGACATAAAGTTACAAGAGAAAAAATATATAAACCAGATGCGAAAGAGAATTTATAATCACCGAATAAATCCCTGCTGCCTTGTACCATCGTTGGGCCACCGGCAAAACAGCACTTTCATGTTACCACTCGTCGTCAGTCGTTCCTCTGGCGAGGAACTCCGTCGGAAGGTCTGAAAAATAATTAGACTGCGATTCCTTCCTTTGTCGGGGCAGGCTCCAGGAGCAAGACAGCGCTCGCAGAACGTAAGACCGCCGCAGGTGAGACGATGAGTCAGACTAAAGTTCCCTGGCTCCGAAACCTTCTCTTATATCGAACCAGTTATATACATTTGGCCGGATAAATTTACGTCTACATTGGTCCGGTCTAACACCCTTTATTTCAATATCTCCGAATGTGGCCGGTGTCATGCCGGATTGATGTGCCAGTACTATTGCTGGTATCTCCTCCGGTTCAAAACCCATCAACCAGGCTCCTACCATATCTGCTGCAAGCGGTGATGTCCCTGCAATTATCAATCCCATTTCAACAAGAGTGCCTCCCGTTGGTCCGTCACCTTCCATGGCTGTTGAAGCGTCAATAACCGACAACCCGGTCTTTACAGCATTATTCATATCGATAATTTCATATGCAATCCCCGGCGAACCAGCCTCCGCTGCCTTGTCATGGAGCCACGACCTGACAGAATAGTATTCCGTACCCGGGTAAAGACCTATCAGGTTTTTCATGGCAAGCGTTACGGTGGCAAGGTTATGTGTTTTCATAACCGGAACTGAACACAACAGATCAATTTCGGTAAGCGACCGGTGGATCTTTACTGATTTTGCCGCATATCCATTTTTAAGAGATACTTCCGTAATATCACCTGAATGTAAATTTACCAGGGGGATATTCAGGGATTTGGTCATCTCAGTGTAGCCAAGAGTATCAAATACATCCTGTTGCAGTTTATCAAGGATCTCTCTTTTCTTTGTCTTGAAGATTTCATCATTTATAACGTTGAAACCTACCCCAGCTGCTGATCCCTCTCCAATGCTCACCAGCTTCCCTGCTTGTTGCATAAGTCTGGCAAGTGTTTTTACTACTTCTACCTTTGTGGTGCTGTTGAAATCAGCAATAACAAGGTTGGGTTTAAGCATGATCTTTTGCTTTCCTGCAGTAGCTGCTTCAATACCACCTAAAAGATCAATAGCTTCTTCAACAGCCCCGGAAATATCATTTCCCCGGATCCTGGCAATGCTTACTGTTTCTTTTTGAGATTTCCCCGGTAAATACTTTTTATTAAACGGATTTATTCCAAAAGCTGCCGACCCCATTGCAACTGCTGAAGCAGTACTAATGAATCTTCGTCTTGAAATTTTTGATTTACTCATGATATATCTTTCTGATTATGAAGATTAAAGATACAGCTATTTATCAGCTATTCAAAAATACAAGCATTTGAAAATTCAGCAATTAATTCACTGAAATTTCCTGTCTTGCATCTGTACGCTGCATTTTAGATATATGTGCTCTTTACATGAATAAATCACGGATCATTTTCCATCAATTGAATTGGATATCCTTTAGCATGGCATTCCAGATTTCATGATTTCAAGAACAGACATCCGCC
>Ga0315533_1000370_pt1 | contig 40128 bp, 61 predicted proteins | sample SalMarSW160130MG_FD_203081 | JGI IMG/M metagenome (GOLD analysis project Ga0315533, IMG submission 203081) | Salt marsh sediment microbial communities from the Plum Island Ecosystem LTER, Massachusetts, United States - Salt Marsh Sediment SW1601-30 ...
GTTTACAGGCTTAAAAGTTGTAGATTTCTAATATCCCCCCTCTTTATTTTAATTTTTACTTATTGCCGAAGGCTCCATCTTCCTTGGCAGTCTTAACCGAATGATGATAGTGGCAGAGGGCCTGCCAGTTATTTTCATCCCAAAATAGAACAGAGTCACCTTTGGTAGCTATTATATGGTCAACCTCAGTGGCGGCTATAACTTGCCCTTCCTTTAGACATTCCACACAAAGAGGATGTTCCCTTAAATATCTAACACGGGCCTTTCGCCATCTCCTATCATATCCGCGTTGAGTGGAAGAACCTCGTTCCTTATCTTGCTGCCTCTGTAATTCTTTTTTGTGTTTCGCACAATACCCACTCTTATCAATGCTAAGATGGGGGCAGCCCGGTATTTTGCATGGGGAGGCTGGTTTATATGGCATATTTGCTCCTTAATGACCATTTCTAGCCCTGAGCCAAATAATTAACTCTGACATTGCTTCCTTCATGTCCTTAATTGCTTCGTTATAGTCCTTAACAACACCAATCAAGCGATCTTCCATGAACATTCTGTCCTGTCGCATCTGCCCCACTAAATGCCTCAGGAAAAAGAAGAGTGCTGCTGCTAATATTCCAGCTATGCCTAAGTCTAAAAACTCAATCATTTTATTCCTCTTCTTCCTCTAAAGTCGTCCCGTCCTCAGTCCATGTAAAGTTATCGTTCAATTCCATCTTTTACCTCCGGGCATTTGATGTGTATTCGATAAAATTTAGTGGTTCTCTGCCCCTGAGATTCAACATATCTTCCCTGTAGATAATAAGGCGTTTTCGGCTTTATCGGCTGTCCGCATTTGGCGCACTTATGCTCATAATTGCTTACGCATTGGCGCGGTCCTTCTATACTCATCAGCAACCCTTAAAAATACAGGCCATAACTGCGACAAACGCTATTAGCGATAACACGCCTAAACCCAGGCCAGCCTTGTAATAGTGTAATTCACTCCTCATCTTTTCCTCACTGCCGTAAATCTCGTTTATGGTTAGCCAGTCAGTTCTACGGCATGAAACACCATCGCCCCAGCCTATGACTAGAGCGTGCCATTCCTGGTGCTCATTGAGAAATTCCTTTATCCACTTAAACGGCGGTATCATGTCACCAACTTATTCACAATATCCTGGGAAGACCAGCCAAATGTAAAGGCAAATACAAAGACATACTCACCCGAGACCGGGAAACTCGGCAGTATCAATATAGTGGTGATGAGGGCAACAATAAGGTTAAATACCAGCGTCCAGACGAATCTACTTTCCCACTTGATTTGCTGCCCTAACTTTGCTGCCTCGCTTTTCTTCTTCAGCCAGGGATATACAGCTCTCAGGAAACAGCCCAGGAATATACCGAGTGCTACGATGATTTCGGTCTCCATGCTCACCCCCTTAAATGCGAAAAGCCACCCTGAAAGGTGGCTCTAAAATGCAAGGAGCCTGACATCATTGCCAAGCTCCTCTCTCCATATTGCCCGAAGTCGGCTGGCCAAGCAAACTTCGGGTTCCCTAGGGATTGTTTAGTTCCGGGGACACACCCCGGCTTCCCGGGAGGCGCAGCTTTTCCACGCCTTGTCAATAGGGTAGCACGAATAATAAACTTTTGTCAAGCCCATTTTTACGACATTTTTATCGCTTTTTTGTGGTATTTCCGATCCTTTACCCAGCCAGAAAAAGACCTCGGTTTCCTATCCCAGCCAGCCACATAATACAAGGCATCTTTGGCGTTATCGCTGAGGTATATCATTCTATCCCGATTGATACATTCTTCTTTGAGAAGCAAGCCCCGCCAGCCGGTAGTTTCAATCCGAGAGTCTATTTCCGAGATAATCAGGGTTGCCTTCACAAAGCGCCCTTCAGTTATCGTCTGCCGACCTCGAACTCCACCCTCAACCAAGCTTTCAGGAGAAGGCCATAACCCTTGTCTCAGAATCCAAGCATATTTTAACGCCCAGAAAACCTGTTGAGCACACCACCTGAATTCAGAAAATGAATACCACTCTTTGCCAGGGCAGCCCTTCCAGCTTTTACACTTCCGGCAATCGAGCTCAGCCATTAAAATCCATAACTAAAGTAATCCCCTATAATCCTTGCAGTCTTGGCAGTTCAAATTAGCTCCATAACTTTCTGCTTATATTCCTTACTGTGTTCATAGACATGACATTTGTGGCAAAGAACTCGCAGATTGTATGGCATATTTAGGCGATGCCATGTTCTATCCTCACCATTTAGCGGAATAATGTGATGAACCTCCATGCCACTTCGTTCTGCCCAGCTTCCTTCGCCCAAAAGTGGCACATCCATACAACCACGCCCACAGCGTTGACACCTCTCGCCAGCCCGCTTAAATGCATCGTGGCTAGCAGTTTGCCAAAAGAATAGATGCTTATAAAATTCGGCACATTTATCAGAACAATAGACCCTGCGACTTTTAGGTAATTCACCACCGCACATGACACAGATTCCCTGATTCTCATAGCCTGTGCAAACTACTTTGAGTTTCATCTTTCCCTCCCCTGACTATCAATACTATAATTAGCCGTCTGTCGCATGAGCTTGTCTATCTCTGAAATGTCCTCTAGCTTTGTCTCGCACTGAATAGCCCGCTCATGCCTTGCAGGTGCTAGGAATTGTTTGCCAAACTTCTCTTCATAGAAGCCAGCTAACTTCTGCCTATTCTCGTTGCTTAAAATCTGCCATAAGGTAGCCATCTTCGGAACCAACCCTTACGGATAGCGTAGGAAGTAGCGCCGACCCTGTTTCTAACCCCTAGCTTTTGGTAGATATGCTGGACATGGTTTTTGACTGTCTGATGCCCGATGCCCATGTGGCAGGCGATTTCCTTGTTCTGCCAGCCCCGGCACATATAGCGCAGAACCTCAGTCTCCCTTCTGGTGAGGGGTTTCCGTCTTATCCCCAGCATCCGCTCTAACCACTCTTTAATCATCGTAATAAAAAAAGAGGCGAGCCCCCGGGTTTCCCCGGTAAAGCCCGCCTCTCGTTTCCCGAGTCAGCGTCTAGTTAGCTTCTACAATTTCTCATTATCGTCTTTAATGCTTTATTTGTTACTTTGTGTGTATTAAGTATATTTGCTATCACTCGCCCATTATAGGAAATTGTTATTTTTTGTTCGGGGTAATGACGATGAATATTTTGCTGAAGCCAATCCCAACCACAGAGAGGAAATACTTTAGCTTCAATAAAAGCTAGTCTTATATCTGTATAATCTTGGTCAATTATGGCTCTCATTTTACCTTCTTTACTTTAGCAATCCTGCCCTCCGTGCAAACTTGTCGAACATTATTGTCTCATAGCCAGTGCCATCTTCGCAAGGAATCTCAGCCTTGACTGGTATCCCGTCCTGAAAGACCAGCTCCCGGATACGCCCGTAGGGATGCTGGCGCCCCCACTCAATCAAGGCAGCTTGTAGGGGAGTTAGCCTACACTCTACGAGCTTTATGCCATCTAGCATGACTGTTTATCGTGGTCTTTTTTGACCATCTAGTATTTCCCGCTTGTAGAAATTCTCATCAGCGTCCATCACTACGACACCGTTTGGTGCACGGTAAATATTACTCTTCCTTATCAGATGAAAGATACCCTCCCAAGTAATCATCACCTTAGCTGTCTTGGGATATTTTGCAAGTTCCTCTCTTAATTCTCCTATGTTCATTCTAATACTCCTAGCTTTATGCCTTCCATCTGATTCTATTATATCACTCCTAGATTAAGCTACTTCAGATATTTAACTCCATTGCCAAAGGAATCCCTTGCAGTTCCTTGACCGTCAGTTTGCAATAACCAGGGTTAAGGTCTATCCCTATGGTCCTCCGGCCTAATCTCTTGGCCACTGCCAGCGCCTTGCCGCTACCACAGAACGGGTCCAGAACTACGCCCGGTTCCCAACCTACATTACAGCCACAGTCGGTGTACTCAGCCGTGGGTGTTTCAGTCGGTGCCCAGCCCGTCGAATCTACCTTTGTCGGGGTATTGCCTGGTTGGTGTGCTGGCTCACGTTTATTTATATGCCCGGTACGCTCATAGATTCGTTCCCTTGCCTTGCCACAGCTCTTACAGACTTGAGACGGACACCCCGCTAATATCGGTGTCTCGCATAACTTCTCAGGGAAGGTGGCAAAGTGAGCTTCAGGATAAGGTTGCGTGGTTATCTCCCAGACATCACGCTTGTTGCGGCCAAAAGGTAGCCAAGTCTCGCCAGTGTATTTGTTCCAATCCTTGTGTGCCTGCTTGCCATCAGCCTGCAGCGATTTGACCTGAAATTCGGGTGTATCTCTTAATAGCTGCCCCTTTGAATGTGTGTTATCGCCTTGGGGTTCAAACTGCTGCTCAAACCAATAATCACGTCCCGACCAGAAAGAATATTTTATTTGTCCCGTGCCTTTACATCTTTTGCATTCACCAACCTTATCTCGGTGATACCTTGCTCGTGGACTACCCATACTCTCAGCCATAGATTCTTCAATCTTAGTTTCTTTCTCTTTTTTAATTTCACCCGTTCCTTTACAATTAGGGCAGACCCGCCATTCCCAATCCTCCCCTTCCGCCCCGTGAATACCTAAAGGCATTTTGGCTACTACTTTGCGTGTTTTCTCATTTACCCAATATTGAGCGGTGTTAGACTTAACAAAGAAGAATAAATGTTCCCAAGAGCCTGTGAACCTGTCCTTTACGCTCTCAGGCATGGGATTCGGCTTGTTCCAGACAATATCGTTCCTGAGTATCCAGCCGTTTTCTACCATAGTCAGAGCAAAACGAGAGGGGATTAAGCAGAGGGATTTAGAAGGATAATCCGGCATATTTCTTGATGGCGAATAGTCAAGAGGTAAATCTTGCTCATTCCCTCCAGCTATTGATTGTGGTTTATTTGTTTTACGAGTACCGGAGGCGTAACTATCATCTATATTCACCCAGCAAGTGCCTGTCTTTTTGAGGACTCGTTGCACCTCATTGAAGATTTGAATTAGATGGGATATGTAGAGTTCTATGGTAGGCTCAAGGCCGAGTTCGCCACGCCAAGCGTTGCATTTGAGGCAGAAGCCAGCCTTGAGGTTTGATGTCTTGTGAGTGTGCGCCAAGGCATAGCCGCTACTTAATACCTCCTCCTGGGTGCCGGAATGAAAGTTGCGGTTCTCATGTAATAGGCTTGTCTTATACTCGCCCCACTCATGCTCGCAATGATTATCTCCCCAAATCTGAGGCTCTGTTTTGTAGGTCCTGAGTCCCCAGTATGGCGGTGAGGTCATAACACAATCCACTGAGTTAGACGGCATCGCCTGAAGTTCGGTCAAGGCGTGTCCTTGGTAGACCGTGGCACCAGGCTCTTGATAATAGGGTTTCATGCTCTCAATATCTCAGCGATCCCCTCAATGTCCCCCGGGCGCCACAGGTAAACCTCTTGCCCGCATGCTTTGAGCTCGTCAAATACCTGTTGTTGTTCAGGAGTCATTTTGCCTTTCTCCGATTTCAATTCAGCGAATATAACTCGCTTTTGTTCGGGATTGATAAGAAATAGGTCCAGCATCCCCTTTGGGCTATGAATTGATGTCCAAGTAAATAGAAATCTCCACCCGAAGAGCTTGCAGAGTGTCCGGATTTGCTCTCTCAGGTCTTTCTCAGTGACGGGGATGCGGTTGATCGTTCTTGGCATTGCCTTCAATCACTTTAAGAATCCTCTCAAGTAATTCCCTTATCTGTTTTAGATGCCATTCAATGCTTTTTCGCCATATTCGTTCGTTTTCTTCTTTTGCTCCATTACTCATTTCTCCTCCTCTATCACTTTATATATTGCCCAGAAGAGAGCGAGGGCAGGGTCTTCGTCACTTGCATCACCTATAAATTCCTTGTTGTTAAAGCCTATCAGTTGCACATGAGCCTCAACTTTGCCCGTTGCCCTTATCTCGGTGTCAGAGCATAATTCCCAGCCCTTCCCTAAACTCCATGTAAATAGCTTCGGCACAGCCCACTTGAATAAATTGTTGAGGTCTATGGGGGGATAACCCCTGAAGCTAATATATGTATGGTCAGGAGAACGATATAGCCACTTTATATCAGGTTCAGGGTACTCTTCCTTATAGAACCCCCAGTGTTCCCAGAATTTCTTTATCTGTTCTTCAGTTGGTTTCATTTCTTCACCTCATATCGGGACTTCAGGGATTGCCATATTTCAGATAAGGCACTCCAGATGTCCCTTACATCACCACGAGGGTCAGTCCAGTCATCCCTTATTTTATCGGCAGCTTCATCGGCTTTGAACTTTCGCTTACAAACGTTGCAATAGTAACGTTGTACGCCTTCGTAAACGCCATACTTAATGACTTTATTAGAGCCACAATGCGGGCAGGTTAAGCTCAAAAGTTCTGTCATAGTAATATCGCTTGGCTCATTGCATCCTGTGGGTTGAGCGAAACTTCCGTCCCTGCTGCTAGGTCACTCTCATCCTCAACGTGGAACTTCGGAGACCACCATCGTCTCATCATCGTGCTGGCCTTTTTGAACGCTTTGAGTTCAAACGCCCTTATTAAATCATCGGGATAGAGATATCCGTTGTTGTAGAAATGACTAGCTAACATATTGCGAAATTCAATCGGGATATCGCTATAACTATCGTACCCACTTTCATAGTAAAACTTGGCTGCCCACCAACAGGCATAGCACACAGGCCCCGCTGCCCATTGATGCTTCACAGGCTGTAATGGGCGGCCACAAGTTATACACTTTTGGCTGAGTAGCCCATTTTTATCTCTACTCATTTTCTCTCACCTGCTACCTCAGCCCTGCCAGTGTCATATCCTTCGGCAAGTCCATCATTGCGTATAGAGTAGAATACCTCAAACTCCCTCTCAGTAAGGTCAATATCCTTCTCCCCTCTCAAGTCCTTAATGGCTTTATGGAAACTTTCCACTACCTCAGCCTTTGCCTGCTGGATAACCTGAAGTTCATCCAATACTTCTATTGCCCCCTGCTCGGCATCATTTTCTTCAGGGCTCAATACCTCAATGGCATGGGAGAGTGTCTCAATATCAACCTTTAACCCTCTAATAATAGGCTCATAATAATCTTGGGCTTTCTGCCAGGTATCATCTCGCTGGGCTGTCATTATTGCTTCAGGGTAAGTGCTGTTGGTTCGCCAACACTTTCTAGCGATTTTCCGTTGTCTTTCATCACTCAATACACTTGGTTTATCCATTTCTACTTACTCCTCCTTATTCGCTGTTCTTTCATTGCCTATCACCGGGAATCAGCCTGTCTTTTTGCCATATTTCGACCAATTCTTCAGTATGCCAACTATATAGGGCCAGCGCGGTTGATTCTGTGCCACGGCTTCCCGAATAGCATCGTAAACCCAATCCGGCGAGTGTCGCGCGCAGGCACCTTTTATTTCGTGCTCCATATCTTCTGAGATAGTAGCCCCAAGTAAGATATTATCCTGATAAAGAGACATTACTTGTTCTATTGTTTTTAAGAACCGAACTGGACTTTCTTCTTGTTTAGTTTCTTCTTTATTTTTAACTTTAACTTTATCTTGTTCTTTAACTTTAACTTGCGTTAGTGCTAAACCGTTTTTACTCCGTTGTAGGTCTGGGGTAAAAGGGGGGATTTGCGATTGAGCTTCTTGGTTTTTCCGCAATCCGACTTGGTGTTTTTCAAAAGTTTTCATCAATAAATATTCATTTCCGTTAACAGAATAACGAAAAATCAGCTCATTTTTTTGCAATTCTTTGAGATAATTTTCGACTTTTCGATTAGAAATGTTGCGCCGGGGGAAGACAATGCTTTTGACAGTTTGGGGATCGCCATACATTCTGCCCTCGCAGTCCAGGTGGGTGATTAGCCAGGTGAACAGGAGCCGGCAGGTGTCGTCCGAAAGGGCATCCACCTTCTCGTCCAGGCTGATAGCCTTGCTGATAAATCTACCGCGTGCCATGTATAAGCTCTTTAACTAACCTTTGATGTTTTTCAGTTCGTGGTTTCTCCTTGCCACGGAGATATATAGCTTTATATAGAGCATCACTCTGAGGTTTATTGAGCATTTTAGACGGGTGGCACTTCCCTACTGGGCAGGGTAATTCAATGCTCACTCCCAAAATACGGCAAAGGAATGGCCGGACAGGATAAATGAGACACTTTTTCTCTGAGTTAAGGTAGGGGCAATCACCGTTCTCTGTAATGTTGAGAAAGTCCATATACTCAAGATGATGCCTCTCGCACCAGTCCTTAACATTCCTGACCTCAGCCAGGCTTGGCATTATGGGACCGCAGCATTTCCCGCAGTTGGGCTCACAGGTAGATTGTGGGATTTGAGCGTAAATGTCTGCTAGTTTTGAGTTCATTTTGCTTCCAGTTCTCTAACTCTCTTATCGCTCAAATTCGCCCGTGCCTTTACACTCCCAACACCAAGGTCCCGAAGTTGATGATAGATTTCCTTCCTACGGTCATTATCCGTTGCGTTCACAAAGGCATCATATAAGGCTTGGCACTCATCCTTGCATGAACAATCGGGATTGTCAGCACAGCACCGAATTACCCGGCGCTCCATTGCCTTAGCTCCCCAAAACCTTTCCTTTAATAATCTCAGTGTTGCCTCTGGCTTAAACATTCGGCATTTCCTGTCTTAATCGGCAATCTTTATAAAATAAGCCTTCAGGTGTTCCCTCCCCGGCAATAAGAGGAACAAGGTTATCCTTCAAAAACACCTTCACTCCCGCCTTGTCCGCAGCCTCGACAATCTCCCGCAAATCCTCGATACGGGGCTGGGCCGTGAATCTATTGCCATATCGCATCACAGCTAAGTTCCCGAAGGGGTATCTATCACATAGGGATACCATCTCTGGCAAAGTGCCAGTGCAAGCACCGGGGATGAGCCAGTTGATACCGTAAAGTGTTAGCCCTTTAGCCCACTGAGTAATTGCCTCTTGGTCGGCAGGATAATCCCCCCAAGATAGCAAGGGTTCAAGTGAAATATATTTGACTTTAGCCTGTATATCCCCAAGTTCTATGCAGGCTTCAACAAACATTTTATGATTCGTAGCCGTCACCCCCACCCAGCAATTCTCAGGGAAGGGCGAGAACTTGATTAGGTTCTGAGGCTGTTTGGTGAGAGTGTAAATCCGGTGTTGAGGATTATCCCTCATCATTTGGAGCTCAGCCATGGTCCACTCCCTCGGCCAGTAATCACCCATCCAGTCGCTCATATCATCCAGGAAGATACCAGTGGGCTTCTTCAGTTTGCTAATTTGCGCAAGTCGTTCTGGCCACCATCGAGGATAGAAGGGGTCATTGAAAGCCGCCTTCAAGTTTGCATCGCTTCCCTCTTCCCCTCCTTCATAATCACATGCCACTAACCCATTAGCCAAATACCTCTGCTTCAATCTTCCATGTGCCAGCTTGAAGGCATAGCAGGGAAATAACCCCCCCAAACATAAGCCCTCTGGCGTGTGGTTCCGGCAGCCCGTTTTGCTGTTTAATGTAACCCCGCGGCTGCCGTCAGGGTTAAGAACCCATTCAATACCTGTCATAATTACCTCCTATAAAGGGATAGCGGGGGTTGGTTAGGCCCCCGCGCCACCTAAATCAGAAAGGAGTGTGAAGAGAAAAGACGGTCATTATTCTTTGTAAGCATTCCTTCATCTACAGTAACTCTCAGCGCAATATCAAAATAAGACATGGATTGCGGTCCCTGGGTTTTGCTGGTGTTGGTTCGCCATCCTCCAAAGCTAACCATTCTGGCCTCCCAGCATATCGGATATCTGCTCCCTCATCTGCAAGATAGGAAATGACCCTAACCTGATATAAAGGCAATATCAAAACACTCATATTTCCTCGCTCATGTTCTAGTATTGCCTTCTTAGCCCACTTCATGACGCCCCCTGTGAATGGCGGATTAACCCAATTCCGTTTACCCCACGGCACTTCTAGCCCATCAAATCCATCAGGGCGGGGATGTGGGCAAGGGTCAAAGTCAAAATTAAACTCTCTATTCAATTCATCCATCAAATCTGGCGGTGTAACCCAGTAATGCTTGTTATTCATTATCGCTACTACTGTATGTCATGGGATAGTTACCATATTCTTAGCTACCTACGGTTACCGGCTCCTTGGCCTCTTCAGCTTCGTCTAAGGAATACTGAGGGCTGCCGAAGGTTACATCTACCGTGTGCCCGGCTTGCAGGGTATAGAGAACCTTTTCCAGTTTTGCCGGCGTGCCTGCATACTCCACCTTGACTTCGGTGATAAGGTGCCGGTCAATAACTTCACCCTCTTGCTTTTCCTCAACCAGCTTCACCTTCGCCTCCATCTTGCTTATTTGGACTTTCACTTCGATTTTAGCCATTGATTCCTCCTTTGATAATTTATTTACGATGTCATCGCCAGTGCATTTGAGGCACAGCCCATTCTGCGCTGCACCTTTAGCTCCGCACCGGGAGCATTTAGCATCTAGGTCAATCCTAATATCAGCTTTAGCCACTGTTCCCTCCTATATAAACCGGTTTGCCTGTTATTTCCTGCACCTTTCGCTTGAACATATCTGCGTCAGAATTATTATCGCTCAGGTGGAGTAGGTGTATCTCTTCGACCTTACTCAAATCGTTTGCCCGGAGCATCCCAACTAGCGTCTCCAGGCTCATGTGATCCTGGAGAATTGACTGCCTGAGCTCTGATGATGGGGTGTTATCCTTGAGCAGAGGCAAGCTGTAATTCGCCTCAATCATAATGATTTGAAGATTATTGAAACGATAGGGGCAGTATGGAGTATCTGTTATATAGACTGCTCGCTCGCCCTTACTATTTGCAAAAAGGAATCCACAGTTAGGGACATCATGCTTGAGCGGGAATGCCTTAACTGAAAAAGTGCCGATTCTGAATTGCTGGAGTAAATCAATCTCGTGGATTCTGTGTCCAGATAATCCTAAAGCCTCCCTCGTTTCGGGGAGAAGGTAAATATCTTGCCCTGCTTTTGCCGCCTCGCTTATACCAGCAGAATGGTCCCCATGGGAATGACTCAAACAAATAGCAGAATACTCCGAGGTCTTAAAGCTAAGAGCTTTTTGAACTTGCTTCCAGGGGAGACCACAGTCAAGCATAAGAGAAGTCTCTCCATCTGAAAGGGTATTCAAATTCCCTGAACTTCCACTGGCATACGACTTGAATGCAATCATATTATAATTAGCCTTATTGTCTCCTGTTTTTGCCTTGTTCACTCTTTGGTATCCATCGGCAATTACTTGGTTCATAATTACCATAGGGGTTTATACGGTCTATTGTCAGATTATTCCTGTAGCCACTCGCTAATGCCCAACTCCTAAATAGCACAAAGGTTAACCACTCTGTACACACTTGAACTCCCTTTGCACCATAGTACTTGAAACTCTTGGCATGTGGATTTCTACATCTAACAAGCATGCTCTTCCAGATAGAATGAAGCCTAACAGGAGTACTCCCGTGTGTGAGTCTGGATTTAGCAGATATAGTTTTTAGATTACAGCCACAACTTTGAGTATGTCCACTTCGTAAATTGTATATGTGTACTATGGTTTCCTTGCCACATTCACACCGACAAAGGAACATGCGCTTACGATACTTGCCCCAATATGTTGCTTCAGCTTCTCCAAGCACTGTTAGGTTACCGAATTTAGCCCCAGGTAATATCGGTTTCCCCCAATGGATTATTCTAGGATATATGCCTTTCATCTAGAATCCCGGCTCCTCCTCCGGTCCCTTCTTGGGCCCTACCCTGACTGCCGCTACCCGTCTGTAGCAATCTGCTGGGCCTTCCGTTATCTCTGTCTGTTTTGAAAACCCAAGCTCAGCCAGCACTTGTTTTGGTTGCAAACCGAAGTCCTCAAAACATGCCTTCATCATAGCCTCTATTGTTTTAAGGCTCGCGGGATTACGGCTCGGCTTTCGTGGCTCCACGTTGTGTACCTCCACCGCTTGCTCCTCAACAATCTCCCCGGTCTCGGGATCCACATCAAGAATGTCCTTGTTGGCCTTCTCCTCGATCTCAGTTTCAATCTCAATCTCAGTTTGCTCTTCGTCTGCGCGGTTAAAATGCTCCAGGAATAGATTATCGTCAGAGCTAGAATTGATAAGCGCCTTACAAGCCCGGTTGGTTACGGTGCGCTTCGCCATTTCTTCAGGGAATTGAGAATGTACTGAAGTAGGCGCATCAGGGTCCATCTTCGATTTAGCCCATGCCTTTTTTATCTGAGCAATGGTCATAATCTCGGTAAACGAGGGCTTATCATTGCTGAACTCAATCACGCAATAAGCGGCCACGATAGCGCCTGGCTTGACATTCCCGATCTTCTGCGTGTGCTTGGACACAGTTTTCCGGTTGTGGGAGATCGCATATTCAAACTCGTCCCCTTCGTAAACGACCTCTGCCCAAATATCACTTGCTCCCGCTACCCTCTGAGCTACTGCCATGGTGCCGAAGTAACTCCTCTGGCATACGAGCTTTTGCCCGTATGCGATGAAGTAGCATTGATCCTTGCCAGGGTTTAACCCCTGGACAGCCATATCGAGAAGGGCATTTGCTATACTAGCTTGAGAACACACCTGGAGAACCGGGCGCTTTTCCCTATCAACTGCTTCCTGGAGCGCCAACCAAGCAGACTTCAAGGCGTTCTCGATACTGTAGTTCGCAGGTAAGACCAGTTCCCTGTTATCTGTGTAGGTCCGCAACTTTGAAGTTACGAGCGCCACTACATCAAATGGCTTACCTACAGCCGTTTCCTTTTTCTCCGTTGGTTTTTCCATTATTCAATTCCTCCTTTTTTAGCTTTTACCTCATCCCATAACTTCCTCAGGCCAACTGCTTTAGTTTCACTACCCTTTAGTTCTTCTGCAAGCCTGACAAAATCTACAGGAACTCCACTGACAGCCGAGGACATTGCCTTTAGAAACTTTAAGTCAATATTTATTCGTTCTTTTTCTTCTTCAGTAGCCTCCATCATCACTGCCACAATAGCCAGCTTAAATTGACCTTCCTCATCGAGAACACACCAGTGCCCTAATGCAGCTCGCATAGCAACCTTGAGCCTCTCTTCTAGTGGTTGTTTGGAGTCAACACCAGCTCTTAGTTCTGTTATGCCTATCATTATCCTATTATCCATCTGGTTCTTCCTTTTTTATTACTCCTTTGTCTCGCCTGGTAGTAGTTCAGGGTTGGATACCTGGACATACTTCAGGGCTTCGATGCCTAGCTTAAGGGCTTGTTGCCCTGGAAAATTGTCCTCCAGATTGAGTCCTGCCTTGCGGTCATCATAAATAGCTTCTAATAATCTAATAGCTTCTTCTGATGTCATATTGCCACCGCTTCTTTTGCTGCTTCAATTCTAAGCACCCTGTCGGCTTCGCTCACATATAGTCTGATTTGCTGCCCCTTTGTCTGTAGTAATTGTGTGACAGCCTCAGCGTTATCTATCCATATTGGAGCGTCAAATTGGAAATGCTTGCTCAAGGTGTTAATAATGTCGAGCCCGATGTTTATTCGTGCCGAGTTATTAAGCGCTGAGCTATACGGGACCCCGAGATACATTGTTTCGCATACTTCCTCTACCCCGCCGTTCACTAGCTGGTTGAACAGCTTAAACCTTGCCAGCTCAAAGCGGCTATTTATCCTGTCCTCGAGTAGATTAACCTTTGCTCTAACAAACTGCTCGGTGAGGTATAGTTCCCCTTCCAGTCTCTCATACTCTTTAGCCAGTGTTCTTTCCGCAGACTTCAATTCCTCAATGCGTTGCAGGCCAGCTTCGCGCTGCTTGATTTGAGCTATTGCCGATTCGCAATCCGCTATCTTTGCGTCAATGGCAGAGAGAATCAATCTCACGGCCTCGACTGCCCCGCTATTAGTAGCCTTGAGCTTCTCAATATCCAGCTCTATGGTTTGCTTTAAGGCTTGCTTCTCGGTATAGGTATCATCGTGTGCCTGAAAAGGTGCGCCTGCCTCTATCGCTGAAACCTTGTCCTGGGCATCGGTAATCTGCTTCGCTATTACGTCTAATTGGGGTTGAGCATCGGCAATCTCTTGTTCGAGTTCAGATGTTTCATGCCTAAGCCTTTCAACTTCAGCGCCGGTGAGCTTCCCGTTCTTGGTAATCTTTTCAAGGCGCTCCGCCTTATCGCTATTAAATATAGCCAATGCCTTATCCCTAGCTGCCTCTAATTGTTCCGGCGGTAATGACTGTCCGCAAGCTGGGCAAGTATCGGACTGCTCAAAGGTAAAGTTTTCAGAGTTGGCCACACTCCAGTCCTGGCGATATGTATTCAGCGTCCCTTCAAGCACCTTGGCGCTTTCCTGGTTGGCCTCAATCCTTCGCTGCTTATTCTGTATCTCTCTCTTTAAACCGTCCGCCTCGTTTTCCAGCTTCCCTAGCTCTACCTTCGTTGATTGAGCCTCCGTGTTCATCAATGACCTGTGTTCGTTATCTATCTGAAGTATCTCGGCCTCAATCACCCTCAACCCCTTTGTTTTCTCTGCAACCCCACCGCCGGCCTCGAGGTTCGCAAGCTCCTGAGCTTTCGCATTGCGCTTCTCTTTCAAATCCTCGAGTTCTGTTTTAAGGCTTGGGGCATTGATAGCATCGGGTAAACCACGCTGAACCTCACTAATGCGCACAGGTATCTTCTCTATATCTTTATTGATCTCTGAGCGCCTGGCTGCTATGACCTTGCGATGGTCCTCGAGCTTATGGCCATTTAGGAGCTCAGGTAGTTTTGCCAGCTTAGAATCACTGGCTATTACCTCAGCATCGCTCAGGTCTCCGCATACTTCTAAGAGTAGCTTCCTGCGGTCCTGCCAGTGTAGAACTTCATTGAAATGCCGGGGATTGGTGAGCAGCTTAAAAGCATCTTCATCTACGATACTGGCGATCCTAGCCTCATACTCATTCTTTTTGGTGGGCACACCGTCCAGGAAGTAGTTTGTCGTGTGGCCCGTGAATTCTCGCTCTAGGGAGCCTCGCTTCTTGGTCCAGTTCTCGGAGTAGACTTTCTTTAGGCTAAGTTGTCTCCCGCCAATTTCCAGCACACCTTCAACCTCATGCTCTAAGCCGTGGACCGGCTCCCCGTCTACTCCAAGTGTTTTGATTTCAAAGTCCTTCCGGTTGGCTGAGTCTTTATCGAATAACAGCCAGGAGAAGGCATCAAAGAGTGTTGTCTTGCCTACCGCATTCTCACCAAATATGCTCGTATCTCGACCTGCGATATCAAGAGTAAAATCCCGAATACCCTTGAAGTTTCTTAATTTAAGATTGATAAGTTTCATTTACCTTTCCTCCCCCTTTACAAACCTATCGGCATATATGCAGTTGAAGCCAGAACCACCCGTATCAATTAGGATAGCCCAGCAAGGCAAGGATGCATTTATAGCGATTATTTCATGGACTGCCCCTTGAAGAATAACTACTACACGCCCATTGCAAAGCCGTATCTCTCCTGGGTTTTTGTTTGGAAGATAAGCCGTTGTCAGTCCATCCTGTGTTATTATCGTTGCCTCTTTTGTAATCGTAATCATTCCTTCATCCCTCTTTCTGCTCTCATATCGGCTTGCCCCTTTAGGTAGGCATCAACCGCTAAGGCACATTTCCCGAAACGTTCATTCCATAGAGGACAATTCCACTGGGCACAGGCGGTATCAATCCAATTACCTCTTTCTTTACTTTCCTGGGCAAGGGTTGCCCATGCAATCAATCTAAATGGACACTCCATCTTTCTCCTCCTTTCTCTCCGGCATGAACTTCTCTTTCGCTTTGACTACTTTCATGGCCACTTCTGCCATAACAGGATCAGTCGTATTGTGTGTAATCTGCCGAAGTAGCTCCATAGAAGTCAGCCTGAGCAAGACATTTATTTGAAGTTCAGAGAAGCTCGGCCTCACTTGCTTACCCATCTGCCCTCCACATAACCCAGCAGCCATGTCTCGATAAGTCCTTTGCTATTTCCCCCAGGGTGAGATTTCCGTACTCCTGGCAGAATAAGTCAAAGAGCCAGAAGGCTTGACGTGCTTTCCCTGCTACTGCTATAATTACTTTATTCAATTTCCTTTACTCCTTCCCGGGGCCAGAAGTGATGAGGTCACTCCTGGTCCCTTTCTGTATTTGCTTATGGTTGCTCGACCTGCAACACAGCTTATAAAGCCTCAATAGCTCAGCCCGATTGTTGGAAGCTAAAATACTTGGGGTATCCTTGCCTCCTTTATTATTTTCTTGAGCCCTGTGAGGCTGTTGCTGCCTTTCTTCTAAAGTCAATATTCTAGGCCGTCCTCCTAACCTTCCACACTCAGTTTTGCTTAAACTCATATTCCCCCGATTATGTTTCAGCTTTATCTAGAATTGATTTAATTGCCTTTTGATGCCTTAAAACAGCAGCATCACCAATCGTATCTATCAATGATTTATAAGCTCGCTGCCTTGCTTCCCAGCATTTAGCTTCATTACCATAAAGGCTATGACCTTTCTTTATGTGACAATCTTGTTTGAATTGCTGTAATATCTTCATCATCTAATTCCTCATAACAAACCTATCCCGTTAAATACGCAAACCCCGGTCATTCCGATTACTATGACCAGGAAAAGCATCCTAATCTGTCCCGGGTATTTATTCGCCAGTAGAAGAAGAAGCCAGGTGCAAACCATCACCGCTCCAATCTTCACAGTCCAGAATAGCCCCATAGATTGCTGTTCAAGGACATATCTCATTGGCGGGTTTAACTCGTATCCACCCCTGCCGTCTAGGATATGAGTGAGTAAGCCATCAACCACATTCAGGATAATGAAGGCACTCGCTAAGCCTACCGGCCTTTCTAACTTGCTAATCTTTTCCATAGATTCTTAGCTCCCCCCAGTAAATCCCACACAAAACCTTTTCAATCCCCTTAATTCCATTGATTATCAATGCTTTCCCACCAAATTAGGCGATTTCTGATGCCGTGCCTTCTGTAATCTTTCACCCATCTTTTTCTTTTGCTCAGGTGATAAATTCTTAGGAGCTCTCGGTAATGGGATTCGCCTTTTGGCGATGTGATATTCCTTGCCCCCATAGCCATTATTGAGAACAGGTTTTAGCCCGAGCTTCTTTTCCAAATGTATTTGCCATCGCTTGTTGTAGGTGAATATCACCGCCTCGGCAGGAGTTTCATCGAAGCTGATTAAGGTTTCCTTCTCTTCATTGCTGAGCTGCATTTTCAAAAACCCTCCCCGGCGTGTGCCGATGGTGGATCTGAATCACATCTTCGATTAGAAGTGGAGTATAGTAATTTGCTGTTGTGCTAATATCGGAATGTCCTAGAATCTCTGACAGGCTCTTTAGGTCCCCCCCATCTTTCAGGTGAAACACGCCATAGGACCGTCTTAAAGTCTGCGGTCCGAACTGCTTTCCTTTGTAACCTACCTTCTTGAGATACTTCTTGACCACACCATAGAAACCATATTTAGTTAATGGCTTGCCTCCCTTACCATGAAATACATACCCATCCTCGTGAATCGGTAAAGATAGAAGCAAGTCTCTGGTAACTTCTGAAAGTGGTGCTATTCTGTAACCGGTCTTTCCGGTTACTATAATGTGATTGTCTTTTATATCCTCCCTCTTTAGCCCCACAGCTTCACCCAATCTTATAGCGGTATCTACGAATAAAGTAACAATAGCCCTGTCTCTTGGATTAGCATCATGCAATGCCCAGGCTAATAAATTAAGCTCTGTACCTGAGACAGTGGGTAAGTTTTCTTTGGGAATACGAGGTCGTGTAACCGACTTCATAAAGTTGGGGATTTTATATTGCCTTTCAGCGTAGTTGCCTAAAGCGTGCCAGTATCTATAAAAAGTAGCAGCGTATTGCGGATTGACGGTTGCCAGAAAACACTGTATGATTTCTGGTTTTGGTGGGAACTTTGGGGATATTTCAGCTAATCGCTTCCCGTAGTACTCATGGTTTTTAAGGGTTATAGGCGAGACCCCCATGAGTTTACGGTCAGCGAGGAAGCTAATAACAACCTCCGTTGTCCTCATGGTTCTCGCCTCCCTTCTCTAATAGACGTGATTGTGTGCTTCCTAGTACATTGGACTCACCCCCCGAAAAGAACCTATCGGAGTTTATCATATTGAGGTGAGTCCCGTAAATATACTTTTGTCGTTTCATTTCAGCGATTCCTTACAGAATGGAATGGCTAAACTTTGTCATTCCCATCTTTTCTATGCCGTGCTCTCCAAATAACCATTGACACGGTGCTAACCTTCATCTTGAACATCTTGGCAATGGCTACATATCGCCAGCCCTTATCAGCAAGCTCTAATATCTTTTCGTTTCGCTCTGTCTTTGTTCTGTTAGGCATTTGCCACCTTTATCCACATTTTACCACGCCAATTTTATTTGTCAAGTCCCCCCTCATAGCTAACTCAAAAATTCTAAAAGGAAAATTTTTAGAGCTTGACATTTCGGGAAAAGGAATTAGAATGATTATGGGGGTGGAAATGAAAAAGGCAGCAAAAATTATCGGTATCATAGCAGCTATAATTATTGTCATTGTTATTATTACAGCAATAAATAGCCCGGCAGAGAAAACTCTGTCTTTCAGTGAGCAGGATATTACAATTGAAAATGTCCAGGAGGCACTTGACATCAATGGCACAAATATAGAATTGGGGGAAAGTATTTCTGATATCGAGATATATCCCCATGCCGGCACAGAAAATCCCGACGATTTTATTATCCATATTTACTTCAAACCTGAGAGTGTTTGGGATGAGCAACACGCTATGCGGATAGCAGTTCAAACATCAATAAGGGCCATGGAGACATTATTCCAAAATGAAGCAGTCGGCGAGGTTGTGATGTGGGAGCAGCTAGATTTTACAGACCAATATGATAGCACTGAAACAGAGACAGCGATTAGAATTCTTATGACAAAGGAAACTGCTGACAAGGTAGTAGATTGGGAAGTTGTAGCCGATAGAGCATTGATAGACTATGATACCTTTTTTGATTTAGCAGAATTGCAATATGTCCATCCCGCTATTGCTGGAGAGCTATAAATAAAAAATCCCCCCTCCTTAAAGGAGAGGGTTATTTACTGTAAAATCTGAGGTTAAAATCTTCTCTGAGGGTAAAGACACGCAAAAAGAATTTCGTCCTCAAATTCCTACATAATTATGGGAATTTCAGCACCAATTAGGCGATTTCTGCGGGTTATCGTTGGGTACATGGGCTTAAATCTTCTTCAGCCTTTGCCATAATTTCCAGGTCTTTTGTGCATGTGTCGAAAACATGATGGATGGTTCTATGTGGAATCCCGTCGTTTCTCATGTCGAGCATGATTTGACGGAGCTGGCCATCATATTTGTCTAGCAGTTCGGGTTTATCCGGCATTGCTATTTCCCTTTGACCTTTTCAGCTTTCTCTTGTGCTTCCAGGCGCTTAAATCCTCTGACTTCACCTTCCAGCCTTCGTGCCTCTTGGACTAATTCCTGTCTTTGCTGCTCTATTCGCTGTCCCTGCACTGCCAAAGCATTGATTTGCTTTACTATTTCCTCCATCTTGCGATTTGATTCTGCTAATTCTTTTTGTATGTCCATATCCCTCCTATGCTGCCGTTCCTTCAAAACATCGCTCTGCGCCATTATCATCTATATAGCAATAATGAGTGCCCAACATCGGTGCCTTTGTGTTAATTGAAATTTGGCTTGGCAGTTTGCCAGTAAGTCCAGTCAGCGTGCCTTCTATGTATCGTTCATTGCCACTGGAATCTATATATCTTTGCTTCGTTCCTTCTATCCATGGTTGACTTGCTATTTTACCAGTGGCACCCTCCAGTGTGCCTTCCTTTAACCTTTTAGAACAATCGGCACCTACATAAGCAAATTTAGTTCCTTCCACCCAGATATAGCCAGCAGGACTTTCTCGTAGTGTTGAGAGATGGGACATAACGCCAGCACCCCCTGTAGGAGTACCTGTACAATTATAGTCTGTGCTATGAACCCACAGTAGGACTGTGTATCCTTCACTGTTTATATGTGCACTAGGGATAAGGAAGTAGTGGTATTCGTTGTGACCTAAATCAGCTATATTCTTAGATGCTATGAGGTATTCTGCTGAGAATCGCCCTCGTATCCAGCCATATATCTCTGAACCAAAGTCTGGGTCTGCCCCGTTCCCATTAAGGATATAAAGCTGCCCTTCTTCGTCAGGTTCGCCCGAAGACCAAACACGAAGCACAACATCTTGGGTAATGCCTGTCGTATCATAAAATGTAATACACCTTCTTATACCACAAGGATAAGGCCCTGCCCCATACCAAATCCAAGGAGGCATATTATCGTCGTTTGGTTTATAAAGGTCTCCTGCAGTAGCGTGTTCCCAGACCCACATCCATGTTTCCCAAACAGTCCATCCATATGGCTGAATCAGATTACGAGTTCCCGCAGCACTTATACTTACTCCAATCGGTAGTGTTGCCATATCATCTCCTAGTCATAGCAATCCGTTCCTACGGGTATTTTGAGACGTGACTTGAAGTAGCCTTTTGCGAATTGTTTATCTGCACTACCTAGATTATGGGTATCGGTTGAATTAGGAAGCATATCTTTTTCGACTTCAATCCAGTCGCCAGCTCTCAATTCTAACTTTGCACCTGGGTCTAGTATTATGTTGCCATTGGTACAAAGTATATAAACTTGGTCATCTCCATTGATCATTAAATTTGGGTCCGCAACCACAGCGAACTGTCCACTAGCGGCAACTCCTATCTGCCCAACAAGTTCATCGGAGGGATTATAAAAAGCAAGATAGTAATCACCTTCAGCGGTTCCATAAATATGAATTGAATCAGCGTCAAGTTTGACTTTACCGCTGGCTGCATAAATCGCTCCATCTGCACCAACATAACATTGAGCATCCCCCCACTTCGTAGCAGCGGTAATCAAAGCCATCCCTGTGCCGTAAATACATATGCCCTTTGTAGCATCAATAGCTACGCCCGATTTGTCATACCACTCGCCCTCATATAAACCTTCTAAGAGCAATTCTGTGCCATTCCATGATAAGGCAGGTGCAGCCGAACCACCTAATCTAAAGGTGCCATCATTAAGATTGAATTCCGAGCCTGCATCCTCACCCCAATTATTGGACTGTAGCACTCCTGTGCGGATGTAATCACCCTTGATATTGGTTGTACCCTCGGAGACCCAATCTATGACGGTAAACTCGCCCAGCACAATGACCTGCCCGGCGCCAATCTTCGTTGCAATATGCTGCCCCAACTGTTGGAGGTCATAAATTCCAGCCAGGCTATCCGCAATATCCTTTTGTCCATAAGCCAATTCCAGAATCATTTCCTGGGGATGTAGTAAATCGGGATGCTCTATGCTGACCACAGTGGTCTCAACATCTATTCCCAGGTCCTCATCTATAACTTTAACGGTAGAACCTAATTGCAGAGTCTCAAAAGAGAAATCAAATTCATCCGATTGGCTCAGGTCAACTGTGTCTATCCGGTATGAAATTGGTGGGTCCTTACGCTCAGCCAGTTTTAACTGAGCCCATGCCAAGAGGGTATCAGGATGCGTTATGCTTTTATCAACAATAACGGCAGGATAAATACCGCCCCAGGTTGCCTGGGATCCGGCATCTTCAATATAATCTTCCTCTTGCCCCTCAGCGTCGCTCAGTTTAATCCGGGCATCGCCTTCACCTTCGCCATAGGCATAGATTCGGTTTGCCAGTTGAGTGTAATCTATATCGCGCTCGATTCCTTTAAGGTTCTTTCGATAGCGGATTTGCTGCCCTTTATCCTCACCAATGGAGTCTAGCCAGTTAAGCTGTCTGTCATTATCAACCTCAATATATCCGCCTACTGTGTCTCTCAGCCGGTATAAGGCGCGCAGGATGGAATCACCATCGCTCTGAATGGACCTAGTAAGGTTTTTAATCGAATTGGAAATAGTTCCCTTTGTTATTGCTGGGGTAAGTCCCTGCATTGCCAACAGGTCATCTACGATAGTTTCTACAGTCTCGCTCTCGGCAAGATATTCGACAACCGTTTCCTGTCCTAGCTGGCTTATTAAATCTAATGTTTCAATTTCCGTTATCATCTGGTATCTCTTTTGTGCTGTAATTTGAATTTACGGATGACAATTCCCGTGCGATTATCCCTTAACCAATATTCATTGGCTAATAGGACATTATCTACTTTGGAGTCCGTCGTTGGGACCTGAAATCTTAGTGAATGAGGAGCATTGATTTCCTGTCTATAATCAATACTATGAGCATTCTCCAGAATCGCTATTAAATCTCCGTCCCCGTTCCTGACCTCTATCGTATAAGGTCGGGCAGCCAGGATTTTGAGCAAAATTGTTTCGAATGAGCCGATGGCCTTCAAACCTAGTAATGCGAGACCACTTCGGGTGATAGAGATTGTTCTGCTACCAGTAGTCTTTAATCCCAACAAGGCTGTTTTAGTCCTGGCCAGAGCCAATGACCTCGTTCCCATAGCCACCAGTCCGAGATAGGCAATGCCAGTCCTGTAATAATGTTCAGCAGTATAATAGATGCCAGTAACTTTAAGCCCTAGATATGCTAAGGCTGAACGACTCAAAGATATAGCTCTTGAACCTGTAACTGTTAAACCAAGATAGGCAATGCCAGTCCTGATGTAATGCTTGACGGTGGACATTATGCCCGTGGCTTTCAGTCCTAGCAAAGCTACCTTAGCTCTAGTAATGCTTATAGTTCTATTGGCTGTAGTCTTCAGCCCAAGCATTGCAGTGTCCACTCTGGCAAGCGAGATTGACTTGTTAGCAGTAGTAAGCAATCCTAGCAATGCTGTCTTGCTACGACTCAGGTGTAATGCCCTTGAGCCTGTGCCAAGTAAACCGAGCAGCGCAATCTTGGAGCGGGTAATGGCTATTGCCCTTGAGCCTACAATTTTCAGCCCAAGCAAGGCAGTCTTCACCCTGCTGATGGCAATGCTCCTGCTGGCAGTTGCCTTGAGTCCAAGTAAAGCTGTCTTGGTTCTGAGATAAGAAGCTGCCCTTGTCGCAGTGGGAAGAAGTCCTAGAAGTGCTGTGTCAGTCCTGGCCAGAGCAAAGCCCCTTGACCCACTTCCCAGCAAGCCTAGAAGGGCCGTGCCTGAGCGTTCGTAGTGTGCTCCCCCCTCCTGCAAGTCAAGAAGCTCTACATAGCCAGTAACATATTTTTGTTGTGGATTATCTTCATCATGCCCAGCGAATCCGTAAATATTTTGGAAATCTTTTTTGCTCGTATGTAATGTAACTGATAATGTATGAACTAGTGAGCTACCAGATTCACCATAGTAGTTTCCTGTGCAGATATAAGAAGTCAAAGTTCCATAAGAGCCAACACCTTCATCCCTTTCATTTGTTATATAGTAAAGTGTGCCAACCCCAAAAGACCCAGAATCAGTATATTCGCTTGCTCCGTCCCTTTCAGTTAGACGAATATCTGGCGTGGTACTATAGTACCAAAGAAGAAATGCACTAGCAGATGCTTCCTGCCAATCTCGGTAATCGCCCACCGCATTTGTTATTGCCCAACAAACAATTACAGCCGCAGTTCCAGTAGAAGAACTAACTATAAACTTGTGCCTATGCTCAAAATCTCCATCAAAATGATTGCTGCCCTTGTCGTAATAGACATATTCAGTATAAAGTCTTGTATAAGCATTAGTGAATGTTATGCGGTCTGCCGTCTTGGTAATATCTAAACCCTCATCAACCTCCGTATATGTAGTGAAGTCCTCAGTGGGGTCGGCACCCAACGCCCCCTGTAAATTATCTAGGCTGATTGCCTTCAGTTCGTCTAGGACAGGAGAGGTCGCAAGCGTGGGTTTAGCCTCCTCTATGCTCCTATCACCGAACAAAGAAACATGAATAGCCTGATATTCCTCTACGGAGAGTTTGGAAACAGCCTTCCATTCTTCCTTCGTGTAGTTATCCCATCTTATCTTCTCGATAAGGCGGTTGCGCTCTGCTAATAATTGTTTCAGGCGTGGGTCGAACTGCTCTTTGGTGTATTGGCGGAACTTGCCCTCATAAGTCGCTTTATCAGCAGATGCAATATATGACTGTCGGTTATACTCGTCAATCATCTGCTGGACGAGCGAATAGACGGCAAAGAGCTTTTCTTTGTCAGTCATAATTGTAGGCGGGTATATTACTCGCATAGCACTTCCTTAAAGACAAGGGCAGGTTGTCCCTGCCCCTGCTATTAAGCTCCTTGTTTGGACTGTATCTTTATGGTCTGGTCAACCTTGTCACCAACTATAAAAGCAATCGAGCTCGCCCACTCATGGAAGGCTTGTAGGGTCGAGTCTGCTAAGCCAGTGAACACGCCGGCACCATAGATTGTGTCATCGCCCGGCTCCCAGTCTGTCTTCGCACACACGACAGTATCATCGGTCTCAGTCGTGGTTTCGAGAGTAGGAGTTACTGCCTCGCGGGTGAGCTCGTCGGTGAAGTCAGTGGTGTCCTTGTTGAATGAGCCCATAGCTTCACCACACAGGCTCAGGTAGCCGAGGTCAGCCGGTGCATCACCCTTGAGCATCTTGCTCACAGTCTGGAATAAGAGTGCGGTTGGTATACAGCGTTCAGCCATTTTTGTTTACCTCCTTTTTTAATTTTCTTTCGAGTATCGGGATCGCTATTATCTTTACAAAGAAAGGGCATTTGCCTGTCCTCAGGAATAAAGGTATTTTGTCTCTCCTTTTGAGCATGGCATACTTGATCCTTGCTGCCTCAAACCTCTGTCCCCAGGGTGTTTCAGCATCCTTGGAGCTGAACTGGACTAGCAATTCGCCCCTCTCGCCATGACATTTAGGGCATCGCTTTATATCGGGCATTTCATCTGGCTGCTTGATTACCTCAAATGGAATGTGGCATTTCTCACAATTCCCGCTTCTGATTACCGTCTCGCCAATGACATCGTATCCTGTGCTAGTGCTTATTGCTTTCGCCATCTTTATGCCTCACAGATATGTATTTCTATATTTGATATTCAGGCTTCCCGTATTAGAGAAGCCCGTTACTTTTATCGAATTATTTTGACCGGGCAATAGTCTTGGGAATTGCCCGCTTACATCTGCCATATCTGCCACGCCCTCTTTTTTTACTATCCACATGGCCACATCAATCTCCAGTTCCTCACCATTGGCCAAAGACCCTTCCCAGGTCAATTCTTCTTCGGTATCGACATTCTCCACCTTGATAGTTACATCGTTTAGGGCTTCGCCCGCTGTCAAAGTGTAAACGGGCTCGATATATGCCGTTCCTCCCGTTGTTTCCGTCACCGTCTTAGGATCGGCGTTTATATTATGGTCGCTTGATGTCTCAGAGTTGGAATAGCCAGATGGGTCTGGGCAAATAAAGCTCAGTTCAGCCCTGGCTAACTTATGGGTTACGATTTCCCAATCGATAGGGTTGTTGAGTTTAGCCTTATAGAACCTATCGTCGGGAAAATCTAGGATTAGATGCTTAACACCGCCTGCGGGATTCAACAGCTTCGAGATATTATCGAGTTTACTTATCAGGTTGGCTTCACCTGTCCCGGTGACTACCACATCCAGGTTGATTGTTCGGGGGCTCAGGTATGCCCTGAAATCATAGGCTTTATCGGCAATCTCTACATAGTTCGTCTTGATACTGGGCATGAAAGAAGAGAGGCTACTTTTCCTTACAAGCAGCCCGTAATCGATTAAATCTATCTCGTCAAAAATCATATCTACATCCCCATTGCTACCTGTTTGCCTTGTTGCAAGCGGTATAGCTCTCTGGCAATCCTGTGTATGTCAGCTTCTTCCCGCACAACCAGCTCCGAGATATAGAAGTTATTGCCTACGGTAGCTCCTGGACCTAAGAATTGCTCCCCACCATGAGCCAGAACCGGCACCGGCTTCCCTATCGGTCCCGGCACAATGCCTCCATACCGAAAACTCGGAAGCGGAATCTCGGGTATATTAAAACCAAATGTCTTCCCGCCAATCAGTGGCACCCAGTCAGGAATCTTGACGCTGATTTTATTTATCATCCGAATTATAAAGTTGATGGCTTTCACTATCGCATTGGCGATAAACCTGAATGGTGCAAGCACGATATCCTTTAATTTTGAGAAGATAGCCTTTATCTTCTCGGGGATGCTCTTGAAGAAATTGACTATTCCGTCCCAGATCGAGCGTACCTTGTCCCCGATCCCTGTCCAGATTGACTTCAGCTTTTCACTAAGCCCTTCGGTATCTATACCCATCTTCTCCAGAATCCCCTTAGCGGCATCCCTCATTCCACCGAAAGCGGCTACCATGGCGCCCTTTATCCCGCCTCCAGCCTCTTCATAGCGCTGTTTCATGTTATTGGCTAACTGCTCGGTATCTATGCCAATCTTTTCCAGCACACCCTTAAATTTGTCTCTAACTCCTTCCATGTGGCCGCTAATCTTTTCCGCCAAACCTGAAAAGTGTCCGGCGATTTTTTCCTTAACACCGCTAAAAAATCCGGCAATCTTGTCTTTAATGCCCTTGAAAAATCCAGCTACATTGCCTGGTACACTCTTCATAAAGCCAACAAACTTGTCCCATCCTGCTTTAATGGCTTTGATTGGTGCCAGCAAGAAATCCAATATTTTTTTGCCGGCTGCTTTGAAGAATTCCACGACCTTCCGAAAGGCATTTACTATTGCATCCCAGACTTTCTTGAAAGCCTCTTTAACTTTGTCCCAATGCTTGACCATCCAGACAATAGCAGCCACTAGAGCTGCTATCGCTAGAATTATTAAGCCAATGGGATTAGCCGACATTGCGGCATTTAATAGCCATTGCGCTGCGGCCGCTACTTTCGTGACTATGGAGGCCGCTATAAGGGCAACCTTGTGAGCTACAAAGGCTATAGTTTGAGAATGTAGTGCAAGCGTCATCAATTGAATAGTCTTCAGAAGTGGCCCGGCAATTAACAATAAACCACCTAGAGCTCCAACACTGGCTAAAATTATCGTCGTCAATTTCGGATGTTCTGAAATCCATTCTCCTACCTTCGTGATAATGGGAGTTATCTTCTCGAGCAGTGCTTTTAGAGCAGGCATTAGGGCCTCACCTATGGTTATGGCTATGTCCTGTAATGCAACTGTAAGTTTCTCAAACCGTCTAGTAGTGCTCTCCTCCATTATTTCAAAGGCGTTTTGTGCGGCACCGGTGGAATTAGCCATTGCATTTAAGGAATTGGCAAAATCCTCTGCCTTAGCACCAGTAAGAGCCAGAATCGCCTGCCCAGCTTCTACAGAGCCAAACATCTTCATTAATTGTTCATTGCTTCCACCTGTCGCATCTCTTAAAGTGTTTATAGTATCCGCAAAACCCAATTCGGCTAACATCGCCTGGCCTGATTCATAGCCCAATTCGGCAATAACCTTCTGCATATCAGCGGTAGGTTTTTGCAGAGCAACCATCGCCTGGCGCAACTGTGTTGTGGCTTGCGCTGTCGGCACGCCCTGTGCTGTCATCGCAGCCAAAGCAGCCGATACTTCCTCAAATGAAACGCCACTGGCGGCAGCGATAGGAGCCACATTAAACATTGAAGCTGAAAGCTCCTCGAACGTGGTTTTACCGCCCTTAACCGTGGTAAACATTAAATCGGCTACGTGCTCAGCCTTACTCATTGGCATTCCGAAAGCATTTATTACTGTAGTTAATCCATCCACAGCTACAATTGTATCCGTGACACCCCCGATGGCCGCTTTCGTTGCCACTGTTAGAAAGTCAACAGCGTTTTCTTTGGGTACTCCTGCTGAAATGGCTTGGTAAAGTGCCTTAGCAGCACCCACCGCATTAACGCCCATGTCCTTGGCCAGATTCTGGATTTCCTTTGAGAAATCCTTGAACTCATCCTCGTTAAGAAGCATCATAGTGTTGACCTCTCTCATCGCTCCATCGAAATCTCCAGCCAATTTGAGAGAAGCTACACCAATGGCAGCCACAGCTCCCACAATGATCCCGCCGGCAATCTTCATTTTCTTGCTGACGTTTTCCATTTTGTTCTGTACGCCATCGATGCCCTTGTGAAATTCATCGGTCTTGGCGCCGATAGCGACAAACAAGCGACTAATTTCAGTTGCCATAATTCACCTTACCTTTCTATTTCATCCCCTCTCAGCGTTTTATTCCACAGCTTCACTGTTTCCAGCATCTCCTCTGGAGTTTGTACCTGCCGAACCTTCTCGTATTTGGGCATGAAATCCTCGACATTAAAAGCCTTGCTCTTCTTCTTGGGATTGCGGTTGATATTAGCCAGCACTGCACAAATCAATGCAGTTCGGCTATCCAGTTTCTTTTGCTCCTCGATGTATTGCCGCAGCAAGGCATCAAACTGTGCCAATGTTAAATGCCAGAAATCTCTACTGGATAAATGAAGGGTATAAACCCCCAGAGCCCATAGGTCTATCCACTTGGGGGGTTTTCCGCTAAAGGGCGGCTGTCACCTTCTGCTTCTGGACTGGCTACTTCCCATGCCTGAGCTATCTTATCTGACAGCTCTCCCATGTTCTCGGCACGAATCATCTTCCCTACATCCTCAACCTTCAATGCCTCATTCTCATGCAATAGACATGCCCATAACAGAGCCCTGAAATCCTTGGCGCTCATGCTATCGGCATCTAGCCCCTGCATGATATTCTTCCCTGTTGCCTCCTCAAAAGACACCATGGCATTGAGGTCCATCAAAAGATACCGTGCCTTGTCCAGTGTTATCGGAATTCCTGGTCTCACTTTATCCGGCATAAAACCTCCTATTAAGGGCAAAATTCGTTGATTCTGGGGACTTTCGGGGGTAATATGAGGTTTCCCCACATCAACCCCGAAAAGTCCCTATTTTACTTATGATGCTGCCCTTGCTACCCAAATGGTGTAAGTCTTTGCGGTTTTGTTGGTCTCTTGGACAGTAATGGTAATTTCGGTGTTTGACCCTGCAGCACCCAAAGTGATAGCACTGGAAGCCTCTCCCGTTGTCACGATATTGCCATTCACCTTGATGACTCCTGCCGCAGCAGTTGGTGTTACCGTTACCGATGAGACACCTACTAATACTGTAGCCACATACAAGTAAACATCACCTGCCGCATCTGGAGTAACAACCGCACTCTCAGATATAACGAAGAACGGTGTCGTCAGCCCATCAGATGCAGTGACGCCCAGCGTTGGCTTCCCGCTTACCTTCAGGGTAGCAGTGAAACTGGCCTTGTCATCAAACGGCGAGCTGCTCTCAAAAGCCGTCACGATAGCATCGAATGTCCAGGTGGTCGCCATTGCCACTGGAAAGGTTATCGTGTACTCATCCAGTGAGCCATCGTTAAGGTCGGTCACAAGTGCCGCCTGTCCGGCATTACCGGGGATGAAATTCCCCTCGATGCTTATCTCACCGCCATCTCGTAACCCCTGGAGGAACTCACGGTATCCATCAGCAGAATCATGGCTCGTCGCCTCAATCGTGTCCGCCGACAATGACGGCCCGCCGATATTGGTGAGTTCGGCGATTGCTGTCGCCCCCTTCTTTAAGGTCGTTCCAAATGCTGACTTCGCTTCTGTTGTCATTTTTACCTCCTTCTTTTAATGAAAAAGGGAGCCTCCGAGCTCCCTGTAACCATGTGGTTGCAAACTGCTATTCCTTGTGCCAGATTAGATAATCAACGGCCACATGGAATAGCTGTTTGTTCTCTTCATATATATCGCTTTCGTTTATGCAAAAGCACGACCCAACCTCGACTCCGCCGGCTCCGCCCATTGTCCCACTGAAGGCCTCTATCGCTGCCCTTATAGCTTCTGCTATCTGTTTTGCCTGGTAATAGGTCATGGCGAAGCAGGAGAATTGAAACCTCGGCCGTGCTAATTCTGAGGCCCCATCATGGGAATATTCCCGCGGTGCCGAAGCCTTGAAAAATACCACATAAGGGCTGGCCACATCCTGCGGAGCCTTGACATAGTATAACCGTTCCCCGATTAGGCTGGTAACTCCGTTATCCGCTAACAATTCCTTCAAAATTGCTTGCTCTATCTGCATTTTACACAGCCCTCTCTATCAGCTTTTTGGCTCCATCCTTGATGTTGTCTATGACCTTTCTTCCGTTGGCATCCACAGCCGGACGGAAAAACGGCCTCGCTGACATCTTGCAGGTCCCGAACTCTATCAGGTGGGCATGTGGAGCTATCTTCCTGTCCACTGCCGCTATTGCCACTTTGGGGAATCTTAGCTTATCATCTAATAGTTTGGCATGCAGCGATCGCTTCAGGTTTCCGGTCGGGCCAAGCGGCGCCCTATCCCTGGCATCATCGGCAATCATCTGTGCTTGCTTCAATAAGTTATCGCCCATTGCCTTGCCTTTTAAGGAATCGGATAACTGCTTCAGCTTGCTTGCCGTTTCCATGATGCCTTCTATCTTGAAAGTCAGGTTTCCCATCAGTCTAGTGCCTCTTTGTATAGAATATGCAACTCCTGCCTCTTCTCAAACGGGTGGACTATGGAGATAATCTTGAATACCTGGTCTCCATACTTCACACGCATAGTTGGTAGCACTCCAGTTCGGTAGCGAATCCTTATCAAACCCTCGACTTCGCTGTTGGCCTGCTTTGCCTCGAAGTAGCGTTTGCCTAAGTTCGGTTCGATGCTCCCCCAGACAGTAACCCAGTCATTCCAGGACTCAACCCATTCGCCGAAATCGTTCTTGATCTTGCTCGGTATCTGGATTGTCAGCCTGTGCCGTAAAAGCCCTGCCCTCATCAGAAGCACCTGTCCTGCCACAGCAAAGACTCAACGCTGAATGGCATCTCCTTGGGCACAGCACCGGTGACCGATACAGGCTCCCGGTTCTCATACCAGTGCGATATGAGCAATAACATTGCCCGAATTACTTCTTGTGGTACATCGGTGGCTGCATCGCCGTAGCCAGCCTCGAATGTCACGCATATCCCGTTTGCCGGTCTCAAAGTCGTGGACGGCCATATCTTTCCGTAGTTAAGGGCCACCCGTCCAGGTTCGCTTTTTGTGTCAACAAAATAGTTGCCGGCACCCATGAAATATTCGGTATCATCAGTAACATAATATTTGATAATAACCGATGCTGTTGCAGTGCCAGTTCCAATACCTGCCCCTGTCGCTGTAAATACAACACCTACTATATTGGCTGAAGCACCAATCAAGGTAAAGTCAGTATTTCCTATGCTCAAAATGCGATATACCGTGCCTATCACAAAACTACCAGCAATGACAGCCGGTGCTTGTAGAGGCGGCAAGGGAATCTCTATGTAACCTTTTTCGGGCCACTTATCCAGCCACAGTTCCCAGGTCTGCGCTATAAACGCCCGCCTCTGGAATTTTTCAGCACTTCGCCGGGCAGCAACTATGAGGGCAGTTAAATAATCATCTTCCACTGATGTTGAGGCATCCTTGATAACGCTTACCCCGAACTCGCAGGCATTGGCAGCCACGGTCGCCACGACTCTCAGATAGTGCTTTAACCCGGTATATGCTTTTTCGTAGATGACATTATCGTTTGCCTCGCTTACCTGGTCGAAGGATTCCACATCCGTCCAGGTAATCCCATCATCGCTGTCCTGGATCTTCGCATCTACCGTTGCTCCTGCGCCGCATGCCCCCGCATCCAGATTAACCAGAACGGAATAGCCAAGCACATCAACAGACGCTCCTTCTAATGAATAAGCGGCTGCTATCGCATGGCTGCCCGGGGCAATGCTCTGCTCTGTGGTAATGTCCTCGGCGAAGCTGACCGAATCAATCCTCAGATGTGCCTTTGCCTCAGCTAGACTTATCGGCTCTACGCTTGGCGCTGTCTTTAGCTTTAACATCTTTCCTTTTCCTTTTTCGTTTCAGCATGGCGTTCTCGGGTGCTTCCCTGACCGCCATCTCCAGCTCTATTTCCTTCATCATCGTATAAACAGATAAACGGTTCCCTTCTTGCTGTTTCCCGCAGCGGTGATGGCTACAGTCAATTTACTGGCAGCCACTCCCGCCATGGATGCCGCAGCCACATACTCGGTATCCGTATCGCTGCGGTTCGCCAGCGCTCCCAGAGCCACATCCACCGAATCATCATCGTTTATGGCGATGTCATAGTTGGCGCTCGGGGTGGCCACCCCATCCGGCACGGTGATAGCACCGACCAGCTTTCCGCTGTACGGATAGGTTGTTGTGCCGCTCACGGCCCCTGTCGAGTCATCGCTTATCCAGGCAGCCTTGATCTTCTTGACGCTGGAATGCCTTATCTCCGTAAAAACCATTGCAGATCCTGCCATGTTTTACCTCCAGTTTGCCCAAGGGGGCAGGATTACTCCCGCCCCCTCAGAAGTATATCGTTATTCAATGCCCGCACCACGGTTAAGCCGCTTCTACATAAGCCCCGTCATCGATGGGGATGTAGAACAGCGTCCACTTGATTGATCCTGTAAGGGGTGCAGCCATAACCCAGCGAATCGCCCCGACCGCTACAATAACAGGAGAATCCTGTCCACGTACTGAACCTGATTTTCCGAGCTGCATAGCTGTTGCTGCGGTACCTGAGATGGTAATTAACGTTCCCGCCTCAGCCGCATTCATTTCAACGGTGCCACACAGGTCAGTTGTCGTTCCGATAGTTGGGTCTGCTGTGAGTTTTGAAGCACTGGCAGCAGCCTCCATGATGGTCGTTACTTCACCAACAATTAAGTTTAGCTGAACTCTCCCACCAAGGACATTGAACAGAGCAAGTCCAGTAGTCAGATTCGCGGTGGCTCGTTCAACTTTCGTGCCTAGTTGTAATTTCCTTAATGCTTTTCCTTCGATATAAGCGCTCATTGATTACCTCCAAAGATTTCATTTTTTCGCATAAATATGCGATGTTTATCGGGTTGGGCAGGGCTTTACGTTCCCTGCCCTTTTTGTCTTTTCCCGGTATTAGCTACATCAGTCAAGTATGGCTGATGGCGGTGTCGCCTGCTGGTAGCGCTCGCACAGGTAATACATCGCTTCAGTAATGTTATCGCCATGAGAGGCGCCGGTTTTCACCGTGATGCAATCGAACCCATTGACCAGGTCGAGAGTCGATGGGTCAATCTGGAAGACGATTACCTTGTGCTTGACTGCCGCTGAAGTCGTAAAGCCCACGGCATCGGTCTGGCGGACTAGGGTATCTGAAGCAACACAGTCTTCATTCGCCCATATCGGCACCGCAACGGTGATTGCCTTGCTATTGCTTGGCAGAACCCCAGTTGCCTGCTCAATAGTTATTGCCACGGTATTAGCTTGTGCCTGAGTGATATGGACGACCACGAAAGCCCTATGCACATTCTTCAGCGACACATAGTCGCCCGTGATACCCGCCCCTGCCTGTGGCTCAATCGCCTCTACTATTTTGGTTACTTCTGGTAAACAAATATCCACTTTTAACCTCCTTGATTTATTTTTGATTAAGGGAAGGATTGCCATGCTTCGCTCGCAATGACAATCCCCCTAAAATTAGTCTCTGGTTTCCAGGACTACGAATGGACTCAGGGAGTTACCAGCACCGCCCTTGTAGGGAGTCAATGCTGAATTCCAGATTGGTTGTCCATCCACCCGGTACACGAAGCGGAAAACGCTCTCATCATAGATGAAGTGAACATGGATGGACGAAGCGGTCTGTATTCCGCCCTTGTCCGCCAGTACATATTGGCTCAGGTCGGCCAGTATAACATCCCCGAGAGTGCCCAAAGTCTGGCACTGCTCGATGGGGATAACCGGCCTTCCCATCAATTTGCCGTAAGGCGAATCGGAAAGCCCGTTGGCCGGCATATAGACCGGTATTCCGCCCACTCCTACTGCTAGGCTCATGGTATAAAGCTGGGGTTCGATATTCTGGTTGATGAACCAGACTCCATTCGGGCGGCTCCTGCTCCACATCCTCGCCCACATTTTTATGACATTCTCGGCTAGGATGGTCGCTGCTGGCTGCCCCGTTTCCTTGGAAACAGTCACCAGGCAGCCCGATTTCAGCACGCCTAAAGGCAACCCGGCACCGGTCCCGTTGATAATGGCATCGTCGATCATAAACCCGAACTCCTCACTGAAAGCCTGGGCAATTATCGACTCCAGAGCCGATGTGTCCTGGAGAAGCTCGTCGGTTGCATAGCAAAGCCCGATTAACTTGTTCAGTTCCAGCTCTATCTTGCGGAATTTCGGCTTGCTCTCTGTTTTGGTTCCTGCCTCTGCCAGCCAGTATGCTCGCACTCCGCCCCAGCGGGACCCGGTAGCCCTCGAGGTTTCATCAATGCCGTTAATCTTGATGCCATTGGCATTAGCACTGATGGGGATTCTACGGCAGCGGTTCGCCAGCACTCCGGTCTCGTAGGCTCGCTTCAGTAGCTCGGTTGCGAAGTCGGTCTGGACCAGGAAGCCGCCCTCGGAGCCGATACCTTCGTTTAGTCCGGTCACTGCTCGCTGGGTGAGCCTCTGGTCTATTTTCCCGCCGGCCTTCCCAGCCTCAATCACGGCCATCAACTGCTCGCCGAAGCTCCTGAAGCTCTCCTCTTTGTTCTCGGGGTCGGGCTTGGTCGGCTCTTTCCTCATGGCCTCAATCTCCGGCTGTAAGCCTTTAAGCTCCACATACTGGTCGCGCTGTAGTTCCAGCTTCCTTATGCGGTCCCTCAGCTCCGTCAATTTCTTATCTTCCTCCTCGGTCGTGTCCCGCTTTTCGGTCTCAGCCTTCGCAAAAATGGCAAGCCCTTCTTGTCTTGCCCCGTCTATCTTGGCTTGGTACTCAAGATATTTTTCCATTTGTTTCCTCCTTGGTTATTTTTTGCCAAATTCCCACTGCGCACGCTTCTTCTCCAGGCGCTCAACATACCCCTCATCGAGAGTACCCTGGCCGTCCGAATCTTCAGCCTGCTCGGGAAGATAGCTATTCAATACATCGATAGCCTGCTTGACTACCGCTATATCTTCATCGTTTGCCGCCGTTTTCTTCTCCATAATTACGGCTAATTTCTCCACGTCTAATCCAGCCTCTTCCAGGAAAGACCTCACTTTCACGTCCGTCTGCGGATAAGCTGGATATGTAACCGGTGATACATCGAATAAATCGACTTCTTCCAGTGTCCTTATGCTTTCCTTTTTATCTTGATTCTCCCATGAATCCTTGATGGTCTTGAAAGCAAAAGACATCTGGGTAATATCGCCCCGCTCAATAGACACCATTAAATCTCTGGCGTAGCTGGTATCCGGCGGGTCAATCTCAATAGCTAACCCTTTCTCATCTTCCTCCAGGTTCAGCGTCCCCGCCTTATTCCGGCCGAGGACATAATTAGGATCATGGTTGAATAAAGCCCTGATATCCGACTTTTTAATAGTCTTGGCAAAGGCGCCGGATGCTATCTTCTCTCGGAATCCCCCCAGGTCTTCTGATAGCTTGTCGAATACGGCCGCATGTCCTTTTATTTTAGGTTTATCATCCTCCGACCTGACCTCGATATCATCAAGAGTAAATGTTCTTACTTCTCGTTCTTTGCTCATAGTTTTCTTCTCCTTGTCTTTATTCCAGATGTCGTGACAAACAGCTAAGCGTTGGTCATTATCCTCAAATTCATCTTTCATTGTGTCATCTGACATACACCGCTCGATAAACTCATCTTTCTTTTCATCTTTCTTTGGCTTTGGCATAGGCATAATTTACCTCCCTATTTTCAGTTTCCGCCTTCTTGCCCGGTTCATAGGCACTTCTTTGACAACATTCCCTTCCTTATCAACAAAGCGGACTATCTTTGTCGGCGATGGTGTAAATTTCATAATTTATCCCGGCACTATCTGACACACGCACCCCAGATGCAGCGGCGGATGCGTTGTCGGACGGTATAGCTTTATTTCCGTTCCCTGCTCCGACTCTAATTTGTCCCCTTCCGCCAGGAAGGGCTTGTCTATGCCCACGACCTTCCCGTTTAGTTCCTGGCATAGCGGACAGCTCTTGCTACCCAGTGCCACCCACCGCAACCTCACCACGCCGGCGCCAGCAAATATAGTTCTGGCCACCGCATTGCTTAGCTGGGTGACTTCATTCATCGCTGTTTTACCCGCTCTCGTTTCCTCCCACTCGCTCATGCGTACCATTACTGCCTCAATCGGCTCCTCTTTTTTCTCTGTCGCTTCCTTGATAAGAGCCTGGAGCTGCCCTTTTGACGATTTCGTGTACCTTCCATTAAACACTGAGGCATACTGCTTCAGGAAACTCTCCAGTTCTGGAGTCATCACAGCCTCGGCATTTACCTCGTCGGCGGCCAATGCTTGTATCGCCTCGGCCAGAGCGTATATGGCTGGCTCAACCTGCTTAGAAATGAATTCAGGGAAGTCCCTGTAAAAATCTTCCAGCCATGTATCGAAATCGGCGCTAGATCGCTCGCCCAGGTATTTTCTGGCAGCCCGCAGTATGTTGTCGGTCTCCCGTTTGACAACTCTCTGTACGGCATCCTCGAATACCCGCCTGTATGACTGCGCTGTGTTGTGTCGCTGGATGGCTGTCTGTGGATATGCTCTCTCAGCCTGGTAATCCGCTATCGGCATTATGCTCTTTGCCTCTGGCATCGTTCCTGCTGGCAGCATGTTCATCGGAACATAATAGATATTCCCCTGGTTCTCAGGGAGAGGGTCCATATTCTCCAGCTCTCTAATGTCATTCGCACTCAGCCATCCCCACTGCCTCCCGATGGAGTATGCCTTGTATCTGCTCTCTACATCGCCGCGCAGCAGTCCCTCTACCAGAAACTCGGCGAAGTAGTCTTTTCGCTCATCCTGGTGCAACAACTTCTTACTGATAACCTGCTCCCACCGCACAAACCACGGCCTCATCGTATAGACGACGAACTCGATTCCCTGGTGCTCTATGTTCGAGAATGTGGCATGCTCCAGGTCTCCTATCATGTGCGGAGGTATATGGAAAAAGCTCGCTATCTCCGAGCGCTGGAATTTCCTCGTCTCTAAGAACTGTGCATCCTCCGGTGGTATGCCCACCTGATGGTACTTCATCCCCTCTTCCAGAATCGCGATCCGATGCTGGTTTGATAAGCCTTGGTGCATTTCATTCCAGGACTTCCGCAAATTCTCCTGTGCGTTTGTCCCCAGTTTCCCCGGGTGCTCCAGCACTCCACCGGGCTTGGCGCCGTTGCCGAAAAATCTAGCCCCGAATTCCTCCGTCGCCAGGGATAGCCCGATGGCTTCCCTCGCCATGTGGATCGGTGAGTAACCAATACGACCATCAAAACCGAGGCCGGGAACATGGAATACCTTTATCGCAGGCAAGACAACTTCCTGCCCATCAGGTAGGCGGTAATGATAATATATGCCACCATTTTCACGCTTCACCTGCATCTTGTTTGGCAGTAGTGGCCAGAATGCCCGTGGTCTCCCCTTGTCCATATTCCAGTCAATCTCGGCATAGGCATTGCCCCACAGGACAAGGTGAGCCATCAGTGCCTCGCGGAAATTGAACGATGTCATCTCTGGATTCGGTGCATCATGCAGCAGAGAATATAAAGGATGCTCATAGGCTCTCCGCTTGCTGCGTGCTGTTAGCCGCCGGTATAAAGGCAAAGGAATCGAGGCTAATGTCTCTGATAATATCCTCACGCAGGCAAACACCGCCACGCTCTCAAGCGCTGTCTTCTCGGTTATAGCCACGCCCATTGCGGTATTCCTTCCCGCTAATACCAAATCCATGGCTTTGTCCATATCTGCCAGCGAATACCGCCTCTCCAGTAATCTACTTAATATCGGTATTTTCATACGCTTATAACTCCTCTATCTTCATAAATGGACTTCTCCTCCTCCCCCTCATGCCGTGTAGCCCTGTCAATGCCCATTATCAGTGCCACCATGCCATCAATCTTTTGTGTTGCTTTTGCTTTATCTGGCTTCAAGTTCCCCGCTGGGTCCTGCGTCACCACCATATTATCGGCATTCCATCTCAAAACGGGATGCCCGCCATGTCGCAGCTTATTGCTTAAAACAAGATTCATAAGTTCCTTTGTTGGTGCCGACATTGAGGCATAGCCCTGCCCAAAAGGTATAATGGGAATTTTATTGGGTTCCTTCTCAGGGTCAACGGTAAATCTCCCGCTATTAACTAAATCTTGAACTAATTTGGTCGCTCCCCAGCGGTCAAAGGCTAATTCCCGAATGTTATATCCAGCATCCAATAAATCGAGCAGTGCTTGCTTGATATATCCATAGTCAATAACATTGCCTTCTGTAAGGTTGATATATTCTTGCCTCGCCCACAGCGAATAAGGCACCCTGTCCTTGCGTTCATTCACCCGCGCTGTATCCCCGGGAATCCAGAATTGCATTAAAATGTCATAGAAATCCTTATTAGGGAACACTAAGCCCAAGGCTGTTAAATCTGTCGTTGCTGCTAGGTCTAAGCCTGCATAACAAGGCCGTTCCCTTAGTGCATATAAGTCAATTGGCTCACTGCATGCATCCCATTTATCCATCGGCATCCAGCGTTCCACCGAACTCGTCCATTGGTTCAAATAAAGTCTCCTGAATGTCATCTCAAGAGCCGGTGTCTCCTGTGCCTTGGCGCAGAGCGTCCTCATCTCGTCCAGTGAGCGGAACACCCCCAACGCCGGGTTGCAATCGAACCAGACATCCTCGTCCGTCCAGTCGGCATCGTCCGGTGCCGCGTATATCACCGGCAGTAATGTCGGATCGTCTATGATTCCGTCCCTGACCTTGCAGGCATAGTCGTGCTGCTCCCAGCATATCGAGTTCCTGTCATAGCCCGCAGTCGTGATGCACAAGAGAATAGGCTGCCGCCTCGCCCCGAAGGATGTCGTCAGCACATCCCACAGTTCCCGGTTCGGTGCCGCATGGAGCTCATCATAAATCACGCCATGCGAGTCATACCCGAACTTGGAATAAGCCTCGGCGGAAATAGCATGATAAAAGGATTTACCAGCATAATTGACTATCCTTTTTTGGGTATCAATAACTTTGCCCCGTTTGGGAATTAGGGCTGGCGATAATTCAGCTATTTTAGCTGCATCGTTATAAACTAAACCAGCTTGGTCCCTGTCATTAGCGGCAGAATATATCTGAGCACCGGGCTCATCATCGGCAAACAAAAGATAAAGTGCTATCGCCGCCGCTAGAGTAGACTTCCCATTCTTCCGGGGAAGCTCGATGTAGCATGTCCGGTACTGCCTTGTTCCATCAGGATTGAGCGTTCCAAAGAGGGGAATAATAATCTCATCCTTCTGCCAGGGCATCAGCTTGAACGGCTTACCTGCCCATACCCCCTTATAATGCTTCAGATTTTCAATGAAAAGGACTGCCCTCTCGGCAGCCTTCACATCTATTTCAGCCTTCGTTTCACAAACCATAATCAATTCATCCCAAATACTGCTAGGCAAACAATGCCTTTAGAAGAATTCTCCCAGTATCGAAATGCAAGGAAAACAAGATAAAGGTACCCGCTAACCTTGATGCAATTCATGCTAATTATCCCTCTTGGTATTTAGCAGCTTATCCAGCGGGTCCTCGCTCTCCGATTTATTCACGCTTATCCTGGTCCTCGCCGCCGGCGTCATCCCGAACTCGGCGAGAAATGCTTTCATCTGTTCCATCGCCCTGTTCGCTATGTGAACGAGGGGATGCGTGACCCAATTGCCATTAGGCATAGTCTGATAACATAAACCGCTGCCAGAATTGATATTGAAAGCGCCCTCAAATTTATCCTCTATCGCCTTCAATGCCTTCTCAGCTTTTGCCCACCTGCCATAAGCCTGACAATAGGCGGCAAGTGCAGCTCGATCAACCCTGGTCAGCAGTCCTAGAGTCATCAATTTGGGAACGATTCGCTTCCATTCGACTTTAGCCTCATAGCATAACCAGGCTGGGCATGATGGCTTTTCAATCTCGGGTTGAGGTTCTAATTGATTCAGTGGCCTCTTCCCTGGATTTCCTTCCAATTTTTTAATCGCGGTTGGTTTTATTCTATTCATTTTCGCCCTCTATAGTTACAAATATTTATCTTTTTAATCTTTAACCCCCATAGTCTCAAATGCGAACTCTCGCGTCTCAC
>Ga0315533_1000371_pt1 | contig 40046 bp, 40 predicted proteins | sample SalMarSW160130MG_FD_203081 | JGI IMG/M metagenome (GOLD analysis project Ga0315533, IMG submission 203081) | Salt marsh sediment microbial communities from the Plum Island Ecosystem LTER, Massachusetts, United States - Salt Marsh Sediment SW1601-30 ...
AGAAGCCGAATTCGGATTTAACCTGTCAGATAAAGAAGCTGCTTCCTCGATATTTATCAGGAAAAAACCGTTTGGTGTTAAAGTCACTCCTGAAGTTGCAACATACCGCACCAAATACCGCGAACAGAACGGTAAATGGTATTTTGCATACTCCAGAGCTGAAGTTAAATTCAAGGTTGACTGGAAGAAAAGGTTATTCAATACATTCTATACAACAATGTCGGAAATAGCGGTTACTGATCGTACTGATGAAGAAGTTATTAAATTTGCAGGTAAGGAGAGAATGAAATATACGGATATATTTACCGAAGAAGTCAGTGCATTTGTCGATCCTGATTTCTGGGGAGATTATAATGTGATAGAACCTGACCAGAGTATAGAATCAGCTATACGCAGGCTTAACCGAAAATTAAAATTCAGCGACAGGGAAGATTTGGCCGAAAAGTAAGATAATGACCAGGGAGACTGAAATCATAAGGAGGATCCGACAGGGTGATGAAGGACAGTTTGAATCACTTTTCAGAGCCTCCTATGTTTCCCTGGTTCGTTATGCCAAGAGTCTTGTCAGAGACCACGATACGGCAGAGGAAATTGTCCAGGACTTTTTCTTCAGGCTATGGCAGGACAGGGAAAAAATAAAAATTGAAAGTTCTTTGAACGGTTATCTTTTCAGGGCAATACATAACCGGTGTATACATTGGATTAATCATAACCGTGTTGTTATGAAACATGCCAGGGAGATGACATATAAATTAACTGAGAATACTGATAATCCTTCGGATATAATTCAGTATAACGAACTTCAGTTAAAAATAACAAAGATAATTGAACGCCTGCCTGAAAGATGCGGAAGGATATTCTGCATGAACAGGTTTGAAGGATTGAAATATACAGAAATTGCCAAAAAGCTCTCGGTGTCGGTTAAAACAGTGGAAGCCAACATGGGAAGAGCACTTAAAGAATTCCGAAGAGCATTAACAGAACAATGAAAGAGAAAATGAATACAGATAAATTTACCGACAGGGACTGGGAAGAACTTGCTTCAGCACTGTCGGGGGAAAAAGAGGGTAAGTCAGAACTTCTTAACCGTTTTCTGGCTGAAGAGGGAAATATTACGCAAGAAATATGGGAAAAACTGGGAAAAATGAACGATGAAAAGAAAATAAATGTTGACAAAGCATGGGATAAAGTCTATTCCAGGATTAATGAATCAGGGCATATAACAGAAAAAACTCCGTCCGGAATTATCGGCATGAGGAACACTTTTTTGAAAATTGCAGCTGCAGCCCTGATCCTTCTGAGTCTTGGCACTGTTACCCTTTATTTTGCCACTATGAATAAGCAAATTGTCGTGACCACAGCCAATGATCAGAAAAATCTGAAGGCAAGCTTACCTGACGGCAGCGATATATTCCTGAACCGTAATACGGAACTTATTTATAGTGCAAATTTTGGAAAATCAGGAAGGCATGTGGTTCTTTCAGGGGAAGCATTCTTTGAGATCAGTCCCGATCCCTCAAAACCATTCACTGTCGATGCCGGGAAAGCCAGTATAGAAGTTTTAGGAACATCCTTCAATATAATAACCAATAATCCTGATTCTGCAGTTGAGGTTTATGTCGAAACAGGTAAGGTTTTGCTCTCAGATAATACAGGAACCCAGAATATTGTACTTGATCCGGGATATGTAGGAACGATTGATACAAAGCTCTCCGGAAAGACACTTAATGATAATCCCAATTATATATCTTGGTTGACAGGCAAGCTTGTCTTCGACCGTCAGAGACTTGAAATTGTATTTAAAGATCTTAAACGGGTGTATGATATGAACATCATTGCAGATGATCCGGCAATTCTTGATGAAACATGGACCTCATCCGTTGATAACAAGTCACAGGACACAATTATTCGATTAATTTGTGCTAGTTTTAACTTGCGTTATACACAGGATGGCAATGTTTACCATCTTTCAAAAGAATAACGCGTAATTATAATATGTTGTCATTCAATGGCTTAATATTAAAAAAAATACTGGCCATTGTATTATTTATAATATTGGCCAGCCGGCAGACAGCCAAATGCCAGGAGAGTATACTTGATTCTGCTTTTACCTTCAGTACCGGCCAGATAACAACCATAAATGCACTCAATATAATTAGTAGAGAGACCGGTTATAACTTCACGTATGACAGCCGTTTAATAGACCCCGAAAGAAATACAGAACTGACATTCACCGGCATAAAGCTTAATGTTATCCTCGACAGCATACTGCAGAATGATTCACTCGTATTCTCGGTTATTGATAAATATATCATTATTGCTAAAGCTGTCCCCAGACCTGAACAGCAAACAGATACTCTTCAGGAACCTGATATAATATACATCTCAGGAATTATTGTTGACAAGACTACCGGTGATCCCCTGCCTTTTGCCACCATAGGATTAAAAAACAGTGGAAGAGGAACCATTACAAACAGTAATGGAGAATTCGGATTAAAAATCACACCCGACTCCTTTAATGATACACTTTCTTTCTCATATCTTGGTTTTCTGGGAAAAGAGATACCTGTTAACCAATTTCAAGGCAAGAATTTAAGCGTAAAAATGAGCCGGGAGTTCATACCCATACCTGAAATTATTATCAGGACTCAGGTACCACAGGAGATCATCTATAAAACCATTTCTGCAATTTCAGATAATTATGGCAATTCTCCAGCTATGCTTACAGGTTTTTACAGGGAAGGAGTTATGAAAAAGAATGATCTCCAGGTTTATTCCGAAGCTTTATTACATATTTTTAAAAGCTCATATTCAGGGACAATCCTGGGTGACCAGATAAAGGTTTATAAAAGCAGGAAAATCGAAAACCTGGGACTCGATGACACCCTTGCATTGAGACTAAAAGCAGGATTAAAAACATGCCTCGAGCTTGACCTTGTAAAAAATTCTTTCGAATTCATGGAAAAATCATCTATGGCAGAATACAGCTACCGGATCACTGACATTGTAACATATGATGATGAGGCGGTCTGGGTAATAGATTTTGAACAAAGAAAAGAGATTGACAAACCATTATTCAGGGGAAGTATTTTTATTAATACTGATGATTTTGCAATACTTAATGCTGATTTTGAGTTACATCCCAAATATCTTCAGAAACTGAAAGACTCTTTTATATTAAGCTCATCACGTAGATATACAACATGGCCTGTTTCAGTAAAATACAGTGTAAGCTACCGCAAAATCAACAACAGGTATTTCCTTAACCATGTCAGAGGAGACCTTGTTTTCGTTTCAAAACAAAAGAAGAAGCTGTTCAACAGTCAATTCAAAGTCTTTCTGGAGCTTGCTATCACTAGTGTGAATACCGTGAATGTCGCCAGATTTGAAAGAGAGGAGCTTGCTCCGGTACATTCGGTCTTTTCAAAAACCATAAAGAATTACGATCAGGATTTCTGGGGAAACCAGGATTTTCTTAAACCGGAAGATAATCTTCTGAAGGCACTTAAAAATATGAATGTAAAATTGCAGGAATTTTCAGAGGAACCTGTTGAATAACGAACAAGGAATGAGGATTTTTGATTTACGATCAACTTCTTAAATCATTAATATTTGTTCTTCAATCAGTTTTCAATATTTATTTATCAGTTCATACAAAGGAGTGAGGTCTGGTGTCAAAATAACTTCTGTTCTCCTGTTCTTCTGCCGGGCATCAGATGTATTGCGAGCATCAACAGGAACATATTCGCTTCGCCCCGAGGCTGTCAGACGTTTGGGATCAATCCCTGAACCATCAAGCAGGGTTCGTACCACAGTTGTTGCTCTTTTAACACTAAGGTCCCAGTTATCCTTAAGTTGACCGCCACCGGGATTATATGGTACATTATCTGTATGTCCCTCTATTGTGATCTGAATATCCGGATTTCTTGCAAGAACGCCGGCAAGTTTTTTGAGAGCATTTTTCCCGTTGGCATCAATCTCCCAGCTGGCTGATTTGAATAACAATTCTTCTTCAAGAGAGACATATACCTTCCCGTTTTTCATGGTAACTGTCAGCCCGTTATTTTCAAATCCAAGCAGAGCTTCGGAGACCTTGTTTTTAAGATCCTGGACGATCTGTTTCTGTGCATCCAGGATCTTTTCAAGTTCAAGCATCCTGGCGTTTCTTTTTTCGAGTTCGAAGGTAAGCTCATCAAGAGTGGCTTTTTTTGTATCAAGTGTCTCTTCGAGCTGGCGGAGCAGATTCTCCTTATCCTGAAGACTGGTCTGTGCAGCCTGAAGCTCAGCAAGAAGCTTTTGTGTCTCCTTAACATTGCCTCGGATCAGATCCTCCTGCGCTATTTGCAGTTCGTTGTACCTGGCCGATATATTGCTGAAATCCTCCAAAGCCTTATCTCTTTGGGCTTTTACAGATTCAATTTCCTCCTGAACTGTGCTTATTTCTTTTTCAAACTGTGAGATCTTTGCCTCAAGTTCCCTGTTTGCCATCTCAAGACCTATGTTTTCGGCCTTGTATTCATCCCGCTCATTCATATAGTGCCTGCTTGTATCCTGCAGGGTTTTAAACTTTTTGCCGGGGACACATGATATTGGTAATAATACCGTTAAAAGTACCGCAGATATACAAAATAATGCTCTTTTCATGTTTATAAAATATTTTCTATAAAACAACTTTACCGTTCAATTATTGTTTTTTGAACATAGCATGACGTGGTAAAATTAAGAAAATCCCCGCTATGCTCCAGCAAACACCCGGGAATAATAATTGTTATATTTGCTGATAATTTATCGATTAATGACTACGGAAGAAAGCTTACTGCATAAAATATCATCACCTGAGGACCTCAGAAAGCTTGATCCGGCCAACCTGGTAAAAGTCAGTGCTGAACTGAGACAATTTATTATTGATTCTGTCAGTACTAACCCGGGTCATTTTGGTGCAAGTCTGGGTGTTGTAGAACTTACTGTGGCTCTGCATTATGTTTTTAACACCCCATACGATAAAATTATCTGGGATGTCGGTCATCAGGCATACGGGCATAAGATACTGACTGGCCGGCGTGATAAATTTTCAACAAACAGGAAATATAAAGGCATCAGCGGTTTCCCTAAAATGGCTGAAAGCGAGTATGATGCATTTGGAACAGGACATTCATCAACATCCATATCTGCAGCCCTTGGGATGGCAGTTGCTTCAAAAAGAAAAGGAGAAAAAAGGCATGTTGTTGCAGTAATAGGCGATGGTGCAATGACAGCAGGAGAAGCCTTCGAGGGACTTAATAATGCCGGATCCGCTAAATCTGATCTGCTTGTCATATTAAACGATAATAACATTGCCATTGATCCGAATGTAGGAGCTCTGAAGGAATATCTCCTCGATATCACAACCAGCAAAACATATAACAGGTTTAAAGATAAAGTATGGAATATGCTTGGCATATTCGGCAAATTCGGACCTAAAACACGTACCCTGGCTGCACAGATCGAGGCAGGATTAAAAAGTACTATTCTCGACAGGAGCAACCTTTTTGAGGGAATGAATTTCAGGTATTTTGGTCCTATTGACGGACATGATGTACTGCACCTTACAAGGATCCTCGAAGATATGAAAAGGATTCCGGGACCAAAACTTCTTCATTGTCTCACAGTCAAAGGCAAAGGTTTTATTCAAGCCGAGAAGAACCAGACAGCTTTTCATGCTCCGGGTAAATTTGATAAAGAAACAGGTGAGATAATTGAGGTTCCTGATATACATTCCTTACCGCCATACCAGGAGGTTTTCGGAAAGACCATCCTTGAACTTGCGCGCATGAATGAAAAGATTACAGGCATAACCCCTGCTATGCCTACCGGCAGTTCATTATGCATCATGATGAAGGAGATGCCCGAACGAACCTTCGATGTCGGGATCGCGGAGCAGCATGCTGTAACTTTTTCTGCCGGACTTGCCACACAGGGACTCATCCCCTACTGCAGTATTTATTCGTCTTTTATACAAAGAGCTTACGATCAGGTAATCCACGATGTTGCTCTTCAGAATTTACATGTGGTATTTTGTATTGACCGCGGAGGACTTGTCGGTTCAGATGGTGCAACACACCATGGTTTTTTCGATATCGCTTTTATGCGCACCATACCGAACATGGTGGTAAGTGCGCCTATGGATGCTGTTGAGCTGAGAAATATCATGTATACGGCCCAGCTTGAAAAGAATTCCTTTCCGTTTTCTATTCGTTACCCACGGGGCCGCAGCCTGATCTCTGACTGGCAAAGACCATTCGAAGAGATTGAAATCGGAAAGGGAAGAAAACTGAGTGAAGGAGAAGATATTGCGGTATTAAGCATCGGGCAGCCGGGTAATGATGTTGCTACGGTAGTTAAGAAACTTGACAGGGAGTTCATTTCTGTCGCCCACTGGGATATGAGATTTGCGGCTCCCCTTGATAAGGAGGTGCTTCACTATGTCTTTAAGAAATTCAAAAGAATAATCACTGTTGAAGATGGTGTACTTAAGGGAGGATTTGGCAGTGCAGTTATTGAATTTATGTGCGATAACCTCTATAGTGCTGATGTTAAGCGTCTTGGAATTCCCGATTATTTCGTGGAACAGGGAAGCCAGCAGGAGCTTTACAATGAGTGCGGGTATGACAAGGAGGGGATTGAAAGGAGCATCAGGGAAATGATGAAGAAAAGCCCCCCACCCCTCTAAAGGGGGGCTAATACGTAATTTTCCATATAGTTTCGTTTAAGGATTATTTATTATAAATTTGCGAAGCCATTTCAACCATATATGATAGCACGATCGCATAATTGCACGATCTCTTAAGCCCGGATGGCGGAATTGGTAGACGCGCTGGTCTCAAACACCAGTAGCAGCAATGCTGTGTGGGTTCAAGTCCCACTCCGGGTACGAATTTACAGCGGGTCCCTTCTCAACTATAAAACCTTATCTTTGTTTTTCACATGCCTCACACCGTGAAAAACATTCTTATTATTACTACACTGTTTTTTATATGTTTTACAGGCAGGGCTCAATCACCAGTTAATCCGGTCATTATCGAGACAAAAGTGCACACCGGAATGGTTTTTCCCCTTTATGAAGCACTTTCATATCTTATTGAAGATGATATATATGCATTCGATGTTACAGTGAATTTTCCTGCTTATGGAAAAGATTTCTGGGAGAAGCTATATAATTATCCGCGGCCCGGGGCAGGATATTCATTCTGGACACTAGGCAATAATGATGTTTTCGGTAAAGCTCATGCATTATACGGATATATCAATATACCAATAACTAAACGTTCTGATAAATTCTCATTGAATTATCAGATCTCGATAGGTGGAGCTTATCTCACAAAGAGATTCGATATATCCGAAAATCATATTAACCGCGCTGTCAGCTCCCATGCCAATATATTTTTCCGATTTGGTGTCGACGCTAAAATTAAGTATAATCCCCGCAGTGAATTTGTTATTGAAGCGGGCGGAACTCATTTCTCGAACGGGAAAATTAAATCACCCAATTATGGTCTCAATTCCGGAACTCTCTCAATTGGCTTCAATTATCTTATTGGAAATTACCCTGCTATTATACAGGAACCGGAAATTCCTGAGACAGTGAAACTTTATGAGCAGTCTCTTTTTTATTCGGCAGGTGTAAAAGTCTATGATAATCTGCTGGACTATAAATATTTCACCTCTTCATTTTCATATAATCTTGAAAGGATATTAAATCACAGGAGAAGGATCGGTCTGGGAGCCGATCTGTTCTATGATGGTTCCATCAATGAAGCTCTTGCTGTCGAAGAAGGCAATCAGGAAGATGAGTTCAGGAACCTTATCAGGGCAGGGTTGCATGTTTCTTATGCAGCCAGATATAAGCAGGTGATCATGGGTATTCACGCTGGGCATTATTTTTATTCCAAATACACAGTTCTCACAAAATTATATACCAGATTATCTGTACAATACATGCTTTCAGAACACCTGTCCGCAGGATTAACTTTAAGATCGCACTTTGGAAAGGCTGATTGTATGGAGATAGGAATGGGATATTACTGGTAATAAAAAAAAGTATAATGAGAGTTATGAAAAGCGCAATTAAATATATTATCCTGTCCTCACTTTCTATTTCTTCATGCCAAAAAATTCTTTTTGATGATGATATAAAGACACGCGAGATCATCCTTGAGGATTTCACTTCTGTAAAGATCTTTGGGATATATAATATCATTCTTGTCCAGGATTCAACAAATCGCCTTGTCATCAAAGGAAACAACGACATTGGTTCTATAGATGCTGTTGTAAAAAATGACACTCTGATTATCGATAACCATAAAAATTTCTCATTCAATCATGATAAGAACAGTCTCGTACTCCATTTCAGCAATCTGAGTTACCTGGAAACGAGCGATCCGGTAAATATTTCCAACACAGATACATTAAAAGCTGACCGGTTCAAATATGATGGGATAGGTGAGATCACTGAAGCAAGGCTGGTTATTGATTGCGATCAGCTGATAGTCTCAAATTCAGCCAATACATTAGGTTTCTTTCATTTTGCAGGCAGGGCCGAATACTGCCTGTTCTGGAACAGGTACGGTTCCGGCATGTTTACCGACTCTCTTTTCTGTAAGTATGCAGACATCTATACTGAGTCCCCCGGACCGGTTAATGTAAATGCTTCTGATCATATAAGGGCCTTTATAAGAGGACCGGGAAATATCTATTATCACGGAAATCCCGTAATAGAAATTGTTGAGAAAAAAGGTGAAGGAAAATTAGTAAAGCTTGATTGAAGGCTATAGATCTTTCAGCATCCATATTGTACAGCCGAAGTGTCCATCATCGCCCATCTTATGGTCAATAAATCTGAATCCCTGCTTCTCATAAAGGCTGATTGCCTTCCCAAGCTCAGGCAGTGATTCAAGATATAGTTGGGTGTATCCTATGTCCCTGGCAGAATCAATACTCATTTCAATATAAACCACCTTATAAGGAGAACCAGTAATTCAGTTTAATCAGGAAAATATTATTAGGGAACACATCTCTTAACTGACCGTATGAATCGCCAATTGAGGCTTTTGAAAGACTGCTTTGGCCTGTACGTTCACTTGACCAGACCAGGTAAATAAATGATCCTAACCTGTATTCCCATCTGGCAACAAGGTTGGAACGGAACTGGTGGAAATTGAAATCAGGATTGCCTATGAAATAATCGGGTATCATATCACCGGTCTCATCCAGACTATAAGTGCCATCGTTTATTACAGGACTATTGAAAATAATGAACCTGCTCTCATAATCATCAGCCTCAGGATCTGTGACACGTTTAAACCGGGAATAAGTTCCCCTTGAAATGAACGGACTTCCATAATATTGAATAGAGAATTCAGGAGTCAGGTTCAGGTCTGCCCTGAAGGTAAGTCCAAGGGTTGTCTGGTCAATGGTACCAAGGATATATCTTTTTTCGTCAAGATAATTGCACTCAGCAATATATTGTATATCATCGCGATTCTCAGAATAATTTGCATTGACACTGACCTTCAATGAACTGAGTGGGCGCAATGATATACCCGGAGCAAGTGAAAATTTTGTTCCTGAGTGGTTCCCGAATTTATTATACTGGTAATTCATCAATGCGACTATCTTCTTTGAGGGATCGGTCATTGCCTTGCCAGAAGTTATTATTGCATTTGGCATCAAAAAATCCGGGCCTCCACGAAGTCTTCCCGGTTCTGTCGCTGAAGGATAAAAGCTAAGATTTGCACCAAATTTCCAGTTATTCCTGAATATTGATGTAAAAGAGAATTTACCCCATGAGCCAAGCCATGTTCCATTGAAGTTCCATGAATTAGTCTGTTCCAGATTAATTTCATATGAATGAAAAATTGAAACCGGTTTATTTACAAAATATGTAACTGCATTTTTCTGGTCTATTCTGTCAGCAGAATTCATATATCCAAGATCGTTGAGTTCAAGGCCAGGAGATAGCCATGAGACTCCTGCCGAATATTTCCATAGTCCCTTTGAACCTTTACCGATTGTGAATTTACCGCCATATCCCGTTAAGCTGGTTTTTGTGGTATCATAATCAAGGTAGTCGGCGCCCGGCCTTTGATAATAACGGGCTGATGATTCCTGCAAAATGGTAATAGCTTCTTTGCTGCCATCAACATAACTGCCAAGTAATTTCGCATCCAGGTAAAATTCCTTATCATTCCAGTGGTGTCTTATATCAAGGCCCCCAGTGTAGGCTTTGTCGGGTAGAAATTCAAGGTTTGCGTCTTCAATGAAGCGGCTTGTCGAGGTCAGCATCCCTCCTATTACTGTATTACCTGCCTTATAGCCCTTCTGGACTCGTGCCACAACATAATTTGTCATAGGTTCAACCATGGTTGTTTGTTCATTCCCATACTGATCGGTGATTTTTGCATATTCACTTGCAGTAAGACTTTGTATAAGTCCCACAGACAGGCTTTTAGAGGTTGTCCCGCTGAATTTTACAGCACTCAGTATAGTAGTCTGGTCAGGTGAATTTATAAAAAGAGTATCATTGGGCCTTACTGTTCTGGATGGTGAGTGGCCTATGCGGCGTGAGTAGAAAAGATCCTTGTCTTCAAAATTGTAATCGAATATCGTCAATCCTTCAAGGAAAAAGGGACGTTTCTCTTCATAAAAAGTTTCAAATGCTGTAAGATTCATCACCGAAGGATCTGATTCCACCTGTCCGAAATCCGGATTTACTGTCAGATCAATGGTGAAGTTGCTCGATACTCCGATCTTTGCATCAAGTCCCATATTACCGCCCCATATCCTGCCATTTTCAGTGAATGGATTACCCGGCTCCTCCTTCATGGTTTTAAGGTCACCGAGAATGAAGGGCATTATTTCAAGCCTCCTTGATTTTTTTAGTCCACTTATACCTCTTAATTCCCCGAAATTATATAGCATTCCCGGCCCTGTCTTTGACTGTATTTCCCAGTTACTTTCCTCCTGCAGTCTGGAGATCCATCGCCAGGTATGCATACCCCATACCTGTTCGTCTTCGTTACTGTAGCGCAACTGGCTTAAAGGTATTTCCATTTCAGCCACCCACGCAGAATCTTCAAGGCCTGTTTTACCTTTCCATACAGGATTCCAGTTGAAATCCCAGTCCATGGGATTGAACAAAACAAGATCCGATTTCTGGCCCCAGGCTGTTAGTGTAAATTCAAAACCTGTCCTGTAATCACGGTAACTGTCAAAAGTTACTCCCATCATATCTCCTACCTGCGCATCCCGAACACCAGACATACGATTAATTTTATCAGGTTCTCCATCAAATCCCCTGAAAGCAACATAAAGGTTCTTATCATCGTACTGGATATTAAATTTTGTCGGCCATGTGGGTTTAGCCCCCTCATCAGGTATCCACTGATGATAATCGCCTGCCCATGTTCCATATTTCCAGCATTCATCATCAAGTTTACCGTCAATCACAGGCCTGTCAGTAACGAGCCGGGAAGTAGTATAAACAGGCTGTTTCAGTGAAGAGTATTGTACTAGTACTGTATCCTGGTTATGATTATCTTGCGCTGCCGCTGAAAAAAAACCTGTAATTGCCGGGATCAGAAAGATCGCTGATAACTTATTTTTCTTATTTAATTTTATCATTGGGACAAATAATAATTGATCAATTATTTATCCCAAAAATAACAGAATTTATTTATTACCACCCCATCCAGCCAACCCTGCCCATAACCACCAGGCTGCATATGCTTTCTGATTTGCATCAAGATAGGTTCTTGTCCTGTCGGCCCATGATGTCCTGTCGGGATTTCCCAGATCACCCGACATTGCATAATCATGAAGGTCAAGAGCACCGTTTGTACCTCCGTTATTCCACGCATATTCAATTCCCTTAAAATCAATAAGGCCGGTCATTCCTGTTGTAAGCTGACTGCCGTGCGAGGTATGGCCATAAGCAATATGAAGTTTCAGCTTTGCAGAGTCGATCCAGGCAGCAGGTATAGCGACAAGATCGGTACAGTTATGATCAATGATCATATTTTCAAAACTGATGTTATTATTGTTTTCTTTATTTTCTTTTTCACATCCGGAAATTGCTACAACTATTAATAAAATTAAAAGGAATCTTAGTGTTTTCATATCAAACCTGTTATGTGTTATTATTGTCTTAATAAAAAAGGATTATTAAAGAATAAGACACAAAAAATCATACGAAAGGTTGCAGAACCATTCTTATAGACTTACTATATAACACCAAACAGAAATAAAAGGAAAATCACAATTATTGTCAGTGATGATACTCCTATCGGGAACCAGACAGGAGCTATCCAGGGAACCGGTATCAGAAAAAGTACATCAATTGCTTTGAGCGATGGTGGCCATTTGATAACAATATAGAGTGATAAATAATAAAAAAGATCCCAGAATGCGAATGTCCACAGGAAGAATACTCCTCGCTCTACCCATGTTGTTCCGGCCAGGTATGCTATCACCACCAGCATAATAATTGTTGCTGCTTCCCTGGTCATCTCGATGTAGAGAAAGCGTTTTGGTATCTTATCAACAGATGCTTTATTTGATTCCGAATCAAGCATCCCCAAGGCTTTCCTGAGGTAAACGACAACCACCCCTTCGAAATGAGCCATGGCTATTCCAAAGAGAGCGAGAAGTGACATCTTTAACAGCATATTTTCCAGGATTGATACAATCCAAAGTTAAGAATTCTGTTGTTTCGGAAACATCTCCGGGAATCTTACGCGTCGAAAAATCTGAAAATTGCAGGAATGAATATTATCAGGCCTGTTATTACCGATACAACAGCTGAAATCAACACTCCTGCCGCAGCCAGGTTCTTGGCTTTTTTTATGACTGAATTATACTCAGGCGTTATGGCATCAGCTAAATATTCAACGGCTGTATTAAAGCATTCGCTTGCAATGACCAGTCCTGAAGCCAGAACAATGGCAATCCAGTGAGCCGGTGAGAGCTTTAATACAATACCCGCAATTACCACCAGAATCAGAATAACAAAATGGATCCTTGCATTATTTTCTGATATGACCAGGACCTTTATCCCGGAGAAAGCATTCCTGAAGCTGCCTGCTAATCCTTTGCGGGTGAATTGATTCATTTCATTTTTATCCGAAGCTTTCATTGTATAAATTTTTAATCTAAGATCTCAAAAGGATGCAACCGGTATGCGGTTGTTTTTTACCCGGCAAATAAGGTTATATGACAAACCGTTCTCTTAACTCTTTAAAATCTGACATGCCCGGACCCGAAGATTTTAAATACCCTTCAATACCTCCATAGAAGGTGATCACCCTTTCTATGACCGATTCAATATTGTTACTCCTTACAGTAATTGCGTATAAGATATTATTTGCCGGTAAGAATCCGAGGTAAAGAATTTTACTGATTATCAGCCTTCTTTTATAGGATGGAAGCAGGGCTTCATTGGAAGCCATATAGCCTTCAATTATTGATTGCTGATCAGCACCCAGAGCCATCTGTATCAAAGCAGAAATAATCCCTGTTCTGTCCTTGCCGGCATGACAATGAATCAGCATTGGACATCGGGAAGGTTCCAGAAGCAGATCAACAATATCCCTGAAGACGCTGACAGAACCATCAAGAATTTCAAGGTAAAGAGAACCTATTAAATCGTCTATTAAGTTATAAGCATTTTTTTGTTTTATCAGCGGTATCAGTCTCTCTCTTGTGGTCCGTTCAAAATCAAGAGGAAGTGATACTGTCTGAATACCTTCGAACTTTTTATTCTTTCTGCCGGTTTCACCAGGAGCCCGAAGATCAACTATTGTCTTGATATTCAGCTCATGCATCTTTCTGATATCCCTGCCGGTTATGTTATCGGGACTTGCTGATCTGAATAGCATTTTTTCTTTAATATGTTTACCGTCAACAGTTGTAACACCGCCTATATCCCTGAAATTATGAACAGATCTCAAATATACTTGCATGGCTTCTCCGGTCATTCTTATTATTTATTCTATTCTCTTCCGGGCTTATATCTTATTGCTTTACCTCCCATTTATAATCCACAAATTCCCAGTCGAATTCACTGCCTTTTACCCTTACCAGCACAAAGCCCTCTTCATCACTGCGATAGGGGCCTCTCCACCATGCTGCACATATTGCTCCCCCGGTTATGAAGTGGATGTCGTCAATAAAAATATCCTCAACTAAATGCAGATGCCCCTGCAAAACCAGTTTAAGGTTATGTCCTTCGAAAAGATCAAGTACTTCCTTGCCGTTGCTAATCACCAGTGATGAATCGTTGGGTAAAGTGGTACCCTGATATTTCTGGGTGTTTGCCGTAATGAAAGGAATATGTGTGATAATTGCCACGGGTATTGAGGGATCAGTTTTTTGAAGTTCATCTTTTATCCATTCTATCTGGTCATTGTCGATCAGACCGATATAACTGTCTCTTCCTGTATCTTCTATGGAATTTAATATCATAAATTTCCAACCCTTGTGTTCAAAACTATAATATGATTTTCCGATACGGTTCTCAAACATTTTCTCGCCATAATCAGGATGTTCAGGATCTGCTCCGCTCCGGCTGTAGATACCATATATTTCATGGTTCCCCATTGCATTATAAACCGGCATTTTCAATGCTTTTACAGTCTCGATATAAAGAGTGTATAGCGAGTCAGCCCTGCTATATCTCTGTGCCAGAGCGTCCATTATCAAATCTCCGCCGGTGATAACGAAATCAGGTTTCAGATCGTTAAGTGTATCGACAGCTTTAAGAAATCCTTCAACGGCATTGTTTTCAGGCTGGAGATGAATGTCTGTAATAAAAGCAAAGGAGAATTTCTCCGGTTTTTCTTTCTTTTTGCATGATACAGTAAGAATAATAATACTGATTAAGACAATCAGCTTTGACAAATTCAGGAATAAGTTTTTCATAAGACAGGATTTAAGAGTTTTCCTGTCAAAATTAAGGTTTTTAAGGAAAGTATGTCTGAATAAAATGAATAATTGTCAGCCTGGTAATCAAAATAGTCTCCTTTTAAAATAGAGTGCAACATTTACCAGCATTATCAGCACAGGCACTTCAACAAGCGGGCCTATAACCGTGGCAAATGCTGCCTGAGAATTGATCCCGAATACTGAAACGGCTACTGCTATGGCAAGTTCAAAATCATTGCTGCCAGCAGAGGGTTTATGGTGACTGATATCGATTCCTGCTTCTGTCATTACCTTAACAGCCTTCTTGTTGACCTCAGCAGCTGGATGTGTCCCTGCTGAACGAATCTCAATATTCGGGTCGAAAAACTGCAGAAAGCCTTGTGCCATCTGGCTCCGGCAGCTATTGCCGGTACAGATTATAAGGATCTTTAAATGCGTTTTTTGCCTGCTCATATTTCTATTTAATTACTAAAAAAATGTGGCTGAAGTGTTCCGGACTAAAGTCCTTAAGTGTCGCATACCCACTAACCCGGGACTTAAGTCCCGGGTTAGTCATGCCCCTGGTAAACAGGGCTTTAGCCCGGAATATATAACATACATTATAAATCGTTGTATTTTCTTTGTGAATTTACAAAAACATTTCGTAATTTTGCGAAATATAGAAATAAAATCATCAGAAAATATGTCAGACAGAATAAAATTTTCGCCGGAGGTTCTGCAGATTGCTGAAACAGCAAAGGCTTTAAGTCATCCTGTAAGAGTATATATTCTGCAGAAACTTTCCAAAATGGATTCATGCTGCTACAGCGGAAACCTGGTAGAAGAGCTTCCTGTAGGGCGCTCGACGCTCTCGCAGCATTTAAAAGAGCTGAAATATGCAGGATTGATCCAGGGAGAGATTAATCCTCCTTATATAAAATACTGTATCAACAGGAAAAATTGGGAAAAGGCAAAGAAGTTGCTGGATGATTTCCTGAACAATAATAAGTCAGTAAATATTTCCTGTGAAAAGACAGAATCTCTTATTCATGAATAATTCCTTATAGTCAATTAAATTTTAGATTAATAAAATACAAACAATGGAAATTAAGATTTTAGGTCCGGGATGTCAAAAGTGTAAAGCACTGGAAAAAATCACCAGTGAAGGTTTGAGTGAAATTGAGATAGATGCAGATATCACTAAAGAAGAAGATATAATCAGAATCATGAATTATGGGATCATGCATACCCCCGGACTTGTTATTAATGGTAAAGTTGTATTAAGCGGACGTGTTCCAACTTCAAAAGAAATTAAAGAAATACTTACTAATAATCAATATATTACTTTATTATGAAAGCTTTAAGTTTATTCTTTACAATTGTTTTAGTCATTCCCTTTATATCATGTAATGCCCAACCTGAAAAGAAAGAGGGTAAAACATCTGATAATTATTCCGATAAAATTGAAACTTATTATTTTCACTTTACCGCGCGTTGTATGACTTGCAGGACTATTGAAGCCAGAGCCAAAGAAAACCTTGAAACATTATACCCAAACCAGTTCAAGCAAGGATTAATGACATTTCAATCGGTAAACATTGAGGAGCCGGCAAATAAACCTCTTGCTGAAAAACTAGGAGTATCAGGTCAGACACTCCTTATTGTAAAAGGAGATCAGAAGATCAACCTGACTAATGAGTGTTTTATGTACGCTGTAGTCAAACCTGAAAAATTCAAGGAGATCATAAACGAAAAGGTTGATGGTTTGCTGACCAGATAACTGCATGGAATTTCTGACCAATCTTCTCGAGAACAGCACAATGCCGTGGCTTACGGCATTGCTGCTTGGTTTTATGACTGCCATAAGTCCATGCCCGCTGGCAGCAAATATTACTGCTGTGGGATTTATAAGCCGGGATATAGAAAATCGTAATCGTGTGTTTATTAACGGTTTGCTTTACACCCTGGGCAGAGCAATCACCTATACTTTCATTGCATTAATAATCTTCCTGGGTGCTGATCAATTGAAATTCTCAGGTTTTTTTCAGCGGTACGGAGAAAAGATTGTCGGGCCGCTCCTGATAATTATTGGTTTATTCATGCTCGATATTATCAAAATTAAATTTCCCGGATTTAACATGCTCACTTCCCGGATGCAGGATAAAAAGAAATGGGGGTATCTTGATGCTGTTTTACTTGGACTTGTATTTGCACTTGCATTTTGTCCATACAGCGGCGTACTCTATTTCGGGATGCTTGTTCCTCTGACCATTACGAGTGCATCAGGACTGTACCTTCCTGTTGTCTTTGCAATTGCTACAGGGATTCCGGTTATTGCTTTTGCGTGGCTTATTGCCTATACAATCTCGGGTATCGCAGGAGTGTATAGTAAGCTGAAAACCTTCGAGCTATGGTTCAGACGAGTCATTGCAGTCTTATTCATAGCAGTTGGTATTTACTACATATTCAGGGTTTATATGTAATTTTTTATTAAATATTTTTATTATTGTTTGTCCCGCCATTGCGGGATGTGGATTTCATAATCTTAAGAAATACCTATCCCCAAATTATCAAACTAATTAAATGGAACTCAAAAAAGAATTCAAAATACTTGCCTGGATAGTTGCAGTTTTTGCTTTTGCATTCTTTCTGCCGATTGAAAGCACCCGCTTCAATACGGCAATTGCTGCAGCTCTCGACCTTGTAAAATGGTATGCTCGTGAACATGTTGTTTTATGTCTATTACCTGCATTCTTTATCGCAGGTGTAATCTCAGTATTTGTAAGCCAAGCATCAGTGCTTAAATATTTCGGTGCACAGGCAAAAAAATGGGTGGCGTATTCTGTTGCTTCAGTTTCAGGTACAATTCTGGCAGTATGTTCCTGTACTATACTTCCTTTATTTTCAAGTATTCACAAACGTGGTGCAGGACTTGGTCCCGCGATAGCATTTCTTTATTCAGGACCTGCAATAAACATACTGGCAATCATACTGACAGCACGTATTTTAGGATTCGAGATGGGAGCTGCAAGAATTATCGGTGCTGTTTCTTTCAGCATAATAATAGGCCTGGTAATGTCATTTATATATCGCAATGAAGAAAAGTCAAAGAGAGAAGAACAAATGAATATTGTTCCGCCGCCCGAGAAGAGGCCAATGTGGCAGACATCCCTGCATTTCTTTACGCTTGTACTGATTCTTATTTTTGCAAACTGGGGGAAACATGCTGAGGGAGATACTTCAAGCACATGGTTTTACCTATGGAATTATAAGTGGTATTTAACAGGATTTTTCAGCCTGGTACTGGGATATTCACTGATTAATATCCTGAAGATCAAGTGGCAATGGGTGCTTAGTGCAGCCACCATCACTATTATTTCTATTTTCCTGGCAAATGGATTTATCGAGAATGACAAACTCAGACCGCTTGTTCCGATGCTCGTTGGAATTATTGCATTAAGTGTCATCACCCTTCTGGATAGGAATGATGAAGAGAACCGGGGATGGACGCTGGCAACGTGGGACTTTGCAAAACAGATTCTTCCTTTACTGGCAATCGGAGTTATCACTGCCGGGTTCCTTTTAGGTTCAACACACGACGGCAAAGCAATTGCAGGAGTAATACCAAACGAATGGATATCAGCGCTTGTCGGAGGTAATTCTATATTTTCCAATTTTTTTGCATCTGTTGTGGGTGCTTTCATGTATTTCGCAACCCTCACTGAGGTACCTATACTGCAGGGATTGATTGCCTCCGGTATGGGTAAAGGACCTGCTCTTGCTTTGCTGCTTGCCGGACCTTCCTTATCATTGCCTAATATGTTGGTTATAAGAGATGTTATAGGTACTCAAAAAACAGCAGTCTATGTATGTCTTGTGGTTATAATGGCTACAATCACAGGTTTGATATATGGTTCAATATTTTAATTACTCTCCAATAACTATTCTGTTTCTCCCCATCTCCCCTTCTTTTTGGGTCAAATTCATTACACCGTGAGAAAAGAAACTCTTATTAGAAAAATCTGTTTTCACCCCGGTAGTGTTTATTTGTTTTTCTCTTCTTTAGCTGATCTGATTTTTGTAAATTCCCTGAAATATTTACGAGCCAGCTTCCAGTTTTCAGAATTTATACTATATTTTATTCTTGGCGGGTCAAAGCTTCCCTGTATCAGCCCTGCTTCTTTAAGCTCATTCAGGTGTTGTGAAACCGTTGAATCTGCAAGTGGTATCTCTTTTGAAATATCAGTAAAACAGCACGTATCCAGTGATGCCAGGTGACGAAGTATTGCTATTCTTGCCGGATGAGCAAGAGCCCTCGCATATTTTGCGAGCCCTATGTCTTCCTTTGCGAATTGTTCTTTTTTCGGAGAAGCCATAATCACTCAATTAAAGCTTGTTAAGCCCATTTTTAGGCTAAACCGCGTATTTCGTAAATATACGAATTTATTATATAAAAAACCAAATATTTCTAATTTCTAATTTAATGCTGATTCTCAGATTTCCGACTACAGATTATTAAGTTTTTTGATATACAGGTCGATATAATATTGTTTTGATCTATGTGCAGCAATTGGTTCCTGGAATTCAGGATTATTCCTTCACGCAACGTACAGAATATTTACTAACCTTTTCAGAACCATGAATATCCTGTATATCTGCCTGTCGTGAGATGTCTACCACAGCCTGGTTATTTAAAACAAGGTAGCTGAAATATTCTGCCTCATTTTCATTATATTCAGTTGAGGTCCAGAAATATGCACTTTCGTCCATCTCCGTGAATGTACCCTCATAATTTTGCATTCCGCCAAGCTGTATATCAAAAGAGTCCGGACCCGATCTTGTGTTTTCCAGTAATTCTTCCGGTTCAAAATGATTCACCAGAGCGTAAAATTCCGACCCTGACGGCAGACGCCATCCGTCGGGACAGGCTTCCATTGCGGTCTTCCAATCATATAACACCCCGCATGAAGGAACATTATTGGGATTGTTATCAAAGAAATAAGCATCTTCTCCGGGAACGATGAATTTCAGGTTTTCAGCCATCCATGTAACGCCATTTATCGTAATTGTCCTGTATGAATTACCGTCACGTGGATCAGTGAATTTATCTTGCGCTGCAAGGTTAAGATATGTTAGTGCAATTATCAGGATCAATATCGTTCTTTTCATCATCTTTCTGTTTAAATACCACAATAATATATTATTTCACAAGTATTATGTACTATGCAAAATAATCAGCAAAATTAATCTTTACTAATAACAATAACGTTTGAAAAACAAAAATGTTATTAACCCTGTTTTTTAATTTTTAACAAGTCTTCCCATGAATACATGTTATAAATGTGTAACTTTGGGCGCTTTAAAAACAGGAATTCACCACCATGACGGGCAATGACTTAATAAAACCCTATGGCGAAAAGCAGATGGCTTTTGATAAGAGATACCTTGAAATGGCACTTATCTGGGCAAAAAATTCATACTGTAAAAGACGTCAGGTCGGGGCTTTAATTGTAAAAGGAAAAATGATAATTTCTGACGGATATAACGGGACTCCAGCTGGTTTCGAAAATGTATGTGAAGATGAAAATGATGTTACGAAGCCATATGTTCTTCATGCTGAGGCAAATGCAATTACTAAAGTTGCCAAATCAAACAATTCAAGTGAGGGATCAACTTTATATGTTACATCCTCTCCATGCATGGAGTGTGCAAAGCTTATTATCCAGTCGGGAATAAAAAGAGTTGTGTACTGTGACAAATACCGCTTAGCTGACGGATTAGATCTTCTCAGACGTGCGGGAATTGACCTGGTATATATAGATCTGGAAAAAGATATTTATGAGCAACAGTAATTCAAAAAGGAATATATTTCTTCCTCTGATCCTGGCAGTAACTCTTATCGCCGGCATCTTAACAGGCATTTATCTTCCCCATAAGGATGAGGGTTTGCCTAATGTAAATATAAGGCTCAGGAGCAATAAAATACAAAGCATTCTCGACATCATAGAATCCAGTTATGTCGATTCGGTGAACCGTGAGGAAATGGTAGAAGCAGCTATCCCGGCAATCCTCAAAAAACTTGATCCGCATTCGGTTTACATTCCCGCCAAAGATCTTGCAAGGGCCAATGAACCGCTTCAGGGTAATTTTGAAGGAATAGGCATTTCATTCAACATGCTTACTGATACCATTCTTGTTATCAGCACTATCCCGGGCGGCCCTTCAGAAAAAACAGGACTTCAGGCGGGAGATAAGATCCTGTATGTAAATGATTCATTGGTTGCAGGAAAGGGAATAAGCGATGAAAAGGTAATGAGGATGCTCAAAGGACCCAGAGGCACAGAGGTTAGGGTAAAGATCCTTCGCAAAGGACACAAGGATTTACTTACCTTTAACATTACCCGTGACAAGATTCCGATTTATAGTGTCGATGTCGCCTATATGACAAATGATATTACAGGGTATATCCGGATAAACAATTTTGCCCTCACAACCTATGACGAGTTCATGAAAGGTCTGCGGGAACTTAAGCAGAAGGGTATGGAAAAGCTTATCGTTGATCTGCGCAATAACTCCGGAGGTATTATGGAAGCTGCCATTCAGATTGCAAACGAATTTCTTAATGAGGGACAGCTGATAGTATATACACAAGGTCGAAAACAGCCGCGTAATGAAGCAAGGGCAACAGGAAAAGGGGAATTTGATACCGGGGATCTTGTGATCCTCATCGATGAATGGAGTGCCTCGGCCAGTGAAATACTTGCGGGGGCCATACAGGATAATGATCGCGGTACAATTATAGGAAGGCGTTCCTTTGGCAAGGGATTGGTACAGGAACCCGTGGTTTTCCCCGACGGATCAGGTATGAGACTCACAATAGCAAGATATTACACTCCCACCGGCAGATCAATACAGAAACCATATAACAACGGATTTGATGAATATTTTGCAGATCTGAATATAAGATACGGAAGAGGTGAGTTTGAAGCTTCGAACAGCATACAATTTACTGATTCACTGAAATATACAACCTCAGGCGGCAGAACAGTGTATGGAGGTGGAGGCATTATGCCTGATTTGTTTGTCCCTGTTGATACTTCAGGTATTTCAACCTATTTTCTTAAGGTCAGGCCATTTATTTATGAGTTCTCACTAAAATATACTGAGAACCATCGTGAAAATCTTAAGAAATACACTGAATCCGGAGAGCTTGAAAAGCACCTCGAAAAGCAGAACCTGATGGATCAGTTCACTGATTTCGTTTCAAAAAAAGGAATTGAACCTGAACCCGAAGGACTGAAGATCTCAGAAAAAATAATTTATACACAGATAAAGGCTTATATCGCACGTAATATCCTGGATAACAAAGGATTTTATCCTATCTGGGAAGATATTGATACTACGCTGAAGTATGCGATTGAGTATTTAGGGGAATAACTTTATTTACATTTATCAACAAATTCCATCAATATCTCCAACGACTTTTCCTGTTCCTCAATAAATCCCATGTGACCGGAGTTCTTCAAAATTGCCAATTCGGCATTTTGCGGCAGTTTTACTTTTTTTTGTGCCTGTTCACAATCAATATAATTATCCATTGCTCCCAGTATCCAGAGACACGGGACTTTGCCCTCTTCCATAATTGCCAGCCTGGATGGTCTTGCCATCATACCTTTCAGGACAGCAATTATTCCTTCTCCCTTTATTGAAGAGGCTATCTGTTTTGCTCTTTCAAGTGATGCGTTGAATTTTTTAAGATTTGATGTAGCAAACATTTTTGCAACATTTTCGGGATACATCAGGTCCTTTTTACCTGCCATTACCAGGTTAATTTCTCTCGTCCTCTTCTCCAATGCCTCAGGAGAGTCGGCAAGGGGATGTGAATGTAACAGGCAGTAACCCGACAGTTTGTCCGGGAAGCGTTCCGCAAAGGCAAGAGCAACATACCCCCCAAGAGAATGACCGGCGAGAAATGCCTTTCCAATTTCAAGACTCTCAAGGAGCTCTTTTATTATCTCTGCCATGTGCTCCATGGTATGAGTCTCCTCAAAAATATCAGATTGCCCATGCCCCGGAAGGTCAGGTGAGATAACCCTGTATTTCGCAGCAAGCTTTTGCGAAAAAATATCCCACACTTCTGATGTTTCCAGGTAACCGTGCAATAATATTATTACCTGTCCCATGCCCTGATCGGTATAATGTATTTTCCCATTCCCGTATTGAAGATAACCAGTCATAATAACCTGTTTCCGGTAAAATTATATTTAATTAACTGATAATTGTATATTGTTAATCTGATTAATTAAGTCTATTTTTATAAACAACTAACCCGGATTAAATAATTATTTAGTAAATGTTTTATAACCAATGAATAAGGTTTTATTTTCATCAATTTCCAAAAAGTTTATTATGGCTCTCGCCGGGCTTTTTCTTCTGATGTTCCTGCCTGTTCACCTTATGATCAACCTGATGCTTCTTAAGAGTGACCCTGATCCTTTTAACAAAGCGGCACATTTTATGGCAACATTCCCCGTAATAAAAATTATTGAGACTGTCCTTTTTGCGGCACTCGTAATACATTTTTCATGTGGCATATATATTCAGATCAAAAACTGGCTTTCCCGTCCTGTACGCTATGCTGTCAGTATAAAAACCGAAACCACATTTTTTTCAAAGTTCATGATTTGGACCGGAGCTTCGGTGTTGACTTTCCTTGTAATTCATTTCTTTAACTTCTTTTTCATGAGGCTTGGATGGGTTCCCGGAGACCCGGAAGATTTTTATTCAGTTGCTCATGGACTATTCAAAATACCGGTATACAATTACATTTATCTTATTTGTTTCGTATTACTTGGGCTTCATCTTTTTCACGCTTTCACTTCGGCTTTTCATACGCTTGGATTGGATCACAGGATATGGACCCCGGTCGTTAAAATTGTTGCATTAATCTATGCCATCCTGATACCTGCGGGTTTTGCTTTTATTTCACTCACGCTTTGGCTTTTCAGATAGTAAAAAATATATCATGGAAAAATTTAATTCAAAGATACCAGATGGCCCTCTCGCCCGGAAATGGACAAAATATAAAGCTTCGGTTAAGCTTGTCAGCCCGGCAAATAAAAAGAAGCTGGAAATAATTGTTATTGGCTCAGGTGTGGCTGGAGCAGGAGCTGCATCAGCGCTCGGAGAACTGGGATACAATGTGAAAATTTTCTGTTACAATGATTCTCCGCGGAGAGCACATTCGGTTGCATCGCAGGGTGGAGTAAATGCAGCCAAGAATTATCAGAACGACGGAGATAGTGTTTATCGTCTGTTTCTTGACATGATAAAAGGTGGCGATTTCAGATCACGTGAAGGAAATGTGTACAGGGCTGCCGAAGTCAGTAATCAGGTAATCGATCATTTCACGGCTCTGGGGGTTCCGTTTGCACGCGATTATGGCGGGACACTTAATACTCGTTCATTCGGCGGGGTACAGGTTTCAAGAACTTTTTATGCCAAAGGGCAGACCGGGCAGCAGTGTCTGCTTGGCACCTATGCTGCTCTTAACAGGCAGATAAAAAAGGGGACTGTAACGATGTATCCCCGCAGGGAGATGCTCGATCTTGTTTTAATTGACGGCAAAGCCCGGGGAATTATTGCCCGTAACCTAATCACAGGTAAAATAGAAAAATATGCTGCCCATGTCGTTGTGCTTGCTACTGGCGGTTATGGAACTATCTATTACCTGTCGACTCTTGCAGTAAACTCCAATGGTTCTGCTGCATGGAAAGCTCATAAAAAAGGTGCGTTATTTGCAAATCCGAGCTTTGTTCAGATCCATCCGACATCAATTCCCCAGCTTAATGAATTCCAGTCAAAACTGACCCTTATGTCGGAGTCCCTGAGAAATGATGGCAGAATATGGGTACCTAAGACAAAAGGAGACAAACGTCCGGCCAATGAGATTCCTGAAGAAGAGAGAGACTATTACCTTGAACGCCGTTATCCTGCTTTCGGAAATCTGGTCCCACGGGATATCGCTTCCAGGGCAGCCAAGGAACGATGCGACGCAGGATATGGAGTCGGTAAAACGGGTCTTGCTGTTAATCTCGATTTCATGGATGCAATAAAAAAACAGGGGAAAAAAGCCATAGAGAACAAATACGGAAATCTGTTCGACATGTATAAGACCATCACCGGTATGGATCCTTATGAAGAGCCCATGCGAATCTATCCCGCGGGTCATTACACCATGGGAGGCCTGTGGGTCGATTATGAACTTATGACAACAATACAGGGACTTTATGCAATAGGTGAGGCTAATTTTTCTGATCATGGGGCAAACCGGCTGGGTGCGAGTTCTCTCATGCAAATTGCCGCCGACGGATTTTTTATTCTGCCAAATACCATCAGTAATTATCTTGCTGATGAGATACATGTCCCGAAAATATCCACGGACAAACCTGAATTCGAAGAAGCTGAAAAATCAGTCGTTGAAAAGCTGAATAAACTGATCTCAATAAAAGGGAAACAGACTGCTGCCTCTTTCCATAAACGGCTTGGAAAAATAATGTGGGACTATTGCGGTATGATCAGAAACAAGGAAGGTCTGGAAAAGGCAATAACTCTTGTTAATGAACTTAAGGAAGAGTTCTGGAGAGATCTGAACATACCAGGCACAATTTATGAGCTGAACCCGGAACTTGAAAAGGCCGGCAGAGTTGCCGACTTCTTTGATCTTGCCATTTTACTGATCACTGATGCCCTTAACAGGAATGAATCATGCGGGGCTCATTTCAGAGAGGAGTACCAGACACCCGATGGCGAGGCAATGAGAAACGATGCGGAATTTGCTTATGTTGCTGCCTGGGAATATAAAGGGGAAGGTAAACCACATATACTCCATAAGGAAGAGCTGAAATTTGAAGAGGTTGAAATGAAGGTAAGGAGCTATAAGTAACGGTATAACGGTATAATGGTACATAATTACTCTGTGAAAACTCCGTGACACTCGTGGTTAAATAGAATACAAATAAACAACTCTAAAATATCATGAAGCTAACATTGAAGATATGGCGGCAAAAAAATGCAGAAGCTAAAGGCGCTTTTGTAACATATAAAATGGATAATGTCTCTCCCGAAATGTCATTCCTTGAGATGCTTGATGCTCTGAACAAGAAGCTGGTCGAGGAAGATAAGGATCCTGTGGCATTTGATCATGACTGCCGTGAAGGTATCTGCGGATCGTGTGGAATGTATATTAACGGACATCCTCACGGGCCTGTTCCGGCTGTTACAACCTGTCATCTTTCAATGAGGTATTTCAACGACGGCGACACAATACGGGTTGAGCCCTGGAGGGCAAAGCCTTTCCCTGTAATAAAAGACCTTATTGTTGACAGATCAGCCCTGGATAAGATACAGACTGCAGGTGGATTTATCTCTGTTAATACCGGTGCAGCGCCTGACGCTAATTCGATCCTGGTTAAGAAAAAAGATTCTGATGATGCCTTCGATTCCGGAATTTGTATCGGTTGCGGAGCATGTGTTGCTGCCTGTAAAAATGCCTCGGCAATGCTCTTTGTATCAGCAAAGATCTCGCAGTTTGCACTTCTTCCCCAGGGACGTGTTGAGGCAAAGGAGAGGGTGAGAGCCATGGTTGATAAAATGGATGTGCTCGGATTTGGAAACTGTTCAAATACAGGAGCCTGCGAAGCTGAGTGCCCGAAACAGATCAAGCTTACCAATATTGCCAGGATGAACAGGGAATATTATAAGGCGTTTTAGATGGTCCTTCCTTCAATTCTTTTTCCTGACTTCTATATTAGCTGATTTCTCATAGAATCTTATTATCCCTCCATGATCATCTTTGCCCTTACCGTCATCTTTCAATGCTTCCATTATATCCATCACCTTTTCAGTCAAAACGCTCTCTATCCCTAATTCTTTTGCTGTGTCCAGTGCATTTTTAAGATCCTTGATATGAAGCTCTATTCTGAAACCCGGTTTAAAATTGCCATCGAGGATCATAGGCATTTTAGCATCGAGAGCCGTGCTGCCGGCCAATCCTCCTCGTATTGCCTGGTACACTTTTTCAGGATCTGCACCAGCCTTTGCAGCGAGGACCATGGCCTCACCTATTGCAGCAATATTTAGCGCCACAATAATCTGGTTTGCCAGCTTTGTAATATTACCGCTTCCAATATCGCCTACAAGCTTAACAGAAGCTCCCATCTTACCAAGAATATCCTTCACTTTGTTAAAAGTATCTTCAGGACCGCCGACCATTATTGCCAGGGTTCCTTCTATTGCCTTTGGTTCGCCACCGCTGACAGGAGCATCGAGCATTACAACTTCTTTCTTAAGAAGTTCTTCTGACAGTTCCCTTGAAGTGGAAGGTGCAATTGAACTCATATCAATAACCACTGATCCGGATTTAACACCATAAATAATTCCATCTTTACCCAGGACAACTTCCTTTACTTCCGGAGAATTAGGAAGCATGGTAATTATAACATCGCTCCGCGAAGCAACATCACCGGAAGATTCTGCTTCAACAGCTCCGTCTTTAACAAGCTCCCCGACAGCTTCATTATTAATGTCATACACTACTAAAGAATAACCTGCCTTCAGCAGATTTCTGGCCATGGGTTTTCCCATTATGCCCAAACCTATAAATCCTATCTTATACATAATTGTTTAAATTGGTTTTAATACTACTTTCACAGCCTCTTTCGATTGGCTCATTTCAAATGCTTTTTCCCACTGGTCAATACCCAGTTCGTGAGTTATCAGTTTTTCAAGATTGACCATTTCTTTCCCCATAAGTGTCAGACATTTTTCCCATACATCCCAAGTATGGCTGAAATGACCTTTCAAAGTTACTGATTTGGCAATTATCGGGTCAATGCTGAAACCGACAGGTTGACGGCCCCATCCTATTTTAGTGATCTGGCCGGCAGGTCTTACAGCTTCCATTGATAATTTTAAAGTTGAAGAACCTCCTGCGAGATCAAGTATAAGATCAGCTCCATAATGATCACCCAGTGACATTATAATTTCCAGCGGATCTTCGTGTGATGAATTTATGATCTTTGTTGCTCCAAAATCTTTTGATAGTTCAAGTCTCCTGTCATCACCTTCGGTTCCGACAACCACTATTTCACCTGCCCCGGATAGTTGAGCCAGTCTTGCACATAATATTCCGATAGATCCCGGTCCGATAATAACTACCGTATCGCCCGGATTTATTTTACTGTTGGAAATCACAGCTTTATATGCCACGCAAAATGGTTCTGTAATTGAAGCTGCTTTTAATGACACATTATCAGGGACAAGATGCAATATTCTCTCGGGCACTTTCACATATCTTGTAAATGCACCATCTACATGGAATCCATATCCCTTTCTTTCACTGCAGAGATGGTAATTATTTTGCTTACAAAGAGTACATTTTCCGCAATATTCGGCATGAGTTTCCGATGTCACCCTGTTTCCTGGTGCAAAACCTGTTACTTTCGATCCGGCCTTTACAATGGTTCCGGCGAATTCATGGCCAAGAATAAAAGGACGGACAAATTTGAATGCGGATGTATTATTATGTAAGTGCGGATCTGTACCGCAGACACCGGTAAAAGCCACTTCGACAAGGGTATCTGTCTCTCCGATTTCAGGAATGGGGACATCGCGAATTTCCGTGGCTCCGGGAGCATCAGCGTATTTAACAACGGCTTTCATTTTTTCCATCATTGATTTTTTTTAAAAGTTTCATACGAGGAACAGACTCAGTATCCAAAGTGTCAATCCTGCAGTTGTTCCTATAACCAGGGTGCCAAGACTTTGGATCTTATAACCTGTCTTAATATTCATATTTGACATCTGGGTAACAACCCAGAAAAAACTGTCGTTGGCATGTGAAATGACCATCGCACCGGCACCAATTGCCAATACTACCATTGCTTTGCCTATTTCAGTATCATAACCAAGGGCCGGTAAAAGCGGGATAATGATCGAAGATGTAGTTATTAGTGATACCGTGGATGAACCCTGTGCTGTCTTTATTGTTGCTGCAATGATAAACGGCAACCATATCCCCAGATTAATTCCTGAAAGATATCTGCCAATAGCATCAGCCAGTCCCGAATTCTGTAACACCTTTCCAAAAGCACCACCTGCACCTGTTATCAGGATTATAGTTGCAGCGCTAACCATCGCTTTGCCAATCCATCCTTTTTCTGAAAACATTCCTTCCTGCCTTTTCCTGGGTAACATGAAAGCCAGGAGAACTCCAATGAGCAATGCAATAACCGGTTGTCCGACAAATTCGATAAACGACTTTAAAGCACCTTCGCCCATTGGATTAGTTGGAAAATCGGAAATTGACTTAAGTACGATAAGGATTATCGGTAAGAAGACAGGACTTATTGTTTTTAACGCTGAGGGAGCTTCCTTCATTTTGGCATTAATTTCCTGTTCAGATATGTCAGGATTGGGATCAATCTGTGTTCTCGAAGCAATTTTTACAGAGAATAACCAGCCGGTCATCATAGCTATCAGGCTAACCGGTACGCCAATAAGGATCACTATACCGAGATTCGCATTTAGTAAACCTGCTGCAGCGATAGGCCCGGGAGTCGGTGGAACCAGGCAATGAGTTGTGATAAGCCCCAGACTTAGAGCAATAGCCGGACCTGCCAGTGATATCTTTGCTCTTTTTGCCAGGGCTTTGTTAAGAGGTGAAAGAATAACAAAACTTGAATCGGCGAATACCGGTATCGAAACAAACCACCCTATTATTGACATGGCTAACGGGACACGTTTCTTGCCAATGAATTTCAGTATCTTATCTGCCAGGGAATATGCACCACCAGAGGATTCAAGAAATACCCCTATTATTGTACCTGCCACTATTACAATCCCGATATAACCTAACGTGTTGCCGAATCCCGTGCTAATAGAATCAACAATCACATCAAGTGGCATGCCTGTAAAGATCCCAAACCCCAATGCTGCAAACAACAAAGCAAGAAAAGCATGCAGTTTTAGTTTTGTTGAGGAGAGAACAATGAAAACGATACAAAGTACCAGTACAACTATTAATAATGCATTACTACCGCTCAAAATATAATAATATTGAATTTATAGCATTTATTATATTATCACTGGTCAGTTTATACTCTTCGAGGAGTTCATCATAATTGTGTGCTGACATTCCGAACTGATCCTCGATAGCAACATGTCTGAACGGGATACCGGAACCTCTCAGGCTAAAGGTTATCACGCTTGCCAGTCCGCCAATTACTGAATGTTCTTCGGCAGTAACCACACCTTTCATATTTTGTGCCAGTCTTTTTATCTCTGCTTCATCAACAGGTTTTAATGAGCTGACATTCACAACTCTGACTGAAATACCTTTCTTTTCCATTTCTTCAGCTGCCATGAGAGCTTTTGATACCATTATACCATTTCCGTAAACTACAATGTCTTTCCCGTCCCTTAACATGTAAGGTTTTCCGATAACAAACTCCTGGTCTTCAGGGAACACATCCGGAAGGTCATGCCGGTTCAGGCGAATATAAACAGGACCGTTATAATCTGCGATTTTCCGGATCATTTTTATTGTTTCAGTTCCATCAGCCGGGGCCAGCACCGTCATGTTAGGTATTGCCCTCATAATGGCAATATCTTCAACAGATTGGTGAGTAGCGCCGTCACCGAAATCAGAAAGACCTGCGCTTGATCCCACGATTTTCACATTTAGCCCGGATATGCATATACCTTGTCGTATCTGGTCAAAAGACCTGCCTGTTGCAAAAACAGCAAAAGAATTTGTAAAAGCCACTTTCCCGGTTAGTGATAAACCGGCTGCAAATGAAGTCATATTGGCCTCTCCTATACCCATCTCAAAAAACCTGTCCGGGAATTCCTGTTCGAAAAGAACAGTCATTGTCGATTTGCCCAGATCTGCCTCCAAAACAACAATATTGTTATTATTCCTGCCAAGTTCAAGCAATGTCTCACCATATACCTGCCTTTGATTTTGAAGTCTCATAAGTATTTTGTTTAATTTTCAAGTCCCGAACATGCAGTTTCAAACTGTTCCTTTGTAAGCTCACCATTATGAAATGCCACGACATTTTCCGCGAATGAAATACCTTTACCTTTCACAGTATGTGCAATGATTACCTTTGGTTTGCCTGTTATTTTATCAACTTTATCTAAAACTTCTATTATTTCTTTAATATTATGTCCATCCGTTTCAGTGACATGCCAGCCAAATGCCTGCCATTTTGTGGCAACCGGATTGGTATCATACCTTTCGACTACAGGGCCCATGGCCTGTAATCTATTTTTATCCACAAAAACAACCAGGTTATCCAATTTATAAAAAGAGGCTGCCATCGCGGCTTCCCAAATCTGTCCTTCTGCAATTTCACCGTCACCTACGATGCAATATACTTTATTTGTTTTTTTATCCAGCTTCAGACCTGCAGCCATTCCGCATGCCATCGACAATCCCTGTCCCAATGATCCAGTATTCCCTTCTATCCCCGGGGTTAAGGTCATATCAGGGTGTCCCTGTAATATGGAGCCCAGTTTCTTGACATTTTCTATTTCCGATTTCGGAAAATATCCCGATTCTGCAAGTGCAGCATATTGTATAAGAGCAGCATGCCCTTTACTGAGGATAAACCTGTCGCGGTCAGCCCATTTCGGATTCTTAGGATCGTGTTTCATTTTATAAAAATAAAGCACTGATACTATTTCGCTTAAAGAGCAAGATCCTCCCAGGTGACCTTTCTGACCTACTCCAACCATTTTAACGATATCCAGCCTTAGCGTCGCTGCTTTTTTTTCAAGCTCAGTAACAGTCATTTTCATCTTTCCACAATATTTGAATCATGATTGTTTTATATACACTATTTTTACAGAATTAATAATTTAAGCTGATAAAAATAATACTTTTAATGATAGTAGCTTTTAAATTAAAACAATAATTAATAATAATCCATTATGAGTATATTTCATTTCTTCGCAATCACCTTATGTTTTCTTATAAATTATTCCGGGTCAAATAATATGACAATTAATGAAGTATCAATGCAAGAAAACAGATCTCCTGAATTGATCGGGAAAATTGTTACCGATGATCTTCTTTCAAGGGACAGTTTCATGATGTACGATGCCGGACAGGTAAAGGCTGTTCATTATGCTGAAGCCTGTACAGGCTTTGGAGCATCACGCTTTGCCGGTCTTTTAAACGATAAAAACAGGTTGCAAAAATTATCCGACCGCTATTTAAGAGTTATTAATGAAAACATCACCAATACGGCGAATCATGTAGACGTGAATGTGTACGGGATATTACCGCTTGAATTATACCGGCAGACAGGAGATCAACGATTTCTTAAACAGGGGCTTGACCTTGCCGATATTCAGTGGAAAGATCCATTACCTGACGGATTGACAAACCAGACAAGATTCTGGATTGATGATATATGGATGATAGGAGCCTTACAGGTACAGGCATTCAGGATAACAGGAGAAAAGATATATCTGGAAAGAGCTGCTCTTGAAACAAACGCGTATATCAATAAACTACAACAATCCAACGGCTTGTTTTTTCACGGAGAGAATTCACCTTTCTACTGGGGCAGGGGTAATGGCTGGGTAGCTGCCGGCATGGCTGAACTTTTATCAGAACTGCCAGTATCCAATCCTTATTACTTGTCGATTATTAAAGGATATAAGAAAATGATGGATGCATTAATTATTTATCAGTCAGAGGATGGAATGTGGAATCAGCTTATCGACAAAAAAGAGTCTTTTAAGGAAACTTCTTCTACAGCCATGTTCGGTTATGCAATGACTGTAGGTGTGAAAAAAGGTATTCTTAAGGGAGAGCAATATAAAGAATCATATCAAAAAGCCTGGAATGCTTTAACCGGCTACATCAATGAGGACGGTAAAATCAGGAATGTTTGTGTCGGAACAGGCAAAAGCAAAGATCTGAATTTTTACCTGACACGTCCAACAGTAACAGGAGATCTGCATGGGCAGGCGCCCCTCTTATGGTTTGCATACAGCTTACTTGCTGAATATTGAATGATCAGTTAGCAGATAAAACAGATATCTAATAACCTGATGTTAATTCATTCGGAACAGAAAGGAGATTCATCGTCCCTATTTCAAGAGCCGACAGGTATCCGTATCCCAGTTCTTTGTCATAAACACATCCGGTATCAATCGGGATGACTTTCGAATTTTTACTTATGATTCTTTTTACATGGTCTATCGTTTTCGGACGATGACCATGTATTATTGTTTTTCCCCGGAGTACAGGATTTTCATAAACAGGAGTACATTCCCATACCATGGTATGCCTGTCAGAAAACGGATCCGGTATATTATCATTGAAGCCGGCATGAACAAATATGTGGTTCCCCGATTCCAGAAAATAATCCAGCTCCGAAAAAAAATTTAAATACTTATTGTCGAGTTCACGTATATCTTCTATCCCAAAGCTTACCAGGGTTGTCATTCCGCTGTTCATGAACCAGAGATATTCATTCATCTCGTCATGATAGGCATCAAGAAGCATCTGCTCATGGTTTCCGGTGAGAACTTTTATATTGAATCCTGAGTTCTTAAGGTCGATTATGAAATCTATTACCTCCTTGCTTTGCCCCCCCCGGTCAATATAATCGCCAAGGAGAATCAGCCTGTCTTCTTTTTTCAGGTCAATTTCCTTTACTACCAGCTCATAGAAGGGCTTGAAGCATCCATGTATATCGCTTATTGCAAAGAGACGACCCATATTAATAAATTTACTGAACTTGTTCGAACAACTAAATTAATATCATTATTTAAAGTAGACAATAAACAGCGTGACAGGTCGATTTGTTTTATTTCCTGCAACATCGGAAGCTGTTTTTACGTATAATACAATATGTGGAAGTGTTATTAACAACACACGCCTGAATTAGATATTTTTGAACTTTTTAATAATCAACGCAATTTAAATGCGAATACTGATTGTTATTAACAAAAATATGTTATATTCGCAAGAGTTGCCAACAACTTATTAACATCTTTATCACAATGCCATACCGGAGATTGCCTAACACCGATGCTGCAAGGATCAGAGCCATGAAAACCGCTCTTGACAGAGGAAAAGAACTTCCTCCCAACAAAATGGCCTATTCAGCAAAATTATTAGTGAAATTACAGAAATTCCTCCCTCTTTTTGAGCATAGCATTCAGCTTCAGCGGCAGGCTATTGCCTCACAGAATAAGAAATCGAAAGATTATAATGAGGTAGCAAAAAAGGCAAGGATCTATCTGACTCATTTCGTCAGGGTAATGAACATGGCAATTTTCCGTGGTGATCTTCCTGCAGAAACAAGAGCATATTATGGACTGGCTACCAATGAATCGACAGTCCCATCCCTGAACTCTGAAAATGAGCTTATTAGCTGGGGCCGGAGAATTATTGAAGGAGAAGAGTACAGGTTGCGTAAGGGTGGCAGCCCGATTACTAATCCTACTATTGCCGTTGTGAAAGTGAGATTTGAAAATTTCATTGAAGCAAGTAATTATAATAAGATACTTGCCAAGAAAACCCTTGATTACTCTGAGAGGTTAGGTGATATGAGAAGAGAGGCGGATAAAATAATACTTAATATCTGGAATGAGGTTGAAGCAACCTGCAACTCTCTTCCCGAAGAAGTACGAAAGAAAGAGTGTGAAGAATACGGACTGGTTTATTTTTACAGGAAAAACGAAAACTTCATTCAGCACTGACACGATTTTTATCTCATATAATCAACCAATCACGCATCAAATTTGACTATAGGCAGCATATCGTTGGCTGATAATCCTCTGTTTCTCGCACCTATGGAGGATATCACCGATCCCTCATTCAGGATGGTGTGCAAGATGCATGGATCTGATTTTATGTACACCGAGTTTATCTCTTCCGACGGACTCATAAGAGATGGAGAAAAGAGTGTCAGGAAACTTAATATTCATGATTTTGAAAGACCCATAGGGATACAGCTGTATGGTAACCTGACAGCTGCCATGGTAGAAGCTGCACTTATTGCCGGGGAGGCAAAGCCTGAGCTTATTGATATAAATTTTGGCTGTCCCGTGAAAAAAATAGCAGCCCGTGGTGCCGGAGCAGGAATGCTCAGGAATATCCCCATGATGGTAGAAATGACCTCTGCCATTGTCAGGGCCGTTAAGCTCCCTGTTACCGTTAAGACCCGGCTGGGATGGGATGATGAGAACAGGAATATTGTGGAGGTAGCGGAAAGGCTTCAGGATGCTGGTATTCAAGCCATTACAATTCATGGGAGAACAAGAGCGCAACTATATAAAGGAGTTGCCGACTGGACGCTTATAGGTGCTGTAAAGAATAATCCAAGAATGAAGATTCCCGTTATCGGCAATGGTGATGTTGACGGTCCGGAAAGAGCAAAAGAAATGTTCGATCGTTACGGTGTTGACGGGATAATGATAGGCCGTGCATCGGTAGGCCGGCCATGGATCTTCACACATATAAAGCATTACCTTAATACAGGTGAGCTGCTTCCCGAACCCACTGTGGATGAGAAAACTGATCTTGCCCTGTTTCACCTCGAAAAATCACTTGAGTTCAAGGAGGATCCTCGTGCTATTTATGAAATGCGCCGTCATCTTTCAAACTATTTTAAAGGATTGCCTCACTTTAAAGAAACAAGGCTGAAACTGCTGACCAGTCTTGATGTAAATGAAATAAAAGGCATCCTTGAAGATATCAGGAAGAAATGGGGTGATTACAGGACCAGTGATATTACATCTGTGTATGGTAAATAAATAATCCTCTCTGACTATTCAAGCTTTTTCAGCAAAACAGAAAATCCTTTCCATTTAAAGATAATTCCAAGGATAAAAATTACCAGTATTCCCATTAATAACATTGAAATAAGATCGGCCCAGGGATTGATTTCAATCTGCTGATATAATGCAGGAGTCTGCAGCGCTGATGATTCATTTGTGACCATGATGCACAGGAAGATGTTATTCGCTGTATGGGCACCCATCGCGGCCTCAATACCGTCATCGAGTATGGTTATTAAACCGAATATCAATCCGAAAAGGATATATTGCGGCATCATGGTACCGAAGCCGAATTCCGAGACTTCAGGATTCATTATATGCATCAGTCCGAATAATATGGATGTCATAATCAGAGGTATCCACCTGTTCCTTGCCAATACTGCAAATCCCTGCATCAGGTAGCCTCTGAAAATGATTTCCTCAAATGCTGCCTGGAAGGGAATAAATAAAACAGACATCAGTACAAGAGGTACCAGGGTGATTATTGACCTGTTATTTACTTCAAAGTTAAGTGGCTCAAGCCTGATGTAAACATAGAGATAGATTGCTGAGATTATAAGCCATACTAATGCCGATATTAAAAACCTGTTCCATCTGAATCCGTTTGTACCGTTAATTGTGCAGGTAAGATTCCTGTGGTTGAGAGGCTTAATGAGCAGTATAAATGTTATTAACCCAACGAAAAACGGGAAAAGCATTGTAAAGAGGTAAAGGTTTGAGTCGAGACCCAGCACTGTGAGGTTGTTTGGATTTTCCGACGCCCTGACTCCTATTGCAATCAGCAACGGAATTCCACCAATAGTATTTGTAGCAGTGAGAAGAGCTGCCAGCATTATCAGATATCTCCAAAAAGCATTTTTCCCGGTAAATGAAGATTCAAGATGATTCATACAAAAGACTGATACAAGGTGCAAGGTACCCGGTACATAGTATATGGTTCATTATTCATTGGCTGCTTTTTTGGGAAAGTCAATTGAATAATGCAGACCTATGCTCTCCTTCCGGTTTTGTGCATGTTTGATTATAATATATCCTACATTGATCAGATTTCTCAGTTCACAGATTTTTTTTGAGATAAGTGAGCGTTTATAAAGGCTTTCTGTTTCCTGGTACAAAATATCAAGACGTGTCATGGCCCTTTCAAGACGCAGGTTCGACCTGACAATCCCTACATAATTACTCATTATCATCTGAACCTCCTTAATACTATGTGTGATAAGAACCATCTCCTCAAGATGTGTTGTGCCCTTATAGTCCCATACAGGTATTTTTTCCTCGAAAGTCAGCTCTTTCAGCCTTTTTGAGGAGTGCACTGCTGCCCTGTGCGCATATACAACAGCTTCCATAAGCGAATTTGAGGCAAGTCTGTTTGCGCCATGCAGTCCTGTTGAGGAGGCTTCACCAATAGCATAAAGCCTGTCAATATTACACCTTCCGTCCATATCCACTTTAATGCCTCCGCATGAATAGTGCTGGACAGGTACCACCGGGATCATATCTTTTGTAATATCGATACCCCTTGCAAGACAGTGTTCATAAACATTCGGAAAATGATCTTTAAGACCTTCCTGATTAAGATGTGTACAGTCGAGCCATACATGATCATCACCCCATATTTTCATTTCATTATCGATAGCCCGGGCAACAATGTCCCTGGGCGCAAGAGATCCCCTGCTGTCATATCTGTTCATGAACTTTTCGCCCTGCATGTTTTTCAGAACAGCTCCGAATCCCCTTAGAGCTTCCGTTATCAGGAAAGACGGCCTGGCATTGGGATCATACAGAGAGGTCGGATGAAATTGTACAAATTCCATGTTCTCAATTGTTCCCTTTGCTCTGTATACCATCGCAATACCATCTCCAGTGGCAATTTCCGGGTTTGTGGTTGTAAGATAGACATTGCCGATTCCTCCAGTTGCCACAACTGTGATTTTTGACAGGAAGGCATTGACCTTCTGGTTCACAAGGTCGGCAATATACGCGCCAAAACATTTAATTTCAGGATAATTGCGCTTTACAACTTCCCCGAGGTGATGCTGCGTAAGAAGTTCAATGGCAAAATGCTGTTCATAGATATCAATGTTTGGATCTTCTTTTATCCTGTCCATAAGTGTTTTCTGGATAGCCTCGCCTGTTTTGTCTTTATAATGCAGTATCCTGTGTTCGGTATGGCCTCCCTCTCTTGCAAGATCGTATGTGCCATCACTCTTTTTATCGAATGGCACCCCCAGATTAATCAGTTCTCTTATCCTGTCAGGAGCTTCTTTTATAACCATTCTCACGACCTCTTCATCACAACAGCCGTCACCCGCAATAAGCGTATCATGAACATGTTTTTCAAAATTATCCGGTTCACTGAAGACTGCAGCAATTCCGCCCTGGGCATAACGCGTATTTGTATCTATGAGATTTGCCTTTGTCACAACTGATACCTTACCATACTTTGAAGCTTTAAGGGCAAATGTCAATCCGGCTACCCCTGAACCAAGAACAAGAAAATCGGTTCTTTTCTTCATTGCGCTAATTCGATGTAAAAGGTGTAAAGATACAAATAGAATTTGTGTTTCGAATATCATCGCTTCGATCCACTCATCAATTGTAAAACCAAACTTTTTAATTTACTTTTGCCTTCCGTATCTTAACAACAAAAGTTATTATGGCCCAGGAAGATGTATTTAAGAAGCTGATCGCACATTGCAAGGAATACGGTTATGTATTCCCCTCAAGTGAGATATATGATGGTTTAAGTGCAGTTTATGACTATGGGCAATACGGTGTTGAACTTAAGAATAACATTAAAAAATACTGGTGGGACAGTATGGTCCTGCTAAATGAAAATATTGTCGGTGTTGATTCTGCAATATTTATGCATCCCACAATCTGGAAAGCCTCGGGACATGTTGATGCGTTCAACGATCCGCTGATAGATAATAAAGACTCCAAAAAAAGGTACCGTGCCGATGTGCTGATCGAAGAGCATATGGCAAAGATTGAAGATAAGATAAACAAGGAAATTGAAAAAGCCAGACAAAGATTTGGAGATGCCTTTGATGAGAAAAAATTCAGGGAAACAAATTCGCGAGTACTGGCAAACCAGGCAAAGATTGATGAAATAGACGCATGTTTTGTAAAGGCGATGAATGAGAATGATCTGGCCGGCCTGAGACAGATAATTATTGACAATGAGATTGTATGTCCCATATCAGGTACCCGTAACTGGACGAATGTCAGGCAGTTTAACCTGATGTTTGCCACGGAAATGGGTTCAACATTCGATGGTGCAAGCAAGGTTTACCTTCGTCCCGAGACAGCCCAGGGTATTTTTGTTAATTTCCTTAATGTACAGAAAACAGGCAGGATGAAGATCCCCTTTGGCATTGCACAGATTGGAAAGGCCTTCCGGAATGAGATTGTTGCCCGGCAGTTTATCTTCAGGATGAGAGAATTTGAGCAGATGGAGATGCAGTTTTTTATTAAACCCGGCACCGAGCTTGAATGGTTCAGACACTGGAAAGATGTGAGGATGAAATGGTTCAGAGCTTTCGGTTTCGGGGATGATAATTACCGTTTCCATGATCATTCCAAGCTTGCCCATTATGCAAATGCAGCTACGGATATAGAATTTAGATTTCCGTTTGGCTTCAAGGAGGTGGAGGGTATTCATTCACGTACCGACTTCGACCTGAAGCAGCATCAGAAATACAGTGGTAAGAAGATGCAGTATTTTGATCCTGAGAAAGGAGAATCTTATATCCCTTATGTGATAGAGACGTCTATCGGTGTCGACAGAACCTTCCTGCATGCTATTGCAGGTGCATACATCGAGGAGGAGCTTAAAAAAGATGACGGAACTACAGATATGCGGGTAGTGCTGAGACTCCCTGCCTTCATTGCTCCTGTCAAGCTCGCGGTAATGCCTCTCGTAAGAAAAGACGGACTGCCCGATATTGCTGAAAAAATCATTGATGAACTGAAGTTCGATTTCAACTGCCAATACGACGACAAGGATTCCATCGGCAGGAGATACCGAAGACAGGATGCAATTGGCACACCATATTGCATAACTATTGATCATCAGACCATTCAGGACGAAACGGTAACAATCAGGTATCGCGATTCAATGCTTCAGGAAAGGGTAGCTATAAAGTCACTGAAAAACATAATAGCTAAGAAGGTCAATATAACGACTCTTCTCAGGAAACTTTAGGATGAAAAAGGTATTGATCATAACATATTACTGGCCG
>Ga0315533_1000372_pt1 | contig 40021 bp, 34 predicted proteins | sample SalMarSW160130MG_FD_203081 | JGI IMG/M metagenome (GOLD analysis project Ga0315533, IMG submission 203081) | Salt marsh sediment microbial communities from the Plum Island Ecosystem LTER, Massachusetts, United States - Salt Marsh Sediment SW1601-30 ...
GATATAATGTGAACCAGTCGATGATATCAATTGGATCAGGCAGACTTACAGGAAAGGGATATCTTCAGGGCACTCAGACGAAATTCAAATTTGTCCCTGCCCAGAGTACCGATTTTATATTTTGTACTATTGGTGAGGAATGGGGCTTCCTTGGTTCGGTTACTGTTATCATCTTATACCTCTTTCTGCTGCTGCGACTCATTATTCTTGCTGAACGACAACGTTCGGCGTTTTCAAGAATATACGGTTATGGTGTTATATCAATCCTTTTTACACATTTCTTTATAAATATAGGTATGGCTATAGGTCTGGTACCTGTCATTGGTATTCCATTGCCATTTTTAAGTTATGGAGGAAGCTCACTGTGGGGGTTCACAATATTGTTATTTATTTTTCTGAGGCTTGATGCCGGTCGTGCGGAATACCTGATATGATCAGAACGGAATTGTTATCCTGTGCGAGATCTTAATACCAAAATCTTTTTCCACATAATCGATAAGTTGTGGGAAGAACTCCATAAAATCATCCTGAAGGGAAAAATAATTTTTCTTCAATGCACGAATTGCAAACCTTGTTTGGCCGGGCAGGGTGGTACGCTTGCTCAGCGTCTTCAATACATGGCCTATTCCACGGACGGTCTGGTAGGATTCTATCCAGTTATTGATGATAAAGAAAGGCATCATCTCACTGACCTCGACAGGGAGGATCTCGTAATTATTAACCATTGCCCTGTAGAAATTGTATGTCACACTTTCAAGAGGCCTCCTTGAAAAAAAATTCCATTCCTTTGTCAGAAAATGATCGTAAATAATATCTGTTACAACTCCTGCATACCTGTGGTATTTTCTGGAAAAAAATATCTTGCTTCGGTGTACAACAGGATGTCGGTCGGTGAAATCATCAATATGTCGATGGAGTATAATTCCTTTGCGGATAAGATCGGGATAATTAAGATAATCTCGCCCTTTTACATAATCCCCGATATAATTACCGATGATTATCTCTTCATCATCACCTGACAAATATATGTGGGCGAGCACATTCATATACTGATATAATAGTACAAAGATTTTACCATATGCCTTATGATATCAAAAACAATTTCTTTAACATGTTCAGCCGTTATTGTAATAGCAAGATTAAATATCTGGTATACAGAATATTATACTACATAAACAGCACATAAAAAAATCCCTTTAAATGTTCGGAATTTCGTTATGCAAATTATACATTTGTTGTGTCATAATAAAATTAAACGTCTTTCATCTAAAATAATTTTTCACTTTTAATTAAGGAGGATTTTATGGTTAAAAAGAATGTCATCATAATTGGTGCAGCTGGAAGAGATTTTCATAATTTCAATACATATTTCAGAAATAACAGGGATTATAATGTTGTGGCATTCACTGCTGCCCAGATACCTGATATTGACGGGAGGAAATATCCGAAGGAGCTTGCAGGCAGATTATATCCCGGGGGTATTCCGATCTTTGCAGAGGAGAATCTTCCTGAACTTATCAGAAAGTATAAAGTTGATGACTGTATCTTTTCATACAGCGACATTACATACCAGAAGGTGATGTCGGTGAGCGCAATCGTGAATGCTGCCGGCGCAAATTTTGTTTTGCTGGGACCTTCTGATACTATGGTTAAAAGTGAAAAGCCTGTAATTGCTGTCGGTGCTGTAAGGACCGGCTGTGGTAAAAGTCAGACTTCAAGAAAAGTAATAGAGATACTTATGTCGAAAGGATTGAAGGTGGTTGCCGTACGTCATCCAATGCCATATGGAAATCTTACTGCGCAAAAAGTACAGAGATTTGCAGTTGTAAAAGATCTGGAAAAACATAAATGTACCATCGAGGAGATGGAGGAATATGAACATCATTTAGTAAGAGGCAATGTTATTTATGCAGGTGTTGACTATGAGGCAATTTTACGTAAAGCAGAAAAGGATCCTGCGGGTTGTGATGTTATTGTGTGGGATGGAGGCAATAATGATTTTCCCTTCTTTAAACCTGATATGATGATAACTATCACGGATCCCCACAGAGCAGGACATGAATTAAAATATTATCCCGGGGAGGTAAATCTGCGGCTGGCTGATGTAGTGATAATTAATAAGATAGATACTGCTGCTCCTGAGGCAATTCAGGTAGTGCGTGAAAGTATTGCAAAAGTGAATCCTAAAGCTGTTGTCATTGATGGCGCATCACCAATAAAGGTTGATAATCCATCTGTAATAAAAGGGAAAAAAGTACTGGTTGTTGAAGATGGCCCGACACTGACTCATGGTGAGATGAAAATAGGTGCCGGTGTAATTGCTGCCCGTAAGTTTGGAGCTGCAGGTCTTGTTGATCCCAGACCATATATTATCGGAAAACTTTATGATACATTCAGGATATATCCCGATATTGGAACACTTCTGCCTGCCATGGGCTACGGTAAACAGCAGTTAAGAGACCTCGAAAGCACAATAAATAAAACAAAATGCGACAGTGTCATTATTGCAACACCAATCGATCTCAACAGGATCATAAATATAAAGAAACCCAGTACCAGGGTCTATTATGACCTCCAGGAAATAGGAGATCCAAACTTGTCACAGCTTCTGGTTGAATTTATCAGGAGACACAAGCTTGCGGGGAAGAAAAGATAACCTCACTCCCTGCAATATCCTTCATGGCATCTTTGGTGTCAAGAACCATCTTCAGATCACTTGCATTATAAGCTGTTACTGATTTACCTTTGTAGGTCCGGTTAGTGAATGATTCAAGCGGATCACCTCCTACGATGCTTGGATCACGGGCTTCAACATCTGAGTACTTACTGATGCCGGTGTCTTTATAACGAATAAATGGTAATTGTCTTTTTGCAACTGCTGATAATAATGCATACTATGACAATGAAAGCCATAAAATAGAATGCAACTTTTTTAATACTGATCTTATTTAATTGGTTTATTAGTATATTTTTTTTAACGACTTACACGTGCATTCCCTTTCCAGATATTCCAGATCTGTTCTTCATCGGCCGGCTGGCAGTAATCAGTTATCATGGTTGTTGCCAGGGCGCCGGCAGCCCATCCGAACTGGATCCATTTATCAGGATCCCAGCCTTTAAGAATGGCATATAGAAGTCCTCCCACGAATCCATCACCTCCGCCGATACGGTCAAGGATATCTATTTCCCGTGGCTCAATAACATGCCAGTTGTCGCCTTCATGCATGACAGCTCCCCAGAGATGTTTATTGACGTTAATTACCTGACGCAGGGTAGTGGCAAAAACTGAAGTATCAGGATAGGCTTTTCTTATTTTGCCTATCATCTCCCTGAAGCTTTCAATTTGTGATGCAATATCTTTGCCTCCCTTTTCCGGACCCTCGATACCAAGGCACAACTGGAAATCTTCCTCGTTGCCCACAAGGATATCGGTAATACCTGCAATTTCCCTGAAAGCTGCAGACAGCTCTTTATCACGGTTTTTCCAGAATGTTGCACGGTAATTCAGGTCAAAGGAGATGAGTGTTTTATATTTTTTTGCTGCTCTTGCCAGCTCAAGACAGAAATTGCTTGTTTCAGGCGACAGTGCTCCAATTAGTCCTGATATGTGCAGTATCTGAACACCCTCTTCACCAAATATACGTTCAAGGTTAAAATCTCTTGCATTAAGTGTTCTGCCTACCTCTCCGGCACGGTCATTATGTACCCTGGGCCCGCGTGACCCATAACCACTGTCAGCAATATTGAACTGATGACGATAACCCCAGGGGCCTCCTTGTTCAACTTCTTTACCCTCGACAGTCATGTGACGGCCGGCAAGGTTATCCTTTATTAACCTTGCAATTGGGCTCTCCCTGACGAAAGTTGTTAGAACTTTAACAGGCAGCCCGAGGTATGATGATACGCTTGCTACATTTGTTTCTGCACTGGTAACATGGATATGGAATGTATCGCTGCAATAAACCGGCTGTCCGTTTAAAGGTGTTATGCGTACTCCCATACTGGTTGGCACAACAAGCGACCACATGAAGTCTTTCCTTAGCTCTGGTTTCATCCTTAATATGTTATGTAATTAATAATATATTAGATATATACATACCCACCCCAAACCTCCCGACCTGACGGTCGGGACTGGCTCTCCAAGGAGGGGATTTTTATGGATTAAATCCACTTCAACCTCCTTCAACCTCCTTCAACTTTTTTCAACTTACTTCAACCTTTCTTTTAGTTTCTTACCTTCCTCCTCAAATCCTGGTTTATTAAGCAAGGCGAACATATTTTTCTTATAGGCCTCCACTCCCGGCTGATCAAAAGGGTTAACATCGAGGATATACCCGCTTACAGCACATGCCAGTTCAAAGAAATAGATCAATTGCCCGATATAAAACTCGTTAAGTTCAGGAACATTAAGGGTAATTACCGGCACATTTCCGTCATTATGGGCAAGTACTGTTCCCGTTTCGGCATTATGATTCACTTCCGAAAGTCTTTTACCTGCAAGATAGTTAAGCTGATCTGCATCATCTTTCTCCATTGGGATTGTCAGTTTTTTCCGTGGATTACCGACTGAGATGATTGTCTCAAACATAATTCTCTGACCCTCCTGGATATACTGGCCGAGTGAATGAAGGTCTGTAGTGAAGTCGACAGCAGCAGGGAAGATACCTTTGCCCTCTTTACCTTCACTCTCACCAAACAATTGTCTCCACCATTCAGCCAGATAATGAAGCCTTGGAGTAAATCCTGTAAGTATCTCAACCGGTCTGCCTCCCTGAAGCAGGAGATTACGGGCAGCAGCATACATTAGAACATGATTTGATGTGGCATTTTTATCCTGTCTTGTCAGTTTTTCCATTGCCTGTGCACCTTTTACCAGGGCTTTGATATCGAAGTCGCTGACAGCTATGGGAAGAAGTCCGACCGGAGTAAGGACAGAATACCTTCCTCCGATATTCTCGGGAATGACAAAAGTCTCATAGCCATTTATTTCCGCTAGTGATCTCAATGCTCCCTTTTCGCTGTCGGTTATTGCAATTATTCTGTCCGCGGCAACTACTTTTCCTACTTTTCTTTCAAGGTGATCCTTAAGGATTCTGAAAGCAATTGCAGGTTCTGTTGTTGTTCCTGACTTTGAAATGACGATGATAGAATAATTCCTGGTTTCGAGGATCTCAAGGAGATCCGACAGATAATCCTCGCATATATTCTGTCCGGCATACAGTATCTCATGATGCTTTGATTTAAGAAGAGAGGGGAATGAGTGTGACAATGCCTCAATGACGGCTCTGGCTCCAAGGTAAGATCCTCCAATTCCGATGACCACAGTCGCGTTTGAAACTGATCTCAGATGACTGGCAGTTTTTTCGATCCTGTCAAGTTGTGTAAGGATATCATCAGGAAGGGAGAGCCATCCCAGGAAATCATTACCCGCTCCCGTTGCACCATTAAGGGTATCAAGATGTCTTGTTGATTGTTGTGCGAGGGCTAATACCTCTTCATACGGAACAAAGCTTCCCGTATTTTTCAGGTTGATGCTTATATTTTCTTTCATTGGATAAATGATTTATAAATATGGGGCATAGTACAAAAATAAAAAAAAACCGTCAGGGATGATCCTGGCGGTTCATAATAAGAGGTAAATATATGGTTATTGGACGTTACCTGCTGTGAATTCCTCCAGCGCTTGAGGAATGGGCATCAAGATATTTCGGATTACCTTTGTAGTTGATATCACCTGCGCTGGAAGCTCTTGCTCTGAGCCTTTCAGTCACATAGATATCTGCATCTCCCGCACTTGATGCACTGAGATCAGCCTCTCTTACCTTGAAATTATAGGCATTAAGATCACCCGCACTGCTGAGATCTCCTTCCAGCATATCGGCTTCTCCTGTTAATGTAACATCGCCGGAGCTGCTAATATTAATTTCAACATTGTCTGCATAAACTTCAAGTTTGATATCACCGGCACTACTCACATTCATTTTCAGATCATCTGTCCTTACCGGGGTCTCACCAATGATATCACCGGCGCTGCTGGTGCTAAGGTAATTGATCTCTTTCATCGTAACATACACTCTTTTCATTTCTGCCCTTCGGATATTGGCATCAGTATAAACATGCAGAATATCATTCTTGATTTCAGTAAGAATATATTCATGGATGTTTTCATCAGCCTGAACCGTTATGCTCATATCATTGCCCTGTGACAGGTAAACATCTATACCGGTACTGACTTTTACACCGGAAAATGATCCTGCAGGTCTGTCTTTTCTGACAACATCGCCGTCACCATAAACAGTTTTCCGGAACTGACCACAGGCGATGGTACTTATTGCAATGAACAGAACTGTAAATGTTAAATACTTCAGGTTTTTCATTTTCTTCCTTATTTGTTTTTATTATTCAGTTTCCTTATTAAAGACAGGAAGAAAATCTGATTGTTGCATAAAAACGGTGAAAATATCACTTATAAATTTTAATGCCACTTGAATATTTTCAGCCCAATGGCGAAGAATATTACACCTGTTGTGGAAAGTACAATAACAGGCAGGACCACCTCGACATACCCGGCACCTTCGTTAAAGATACTTCTTATCCCGTCGGTGAGCATAGTGAGGGGCAGTTTCTGAATTACAGGAATACTCCAGTCGGGGAAATTGTAATAGCTGAAGAAGATACCTGACAGCACCATCATTGGCATGACAATGAAATTAATCAGTCCATTTCCGATCTCGGTATTTGATGTATGTGAGGAAACAAAAACAGCAATCCCGGAAAATGCAATATTTCCTGCAAGGAAAAGAAGGATCATAGCGGGGATACTTCCCTGTATTGACATATTAAATGCCAGAATTGCGAAAATGATAATTGTTATTGCCTCAATGAAATTCATTGTTAATCTGACAGTTATAAGTGCAATAAGAAAATGAGACTTCTTCATTGGTGTTGCCACCAGCCTGCGCAGAAGTTTTTTCGATCGTTTTTCTATTATCCCGTAGCTTATACCCCACATGGTCGACATCATTACACCCAGGGTTATCAGTCCCGGGATCAGGAAATCAATATACCTGGTTCCTGTTACGGTAAGAGGTTTTATCTCATCACTGTTTCTTTGGGGAATTATCTCACCGGACCCAATAATGTTACTAAGCTTAAGATATGTAAGTTCAGCATCAGAGTTTACAGGGTCGAAGTGGTATTCGGTGTTACCATTATTATCATACAGGATAAGATTGACGGTACCCCGTTTAAGGAGTACCATGGCATCATTCCATTCAAGTTCATAAAAAAGGAAGATCGAATTGCCCAGCTTTTCATCCTTTATTTCAAAACGCCACTTGTAGTCATCCTCTTCTCCGGTAGTATTTACTTCACATTTTGTTTCCAGGAAATTAAAAATATCAGAACTATCAGGAACACTTATCTCATTTGATTTTATTATGGCTACCTTTCGAAGCATGTCTCCCTTTTTTGTGAAAGCAAGACCCAGACCAAGTGACATCAGAATAGGGAATACAATACCCCAGAAAAGAACCCCGGGTTCCCGTATTAACTCACGGAAATGGGCCAGGATGAGAAACCATAGCTGGTTCAATTTGAGGATCTTACTCATAGATCCTCCTTCCTGTCAGTGAAACAAAAAGATCATCAAGTGATTTATTGTCAACCAGCAGCTGATCAATGGTGCCTTCGCGCAGTATCACTCCATTATCGAGGATGATAATATAGTCACATAACTTTTCGGCTTCCTCCATGTAATGAGTTGTCAGTATCATGGATGTCTCCGACATCTTCTTAAGTTTCCTGAGAATATCCCATATCTCCCTGCGTGCATTAGGATCAAGACCTGTAGTGGGCTCATCGAGAAGAAGGATTGCGGGTGTGTTGATAAGTGCTATTCCTATTGCCAGTCGTTGCCTCTGTCCGCCGGAAAGATTAACGACATAAGATCTTCTTTTGTCCTCCAGTCCGACAATTTCAATTATTTCGTTGACTCTCTTTTTCCCGAGATTAAAGAAGCTGGCAAAAAGCTGGAGTGTTTCTGTAACTCTGAGTTTATCGATAAATCTTGTCTCCTGGAGTGAAAGCCCGATGATCCTGCGAAGTGTATCTTCATTTCCTTTCCAGTGTTTCCCCATGATGGTTATTTCACCCCTGTCCGGTTTCTGAATACCTTCAATCATCTCTACAAGCGTGGTTTTACCGGCTCCGTTCGGTCCCAGGAGGGCAACAAACTGCCCCTTGGAGATATTCAAACTAATCCCTTTCACCGCCTGGACTATCTTAAAAGATTTCCAGACCTCCTTTACATCTATGATATTGTCTGCAGACATATATTATTATATTCCTATAATATATCGTGGATAATAAGAGGAAGATCAAATATTTTCAGCATATTGTGTCAGATTGAATCTGGCAAAGATAATGGGAAATTTATTTTTCAGAGAAAATCCTGGCTTAGATAAACAAACCGCTCCTACGGAGCTAAACACTAAAAATCAAATCCTTATACCTATCACCAGTATATCATCTGTCTGCTCCTCATCATTTATCTCACGCCACTTTTCAATTTCTTCATATAACCTGTCACCCTGCTCGGGCATAGGAAGTTCCTGGATATTAATTAAGAAATTCTTCAATCTGCTGCTCTGATATTTTTTATGATTGCTGCCGCCAAACTGATCGGCATAACCATCAGATAATAAATATATTGAGTCTCCAGTGTTAATATGTATACTGTCAGAAATATATTCATGTTCATCTTTTCCATCATAGTTTTTTCTGAAATTTCCCGGCCGGTACTCATCAAGTTTGCCTTTATTGAGATAATATAGCGGATTACCAATTCCTGAATATGTCAATGTAAGATTCTGCATATCGAGGTTACAGAGGGCTATATCCATATCATCTTTTATGCCTGTTTTTTCTTCACCCAGCTTCAGAAACCTGTGCATCCTCGAATATAAATGCTGAAGGATATCGGAAGGATCTGTAAGCTTAAGTTCATTTACGGCCTGGTCAAGAATCCCGTAACCTATCGTACTAAGAAGGGCTCCGGGGATACCATGTCCGGTACAATCAGCAGCCGCAAATATTATTGAATGATCCTGTTTGCTGAAGAAATAAAAATCGCCGCTTACAATATCTTTTGGTTTAAAGAGTATGAAGCTTTTAGGGAAACATTCCCGTACAAAAAGATTATCTGGTAAGAATGATTCCTGGATATGCAGTGCATAGTTATAACTCGATTCGATCTCTTTTACAGCTTCTTCTATTTTCCTGTTCCTTGCTTCTACCATCTCTTCCACACCGGGAGACAATGCAACCAGTTTCCTTATCTGGAGGTTAATTTTCCCTGTTTCATCCAGTATTCTCTGAATGCTGCTTAACGGTTTTATTGCATAAGGCAGCTTGCTTATCCTTTCCGGGTTGACATGAACAGCCTCATAATCAACATCCTGAAGCAGGGCAGGAATTAATCTTACAAGTTCACGATCCTTTTCTTTTTCTGATTCGGAAAGATCTTCATATGGTATTATGGCCGGATGTGTTTTTTTTCGGTCATCTTTTACTTTGCCAGATATCCAGCCATGTAATATTTTATCCCAGCACCATCTTATATGCTCAACCCTGGCCATTGTTTCAATCTCTTCTTCTTTGAGATGCAGTGCGGGAGGCCTGTACCCTTTTTTTACAGGACGAATAGAATAACCAACGGATAGTAATTTGGCCGGGATCTGAAAAGCATTATCAAGGTTGGAGTGTTTTATCTCTTCAGGCAGATCATCAAAATTCCTGACAACCTCATTTCTGACATCGCCTGTTTTATGGATCCAGGTCAGATATGTACTCCTTTTTGGAACAGTATCTTCTTTTCTTATCTCATTCATGTACCTAGAATGAATAGCCCTGGCAAATTTCCAGACCATTTTTTCGCTGATCTCTGTTATCTCCTCAGGCCTGATTATCTCATATCCAATTTTCTTTAGTGCTACCGGTATCAAATGATTCAATTCAATATAAAATCGTCTTCTCTCTCCAGGCAGGTCCCGGAAAGAAACAAAAGGACCAGATTTCTTCCTCTGACAATCAAGATAATGATCTTCACCCGCAATTATTTCAAGATCACTGTAGGGGATAAGACAGGTCCTGCAGAAATCTTTATAAGGTCGTATTAAAAGATTTAATGATTTGAGCTTCTTTGGAATATTACCGGCATATTCATACCAGGTCGATTTTTCAGATTCGGAGAGTCTTTCAAAATCTCTCTTGAAAATATATGGTGATGAATAAAGATGTTTTGTGTGTTGAATATCTTTATACAGGTGTTCCGCTATCTTGTCAATAAAGATCTGTTTATACTCAAGCCAGCTTTGGGCTATCTTCCGCTTCAGAGAGTTGTCAGGTGAATAGACTATCTCCTGCCAGACTTGATATCCATTATTTGTAACAAACTGAGACATTAGATAAAATAATACTCCCGTCCGGATTATGAATAATCAGGAATAAAAGTAATCAAATATTTATTTTTATGCTCGAATTATAATATGATCGGATATTGCTGTCCTGATTAGTACATTTTAATGTCGTAATCGCTGTTTTCCAGAACGGTTTTCCATGAACTGTCCGGTTGTTTTTTCCAAACTAAGATGCTTACACCTTTAGCCGGCATACTATTACCCTCAACCACAAAATCCAGAGTCCAGTATTTCTGCATGAATATCATATCTGTTGTTACTGTTGAAGGACCCAGGTAACCTTGAAAATTCTTAATGAAGGGGGCGACGGTCTTTGCCCAGGCAAGAATAGAATCTTTGGTCCAATTATATTTGCCGTTACCTATCATGAGAGCATCATCAGTAAACATGTCGGCAATTGTCTTTGCATCTCCTGAATTATAAGCATTTATATTAATCTGAAGGAGAGAATCAGCCAGAGCCTGGTCATTATTTTCCACTGTTTTCGGGGTGCATGAAATAAAAACCAGAAAAGAAACGAATAAAACTGAGGTGAGAATTTTTGTTTTCATTGTATTACTGATTTAAAGTGAAAAATTGAATTTTTTAGATTAAAATTACTTTTTAAGGTCATTAATGGTTTTTCTATTTTTTTGCCAGATGATCGAAGACTTTTTGAAGTTCTTCTTCAGGACTAAATTCAATCCAGCAGATTTCACCTGTCGATACTCCATTGTGACCTTCAGGAAAATAGAAAATATCACCTTCGCTGACAGTCTCTGTGGTACCGTCATCATAGATTAACTGCATGGATCCTTTGAGAACATATCCCCAGTGGGGACAGGGGCAGCTGTCATGAGGCATTCCCTTCATCATGGGTCTTGAATCAGTGGCCTGCATTTCGTAGTATGCTGCGGCCATTCCTCCCCAACCTTTCTGCACGAGCATTTTTGTGCCGGGTGCCTCCATTAAAACCGGAAGATTTTCGAGCTTTAAGTGCATAATATTAAAATTTAGTATTAGTAAATAAGAAAAATGAAATATACAATTATCTGAAACCAATTAGATAATTGTTTGATATTAAGTTAGTTTAAGTCTCTAAATTTAATAGATTGTGAATTCTTTTAAATTAGAAAAATTGTTTAACAAAAACAGAACTGAATATTCTGTCAAATCCAGACATACATTTAGGTCATTATTAATATTATGCAATTTAAACTGATAATTATATAATGTCAAATATTTTATTAACATTTTTCATATTTCATTATCAGCCAATACCCTGCCAATAACTGATATTTTTTTGTATTGTATATTTTAATTGAATAAATTTACTGATATATTGGGTTTCACTCTATTGCGTAATTTGTTATGAATAAATATAACCGGCGATAATTGTTGGTATCATTTACAGATTACGATGTATTTTATAATCCTTTGCGATAGTACTCGCAAAGAGTACGTTGAAGGCAAATAGCTTTCTTTTCAATAACGATGCGATTAAATCAATTTTAAATGTTACAATTTTTTTCAGCGAGCACAAGTATTGTTGACTCTAAAAGAGCCATTGCCGAATGTCTCGAAAAAGCACTTGCAGGTGAAAATTCTCTTGATTGTGATCTGTTAATAATTTATACGGCAATGGGTCACAATTTCAGGGATCTTTTAAGTGAAGCTCACAGACTGTCTCCCGGGGCACAGGTTGTGGGGTGTACCTGTGCTGGTATTATAGGCAATGAGGGACCGAATGAATCTTTGAAAGCCCTGGCTGTCATGGCAATTAAAGGACCGAAAAATGAATTTGCCACAACCGGGATAGAATCTATTCATGGAATGGATGCTTTTAACTTAGGACAACAGTTGGCTCAGGATTTAAAAAACAAATGTCCGGAGATTAATATAATATTCTTCCATCCTGATGTTACTTGTATATTTGATGCTAACAGAGTAATTGAAGGTATTGAATATGTTTTTGGACCTGACATTCCAATAATTGGTGGTGCATCCATCGATAATATGAAACTGATAAAAGCATACCAGTTTCACGGTAATGAAATTTTGGAGAACGGAGCTGTTCTCATAGGTCTCGCAGATACTACACTGGAAGTGATATGCCAGGCAAACCATGGATGTGAAGTTGTAGGGGATCCCTTTATTGTCACAAAGACAGACAATGAAAGGATAATTGAACTTGATGGTAAACCGGCATGGACAAGATGGACCGAAAGGTTAGGGTTGCCTGATACATCTTCAGCAGCAGATGTGCTTGTATTTGCTCCACTGGCTATAGAGCTCCCCTCGGAGCTTCATGAAGAATATGGCAGCAGGCATTTGATAAATGCAGGGATGCCTTTCCCAGATAAAAGTATAGGGAGTGTATATCCAGTCCCTGAAGGAGGAAAGCTTTGGCTTACAAGACGAAATGAATCAAAAATTCACGATGGTATTGAACGATTATTGGTACAAATTCTTGATCGCTGTAAAGGGAGAAAACCTGTAGCTGTATTCCATGCCGACTGTGCTGCGAGAGGAAAACTTACATTTAATAGGATAATAAAAGAAGAGATTATAAGTCAGTTGCAGTATCCGATATGCAGAGGTGAAAATATACCATGGTTTGGAATGTACGGCGGGGCTGAGTACACTCCATTAGCAGGAAAAAATCGCATTCATTCATATACGACATCTCTGTATGTCATTGTAAAATGCAAACCTGAAATTAAAGAAGAAAAAATTCAGTTAAAAACAGATGTCGTAAAAAAATCAAAACTTTTTGAAAACACAACAATCAAAAATATAAACCTTAAAAATCGTTTTATCTGTTCTGCAACATGGCATGGAATGGCAAATTTTGACGGTTCTGCTTCTCCCATGCTTATAAGTTCGTTATTACCCGTTGCCAGAGGCGAAGCAGGCCTTATTATCGGTGAAATGGCTTATGTAACACCCGATACTGTTTCTTCTCCGGGACAACTCGGTATTTATGGTGATAACCTTTTGCCCGGATTGAGACGAATGACTGAATTTGTACATAAAGAGGGAGTTCCTATTATACTTCAGCTTGTTCACAGCGGTCTGTTTGCTTCTCCGCTGCTGAGCGGGGCCACACCCATAGGTCCGTCTGTTCTTGAAACGCCGGATGGAAAAATTGGAAAGGAAATGTCGAAGGAGGATATAAAAAATGTTGTAAATGCTTTTCGCAATGCAGCTTTAAGAGCAAAAGAGGCGGGTTTTGACGGAGTACAGATCCATGCGGCACATGGCTGGCTTCTTAGCCAATTCCTATCATCATTCTTTAATAAACGAACCGATGAGTATGGAGGTACACTTGAAAACCGGACAAGAATTGTGCTGGAGGTTACCCGCGGTATTATTGAAGCTGTTGGTGAAAATTTTGCAGTGACTGTCAAAATTAATTCCGATGACTGGCTTCCCGGTGGTTTCAATACCGAAGAAATGCTGGCTGTATCGGAGATGATTGAAAAGGAGGGTATTGATGCAATAGAAATAAGCGGAGGCACTATTGGAGCTCTTTTAACAGGTAATCCGGATGGATCATTTTCTCCTGTAAGCAAAAAGGATGTTTATTATGCTGAAGCAGCAAAACGGCTGAAAGAAAAAGTCAGGATTCCGGTAATTCTGGTTGGAGGCATAAGAACATTTGAAAAGGCTGATGAACTCGTGAAAAACGGGATAGCCGATTATATTTCACTTTGTCGTCCTCTCATCCGTGAACCGGACCTTATAAAAAAATGGAAATCGGGCAATCTGAAAACATCTGATTGCATTTCCGACAGTGCCTGCTTCCAGCCCGGTATTGAAGGGAAAGGTGTACATTGTGTACATGTGAAGTGAAGCCAGAAGACAGAAGACGGAAGTCTGAAGTAGAAAAAAGACTTCGGTCTTCGGACACCAGACTTCTGACTTTATATTTTAAACCAAAAACTTTAAACATAAATTAACTATGTTACAATTCTTTTCCGCCAGTACAAACATTGTGAACTCAAAAAGAGCTATCACCGAATGTCTAGAAAATGCCCTTCAGGGTGAACCGGATCTAAACTGTGACCTCATAATAATTCATTCAGCTATGGGGCACAACTTCAAGGAGCTTCTAACAGAAGCCCGTAAGCTCTCAAATGGTGCCAGAATTGCAGGGTGTACCTGTGGTGGTATTATTGGAAAGAACGGTGCTGACGAATCATTAAAAGCATTAGCTATTATGGTAATAAAAGGGCCGAAAGAGGAATTTGCGTTAGCTTGCAGGAAGACACACTCTTCCGGCGATCCTTATAAAGATGTGCGTGAAATGGCCCTTGAATTAAAAGATTTAAATCCAAAAATTAACATGATTCAATTTTTCCCGGCAAGTTATAATTTACTGCCCGTAGAAAAATCACTGGAAGGCATTAAGTCCGTTTTCGGTGTTAAAATACCAATATCAGGTGGAATGGGAACAACATCACTGGCCAATATAAAAGCCAGTGATAAGGAACTAGTTATCAGTTCGTTTTTTGATGAGGAAATACTTGACGGAGGAAGCGTAATGATAGGCTACGCCGATCCGACTTTGAAGTTTATATATCATGCAACTCATGGATTTGATGTTATACAGGGAATGCCACTTGAAGTCACAAAATCTGATTGTAATTTGATATACGAATTAAATGGACAACCGGCATGGTCAGAATTAACAAAAACACTTGGTGTTCCGGAAACATATACAGCGATGCAGGTACTTCCTATTTCAGGATTTGCACATGAGATCCCGGAAAGATTATGGGAGGAGAATAAGAGCAAATATCTCATTTCTGTTATAATGGGAAAAAATGATGATCGAAGTATTTTATTACCAGTAGAATGCCCCGAGGGTTTGAAACTATACCTGACAAAAAGAGATGAGAAACTTATGTTTGAAGGAGTTGACCTGATAATAAAGAAAATAGTAAATGAGCTGCAAGGGAAGAAACCCGTTGCTGTTCTTCATGCCGATTGTGTTTTGCGTGGAAGATTCAGCCTTGATCGTATATTGAAAGATGAAATAACAAATCATATGCAGTCACCAATATGCAAAGGTGAGAATATTCCATGGCTGGGATTTTATTCAGGGGGGGAATTTTTAATGTTAGGAGGGGAGGCATGGTTTCAACAGAAGTCTTCATCATTATTCGTAATTTACAGGTAAATTTGTATAAGGTCCGAAGTCAGAAGACGGAAGTCGGAAGCCTGAAGAAAAAACTACTGACTTCGGTCTTCGGACTTCAAACTTGAAATATGGATACCAAACCAACATACGAGGAACTCAAAACCAGGTGCGAAGATTTACAGGCACAGATAATCCGATTTCTGAAGGTTGAGCAGGATCTTGTTGATGCCAGAAGCAAGCTCGACCGTGACCTTTCACGCTTTAAATCAATACAAACTTACAGCCAGAGAGTTCTGAGTGCTGAAAGTATAGAGGAGTTTGCTAATATAACAGTCGAATCAGTAGTTGAGACTTTTGAAGTGGAGTGCAGCGTCTTCTTTTTATTTGATAAAAAAAAGGATGAGATTAATATCATATCATATTTTGGATTTGAGGAAGAGAACCATGATAGCTGTCGGATCGATAATGAATGGATCTCTTCGAAAGGTTTCAAGAAAAACGGGAAAGTGATCATTGAAAAGGTTGAACCTGGTTCCAAACCGTTCGGAGAAGCTGGATTATATAAGGTAATTTTATCACCCTATTATAATGAGGATGGTATTTTTCATGGTATGCTTATAGGAGGAGTATCCAATTCAAAAAGAGCATATTATGATGAGATAACCGAACATCTCATTCCCTCTTTTATGGTTTTCACTCAACAGATGAGTGCAATGCTTCAGAACTTTGAGGCCAAGAAATTTCTTGATAGTAAGGTACGGGAACGGACAGAACAGGTCACAAAGCAAAAGGAGGAGATAGAGACTATTAATGAGGAGCTTACACGGCAGAAAAATGAACTGCAAAAAACCCTGGATAACCTTAAACAGGCACAGACACAGCTGGTTCAATCGGAGAAGATGGCTTCACTTGGTCAACTGGTTGCGGGAATAGCACATGAGATAAACAATCCGGTGAATTTCATAAGTGCAGGAGTGGAGTCACTGTCAATGAACCTTGAAGAGATAGGTCAGGTGCTGGAAAGATACAATAGAATTACAGCCAACAATGTAAAGGAAAAACTGAAGGAGATTAATGAACTTAAACAAAACATTGAATATAAGGAAGCTATCAGGGAAATCAATAAACTGATAGACAGTATAAAAAATGGTGTTAACAGAACTACTGAAATTGTAAAAGGACTTCGCACTTTTTCACGTCTCGATGAAGATCTACTGAAAACTACGGATATCCATGAAGGGATCAACTCTACTCTTATTTTGCTGCACAACAAGTATAAAAATCGTATTGAAATTATTAAGAAATACAAAAAGATCCCGCTTATTGAATGTTTCCCGGGTCAGGTAAACCAGGTTTTCATGAATATCCTTTCAAATGCAATTGACGCAATTGAAGGAAATGGGACAATTACTATATGTACATCACTATCAGGGGAAAATGTCCGAATTAGTATAAGGGATACCGGGAATGGAATTCAGAAAAATCTGAGGGAAAAGATATTTGATCCGTTTTTTACAACCAAGGAAGTCGGAAAAGGAACCGGACTGGGTCTTTCAATCACACAGAGCATTATTGAAAAGCATAAAGGTAAAATAGAGGTTAAAAGTGAACCCGGCAATGGGACGGAATTCATTATTTTACTTCCTGTAAATCAATCTGATAAATAAAATAGAAAATGAATAAAACATTACCGCCAATTTTGTATGTCGATGATGAGGAGGATAATCTGGTAGTCTTTAATTCTACTTTCAGACGTGATTATGAAGTACATCTGGCTTCATCTGGTAAAGAGGGATTGGAAATCATGAAGAAATTCCCGATACAATTAATCATTACGGACCAGCGAATGCCTGAAATGACAGGAATTCAATTCCTTGAAAAAGTGATACCAGAATATCCCAATTGTATCAGGATGATTTTAACAGGTTTTAGTGATATTGAAGCAATCATCCTGGCTATAAATACTGGCCGGGTATACCGCTACATAACCAAACCATGGAATAAAAATGAGTTGAAATTAAATATAGATAAAGGACTGGAAACTTATAAGTTAAAGGAGCAAAACAGGGAACTCATTGAAGATCTGAAGGAGGCAAACATGACACTTGAACAGAAGGTCATTGAACGTACACATAAAATTGAGTTCCAGAACGAGGAAATTACGGCCAGCATTCAATATGCCAGCAGAATCCAGAAAGCATTATTGCCACCTGAAAAAGAATTTATCAAATTACTACCATCATATTTCATTTTAAGTAAACCAAAGGATATAGTAAGTGGCGATTATTACTGGTTGACACAAAAAGACGATAAAATAATAGTTGCCGTAGCGGATTGTACCGGACATGGAGTTCCTGGGGCATTTATGAGCATCCTTGGATTATCATTTCTAAATGAAATTGTTAATAAGGCTGTAATAATAAGACCAAATGAAATACTTAATCAACTCCGTGGTCAGATTATTAAGTCATTACATCAGACAGGAAGAAAAGATGAAGCAAAAGATGGACTGGAAATAGCTTTATGTGTCATTGATTTCGATCGAAAAAAACTGCAATATTCAGGAGCTTTTCGTCCTTTACTGCTTATTCGAAAAAATGTATTAAAAGAGTATAAAGGCGATCCAATGCCAATAGGTTTTTATGAATATGAAGATCAGTCTTTTAGTATAACTGAAGTGCAATATATGGAAGATGATTTAATCTACTTATATTCTGACGGATACATAGATCAATTAGGAGGTAATGACAGGAAGACTTTCAAATCAGAAAACTTTAAGAAACTTTTAACAGACATTCATAAACATCCAATGCAGGACCAGAAAAAAATTCTGGAAAAGAAATTTGAAGAATGGAAAGGCAAAAATGATCAGATTGATGATATAATGATCCTTGGAATTAAAATGTAAATATTAGGCAACAATAATTACCTATTTCCAATATTTTTCTTATTATGTATCAGTCTATTTCCTTGGATGAAAATTCAAAAGGAAATTTTGCAATTTTCGACATTTCCTGTCCGACCTGCATCATATCAAGATCATCTTTATCATAATGCCATTTTACATTAAGGTTCATACCTTTTGCCTTGATATCGCCGATCTGCTTGCAAAAATCAAGTATATATTTGGCTGATGATGAATTAAAATATTCAAAATCGAAGTTAAAGACTATCGGCTCTTTCATTTCCTGGCTCCTGTTGAGATACATAGTGTAATCATCAAACCATTTCAGTATTTCCAGATAGAAAGAGGCGACATCGGGGGGTCTTGATTCACCGGAAATCTCAAACCTGTTGTTTTCCGGGTCCAAAATCACCTTCGGTGAATTTGCTGTCGGGTCAATAACTAACTTTCTCATTGTGTATTTTTTAACGGATATTTTTAATTCAAAAAATAACTGGTCATCGTTAATTTCAGTAAAGGAATAATCAATTTTCTTTCTCGATTTCAATTTCATAAATATGAATCCAAGCCCGGCTCCCGCTCCATTCTCACCTATCCTGGTCTCTTTGTTCAGAATTTGTTCATGAAGAAGCTGTAGTTCGTCCTTCTCCATACTATTAACCTTATCGAGCCTTCTTACAATCACATCCCTCTTAACCGGCAGGATTGGATTTCCGGCATTGATTACTATTGTATCATTGCATTCTACCATTTTAATAAATGGCTGCCTGATTTGATAACCCGCAATATCCTTCAAGGTATGTTTTGAAATATTTTCAAGACATTCAACAAGAATGGCATAAATTCTCTTACGTGAAATGGTATCCAGATCAGAATACTCCTTTATACTCTTAAGGTTCTCCAGCATGTGATCAATAACTTTCTGATCAACAGGACCGGTATAATCCAGAAAAATTTTTCTCTGTAACAATTATTTGCTAACTTGATATAGTTTAAACAAAGATATACTTTATAATAAATCTCGTTAAAGGATGAATGCATTTACTCTCTGATCAGATAGTTATTTATTCATATGAGTGAAACAGTACTTGATGCTCTGGTCCGGCTCTTCGCATTAATAGCCGATATTCATGATGAAACAGTCATTACAAGCAGGGAGAGGGACATTGTAAGAATATTCCTTGAACGCCACCTCAATAATGAGCTGGCATTAAGATATATGGAACTGTTCGAGGAGTATCTTGGAATATATAATTCGGAAAGCATTACCAAAGGAAGTATTAAGGACAGGAAGCGTGTCTCGCTGAACGCGATGAGGATACTTGCAATATGTGAAAAAATTAATGAAGAGCTGCACCAGGACCAGAAAATGTATGTGCTCATACAGCTTATTGACTTTATATCCCTTGGAGAGGAAATAACAGAAAACGAACTTGATTTCCTGCATACTGTTTCCGATGCTTTCAATATTCCGGCGGTCGAATATCTAGATATTCAAGGATTTATAATGCAAGGCTTCCATGATGTGAAAGAGAAAAACAGGCTCCTTGTTATGGATAACAAGGAAAACAAGGAATTTGAAGGGATAAAGCATACAATAAATGAAAACCTGAAGGGTTTAATTACATTTCTGAGCATTGGAAGCACCAATACATGCATTCTCAGGTATGAGGGTAACGAAGATCTTTATCTGAACGGGCAGAATATTTTCCCGGGCCAGACCTATATTTTTGACCACGGTTCAACAATCCGGGGTTCAGGTATCAAAACAATTTATTATTCCGAGATCAGCAGCCGGATATCCGAAGCAGACTTTAAATGCAGGATCTCTATCGCTGCAGATAATGTAACTTTTAAATTCCGCAACAGCGAAAATGGCATTCACAACCTTGATTTTTATGGTGAATCAGGTGAGCTGATAGGTATCCTGGGCGGAAGCGGTGTTGGCAAATCAACCACCTTAAGCATTCTCAACGGGACTTTGAAACCACAGGAGGGGAAAGTACTTATAAACGGTTATGATCTTTATGATGAGGATGAAAGGGGAAATCTTAAGGGAGCGATTGGATTTGTCCCTCAGGATAATCTCCTGATAGAAGAGCTTACAGTATATCAGAACATTTATTATAACGCGAAAATGTGTCTCAATAATCTTCATGAATCTGAATTGGTTGAGGCTGTCGATAAAATTCTGACCGATTTTGATCTGGAGGAGATAAAAGATCTGAAAGTAGGTAATCCTTTAAAGAAGATCATAAGCGGGGGCCAGAGAAAAAGAGTCAACATAGCGCTTGAACTGCTTCGTGAACCGACAATTCTTTTTGTTGATGAGCCAACATCAGGCCTCTCCTCTGTAGATTCGGAAGCTGTCATGAACCTGCTTAAGGAACAGACTTACAAAGGTAAACTTGTGATCATCAACATACATCAACCGGCCTCGGAAACATACAAAATGTTCGATAAGATAATGATAATTGACAGGGGTGGATACCAGGTATATTTTGGAAACCCGACTGAGGCAATTGTTTATTTTAAAACCGTTAGCAAACATGCAAATCCAGATGAGGATCAATGTGTTAAATGCGGAAACGTTGATACTGATCAGATACTCCGGATTATTGAAAGAAAAGTAGTTGATGAACACGGGAGACCAACACGCACAAGAAAAGTCACACCGAAAGAATGGGCCGAAAAATACAGGGAGAGTTCTACCGGTAAAATCTTTAAAACCATCCACGAAAAGCAGAACCTGCCGGAGAACAACTATAGCATTCCAGGCCTCTTTAAACAGTCAGTAATATTCTTTATACGTGATTTTCTGTCAAAAGTGGCCGACAAACAATATATCCTTATAAGCCTACTGGGACCTCCCTTACTTGCTTTCCTGCTTGCCTTTTTTACCAGGTATACCAAAGAAATATATAAGTTCAGTGAGAATGACAATATCCCTGCTTTTCTTTTCATGTGCGTGTTGACTTCTCTCTTTTTTGGCCTGATGATCAGTTCAGAAGAGATAGTGAAAGACCGTAAAATACTCAAGAGGGAATCGTTTCTTAACCTGAGCTGGTTCAGTTACCTGAACTCCAAAGTAATGATACTGTTCCTCGTATCGGCAATACAGACAATATCATTTGTAATTATTGGCAACCTGATCCTGGGAATCAGGGGGATGACACTCAGCTACTGGCTTGTGCTCTTTACAACATCCTGTTCGGCAAACCTGCTCGGGCTGAATATCTCTTCAGCATTTCATTCAGTTGTCACAATTTATATCCTGATACCCTTCATTATTATACCACAGATGTTGTTCAGCGGTGTGCTTGTAAAATTTGACCAGCTTCATTTAAGCAGCACTTCATCATGCGAATTTACTCCTGTGATAGGAGATTTAATGACTGCCCGCTGGTCGTTTGAAGCTCTTGCAGTTGAACAGTTTAAAAACAATGAATTTGAAAAACATTTCTTCATGTATAACATGGATGCAAGCCAGAACTATTATTATGGTGCATTCCTGATAAATGACCGGCTGAATAAAGATCTCTGGGTCTGCCGTAATTACCAGGATAGTGCTGAATTTAAGGAGATTACAGAGGGATGTTACAATAGACTGAATTATCATGTTAATGAACTGGTACAATTGACACAAACCGAACCCGGATCATGGAAAGATTCACTTAATGCATCCGGCTTCAATGATAGCGTAGAAGAATCAGCCAAAGCATACCTTAATTTGTTAAGAAGCTATTTTATGGGTCAGTTCAAACTGGCCACCTCTGCAAGAGACCGGATAAATGATTCATTGCAAAATGTTTCAGGTATTGAAGAAATGATATCTCTCCGAGAGGATAATGAGAATAAACGGTTGAAATCGCTTGTGCTGAATATAGATAATCCTGATAAAATATTAGAGACGCCCGAAAAATATATTCAGAAATTTGAACCGGGTTATATGAAAGCCACTTCAAAATACGGGCGTGCACATTTTTATGCTCCTTATAAATTCATCGGAAATATTGAGATTGATACTTACTGGTTTAATATTATTGGGATATGGCTGGTATCGTTATTGCTCTACCTGGTACTCTATTTAAATTTTCTGCAGAAACTGATGACCTGGTTCGAAAACCTGCGTCTGCCAACTACCGAATCCTGATATTTTAATACCGTAACACCATCATACCGTCACACCATCACACCATCATACCGTCGCACCGTCATTTCAACCACTTCTCAACTGCCTCCGGACTTAACCCCGCAAGCCCCAGCTTGTTTTTCTTGTTGTACCCGTTGAGGTCATTTGCCAGCTTCCCTGCTTTTTCCACCTCTTTCAGCTTCGAGATGGTTGTATAGCCCAGTTTCCTGAGGGGATCTATCCACTCTTCCGGGATTCCATGCTGGATATATTCTTCCTTTTGACTTTCAACTTTCAACTTTTGACTTAACGGTTTCATCTGGGGGAACAGGAGAACATCCTGTATTGAAGGCTGATTTGTGAGGAGCATGGTAAGCCTGTCAATACCCAGACCCATTCCTGATGTCGGGGGCATTCCCACCTCCAGCGCTTTTACAAAATCGTTATCAATGAACATTGCTTCATCATCACCTTTTTCAGAAAGCTTAAGCTGCTCCTTAAATCTTTCCATCTGGTCAATAGGATCATTAAGCTCGGAATAAGCATTGGCAATCTCCTTGCAATTAATGTAAAGCTCAAATCTTTCCGTCAGTCCCGGTTTACTTCTGTGCATCTTCGTAAGAGGAGAAGTCTCTGTCGGATAGTCAATTATGAATGTCGGCTGAACAAGTGTATGTTCGCATTTTTCCCTGAAGATGGCATCGATCAGCTTTCCCTTGCCCATTGTCGGATCATGTTCAATATCAAACCTGTCGCATACTTTACGTAATTCAGCCTCATCCATTCCGGTTATATCCACACCTGTATTTTCCCTGATTGAGTCGAGCATACTGATACGCTTATAGGGAGGATCCAGGTTGATGATTTTATCATTGTAGGTAATTTCAGTCTTTCCGTGAAGATCCATAACTGTTTTTTTGATTATTTCCTCTGTGAAGGTCATCATCCAGTTATAGTCTTTATAAGCAATATATATTTCCATCACAGTGAACTCGGGATTATGTGTCCGGTCCATTCCTTCGTTGCGAAAATCCTTTGAAAATTCATATACACCTTCAAAGCCTCCCACAATCAGTCTTTTCAGGTAGAGTTCATTGGCTATCCTCAGGTAAAGTGGAATATCCAGTGTATTATGATGTGTGATGAATGGTCTGGCTGCTGCCCCTCCCGGTATGGGCTGAAGGATTGGAGTTTCAACTTCAAGATATCCCCTGAAATTAAAAAACTCGCGCATTGACTGCATGATCTGTGTCCTTTTGCGGAAGACATCACGCACATGCGGATTTACGATAAGATCTATATAACGCCGGCGATAACGCATATCTTGATCAGTGACAGCATCGTACAGGATTCCCTCTTTTTCTTTTACAATAGGCAGCGGATGGATCGACTTGCAGAGGATGGTAAATTCTTTCACATACACAGTCGTTTCTCCCATCTGGGTTTTAAAAACATATCCTTTAACACCAATAATATCACCGATATCCAGAAGATGCTTGAAAACGGTATTATACATTGTTTTGTCCTCACCGGGACATATATCATCGCGACGGAGGTATATCTGGATCCTTCTTGAAGAATCCATGAGCTCCGCAAAAGATGCGTTGCCCATGATCCTCCTGCTCATTATCCGGCCGGCAAGACAAACATCCTGGAAATTGTTCTTTTCAGGTTCGAAATTATCAAGTATCTCCGTTGCGAAAACATTGGTTTTATATTCTGCTGCCGGATAGGGATCTATACCCAGTTTCCTCAGATCATCGAGCGATTTCCTTCGTATCTGTTCCTGTTCACTAAGTTCCGGAATATTCATAGCGGATTAAAATTTGTGCAAAGATAGAAAAATTCATACTTAAGGCATCAGCCCCTGAGAGCCTCGATTACAGCATCAAATTTTTCACGAAGTAGTTTTGTTACAGGTCCGGGAATCCCTTTCCCGACAGGCTTATTATCGATCGAAATGACCGGTGCTATTTCAAATGAGGTGTTAGTGACGAATGCCTCTGAGATATCACCCAGGCGGTTTACCGGCAAGGCTTTTTCATTAACCGTTATCCCTGCTTCACGGGCCAGGCTAAGAACATTTTTCCTGGTAATTCCTGCAAGTACTTTCTCCGATTCGGGATGTGTGAAGAGCATGTCATCAATTACAAAGAATATGTTTGAATGAGCACACTCGGTAAACACATTATCATGTGTAAAAATACATTCAAGCGATCCGCATTCCATTGCTTCCTGGAAGCTCAGGATATTTGGCAACAGTGAAACCGATTTGATATCGCACCTGGCCCATCTTGTATCTTCCCGCAGTATTGTATGAATACCTGATGATATAAGATCTTTCCCGGGATGAAATGACCGGGCATAAGCATAAACAGTAGGAGAGATAGCAGGTGAAGGGAACGCATGTGAGCGTTTGGCAACACCCCTGGTAACCTGCAGGTAAACAAGTACGGGAAGATCAGTCAGGTTATTACGTGATATAAGTTCCTGAGCTACTGAGGGAAATGAATCAGCCTCAGGCCATGCTAATCGTATTTCCCTCATGCTTCTCTTCAGCCTTGCCATGTGGCCCTCCATGTCGTAAAAGAATCCTTCGTACCATCTTATTACTTCATAAACACCATCGGCAAAAAGAAATCCGCGGTCATCAGGACTGATGTGGATATGGTCAGCAGGAAGAAAATCGCCGTTAAAATATGCTGTTTCCATAATTTTTTATTCTGGCCCCCCCTGGGGAGTTGGGGGGTTATTCCGGTTCAATTATATCTGTTTTGTAATCAATTTTTGACCTTGCATCTTCCGGTGATGAAGCATCCCCGCAGGTTGCCTGTACAAAAAGGGATGCACCAAGTACGGTGGTCTCTTTTTGATCGATGATTTTTACCGGAACTCCGGTATAATCTGCTCTCAATTTGTTCCACAACCTGTTCTTTGAACCGCCTCCCACACAAAGGATGCTTTCAGTTTTAAAGCCCCCCGCTTTTTCAAGAGCTGTTTTTCCCTCATTAAGCCTCTCGGACAGAGATTCAAGCATTGCCCTGTATATCTCATCACGGGTCGATTCCATTGTAAGCCCAAGTATCTGTCCTGCCGGCTTGCCTTTCAGCTCCTCATAGAATTTTGGAATTACTTTTACTCCATTACACCCTGGAGGTACTTTTTCGGCAGCCGATATCATTACATCATAAACATCATTACTGATGTCACTGTAAAGATTTTTTCGTGCCCATTCGAGTACACCTGAGGCAATCCATTGATTACCTATATTATACAATCCGGAACGCGAATCAAGCTCAGTTGTAATTGACATATCAAGTTGTTCTTGTCCCGATTTATATTCCTCCGACCTTACCATGAGGATCTCCCATGTACCTGAACTGAGTACCGGCTGATTTTTTTCTGCTCCTGAACCGAAAATGGCAAACTGTGTGTCATGACCGGTTGCAACAACAGGAATGCCCTTCGGTATTCCCGTCTTCGAAGATGCCGGAGAATGAATATTACCTGTTATTGTACCTGCTTCGACAATATTACCAAACTTTTCTGCCGGGAAACCAATTCTTTCAGTTATTGACTTAGAAGGTTTACGGGAAGAGAGACTTGTCATCATTGATGTTCCTGCCATGGTTGTATCGTTAACCATTTCGCCGGTAAGGAGGTATGAGAAAATTGATGGCATAAAGAGGAACATGTGGCTTTTCTCGATAATAGCAGGTCTTTGTTCCAAAAACCAGATCAACTTGTTTATAGTATTAAATGTAAAGGGAAGAACACCGCACTCGTGATAGAGATCAGTGAGAGGAATATATTTCCCGATATTTTTCATTACTGCCTTTGTCCTTTCACACTGCCATGAAATGACAGGGTAAAGCATTTTTCCCGATTCATCAAAGAGAGTCCCGTCAACTCCAAATGTTGTTACTGTAACACCTATAATCTCATTTTGATTGATCTGTTTTATTACCATCTGTGAAGCCCGGCACATCTTATCCCATATCTCCTCCACATCCCATATCCTGAAATCCGGGTACAGAGGATCAGGTTTTGTGTTATTTGGTATTGATTCCGAAGCAATTATCGACCCTCTGCTGTTTATGGCAATAACTCTGACGTTGGTGGCGCCACAATCGAAGACTATAACAAGATCACCTTTCACCTTTATCCCATATCCTTTAAAAATGTTACTGATGATCCCAGAACAAAAAATGTTATAACATATAACACTATTGCAACAATCATCAGGATTCCAAACCATCTAAAACAGTATTTCAGGTTCCGGAAAGCCTTTGTTAGCAGATGTCTATCAGGTGTTTTCACGGTATCGGACATGTTTTTTGAAAAACGAAAAAGGTATAGTACAGGGAAAAAATAAAGAACAGCTGATGCAATTAAAACTGAACAGATAAACCATCCCGGGTATGTAGTTGAAGTATCTCCTTTATTGAAGATACAAAGAAATAAAACTGCAAATATTCCGACAATCAGGAGAACGCCAACACCTATAAATCCGAGAATGGAAATAAACATTGCCCATTTTCTTGTTATATCAAGGTCTTTAAGGTTTTCCTGTTCTAATCCTGTTTTTATTTTTTCCTCAATACTATCCATCTTAACCTGAATTCTTTTTTATCAACCATTCCTTTATTAAAACTATTAATACCCAATAACCATTTTACCATTATACCACTATACCACAATACCATTATACCCTTCTACTATTTATATAACGCCCCATAATTTTTACAGGCCCTGTAATCCGATCCCTCTTTATCCATTCCGAAAGCATTCCATGAGCTTGGTCTGAATATCTTATCATCAGGCAGGTTGTGCATACAAACCGGTATCCTGAGTATTGAAGCCAGGGTAATAAGATCAGATCCGATATGACCGAAGCTTGATGCTGAATGGTTGGCTCCCCAGTTTGCCATAACAGAGTAAACATCAGTGAATGCGCCCTGTCCTGTAAGTCGAGGTGTAAACCAGGTAGTTGGCCATGTGGGATCAGTCCTGTCAGTCAATATCTTATGGACTTTTGCAGGAAGTTCCACTGTCCAGCCCTCTGCAATCTGAAGTACGGGCCCGAGTCCTTTCACAAGGTTAACTCTGGAAATTGTCAGAGGCATTATGCCCTTTGTATTAAATTGCGATGAGAATCCTCCGCCTCTGAAATAACCTGTATTAGCAGGTTCCCACAGAGTGGCTTTCAGGCATTCGGCTGCGTCTTTTTCTGTTATTTCCCAGTAAGGTTTTATACATGATTCACCTTTCCGGGTTTGTCTTCCTGAGAAATCAAGAGCTGATGCGCCGGAATTAATAAGGTGGATAATCCCTTTGGCAGCCAGTCCGGATGGTTTGACACCTGTTACCCGTTTTATTGCATTGGGGCTCCAGTAAGTACGTATGTCAGAAAACATCTGGGCAGTATTTGTGAGAAGATATCCGAAAAGCATTGGAACTCCGTTCATTGCATCATTTTCTGTAGCAACAAGATAAGGAGGTCTTATACCATTCCAGTCGAATGAAGAGCAAAGAATTGCTTCAAGGAAATCGCCATTCGGCATATGATCTGTCCACTGACGTTGTCCCTGGAATCCTGACAGGATCGCATTATGTCCGAGTGACTCCTCTCCGAAGCCAGACTTTTTAAGTCTTGGATTCCCAACCATGAGGTCACGGGCTATCATTGTCATCTTTACCACAATTTCCCACTCTTCATTCTTCCTGGCCCGTGATTTGGGTTTTGTGTTAAGGTCCTTACCCTCTTTGCAATATTTTTTTGTCCATGCAAGAGCTTTTCTGAATTCTTCCTTATCAAATATTTCCTCATTCAGCCTTCGATTAAACTCACTCATGTCGGCATATTCATTCCTCATGCCCAGGTATTCCTGGAAAAAATCCTCCCTGACTATCGATCCTGCAATACCCATTGAAACTGATCCCATCGACAGGTACGATTTACCTTTCATATACGATATTGCAAGACCTGCTTTTACAAATCGCAGTATCTTTTCTATTACATCGTCAGGGATTGACTGATCGCCTGCATCCTGAACATCATGTCCATAGATACCGAAAGAAGGTAATCCTTTCATGGTGTGTCCGGCCAGTGCGGCAGCAAGATAAACCGCTCCCGGACGTTCGGTACCATTAAAACCCCATATCGCTTTTGGCATTACGATGTCCATATCAATTGTTTCACTTCCATAGCACCAGCAGGGAGTGACAGTAAGGCTTACACCCACACCCGACTTTTTGAATTTCTCGGCACATGCTGCTGCTTCTGCAACACCGCCAATGGTGGTCTCCGCAATCACACATTCCACAGGTTTGCCATTCGGATACTTCAGGTTTTTTGAAATGAGAGAAGCTGCATTCTTCGCCATATTCATTGTTTGTTTCTCGAGAGATTCCCTGACTCCCCGTTCACGACCATCAATAACAGGACGAATACCTACTTTTGGGAAATCACCTATTACTGTCTGGTAATTAGAGTTTATTTTTATTTCACCTGTTGCCATAGTATATGTTTTTAAAAATAATTTTTCAGATCAAACAAATATAATGTTTTTCTCTGTGGAACTCAACGACTTTTTTATCAGCCGTAGTTTTAACGAAGGCTGACTCAGTGCAACTCTGTGTAAGTTTTTCTTTTTTCATTATTATTTCTCGGAGATACTTTGATGAGACACATAGGAACACAGAGTTTTTGTACCTTTGCGCCAGTTGTTAAAACCAAATGGAAAAAGGTCGAAGATTACCGGGATGGCTTAAGATGCAGAGAGCAAGCGGAGCTAATTATTCCAGGGTAAAAAAACTGGTTGAAGCCAACCGGCTTAACACCATCTGTACCAGTGGTAACTGTCCCAACATAGGAGAGTGCTGGAATGCCGGCACTGCTACTTTCATGATACTTGGCGACATCTGTACCAGGGCATGCAAATTCTGCAATACCAGGACAGGGAAACCACTGCCGCCTGATAATGATGAACCTCAGCGACTTGCAGAATCAATTAAATTACTGGGACTGAAGCATTGTGTGATAACCTCAGTTGACCGCGATGATCTTCCTGACGGAGGAGCATCTTTCTGGGCGGAGGTAATCAGAAATATAAAGAAAAAAAATCCGGGGATAACCATCGAAACCCTTATACCGGATTTTAACGGAATCCCAGAGAATATCAAAAAAGTAATTAATGCAGGACCCGATGTGATTTCACATAATATCGAAACCGTCAGACGGCTCACACCATTAATCAGAACAAAAGCAAAATATGAACGGAGCCTTGACGTTATTAGATATATATCTCAAGAGAGTAAAATCTCCAAGTCGGGATTCATGCTCGGACTCGGGGAAAAAGAAAATGAGGTATATGAAACCATCGATGACCTGGTAAAAGCAGGATGCAGAATATTAACACTGGGACAATACCTTAAACCCTCCCGGGATCATATGGAAACAGTTGAATATATTACTCCGCAAAAATTTGAAGAGTACAGGAAATGGGCTCTTAACAAGGGATTTGAATTTGTTGAAAGCGGTCCCCTTGTACGATCCTCTTTTCATGCAGAAAAACATGTAAAGACTGGATAATTATCACTATATTACGGAATCAGAATTGAGGAACCATAATTGAGCTATAGTGTTAAATATGAGGATATTGGCTTGATGGATTATAAGGAAACCTGGGATTACCAGGCTACAATCTTCAAGGAGCTTATAGTTAGCAAAAAAGAAAGGGAAAATGCAAATGTTTCAGGGACAGAACATAAACCCGGAACCCTTATTTTTGTGGAGCATCCACATGTTTATACCCTTGGGAAAAGTGGTTCTGAAAATAATCTCCTGCTCGACTATTTACAATTGCGGGCCAGGGATGCAAAATTTTTCAGGATCGACAGAGGCGGAGATATAACATATCATGGTCCGGGCCAGATAGTGGGATACCCGATATTTGACCTGGAAGTTATGAAGATAAGCCTTAAGGAGTATATTTTCCGTCTCGAGGAAACTATAATAAGAACAATTGGTGAATTTAACCTGACAGGATCAAGACTGCAGGGAGGTACAGGTGTATGGCTTGACCCGGAATTTAATGAGAAGGCAAGAAAAATATGTGCAATAGGAGTTAAAGCAAGCAGGTACGTTACAATGCACGGATTTGCCTTTAACGTAAACACCGATCTTACATATTTTAATTATATAAATCCCTGCGGAATTACTGATAAAGGAGTAACCTCGCTGGAAAAGGAACTCGGCAACACACAGGATATCGAACAGGTAAAAAATATTGTAAGAGAAAAGCTCAGGGAGGTCTTTGACCTTAACTGGATTAATCTGAAGAACTGATGGAAAGAAGATGGATACTTAAAGAGAGAGGAGAGATTGCTGTTGTAAAGGCACTTGCAACTGTACTTGGTGTTTCAGAATCACTGGCTACCCTGATGGTTCAAAGGTCTATAACAACACCTGAGGAAGCTCATGCCTTTTTTAATCCAAGTCTTAATTACCTTCATGATCCTTTTCTGATGAAGGATATGAATATTGCTGTTGACCGCCTGTCTACGGCAATAAAGAAAAATGAAAAGATCCTTGTTTACGGCGATTATGATGTTGACGGAACAACCGCGGTGGCTCTTGTTTATTCATTTCTGAAAGAACAGTATTCGAATGTTGAGTACTACATACCTGACAGGTATAAAGAGGGCTACGGAGTTTCGATACAGGGTATTGATTTTGCTGTTGAGAATAAATGCAAGCTTATCATCACCCTTGACTGCGGTATTAAAGCGGTTGAAAAGATCCGGTATGCAAAAACAAAGGGTCTCGAAGTAATTATCTGCGACCATCATTTCCCGGGAGAGAAGATACCGGAAGCACTGGCTGTACTCGATCCGAAACAACCGGGTTGCAGCTATCCTTATAAGGAACTATCGGGATGCGGTGTGGGCTTCAAACTGGTCCATGCATATTCAAGGATACATGGGATACCATTCAGTAAGATAGCTAATTACCTTGACCTGGTTGCCGTGAGTATTGCATCAGATATTGTCCCGATAACAGGTGAAAACAGGGTGCTGGCCTATTTTGGTCTTAAGCAGCTTAATGAATCCCCGCAAACAGGACTTAGGGAAATAATAAGAGAAGCAGAGGTTTGCCGGGCTCTGACTGTTGAGGATATAGTTTTTAAACTTGGTCCGAGGATAAATGCTGCCGGCAGGATGGAAACAGGAAGCCGGGCTGTTGAACTTCTTATTTCGAATGATACAACACTGGCAACCGGAATAAGTAAGGAGATCAATACCTATAACAATGAACGGCGAAATGTTGACAGGGTGATTACCACTGAAGCCATGAGGATGATATCGGAGAATTATCGTAACACAAATGCCAAAACAACAGTTTTATTTAATCCATCATGGAAAAAAGGTGTCATCGGGATTGTGGCTTCTCGTCTTATTGAAACATATTACAGACCTACAGTGATCCTGACTGAATCGAATGGTTTTGCAACAGGTTCGGCAAGATCGGTCCAGGGATATGATCTTTACCAGGCTATTGAAGCATGCAGTGACCTGCTTGAAAGTTTTGGAGGACACATGTTTGCAGCAGGCTTAACACTTAAAAAAGAGAATATACAGCCTTTTATGGAGAGGTTTGAGAACTATGTTAACAGCACAATAACAGAGGAACAGTTACTGCCAAGGGTGCTGATTGACACAGAACTCTCATTTTCGGAGATCAACGAAAAGTTTTTCAATGTTATGAGCCAGTTCCAGCCTTTTGGCCCGGGAAATATGTCGCCGGTATTTGTCTCAAGGAATGTTACCGACAGCGGTACAGGAAGAATGGTTGGCGCTAACGGTGAGCACCTGAAGCTTGATCTATGCCAGGAATCATCGGGAACAAAAACCATTTCTGCTATTGCATTTAACCAGGCAAACCACTTTGAATATATCCGGAATGGAAAGCCGTTTGATATTTGCTATTCGCTGGAAATGAATGAGTTTCGCGGCAATAGAAATCTCCAGCTCAATATCCGCGACATTAAAACGCCTGAATAATACGGCTATCTTTTTCAGGCGATCGGCTAACAGAAATCCGTTCCCGGCGATACTTCATACTTAAGCATGTCGGGATTGACTTCACCGAGTTCGCCTTCGGCTCGGTTGTTCCACTTCGTTCCGCAAATCCGAAATACTAAAGCCAGATCCTGAACTGAAATTTTATCTCATCACTTTCTTCCGCAGTATAATAAACTGATTGAACGGTTGTCAGCCTGTATTTGATCCTGAGTTCGGCTATATCAGCTATTTTCCATTTAACCATAAGATAACTCCGGTTCCCTTTTCCGGATAATGCAGGGATGCTGAAGCTGTACAGAAGATCATTCTCCCACGTAAAAAGCCTTGAATTCCAGTCATCTGTGGTGAATATACAATGCCTGAACCATAGGGTTAACGGAATTTGCCGGAACCTGTAATTTATGTCCTGCAGCATTAGCATTCCTTTACTTCCGGTTTCTCCAACAACCTTGTAATCAATTCGTGTTGTGAGATTCAGGTTTTCTGCAGGAGTATATTTCACTATACCTTTAAATGTCCGGGATGTTAGTTCTGCCATCCCGGATATACCTTTATCATCCTGCATGTCAGTCATTGAAAACCTGTATTTATATAACATTTCAAAGCTAAACTTATCGGAAGGGAGATATTTAATCCTGATCTCCTTTCTCTTTGCAATGGAAGGATAGCTGCACCTGTATTTCAGCCATGGAAAGGATGTTATATCGAATCCGGCATTAATGAAAAGGTATTTTGCAGCTTCAAAGGTAAAATTGCCAAGCATGCCATGTTCATTCCCTGTTGAGGTGCTGATCCCGGGACCATGGGCATGAAGACTTATAAACCCGGGTGAATATTTCCGGTACAGGAAATTAATTGATAATCTGTCTGCCGGTCTCGCTGTAAATCCCTGTACTAATGCAAAGTTCCATAATTTGTCAGCTGATACTTCACCAAACATCAGTATCCTTTTTATCACACTGTTATAATACACTGAATAAACATTGTTGCGTATTCCCTCAAAGGCATAAAGGTCATCGGGATCGCTGCTTTTTAAATTCAGGGGAAGTGAAAAGCTGTTTTCAGTCCATGTCAGACCAAATCTGACGGATGAGATATTATAGTTGACATTAATGCCATAAAATATCTCGTTTAAAATATCTTTTTTCGTCATCATAAGGGACCTGTTATGCAAACCTGTCCTGTAAAAATTCACAACATATTTTTCTGTCGAATCTGCTGATGTGCCCAGGGTTGCATCAACAGCATTATTTGAATAGAGAAGAGAAAGGCCCAGGTTCCTTATAGAAAACTTTGCTGCAACTCCCCTGAAAAAGTTATTCTCATCAGTAGAGGTATAAGGTCTTACCTCGTCCTGGCCAGACATATACCCTGATGACGTGAGGGAAAAACCCGTACTCATCCTTGAGTTGACATTTGTACCCTGACCAAAACGGGCTGAATAGTCACCAAGGATTATCTTTCTTACAAAACCTTTACCTGTATAGGTGAGATTGGTAGAAATAAAATCAGGGAAACTTTGAGGAGCAGGAAAGAATTTTTCACCGGCATCTTTTTCAACAGTAATGCCACCGGAAAATGATCCGATAGAGAACTTGTATTTTGAGAGTATTTTCCATGCTGAACCTAAAGAGGATGTATCACTTTCCCCTGGTTTTATGATTAGGTTTGTCAGAAGATTATTCCTGAATTTCAATTTTCCGGGACTATTATTTTCTTTTTTGACAAGGGAAATAAATGGCATCATCATTTCTGCCAGCTGACGGTCAAAACCTGGTACAGAAGCTATTTCATAAATGGAAACAATATCTCCGGATTCCTTTATATGATCGATCAATGATTTTATCTGAAAGTCTGTAATAAAAAAGAGACGGACTAATTCAGATTCATCGGCCGAATTAATCCTGACAGGATATTCAGATAACTCGTGAAGTTGTTCTATAAATAATGTGGCGGTTTCAGGATCTGACTCATCAGCAGCCAGTTCCTCTGCGATATTAGTAATTATGTCTGAAAGCTCTTCTTCCTGGCAATAAACATAACAACTAATAAAAAATATAATGTGTACCAAAATAATTTTATTAACCGCAAAGTACGCAGAGATTCTTGTAAAGTACGCAAAAGCAGGTATTATGAGTTTATCTCTGGCCAATTGATTATAAAATTTATTTCTGTAAAAGTTCTTCATTCTATTAATCTTCGTTCAGGATTATTTTTATAAACTATGAGGTTAATGGATCTTAAATATTAATGATGCAGAAGAAGTAATTCCCAGTTTTTCGTGGGTTGCAAATGCAAAGTCGAGTTGTAATGAATTCAGGAGATATCCCAGCCCGAAGGTGAAAGAAGTATTGTCGGAGCAAAAACCTCCCCTAAGCCAGAGGCTCTTCATTACTTCATACTCAAACCCCGTCCTGATTATCAGCGTTTTACCAGTGCTCATCTCTGCTTCAGCACCTGCAAAAAGCACTTTGTTAAGCTTTATCCCCGCACCAGCCCTGAGAGTTGTCGGCAGAAATGATTTTCTCAGGGAATTTGGTACCGGATTAAAAATATGGATTCCCAGGCTCAGATTATCATCAGGTAATATCAGCAGTCCCGCCTCACATGTAACGGAATGCCTCCTATAATATTCAGAAGATGTTTTTTCAGAAAAATAGTCTATCTGCACTCCGGCTGCGATTTTCCCGGAAAGTGTAAGTCCACAGCTCACTCCTGCAGTTTCCCTTCTAAAGTGGTTATATCCGAAGTTCGAATATACAAAGCCCAGGGAACTATTTCCTGCAGGAATTATCACCCCTGCGGTTCTGGTTCCCAGTTCGCTGATATTAAACCTGTTCTCGTAGTTAATACCAGCTGATAAAAAGTTGTTGAAGGCCAGAAGTGCCTGGTTTTGAAATGAAGGCCAGAATCCGTTCTTCGTGATACAAACGGATGCCATCCCCGACTCGACTGCTCCTGCAGGAATACGGTAAGGATCACCTGCAAAGAGAGCCGGGAACAAAAAAACAAACAAAACCGAAACTGTTATTTTGTGCAGCGAGTACAAAATGTTTCAGGTATAAACTATAAAATTACAAAAAAAAATTAATACCCGAAAGGGGATTATTTAAATATTTTTTAACCGCAGAGCACACAAAGAAAATGCAAAGTACGCAAAGTAATAATCCTGTATTAAAATCCCTTGCAATCTTGGCGTTATAAGTTTTGTAATCTTTGCGGTTTTTTCTGCTTTTTCAACTTAGAGGATCAGGGGGCTAATTGGTTTTGTATTTGAATTTTACCTTCTTCAGCTCTACGTTTGCATCAACGATCTTCTTTTTCAAACCCTCCTTGTATTTTACAACTTCTTTCATCACTTTCTTATCTCCGGCACCAATTATCTGTGCAGCAAGTATGCCTGCATTCTGTGCTGCATTAATCCCGACGGTTGCAACAGGTATTCCCGGTGGCATCTGCAGTATAGAGAGTATTGAATCAAGTCCTTCAAGTGAAGCCTTCACAGGAACGCCTATGACCGGCAGGGGTGTCATGGCTGCTATAACTCCCGGGAGATGAGCTGCCATTCCGGCTGCTGCAATAATTACCTTTATTCCTCGTTTTTCAGCATTCCTTGCGAATTTTTCAACCTCCTCCGGAGTCCGGTGTGCTGAAAGGGCATTAATCTCAAATGGTATCCTGAAATCATTGAGTATACGTGCTGTTTTCTCCATCACCGGCATGTCCGATGTGCTTCCCATTATTATACTAACAAGAGGTTCCATATTTTTTATTTAAATTTAACTTCCTGACATGGGCAAAAATAAACTATTATTTTCATATTTTCGCTCCGGCCGGATAATCAATGACCGTCCTTATGAACGAAATTAAAATACTTGATAAGAAGTTCAGGGAACTTATCTCTGAACAGTCAATAAAAAAGAGGATAGATGAAATCGCGTTGCAAATAAACCGTGATTTTGCAGGCAGCGAAATTATCCTTGTCGGAATACTTAACGGTGCATTTATGTTTGCAGCCGACCTTTTCAGGAAAATTGATCTGACCGCCAGGATAACTTTTGTAAAACTTGCTTCCTATCAGGGCACCAGTTCATCAGGAGCAATTAAGGAACTAATAGGTTGGAATGAAGATCTGGAGAATAAAAAAATCATTATCGTGGAAGATATAGTTGATACCGGGGCGACACTGGAACGTATTGTCAATGAGTTGGTTATTAGAAATGTTGCTGAAATTAAGATTGCCACGATGCTTCTTAAACCTTTGGCATACACCCGGGATATTCCGATTAACTATATCGGATTTGAAATCCCGAACAAGTTTGTTGTAGGTTATGGGCTTGATTATAATGGTTTTGGACGTAACCTGCCATCTGTTTATACATTGATTAAATAATTCAAACTTAGTTTTTTACTATGGTTAATATTTTGATTTTTGGTCCTCCCGGATCAGGCAAAGGAACACAGTCAGTGAAACTGGCTGAGAAATTCAATCTTACTCATCTCTCTACAGGTGATATGCTGAGAGCCGAGATAGCTGCAGGCACAGAGCTAGGCCAAAAAATGAGCTCTATAATGTCGAAAGGAGAACTGGTACCCGATGAGGTGGTTATTGAAATGATAGCCAAAAAGATTGATACAACAAAAGGCAGTACAGGGTTTCTCTTCGACGGATTTCCGCGTACTGTGGCACAGACTGTTGCCCTCGAAAAAATGCTTAACGAAAGAAAGATGAAAATAGACAATATGCTGGTGCTTGAAGTTGATCATGATGAACTGGTAAAACGTCTTGTTTTACGAGCTGATCTCTCAGGAAGACCGGATGATAAAGATCCTGCAGTTATTGAAAACAGGATAGATGTCTATAAAGAGAAGACAGAACCCATAATAAATTACTGCCGCGAGAGAGGTATCTATCAACCCGTTAACGGAATGGGAACGATTGAAGATATTTTTGAAAGATTATCTGCTAATTTGGAACAGCTTATATGATCCTCCCCCAAGGGGGGCTAAATACGAATTACTTAATGTCTGAGTCCAATTTTATAGATTATGTAAAGATATTATGCCGTTCAGGGAACGGGGGCGCCGGATCGGCTCATCTCCGGAGGGAAAAATCTGTGCCCAAAGGTGGTCCCGATGGAGGAAACGGCGGAAGGGGAGGACATGTGATTCTGCGGGGGAACAGCCAGATGTGGACCCTGCTGCATTTACGGTATAAGCGGCACATATTTGCCGGTAACGGAGTCAGGGGAGGAGCACAACAGTCAACCGGGGCTGACGGCAAAGATATTGTAATTGAGGTCCCCCTGGGTACTGTGGCCAAAACTGCAGAGACTTTTCATTTCATATTCGAGATTACAAAACACGGTGAGGAGAAGATACTGGTAAAGGGAGGCAGGGGAGGACTCGGCAATACCCACTTTAAGTCTCCTGTGAACCAGACTCCGCGTTATGCCCAACCCGGCGAACCAGGGGCCGAAGACTGGTTTGTCCTGGAACTCAAAATACTGGCTGATGTAGGACTGGTGGGTTTTCCGAATGCAGGTAAATCGACGCTTCTTTCGGTAGTATCAGCGGCAAAACCTAAAATAGCCGACTATCCCTTTACAACACTTACACCGAACCTCGGGATTGTGAGTTACAGGGATGATAAATCGTTTGTAATGGCTGATATTCCCGGGATAATAGAAGGAGCACATAAAGGGAAAGGTCTGGGAATCAGGTTCTTAAGGCACATAGAGCGGAATGCTATACTGCTCTTTCTTGTCCCTGCCGACAGTAAAAACATCAGGAAAGAATATGAAATACTTGTTAATGAGCTTAGAATGTACAACCTGGAGCTGCTTGATAAAAAAAGAGTGCTGGTTATATCAAAATCTGACCTTCTTGATGAGGAGATGATGGATGAGATCAAGAAGGATCTGCCCGATCTTCCCGGGGTTTTCATCTCATCAATTACCGGACAGGGACTGGCAACTCTTAAAGATATGCTCTGGAGTGTTATGAATAACTAAATGATGGTCTGTTATGCTTGAACAACTGGATCAGCAGCTTTTTCTATTTCTGAATTCACTGAATACACCCTTTTGCGACAAGGTAATGTATGCCGTAAGCGGTAAAATAATATGGGCTCCGCTCTACCTTGCAATACTGATCTGGCTGGGATTCAAATATAAAAAGAGATTTCCGGTAATAGTGCTTTTTATAATTCTTGCTGTTACACTGGCTGACCAGATGTCAGTTCATCTTTTCAAAAACATATTTCTGAGGCTTCGTCCATGTCATGAGCCGGCTCTGCAGGGAATGGTGCATCTTGTTAATGATGACTGCGGAGGGTTGTACGGATTTGTATCATCACATGCCGCAAATTCATTTAATGTAGCTCTGTTAAGCCTTATGTTCATCAAAAGAAGATGGTATTCAATAAGCATAATTCTGTGGGCTGCAATTATCGGCTACAGCAGGATATACCTGGGTGTTCATTATCCCGGCGATGTCATTTGCGGATCGCTGCTGGGTGCATTGATCGGATGGGGTATATATAAGTTGTATGAAATAACAGATTACAGGGTGTTGAATAAAACATCATATTTTAAGCAATAATCCATACTGTGCTTTGCCTTAACCTGAATACAACCAATCCTTTCTTCAACCTGGCTGTTGACGAATATCTTCTTAAAAACAAGAAGGAAGAGTATCTCATACTGGGAATAAACAGTCCGGCAGTAATCATAGGTAAGCACCAGGTGGCACACAGGGAGGTTGATAGCCGGTTTGTATTCGAAAGGGGAATTCCTGTAATAAGAAGAATCTCCGGGGGCGGAGCTGTTTATCATGACTTCGGCAACCTTAATTTTACTTTTATCCTTAACAGCAAAAAGGGATATCAGGTTAATTTCAGAAAATATACCATTCCCGTACTTGAATTCCTGGAAGAAAAAGGCATTAAGGCAGGCTTAGAAGGTAAAAGCGACCTTAAGGTAAATGGTATTAAAATATCAGGTAATGCAGAGCATGTTTACCGAGAACGGGTTTTACACCATGGCACATTGCTTTTCAATTCACGGCTTGATAATCTTCGTGGAACGTTGAGGAACGACAAATCATCCTATTCGACCAGGGCTGTGGAATCAAATCCCTCACAGGTGATGAACCTGAAAGAAAAAGTCCCTCAGATAAAAAGCACTATTGATTTCAAATCTGAAATGCTGAAATTCTTCCTCGAGAAAGAGGGGAATAAATATACTGAGCTGACCGAAGAAGAGAGATCAGAAACAGCAGAACTGGAAAGATTG
>Ga0315533_1000374_pt1 | contig 39990 bp, 47 predicted proteins | sample SalMarSW160130MG_FD_203081 | JGI IMG/M metagenome (GOLD analysis project Ga0315533, IMG submission 203081) | Salt marsh sediment microbial communities from the Plum Island Ecosystem LTER, Massachusetts, United States - Salt Marsh Sediment SW1601-30 ...
TCTTAATACTAATACGATAAAGGTTTATAAAAATCCTTCTTTTTTATAAAATAGTTGGGAGATGTATTACTTGTTAGTGAATGGTATTTAGATGGAAAAGAGAAGATAGATTCCCACTTTCGTGGGAATGACATATGGGGAGGTGGGAATGACATATGGGGAGGTGGGGGGGGAAATGTGTAAAACCTGTGGGAAAATACCTTCTTGAAAGCCTTATATAATAAGGCTTTCCGCCCACACCCGAAATAAGCCATTTTAATCTATCTTAAACGTCTATTTTAAAAATATGAACAATCACCTTAGGCGCCCTCAAGAAACGCAACTACGACAATAATTCTCTGAAACCCTTGTTTTGTAAGGCTTTCGGGCCACTAAAAATACGACTTTTAGCCCTTTTTCGCCTTATTTTCTGTCTATTTTAGAAGCACTACTGATATCTTATATAACAAAAAAACGCAGAAACCCTTATATTTTCTACGTTTTAGAGCCTTGCCATTTTTTCCTATAAAAACTGATAATCCTCTAATTCTATATATACTTATTTGCCTTATTTAGCCAAAAATCGGTTTTCTTGTTCCTCCATTTTTCACCTTTTTAGGGGAATATTGGGGTAGAATTAGCTGCGGTGTTGGATAATTGGAATCCAAACCTTTAACTGTAATTTTTATTAATAGGGGTGAGTTAATGGAGTGAGAGAGTAGCCTATTTGCTGATTAGGAAAAAAATCATTTAAGCCTGACCCTAGTTCCCCCTTTCATATTTTATTTCAGACCTAGTTTTTTATTTTGCTCTAAATATCCTAAGACCTCTTTGAATCTCTTTTTTATAGTTTCTTCTCTTTTAGCACTTGTAACCCAACCTATGTAGTTCTTCTTATACGACGGTGCGAGGTTGTTAAAATTATGCCATGCTTTTTTATTGGACTTTAAAATATTTTCTAATTCTCGCGAAAGTTCAAAATGTTTTCTCTATATTGAAGTTTGAGACCAAATACCGTTTCTTTTTGCTTCTTCTATTTTTTGTAGCCCTGCTTCGGTCATTTTACCAGTGGCTATCATTTTTTTGGCTCTTTTCTTGTTTAGTTCAGACCATCTGCTGTCTTCTGTACGAGGAGTGAATTTTCGAGCATACTTTTCATCATCAATTCTTTTAATAATACTATCTATCCAACCAAAACATATTGCCTCTTCAACTGCCTCGTCGTAAGAAATTATAGGTTTTCTAGTGTGTTTTTTATAATAAATCAACCAAGCTTCGTGCTCAGTGTTATAATTTTTTTCTAACCACTCACGCCATGCTTTCCAATGTGTTACATATAGGGTTTTTGTTGCTTCCATAATATTTTTATGCCTGGTTTTGATTAATAAATTTATTTACAAGTTGAAAAAGACAAGGGGACGGTTCTTTGACACTTTTCAAGAGTCAATATTTACCTCATTGAATCGCCACTAGCGGTCAAAAAAATTAGTCTTTTTTATTTTTTCTACACCTTAATACTAATACGACAAAGGTTTTAATAAATCCTTCTTTTTAAAAAAATAGTTGGGAAATGCAAAATTTAAGAAAATATAGTTTATCTGTCTGTTAGCCGCTCGGTCAAATATTTAGGCCACGGGTTGCAAGCAAAAGGAAATGCTGAGACTTTGGTTTTATTTTACATAGAAATACATAAAATAATTATATATTATTTCTTTTTCTTTATTACCACTTCCTTAATTTGAGGACATTTAATTTGTCCTCTATTTTTTTTCACCTCCTTTCTGGCCTTCCATTTGGTAAAAATATTTGAATTTAACCACCCCCCCAAAATTTTTTACCCCGCTCCCCTGAAATATAGTCAAAGGAGCAGGTTTGGCCGGCAGCCTCGGACCTAAAGGTAGAGAGAATCCGGATTGCCAGTTTTTATATTAAAAATCCAACTAGTTACCTTCCAATTGGTAACCCGAACTGAGACCACTCTATTCTCTTTTTTATTAGTCACATAACCACTACCCAGTTACATCTTTTAAAATAGACTTAAAAAGAGGCATATCAATATTGCCACCAGTAATAATACATACAATATTAAAAATATCTTTTATGGGAACTTTTTTAGATAACAAGGCAGCAACTGAGGAAGCCCCTGCACCCTCTGCTATTATTTTGGCTTCTTTAGCTAGAGTGAAAATAGCTGATTTCATTTCTTCTTCTGAGACAGTGATAATATTGTCTACATATTTTTTTACGATTTCAAAGTTAATTTTTCCTGGTTTTCTAACTGCAATACCATCGGCAAAAGTATTCGCAGACGGTAGCTCTACAATTTTTCCTGCTTTAATCGATTCAAGCATTGAAGCTGCTCGCTCAGCTTCCACACCAATAATCTGAATATCTGGTTTGATTTGTTTAGCTGCCAAAGCTATACCTGAAATTCCACCGCCACCTCCTATGGGACAGATTATCATCTGGCTTTGGGGCACTTCCTCAAGTATCTCTAATCCTATACTTCCATTTCCTGCTATTATATCAAGATCATCAAAACTTTGGACATAAGTATAATCCATTTTCTTGGATAGAGAATGAGCATAATTACAGGCATCATCATAGGTCTTACCTTTGATAATGACTTCGGCTTTATTTTCTTTAATTTTCTCTATTTTATTATTTGGGGCAACTTCAGGCAAGACTATTACTGCTTTTATACCAGCACGTAAAGCAGCTAAGGAAAGGCCTTGACCATGATTCCCTGATGAAGCGGTAATAACCCCTCGATTTTTTTCTTTTTCGCTTAATAGAGCGATTTTGTTAGCGTTTCCTCTAGCTTTAAATGCTTGAGTAATTTGTAGATTTTCTAATTTTAAAAATACATCTTTTTTCATAATTCTACTTAAAGGTAAGGAATATATGCAAGGAGTTTTATTTACCATTCCTTTAATTCGTTCTCGAGCTTTTTTTATTTTTTTAAGACTAATTTCTGGTACTTTCATTTTTTATAAAACCTTCTTTCTGTGAGTGTAAATTAATTATTTATATTTATATAACAGTTAATTATATAAAGCCAAGCAGGCGTGGTAACCAAAGAGGAATCACTGGGAGATAAGTGATTAGAAAGCAAGCTATTATTTCGGCTACTATAAAAGGAAAGGCTTCCTTAATAGCGCTTTCATATGGAACCTTAGCTATTTTTGAAGCTGTCATAAGAGTCATTCCCATGGGAGGAGTTGCATTACCAATATTGAGATTAACTAACATTATCATAGCAATGTGTACAGGATCAAATCCTATCTCGATTAAGGGTGGTGCAAGTATGGGGGCTAGAATAACAACAGCTGGAATTGTATCCACAAACATACCTACAATTAACAAAAAGATATTTAATAGAAAAAGTATGACATATGGACTTTGAATTGTTGAAGTTAGTAGCTCAGCTATGGTTATACTAATTCCACTACGAGTTATAAACCAACCAAGTGTATGGGCTGCACATATTAAAAGAAAAATGATGCCGCCAAATTTAGCAGCAGAAAACGCTGATTCAATAATATCTTTCAATTTAAGAGTTTTGTATACAAATACACCAAGGATTAAGGCATAGAAGGCGCCCATAGCTGCAGCTTCTGTAACTGTAGTTATACCTAATAAAATTGGAACAAGGATGATTATAGGAGTGAAAAGGGGTAAGATTGCATTTTTAGAACTATTTAAAAAATCTTTAAAAGAAGCTCGTTTTTTTCGCGGGTAATGCCGACGGTAACTTTGAATTGCACTTATAACTAGAAGAGAAGTTGCTATAAGTAAACCTGGTATTATGCCAGCAGCAAATAAAGACCTAGCTGTTGTTTCTCTTATCATAGAAGAGAAAATTATCATTACAATACTAGGAGGAATAATTGGGCCTAAAACTGAAGAAGTAGCAGTTACTGCTGCACTAAAAGCACCACTGTATCCTTCTTTTTTCATTGCGGGAATAAGGGTGCCGCCAATTGCTATAGTGTCAGTTACTGCTGAACCAGTTAACGTTCCAAAAAGAATAGATACACCAATATTAACGTGAGAGAGTCCTCCATGAAGATGCCCAATAATTTTATTAACAAAATCAATTAGCAAATTCGTAATACCTGAACGATTCATGAATTCAGCTGCTAAAACAAAAAAGGGGATAGCAACTAATAAAAAGCTGTTGAGACCACTATGAAAACGAGTAATTAAAATTCGTAAAAATTCCGTTCCTCCCATATCAATTAAACCAGCGAGAGAAGAAATTCCCATAACATAACCAATTGGTACAGCTAATAAAGATAGTATAAGGAAAGTTATTAATACTAAAGCCATTTTTTATCCCTTTATTCTTTTATCCTTTCTTTTTCTTCAAGTTTTTTTTGAATCAATAATGGAATAGGTAAAAGGTGAATAAGATTAATTGTTGCACTTACAGGAACTGCCATCATTGACCAACTTAATGGAATTTGAAGTTTTTCTGATATCATAATGAGTTGGGTAGAGTGGAGGGCAATGGGAAAACCTTTCCATACTAATACAAAAAGATATATTATAATAAGAATATAGTTAAAAAATAATATTATTTTTTGTATTACTACTGGGAGGTTGGATACAAAGCCTTCAAGAGCCACATGTTCCCCTTCTTTAAAAGCGATTGAAATACCAAGTAAACCAGTCCAGACCAATATTATTCTTGATATGGGCAAAACCCAGGAAAGTGGATTGTTAAGAAAGTAGCGAAAGAAGACTCCATATAATACTATTCCAAATTGAACTAAAATTAAGAGTCCTGTAATTTTGTAGATAAATATATTGAGCCGGGTACTAAAATAATCTATTCGTTTCGTTAAATTTTGCATAAATTATTCCTTTAGTATGAAATGTAAATTATACGGTGAACATATTATATATATTTAAGGAAGAGGGGAAAATATAACCCTCTTCCTTAAATTTTGTTTAATACAAAAATTTATTTATTTTTTCCCAAAACTCTTGTAAATTTTTTCAACTTCATTTAAAATTGAATTGAGTAACTCTTCATCTCCTTTAAATTCTTCTACATACCACTTACGGAAAGCCGGTTTAGCTATTTTGGCAAATTTTGCTTTCTCAGCAGTTGTAAGAGCATAAGCGTCCTTGAAATTTTTCTTGCACTCTTCCCAACCAAGTAAGGTTAAACGTGCAGCATTTCCATGACCAATTAATACTGCTTCTTGAGATGCTCGTAAAATTATATCTTGATAATTCTCTGGTAAGTTATTGAACCATTCATCACTAACGACCCAGTTTAAAGTATTATAGATGTGTCCACTCCAACTGGTATAAGGTACAAGCTCCCAGAATTTCATAGCTGCATTTAATCCAGGTGCGTTGAACTGTCCTTCGGCAACTCCAGATGCTAAACAGGTTTCTACTTGGCTCCACTCTAAGGGAACTGCTTTGGCACCAAGAGCTTCTATAATAGCTACATGGGCTGGGTTTTCTTCCACTCGGATTCTAAGTCCTTTCATATCTTCTACAGTCTTTATCAGACGTTTACTATTAGTGAAAGCTACAAAACCTCCTCCATCATCAAAGGTGCCAAGATATTTTAAACCAGTTTCAGATCGCATTTGTTCCATGAATTTTGCAAAGAAATCGCTATCAAAAAATGCCCACGCAGTTGGGAAATCTGGGAAAAGGAAGGGGCAAGTCATTACTTGATAAGATGGGAAGAATGAAGAAAAGGCACCGGAAGAAAGAATACTCGATTGAATTGTCTTTCCGGCTGCTTGAACTTCTTTGGTATATTCAACCTCTGTTCCCAAAGTGCAATTTGGATAAATTTCTACTTGAATATTTCCATCAGTTGCTGCTTCTACAAGATCTTTAAAACGTACCATAGATAGTTGCACTTCATTATCCTCTAAGCTAGCTGGATAATGGTGGGCAATCACCATTTTTATAGGACCTTTTTCTGCAGATAAGGCAGGCATGATAGCTAAGCCAAAAATTAACGAAAGCAACAAAAACAAAATACCAAGTTTATAGATAGATTTTAACAAACCAATACTTTTCATTTTTTTTACCTCTTTTACTTTTATATTTTTATTTTTAAGAAATTTTACTATATTTCTATTTTCTCACCTCCTTTTAAGTTAGGAATAGCCATTGCTCCATTAAGGGCATCGGTAAGTAACCAGATAAAAAAAATCTTTACTATAGTTGAACCTTATTAATTTCCACCTTTATAGGTCTCATTTTGATCTTAAAATCCGTTTTTTCAGATTTTACTACTCAACTCGTCCTGTTCTTATCCTCTCACCCATCTTTGATATAGATGCTTCTCTGCCAATTAACCCCTGAGGCCTAAGCCGTAGGAGCAAGATTATGGCTACTCCTATTATTAACACCCGGATAAAAGGTGCACGAAGCTGCCAGGCTTCTGGCAGGTAACCAGTAAGAATCTCACTCACTGTCCATGTGACCCATAGAGCATAAGCACCCAGTATAGAACCTTTATTGTTTCCAGAACCTCCGATAACTACCATACATAAACAGAGAAAGGTAATCATAACATCATCAAAAGTTTTTGGGTTTATGTATTGAATGTAATGTCCATATACCGCTCCGGCAAGCCCCATATACATACTTCCAATTATCCAGGACATTTTTCTCCATTTGTATACATCTTTGCCAGCCATTTCGGCTAATATTGGATCTTCCTTTATTATCCTTTGAGTCCTTCCCCAGGGTGATCTAACCCCCCTTTCAAGCAGAAAGTAAGCTCCTGCCAAGATAACCAGGGATATTATCATATAGACCCAATCAGATGTACTCGGACTCAGCATTTCACCAAAGGGTCTGGGTATTCCTCCAATCCCCCATACTCCATTAGTTAGCCACATTTCATTCTTTAATATCAGAATAACAACAGCTGAAAGCATAATTGAGGCAATAGCTAAGAAACCAAATTCCAGTCTGAGGATCCAAGCAATAAGATAAGCCAGAAGAGCAGCAAAAAGTACAGCTCCGACCAGTCCAACAAGGTAAGGTAACCCAAATCCTCCAATCATGCCACCCCATACAGGTCCGGTTAAAATGGCTGAAGCGTAAGCACCAACAGCGAAAAAGGCAGCAACTCCAATGTTAAAAAGTCCAGTATATCCCCATTGCAAGTTTAACCCCAGAGTAGCTATTGCATATGATGTACCTATGCATATAATTGATATAATATAAGCCATAATCTATCACCTCTCTAAAAAAGTTCCTTTCCAAACCCCGTGAGGTCTGAAATATATCACCACCAAGAACAATAAACAGGATATAGCTACTTTATAAGCACTCATCTGTATAGAAATTCCCCAAAAATTAAGAGGTATCTGAATTAAATTTGAACCAACCTCCTCAGCTATTCCTACCAAATAACCAGCAGCTAAGGTTCCTAAAATAGCACCTTCTCCACCACAAACTACACAAACAAATATCCCCAGCAGGATATACCATCCCATAAGTGGCCGAACCTGGATAGTAAGTCCGTAAAGTATTCCAGCAAGTGCAGTTACAAATCCGGCAATCATAGTTGTTGTTGTATGTATGGTTTCTGGTTCAACTCCACAAACGCTTGCCAGCATAGAATTTTGGGAAGTAGCCAGCATCCCCCGTCCTAGTTTTGTACGATATTGAAAAAAATATAAAGTAGCTACTACCACAACAGCTACTATCAAAGTAAGAATCTCAGCTGGTGTTACCATTATGCCCCAGGGACCTTTTATTCCCACAGAAGCTCCTGAATAATAATATTTTGCCTGAGGACCCCAGATGATCCAGATAATACTTCTTACCACAAATAACAACCCGAATGAAGTCAGATAGAAAAACATAAAAGGAGCTCCCCTCTTTCTTAACGGTTTAAATAGAGCCTTATCTGCTGCAGTCATTATTATTCCCAAGGCAACCATTGAGACTATGGCAGCTATTATCAGCTCCAGTCCTCCCCATTGAGGTAAGACTCTCATCATGGTCCAGGCAAAATAAGCACCAAGAGCTAACCACGGAGCTGCTGTAAAATTAAAATATCTTTGAATGAGAAGTATATATGAGCAGCCGAGAGCTCCCAGGGCTACTATACTTCCATACACTAATCCTGATACTATCCATCCACCCATATCTTTTTAACCTCCAAAATAAAGTTGTATAACTTGATCATTATCTAATAAGCCCTCTACCGTATCCTCCAGCACTACTTGCCCAGCTCTGATTAAGTATGCTCTTTCAGCTATTTCCAGTGCTTCCCGATTTTGTGCAACTATAAGTGTAGTCATTCCCTGCTGATGCAAATCTTTTACCTTATCCAAGACTTCCTTTACCAGACTTGGTTGTAAGCCAGAGGTGGGCTCATCCAGTAATAAAATCTCCGGCTCCATCATTAAGGCTCTGGCTACAGCCAGCATTTGTCTTTGCCCCCCGGAGAATTGTCCAGCAGTCTGATTTCTTCTTTCCTTTAGAATAGGAAAGAGCTGGTAGACTTTCTCCAGCATTTCTGAGAACTTTTCTCGTGGCAAAGTATAGGCCCCCATGCGCAGGTTATCAATACAGCTCATTTTTGGGAATATCTTATCATCTTGAGGGATGTAACCTATACCTAATGCTAAACGTTCTCTGGGGGTTTTACCATTTAGCTTCTCCCCTTTAAAGATTATCTCACCTTTTCGGGGAGACAAAACACCAGATATAGTTCTTAGCAAGGTAGTTTTCCCTGCTCCATTGGGACCTATTATTGCTGCCAGTTCCTTTTCTTTTATTTTTATGGAGGCACCAAACAATACATCAACCCCACCATACCCGGCCGTTACCTTATCAGTCTCTAATATCATTTTTTCTTCTTTCACCATTTCTCACCTCCCCAGATAAGCATCTACTACTTTTTCATCATGCTGTACTTTTTCCGGAGCTCCCTCAGTTAAGTAGGCTCCATCAACCATAACAATTATGGGATTGCATAATTTCATAATTACATTCATATCGTGCTCTACTATAAAAAAAGTTATCTCTTTTTCCCTGGATATGGTTTTAATATACTCATTTATTTTGCCCTGCATGGCTGGAGGAACTCCTGCCTCTGGTTCATCTAACAAGACCAGTTCCGGTTCCACCATCATCATTCTTCCAAGCTCAAGCAATTTTCTTTCTCCTCCTGCTAAATTACCAGCATAATCACCATCTTTTTTATCCAGTTCCAAAAATTTTAGTATATCCAGAGCTTTTTCAATATTCCTATTTTCCTGCTTTCTTACTCTATCTGGTCTGAACCAGTTCATCCAGATCTTTTCACCGTCCTGCTCTGGTGGGACTGCTAATAAGTTCTCCAGCACAGTTATCTGGTGGAACTCACGGGTGATCTGAAATGATCTGTATATTCCTTTAAGAAATATCTCATGAGTCTGAGACCCTGGTTGTACCTTCTCACCTTTAAAGAGGACCTCACCGGAATCCACCTCATAAAACCCAGTGATCAAGTTAAAGAGTGTAGTTTTGCCAGCGCCATTGGGCCCAATTAGCCCGCTTATTTTCCCGCGCTCAATCTTCAGTGAACAATTTCTAACTGCCCGAATTCCTCCAAAATTTTTACTTACATTTTTTATTTCCAATATTGAAGCCAAGATAAACCTCCTTTTTTATTTTTTAAGAATCCCCCGGCTGTAGCCGAGGGATTCTTTTGTCAACTTATCAACTAAGGTAGATATCTCGGACCAAGTTTTTCCCGAGAGACCGGTTCCGGCAGAAGATTCTTTATTACCACTATTTCACCTTCTATTATCTGCCAGACGCTAACTGCTCCCACTACATCACCGTACTTATCAAATTCTACTGTGCTGGCAACACCCACATAGTCAGTGTCTATTCCCTGTTTTGCCCACTCAAGTCCTTTCTTTATCTCTTCCGGTCCTGCATAAAATTTCTTTCCAGGGGCATTGTTGGCTGGTCTCATATTATCTCTGATGTCTTTGGGTGTGAGCTCCTCAGGCAGCTTACCGGATCTGGCCACAGCTACAGCAAAGGCCACTACAGCATCATATCCTGGTTCAATAAAGGGCTTAGGTGGAAATTCACCAAATTCTTCCTTGTATTCTTCGCGGAAAGTTTCTAAGGAAGGACCTTTAAGCACACCTGAAGCTGTTCCTTTAAGACCTTCAAGGTTCTCTGCCCCTATTCCTTCTACTACTTCTGGTGCCATCCAGGCATCAACTCCGTACCAGGGAATCACATCAGGGCCGTATCCCATGGCTATAGCCTGCTTGCCCATGATTATCATATCCTCCGGATAAACTATCATAGGGACAGCATCAGGTTTAGGAGCAAAGGTCATTGATAATTCTGCTTTGTAGCTTGGTCTTCCAAGCTCATGAGGAACCTTGGCCAGTATCTCTCCCCCTAATTCTTCAAACCTTTGGGCAGTGGCATCAGCTATGCCCAGACCGTAAGGATTATTGGCATAGGCTAGAGTAATTTTCCTTGCTCCTTCCTCCCACATCATCTCTGCTACTGCTGCTCCTTGATATAAATCATGCATACAGGCCCTAAAAAAGTAATCATCGTCCTTCATAACCGAGAGCAGAGGAGAAGTAGTACCCTGACCTATCTGGACTGTCTTGTTAGGGATGGTGACTCCCTTGGCAGCAGCCATGGTAACTCCACTGGAAAAGCCCCCAATTACGTAAGGAACTTTATCAACTTTGACTAATTTCATAGTGGCATCAACAGCAGGAGTAGGCATAGATCCGGAATCTCTGTATACACAAGTCAGTTTTCTGCCCAAAATTCCTCCTGCCAGGTTTACATCTCTTATAGCCAGTCTTACACCACTCTGCATAGATAGACCCATAGGAGCAGAGTCCCCGGTTAAGGGAAGAAGAGACCCAATCTTATAAGACTCCTCAGCAAAGACAACACTCTGCATCAGCAGGAGTAAAACAAAAATTAAACTAAAAGTTACTAAACAAATATTCTTCATCTTCTCTCTCCTTTTAAAAATATAGTTTTTTTAAGTTTCCTCAAAAAATTGGCTGCTTTTTTTTACCTCCTTTCTGGCTTTCTATTTAGTAAAAATATTTAAATTTAACCACCTCCCCTATTATTTAATACTTAAGTGTTCTGAATTTACTTTCTCTATTTAAATATATTTAAAATGCCTTCTCCGGTCATTCTTGATCTTCTTTTTTTATTGATCCTTCTATCCTTTTGTAAAGTTATGTAGGAGGGAGATCGATAATCTCTCCGGCAATCATCCTTTCCTTAACTTTTATGATATTCGAAAAATAGTACCTCAACTGTTTTATGCAATTCTCGAAATTTACAGCAATAGTTATACCATCAAGATACTGGCTATTCTTAAAGTCTTAACCACTATAATTAGCAAAACCCTCCTTTCGATTTACCGGGCCCCCCGTTTAGGTCCTTATAACTGAGAGCCAATGTCTGGGTTCCGGAGAAACCCTCAGCTCCACCTTTTTGCGGAGACCCCGGCCTATTTTCTATCAGCAGTATCTTCAGGGACAAGCTCCAATTTGCCCCCGCATTCAGTACAAACCTTGCCTTCTCCCCTGCCATAAAAGATTGCTCCACACTCTTTACACCGGTATTTTGGAATTTCCCTGGTCCCCCTCTATCCTCTTCTTTAACTCTTTCTTTCTACTTTCGTAAAATTCCCGAAGTTCTTTATTTAGCGTCTCTTGATCAAGGCCCAAAATCTTAGCAATCTCCTTAACCTGGTTCTCAGAAGGGATGAGTCCTCCTATCTCAAACTGGGAAATATGAACCTGGGAGACTCCTATCAGGAGAGCCATATCCACCTGGGTTAGTCCCTTTTCCTTTCTCCTCTTCTTGATCGGGTTAATCGAATTAGTTATCATTCTGTTTTTGCCTCCTAATAAAAAAAGGCTTGACTTCTAAGTGGAGCCAAGCCCTCTCGTTTTTTTCCTATATATGCTATAATAAATTAAGAGCTCGAGGAACAGCAAAGAACTTCGGCTCCCATTCGAGCCCGCTTATCTCGTTCAAAGGATGATAGCGGGCTTGTTCTTTCTAGTAATATTATACATAATAATTAGAAGTATGTCAAAATTCTATCGTTCTAAAGACCTCCGCTCGATAATCTGCCCCAAAAACGTTCAGATACCGCATATAACGCACGATCTATAGGTCCCACGTATGTTCAGTAATGGCAGCAGCTTTTTTAAGTATGGCAAAAGCTCTAATAAGTTCGAGAGGCATGGTAATTGTTCCTATTTTGAAATTTTGATAACTTCTTTGAGTTTGGGGACCCCACAATTTATCACAAGGTACTTTTATTTTTCCTAAGCTATCTTTCTCAGTTCTAAATTTCATTTTCAAAATCCCCTTTATTTTTTATTAGTTGCCTTTAGGTGACACTCAAAGCATTTTTTTACCTCTAAAGCAAAGATTTTTAAGTCCTCCTTATGATGCCCTTCGAAAATTCGATTTTCTGTCATAAACTCGCACTCTTATGCTTCAGTTTATATTTTTTATTATATTCCCTGATCCTTTCCTCATTTTTTATTCTCCAAAGCTTTTTTCTGGCCTAGCAAGCCTCTTTGTGGTCCTCGCAATATTTTTTTGCATATTTACTCCGGTAGGCCTTACAATTGATTCCCCGGCCGTCTTTTTTGGTTTCATCTTTATAAAATTCTGTTAATGCCTTAAATCCTCCACACTTCACACAAAATTTAAGCTCCTTCGATTTTTTCACTTTCTTTAAAACCTCTGAATATTCTCCCACTCTAAAGACAAGAATTGAATCCTATCAGTGCGGACTATAAAAAATCTAAACTTTTTTCTTAATATCTTGTCTAAGTTCGGGACCTCTTTTTCGTCATAACAAAAGATGTCCAGTCTGGTCTTTTCCGAATCTCTGATAAGGGATAGAAAATTTCTCAAATTCTTTCATTCTTTTTTTTGCCATCTATTACCTAGTATTAGATTAACCCTCTGTCTCCTTATCATTTCCGGAGTATTTCCATAATAGGGGCTTTTACTTCTTTTTTTGGCCATAATTTAATTCTCCTTTCTATAAAACTAAATAGAATTTACTCCTTAAAAAGTGAGGGTTTTTTTATAATCTAAAAGGGGGGGGAAATTTTTCCATTTCTAATACCTTAAATTTTACTATCTGAAAAGGGGCTTAAATTTCTCATTAGCTTTACTGACTGCTCTTATAAAATTCTTCCACTCCTTAAATTTAAAGGCACAAGAAGCCGAAACATCAACAGAAGCAATATATAACCCGATTTCATCTTCCTCCTGCTCAACCCCTATGGTTAGAAATTCTCCGATCTCAGTCTTTGATAATAAGACCCTTCTTTTCTTTTTCATTATTTACCACCTTTTCTAGTTATTAAATACGCTACTATTCCTGCTATGACTATACTTGCTATAATCCAATACCACATAATATTATTTTCCTCATTCCCTTTTTTTACTTTTTTTATCACTTTTTCTTCTCTTTCTTAATGGAATATACGATTATCCCTAATACGATTAAAACCGTTATAATAAAATACCAATACACTTTATTTCATCTCCTTACTATCTTTAATCGATTTTAAAAAGGTAACTTCCAGATCTTTCTAATGATCTTTCGACCTATCACCTTGTTTTTTACTCTCCGGGCAATTTTTTTGAGATCGCCACTTTTTATCTTTTCCACATCGTTGGCAAGTCTAGCCAAGCGGTAGAGGAATGAAACCGATTTGCTCATAATTAAAGTCTCCTTTGGCTATTCTTTAATATGACCTAAACTAAAAAAATACTTTTAAATGAGTCTTCTTCTTTTAGTTCCTTATGCTCATTCAGATATACTTTTCTCCCTTTTTATCTCTTCTAAAGCAATTGCAACAGGATTTTTAAATTTAGTTTTTATTAAGGGCTTGGCCCCAGAGAGTAATTGCTTTGCCTCTTAGCCACCATCATAGTCAATAAATATCTATTTTCATCCATAATTCCTATTTTATTTCGATCCCCATTTTGCCTTACTGCTTGAATTGAAGAGGATAAAATTAGAGATAATCTGATATAGCTTAATTAAAAATTTCTTGGTCCTCATTTAAAATCTCCTTTCATATTCTTTTTTGGTTCAGTCTTTCTCGGTTCATTGCCTTAGCCTTAGCAGTTATAATCATATAGAATTCTGGTTCGTTTATTTTATCCTCTTTCGCTAAGTTAATTAGTTCCTGATAAAATTTGTCGAATTTAGTTAAAAAACTTAACCTATTGGGTACATTAATTTTCTCTCCTCTTTTTTTATAAGGGGCAGGTAAAATCTGATTAAAAGCCTGCCTCTTACCGTAGCTCAGTTAGCACTCTTCAATTTTGAAAACCGGACAAGAGAAATTTTTACTTATAGGCAACCACCCCTCTTTAAATATCCTGCCCTCCGTAATGACTGCCAGAACCGGAGGGCAGGGGACGGCAACCCGGAGAACTCTGGGGAGAGAAAGCCGGATTGCCGGGATTCGATTCCCTTAATTTAAAATCTAATCACCTTTTTTAAATAGCTTTTAGGGCTTGGCAAATATCACACAATATATCTAAACGTTTTTACCTTGTAATAATTTCAAATTCTCTAAGGTTATAGTTAAAAAAATTATCTAAAGCGGGTTTAGCAGCTTTATAAATTTCATCAAGTATAGAAATTCGCCTGATTATTTTATTTATATTATTGTTCCGGTCTATTCTATATTTGAGCCAGTTGGGATTATCTTCTACGGTTTTACAAACATCCATTTTAAATCCTTCTAAATAATTTACATAATCTTTATTAGTCATTTCAATTTATCTCCTTTTTTAGTTAACAGGTAAACTGCCCCTACTAGTATGACCCAATATCCCCTTTTTTAATGTCCATTTTCAAATTGATTAAACTCTAAATGATTAACTTCCTATACTAGTTCAAAATTAGCATTAACCGTGTTTACCGCCTCGATGAATTAATTTCACCATTCCGGCATTTAAGGTTAATATATAAGCAGATCTCCTCCACTCTTTCCGATTATCAATTATCAACTTAATCTATTTATCTTTCTATCTATTAATCAATTGTATTTTTAATACCTAAATTTTATGAATACAATGTTAATTATTTCTTAATCTCAACTAATTCGCCTTCTGTTTTGGCTACTACTACGGCACAGGCGGCATCTCCAGTCAAATTACAGGAGGTTCGGGCCATATATAATATTCTATCTACTCCCGCAATTAGTGCTACCCCTTCCAAGGACAATCCAACAAAGGTATTAAAACAGACAGACCATGAGTACCTACGGTAGTTGCAATAAGGGCAAATACACCATAAGGGGCAAATCCCATTACCGTACCGGTAAGTTTGTACATAGTCTCAGCAAATCCTTCAAAAAATTTAAGAACTGCTTTGCCTTTTTCTCCGGCCTTGGTCATAGCATAGCCAAAGAAGAGGGCAAAGACGATTACCTGAAGGACCTTGCCATCTGCCATTGCTCCGATGGGATTCTTAGGAATTAGATTTACCACAGTGTCAACCAGAGAAGGAGCTCCCGCTGCCTCTTTAGCCGGACCCTCTAACACTAAATTCATGCCTGCACAAGGAATTATTAGCATCTTTAATAAGGAAATGAAGATGGGTCCTACGGGTTTTATCCATACTACTCCAGGTCCCCATATCGCTAATAAAATTTCTCCTAAGACAAAACCTATTAAAACTTTTTGAAAAAGTTTCATGTTTAATTTACCTACATTTTACAATAATAAAAATTTTAAAATAGCTATAGGATAAATTACATAATTTGTCTTTGCCCCATAGACCACCTCCTTTGTTCCTTTCTTTCCCCATGACAACTGGGAAGCTAACCCGAAATAACAAAGACATTACCCTACTATTTTTTTATTTTTTTATGCCAGATTAGATATGCTATTATTAACACTGCTATAATTCCTATAATCCAATACCACTGCATATTATTTTATCCCCCCTTTTTTCTTATTAAGGGACAGGTAAGATTAGGCTAAAAGGACCTGCTCCCTTCTCGTATAAACCTCTGTTTAGTTTTAGCACCTTCTTCTAAATTTCCTGGTGAGATATCAGACTATATCTAAAGGCATCACCTCCTAAATTTTTTTACCCTGCCCCCCGGGATAGACCTTTCGGACCGGGAGAGCAGGAGGACCGACAATTTCAAGCCAAAAGGAATTGGATAGAAGGTCTAGATTACCGGTTATATTCTCTTTAGTTAGAGCATCTATCTTTCATAATTTTCATTTTAGAGGCTATTTCTTTTTTTAATAGTTTGAACTTTGCTATCTGAAAAGATCCTTAAATTTCTCATTAGCTTTGCTGACTGCTCTTATAAAATTCTCCCATTCCTCAAATCTAAATACACAAATTGCCTAAACATCGGCAGCGGCGACAAAAAGTCCTATCTCGTCCCCTTCCAGTTCACAACTCACAGCAATAGATTTTCCGAGCTTAGTCTCTTCTAACAATATTTTTTTCATTTTTGTTCTCCTTTTTAGCCGCTATAACTTTTTCCGATTCTTTCAAACTTCTTAAAAATTTTTGTATATAATTATCCCTAGATAGTAAAATATAAGGGACACCCAATGCCTGGCTTCTTGTTATTGTTGCCTTCCTGGGCGTTATAGCAAAAATCCCTTTAAGATGCCTCTTATGTCCCCTTAGAAATCCGAGTTTTTAAAAATAACCCCCTGATTCGTCTTCCTTTTTAACCTTCACTTTTCAATGTCATGTAATTGTACTTATGTGACACTCAAAGCACTTTTTTGCTTCTAATGCAAAGATTTCAGACCTTATGATTACGTAAAAGCGAATGAGTACACCTTCTCATATTTATGGAGAATATACTTTTTTTGTAAGATTATTTCTATAGCTTACCTTAATTTCATCGGTTAAGAAGTTAAAGTTAGTTTATAAAAGTTGCCTTTATTTTATTAACTAGTTAACTAATTTAGTATTCCACTATCGGATAAGTTGAATTATTAGGATAGACTTAAACATCCTGTAAATCACCAAAATAATTAGGTATGAGCTAAGTAAAGTCATGGGTATGAGAAATTTAGCTTGGCCATATGAAAGGACATGCCTATTTTTTAGTAGCAGTATTTTCAGAGACAGGTTCTAATTCGCCCCTGTATTGGGGACAAATATTATCTCCTCCCCAGCCATAAAAGGCTGCCCACACTTTTTACATTGGTATTTCGGCCTTCTCTTGATCACCTTATATCCTTTTCTTTAACCCCCTCTTTCTAGCCTCATAGAATTGATGGAGTTCTTTATTTAGCGTCCACGGACTGATACCCAGAATTTCGGTAATCTTTTTAATCTGTATCTCGGAAGGGATAACCCCTCCTATCTCAAATTGAGAAATAGTGGGTTGAGATACTCCTACCAGGAGGGTCAGATCTGATTGAGTCAATCTCTTTTCCTCTCTCCTCTTCCTGATCGGATTAACTGAGTTAGTTATCATTTTTTTCCTTTTCTTCCTAATAAAAAAAGGCCTGACTTCTCAACCGAAGCCAAGCCCGCTATTCTTTTTTCCTTATATGTGCTATAATAATTTAAGAGCTCGAGGAACAGCAAAGGACTTCGGCTCTGTTCGAGCCCGCTTATCTCGGTTCAATATTGATAGCGGGCTTGTTCTTTTATGTATATTGTAGATAAAAATTAGAAGGATGTCAAGTTTTTATTATTCTAAAGAAAGTACTTGTCTCTGGGCCCAGACCCTCTTGGCACACCTCCCTGAGCAATACTCCTTATCTGACCTTACCGGAATAAAAATCCGGTTACAATCTTTAGCCTTGCACCTCCGTATCTTGATATCTTTAATCCAGACCCAGTATACCCAAGAAAAGGCTAAGGCCCTGCCGGTAGGTATACTCACATATACCGAAGGATAAAAATAATCCTTCTCCTGGGAGTATCTCTTTATTTTTAATTTCCTGTCTTTTAACAAAATCTTATCCAAGATCTTTATATCCTCTTTGGACGGTCTTTGACCGGCGATGGCCCTATCAGTCATCTCTCTAAAGACAGATATAGAGGATTTAAAATCTTTCTTGATCCCATCTAATTCCTCTGCAGATAACCCAGGAGGCACATCTTCAAAAACTTTTGGTGGAATCCCTTCATTGTATAATCTTATCCCATATTCCTTAGGAAAGCCCTTGTGAATCTTACGGCTCTCAGATAATGAGATTACAAATTTGATGTAATCTATTCCCAGAGCCTTAGTTAGTAGGGCGTCGAATATTGCTCTCTTGTTATTTTTTTTCATGTTTCCTCCTCTTTTTATAAATGATCCATAATTCCTGGTACATTTTATCAGCAAATTATCTATCTTCTTCTATATATCTCCCTGTATAACAATATATTATTCAACTCGAAGGAGCCTGAAATTCATATTTTTATACAAAAACTTCTATAAATTACAGTAGTTTTTTCAATAGAGACAGACTAAAACTGACATTCTTTTTTCAGTATTTAAAAATAAACGGCAAATAGAAAAGCCAGGTCAGAAGTAAATCCTAAGTTAACAAAAGACTTAGGATTTAATTTGCCTGGCTTGTTTACCTTAATTTCAATCGGTAGGAATTTCTTTCTTTTCATTTCTTCTTAATAACTGGCTCAATACCCGGTTAAGTTTCTTAGCCCGTTTGGGATGAGGTACATGTGTCCCATTTTCCCAGCAAAATATACTTTTTGAGCTTACTCCAACCTTTGCTGCAAGCTCTGTCCGAGTTAGTCCAGCTCTTTCTCTCATTTTTTTTAATTTTTTCAAATTTATCATGCTATCTCTTTCGCTTTCTGTTTCTTGATGCTATATAGATCAAAATTTTTCTAAATCATTATATATTCGTATAACCTTTTTGTCAATGTTATAAAAGTGGTTGTAAAAGTGGTTGTTATTTACAAATCAAAAGTGGACTATTTTTTTAATAATTTACATTTCAAAAGTGGACTAATCAAAAACAGTAAAAAGATGTAATCTAGCGTGAGTTTATTATAAAATCAAGCTTAAAAAAGGTACCAAGGCTTATTTATCCAATAAAATCAATAGGTTTGAGGGTATTATAATACCATAAATATGTATACACTGATATACATACAAAGCCTACAAGATTACTACAATTATATTAAACCTTATATATAAATAATAATTGTTACTTAGAACCACTCTTTTCTAATCTGAAGATGAGCCTGAAACAAGTCTCTGACAGATGAAAGTTTGACAGCCTAAAGCTAAGAGTCATAATAGCTATATTATGGTGATAACTATGAATGACTCACAATTAAGCAGTATCGTTGAAGTAAAGGGGTTCTTGAAAGAATCGGAGGTAATAGAATTTAAAAAAAGATTTCGGAAGGAGGCGTATGAATGGATAGAAGAGACCCTGGGAAGGTTTGATTATTTATACTTGGGCAAAAAAGAAAAAAGTTTAATAAAGAAGTACATGGAGAAAGTAAGCGGATATTCCCGGCCTCAAGTTACCAGACAAATAAGACAATACCGGGAAACCGGGCGAGTGAGAGTGAAAGAATATAAGAGAAATAAATTTGAGAGGAAATACACCAATAAAGATATCCTACTACTTGCTCGGACAGCAGAATTACATGATTATCGAAAATGGGGCTTCCCTAAAAAAGACCCTGGAGCGAATGGCAAATATATATGGGAAAAAAGAATACCGGAATATATCTGCAATTTCGGTATCCCATATATACAATCTGAAGAAAACAGTCTTATATCGGCGTAGTGTAACCTTTTACCAGGAGACCAAAAAGACTAAAGGAAGAACCATTCATCCCTTTACTTCAAAAGATAATAGGTAGTTATCCTTACCGGATAATAAATTTTCATGCCGACAATGGGACAGAGTATATAAACAGAAAAGTGGCGGAGATGTTAAATAATCTATTGATAAAACTGACCAAAAGCAGACCCCGACATAGCAATGATAATGCCCTTGCGGAAACGAAAAACGGGGTGTTAAGGAAGTGGATGGGATATGGTCATATAGGGCAAAGACATGCTAAAGGGATAAATGAGTTTTATTTTGACTGTTTTAATGAGTATTTGAATTTTCACCGTCCCTGTGCCTTTCCTATTGAAGTAAAGGATAAAAAAGGAAAGATAAAAAAGAAATACAGATACCAGGATTATATGACTCCATATGAGAAATTAAGGAGTATACCTGGTGCCCGGATATATCTAAAAGAAAGTATAACCTTTGAAATGTTAGACAAAAAAGCAAGAAGATATACCGATAATGAGATGGCCAAAAAAGTACAGTTGGAAAGGGATAAATTATTTGATAAAATATTAGCAGCATGACTCTTCCTTTCAGGCTCATCTTACATTGGATAAGACTAAATTAAAACGACTCTATCCGACGTATGAAATGTGACGTGATACTAGCCAGATTTAAGGCTATTGCCGGTTCACTGGAGAATATCACCTTAGTATTTGATCAGGGAAATAACTCCAAGAAAATTCTAAAAGATGTAGATCAGAATATTCATTTTGTTGGTGCACTATCCCCTTACCAGCATAAAGATTTAATCTTAAAGGCTAATAATAATCTAAACATAATATCAGTAAATAATTATGAACTTGAGTGTTACCGCCTCCCTAGCAGGATCTGGGAACTTGATCTAACTTGTGTGGTGTATATCTCTGAAAAACTTCGCAAAGGACAGATCAAGGGCCTTGAACAAGATACAAAAAAGGTATTTGCCAAACTTCATAAATTGAAAGAAAATATCCAACAACCAACTAAAAAAGGTAAAAAAAGAAGCCAAAGGGACTTAGAGAAAAAGATAAAATCGTTAACTACTTGTCTTCCTGAGAACCTTATTCGCTGGAGACTCGAACACCTCCAAGAAGATACCTTTGACCTTGATTTTTGGGTAGATAAGAAAGAGTTTGATCTTCTAAAAGAGCATAAATTTGGGCGTCGTATATTAATTACCAATCAACACAATTGGAGTACTAAAGAAATTATCTTGGCTTATTGGGGACAATCCAAGATAGAGAATGTCTTTAAGAGGATAAAGAACCCTTTTCACCTGGCCTTAAGACCACAATATCACTGGACCGACCAGAAGATAGAGGTCCACGGATTTATATGTCTCCTGGCCTTTCTCCTGGTTATGGTAGCCAGTAAGAGGGCAAGGGAAAAGGCGGGATTTACGGGGACACCAGATGATCTACTAGAAAAACTCTCTGCTGTCCGACTGGCAACTTTTATCGAAAGTCCCCTACAGAAGACTAAAGGCAGATATAAAGTAGTTTACCGTCTGGAAGAGATGGACCCTGATATCAAGGTTCTTGCCGAAGGGATGGGACTGAGCGAATTAAAATTGAAAACCAAAATTCCCTTCAGTGTATACAATTAGATGTAAGTAATTAACCTTATATATATAATGTTTTAGGCTAATTTTAATAATTATTTAATAAAGTCACGCTAGATGCTAAGTTAGAGTTTAATATTAAAAATCATCAAAAATACAAGTATAAAATGGAGATTAATAAAAATATTGCTATTGGAATTATGAAGGAAGAATTAATTCGTTTTATACTGGAAAAGGATAAGGGAAGGAAAAAAGAGATCTTTGATAAAATTATAGTAGAAATATCAAGTAACATCCTTCCGGTACGTAATGGACGATATTATAAACGCACTAAGGGGCAATTATCCGGTACTTATTCAAATGTAAACAAAAGAAGTTTTTAGAATATACAAACAGAATTGAAGAATAGATAAAAATGACAAACTCCTTCCAAAAATATGTTCAAAAAAAGTAAGTGTTTTGAAAAAACCATTACGGATTATTAAAAAACGCTTACTCTAATCTCTTATGGTTTAATTTCCCGCACTCTGCTGTGATCAATTAGTTTGCTTTAGAGAATAATAGATACCCCGTAGCTCTGCTGCGGGGAGATTCATTAATACGTATATCTTAAGTTAATGACATTGTTATTTTAGAAGGCTTTCAGGCTGCTAAAAATAGAGTTTTTCCCCTTTTTTCGCCTTATTTTCTCCATATTTTAGAAGTATTACCAACATCCTATATAACAAAAAAACGCATAAACCCTTATATTTTCTATGTTTTAAAGCCTTGCTATTTTTTCCTATAAAAACTGATAATACTCTAATTCTATATATATTTATCTCTCTTGCTTAGCTAAAAACCAGCTTTCCTGTTCCTCTATTTTTCTTCTTTTTGGATAATTTATATAATCAAAAAATGGCTCATGAAACCGTTATCCTCTGCACCATTAGAGCTTGCTTTCCCTTTGACTCGAAAACATTATACTTGACATTAATTTCCTAATGCTATACATTTATTAACAAATGTATAGAAATAGGGATAATTATTATGAGTACAAAAGAGAAAAAATTTATAGAATTTCTGAAGAAAAGAGGGGGAATGAGCAGCTATAAGGAAATTATTAAAGCTGGTTTTAACAAAGCTTTTCTTAAGGATAACCTGAATTCTGGCCGAATTCAGAAAGTTGACCGTGCCCTGTATAGACTATCTAATAGTTTTACCCTGTCAAACCCGGATCTAGTGGCTGTGTCAATTAAAGTTTCAAAAGGGGTTGTATGTTTACTTTCTGCTCTTGCTTTTCATGAAGCAACAAGCGAGATACCCCGATATATTAATATAGCAATTCCCCGTGGTGTACACGCAAACAAAATCAATTACCCTCCGGTTAAATTCTATCGCTTTTCATTTAAGTCATGGGAAGCAGGCATTGAAAAACATGAAATTGAGGAATATCAGATTAAAGTTTATAGCCTTGCTAAAACAGTTGCTGATTGTTTCAAATTCCGCAATAAGATCGGAATGAATATCGCCAGAGAAGCTCTTAAGATTGCAATAACAGAAAAAGGCGTACAGCCTAAAGAGATTATGCAATATGCGGAGATTTGCCGTGTTGGTAATATTATCAAGCCTATTCTGGAGGCTATGCTATGAAAAAAGATATCAAAAATATACGAGCCTCTATACGGGCGAAACTACAAAATAAAGCTAAAGAAACAAATCGTCCTTTCGCGGAAGTATTGCAATATTTCGGGATAGAAAGATTTCTTTATCGGTTTAGCTGTTCAGAATATGCTAACAAATTTATTCTAAAGGCGCACTAATGTTTATAGTTTGGCATATTCCAGAGCGGAGAAGTACACTCGATGTTGATTTCTTGGCACGATTTAATAATCAGATAACGAGCATTGAGAAAATGATAGAGGATATCTGTAGGACAGAAGTTGTCCCTGATGGTCTTGTCTTTGATCCTGAAACAGTGAAAGGACAGAGGATAAAAGAAGATGCGGATTATGAAGGTGTACGGGTGAAGTTTTTGGGATTTCTCGACCGTTCACGCATTCACATGCAGATTGATATCGGGTTTGGTGATATTACTTATCCAAAGCCGAAACTTATTGAATATCCTGTTATTTTGGATTTTCCAAAGCCTCATCTTAAAGGTTACTCGGCAGAAAGCGTTATTAGCGAAAAATTTGAGGCTATGGTTAAGCTTGGCCTTCTTAATAGTCGAATGAAAGATTTTTATGATATCTGGCTTATGATGCACCAATTTGATTTTGAAGGTTCAAAACTTACCGAAGCGTTAAAAAGAACTTTCATAAATCGCAAAACAGAGGTTCCGAAAAGTAAAAAGTTGTTTGCAAAAGAAATCTATGACGAAAAATCTGATCGGCAGACACTTTGGAAAGCATTCTTGAAAAAAGGAGGTATAAAACACGCGCCTGAGAATTTGTCATCAGTAGCTAAAGAGATAGAAAAATTTCTTTATAAACCACTTAATGCTATTAATAAATCAGAGAAGTTTGATGCCAGATGGAAAGCTTCCGGCCCTTGGGGATACAAAAGATCAAGACCTTGAATGTAAAAATACAAGGGGACGGTTCTTTGTCACACTTCAAAAATATATATTTACCTTATTGAATCTTCACCAGTGATTAAAAGAATTAGTCTTTTGTAATTTTTCTACATTTTTAAACTAATACGACAAAGGTTTTAAAAAATCCTTCTTTTTTTTATAAAAAGCTTTAAGCAATAAATAACTCTTTAGTAAAACCAAAGAGATTTATAGTTAAATCATTTTAGGGTATATTTTAATTTACCATTTCCTCTCTTTATGAAAAGTTAGAAAAAGTTACCGAATTACTGAGCTATTATAACCGTCCCCCTAACATTTTTCATAATTATATCTCCTTTACAAGCTCGCTTTGTCATCGGCACAAGCGAGCTTTTTATTTGCTAAAAAAATTTATAGTATAAAGTTTCATTGGAACACGTTATCCGTAATTTTGACAATATCCTTAACTTTAATTATAATTAGAGCAGAAACCTACGGGAGTTGCGGGAGTTAAAAATAAAAAATACGAAGGAATTTGGAGGTTTAAAATGTCTATTTCGCAAATGTTAAGTTATAGAATACTACTCAGAAAAGAACCGGAAGGCGGCTATACGGTAACCGTCCCTTCCCTCCCCGGGTGCATTACCTATGGCGAATCCATTGAAGAAGCAACAGAAATGATAAAGGAAGCTATAGAATTATACTTAGAAAGTTTAAAATCTCATCACGAAGAAATCCCCAATGATGAAGGCACTTTAGAATATACTCTAACGGTGGAAATAAGTGCCTAAACTATCATCCCTGACCTCACAGAAAGTTATAAAGATCCTAGAAAGAAATGGTTTTGTATTGGATAGGACCAAGGGGAGCCATCGAATATATTATCATTCTGAAAGTAAAAGAAGAGTTATTATTCCTTACCATAAGAAAGATTTACCAAAAGGTACTTTAATGGAAATTTTAAAACAAGCAGGTATTAGCAAAGAAGAATTAAAATAAACGTTCTCGTTATAATATAACCCGCTACTGATATTTCTGTTCGCTTTTTCTTTTTTACAAGTCTTCTTTGAGGAATTTTTAGGGTCAGGTCTTGCAATATCATTTTCCATCTTCCCGCTCGATTCTTTTAATCACTTTGCTCACTGTAGTATAATATGTGTCAGGTGACGGTTCTTTTGACACTTTTACAATACCGGCAAAAAAAAGTGAAAGTACTCTCGATTAAGTGGAAAATCGGAACAGCCAAAATTAAAGCAATTCCCAATACCTCCAGTTAATTCCCTCCTTTTTTTTCTCTTCTTTTGTTCAATCAACTGCAAACATTCATCAGCCCACTCTATCCCGGCAGCAATACTCTTATACTCCTTTTTAACTATTAAACTCCAATAAAAAACATCCTCTTTAAACTTCTTTCCCCGACTATAATCCTTGATCCATTGTTCAACTTTATTTAAATAGCTTAACTCTTCTTCTATCTCCTTTTTATACCTCTTTATTTCAAAGGCAAATTCATCTAACTTTATTTTTGATGAGAAAAATATACGCATTAAAAATTGACTTCTGCAAGTCTGGCTGAGCTGATCAGGAAATTTATTCAGCCAGCTTAAAAAGGTTTCTCTGCCTTCTTTGGTAAGGTGATAAACTTTGCGATCCGGTCTTTTTTCCTGAGGTACAATCTCAGATTTAACTAATCCTTCTTCCTCCAGTTTATTTAGCTCCCGGTATATTTGACTCATCTGGGCAATCCAAAAAAAACCCATGGGATAATCAAGGATTTTTTTTTAAATCATAGCCGGTCATCGGCCTATGATTTAGCAAACCCAATAAAGCATTTCCCAAAGACATATAATATTACCTCCTATTATAATTTATATATAAAAATTATTATATAATACATAAATTGTCAAGGGGACAACGTCCCTATGACATCTACACTGCATTAATTTTATCTGCAACTTGTTCAATTTCCTTATCATCTGAAAGTACTGTTATTCCGAAACCTGCACCAATACCCGGATCAACAACGCCTACACTTATATTTACAGCCCTCCCAAGTATTTCATCAGTTCTGGGTAACATATGTTTGTAATATTTTACTTCTTGTCCATATCTTTCACAGGCAAAAGGGCATTGATATTCCGTTACCGTCTTTTTATCTAATATCTGTTCCATATGATTATAAACATGCCACCCTGAATGAGCGAGAGTTTTTGTACCCAATTCAGCAACAAATTTTTCTGCAGTTTTGTTATCTTTAAAAAGTAATGTTAATAATGTGGCAATTTCACCTTCATCATTTATTTTTCTAAATCCTAATTTTTTATTTCCTGAAATGGCATTCTTTAATTTTCTTTTTTTATCACGAAGTATAGATATAATATTGTCTGTCTTCCTTAACTGAGCTAGAGCAACTGCACCGGTAAGCTCATTAATTCTTAAATTCATACCTATTAAACTCCTATGGCCAATCTCCAACCCCATTCTATATGGCTTATGACCCTGGTCATGAAATCCAAAAGCACGTTCATATAAATTATCATCATCGGTAACGACAACTCCACCATCACCAGTGGTTATAGTTTTATTAATATTTAAGGAAAAAGCCCCTATATCACCTATTGAACCAAGCTTTTTCCCTTTATAGGTTGCTCCGAGAGCCTGGCAGCTGTCTTCAACAACATAGAGGCCAAATTCCTCTGCAATCTCCATAATACTATCCATATCACATGGATTGCCAAGTATATGAACAGGCATAATAGCTTTTGTTCTTTTAGTAATTTTTTTTCTAATATCCTTCGGGTCAATATTTAGAGACTCATCAATTTCTGCTAAAATAGGTATAGCTTTGGCATAGATAATCGAAGAAATTGAAGCGATAAATGTATAACCTGGTACTATAACTTCATCTCCTGGTCCAATACCCAAGGCTGCCAGACTTGTGATAAGAGCACCAGTACCTCCATTTACAGCTACTGCATTTCGTGTCCCAATATATTTTGCAAATTCTTTTTCAAATGTTACTACTTTATGCTTAAACATTGGATCGTCTTCCTTGCCATATCTTGATAAATACCCTGTCTCCATTACATCTAACAATTCTTTTCTTTCTTCATCTCCAAAAAAATACGCACCTGGTCCTGGCATATTAACCCCTCCTTATAGATAGTTAGCTAATTTTTTTATATTCTTAATAAAATCATGTGCACTGTCAAGGGAACGGTTCTTTTTCACACTTCAAGAATATATATTTACCTTATTAAATCGCCATCAGAGGTTAAAAGAATTAGTCTTTTCCAATTTTTCTACATCTTAATACTAATACGACAAAAGGTTTAAAAAATCCTTCTTTCTTTAGAAAATATTTGCGAAGTGTATTAGTTGTTAGTGAATAGTATTTAAATGGAAAGAGAAGATAGATTCCCGCTTTCGCGGGAATGACATATAGGGGAGTGGGAATGGTAAAAGTCTAAGCAGAATGAAGATGAAAGATATAATGGTTATATTTTTTTATTATCATGTTTCTTACTTTCTTTCCTTATAAAAATAGGTGTCCCTATTTTTCTTATCATATAATCAATCTATCAGTATAACCATTCTCAGTTCATACCAAATGAAAATAATCCAGCCTTATCGATTTTATTTTAGCTTATTTAAAAGCTGGTATAATATATTTTTTAAGAATCTCAAAAGAAGGCCTATATGATGTGTAGTTGCCACCAGTGAAAACAACTACTGTGTTTATTTCAGGGATGACCATAATAAACTGTCCTCCCCAGCCCGCGGCATAAAACATATTTGTTCTTTTACCTGATTTAACAAATGTATGTGTCCACCACGAATAGGAATAACCTCGCATTCCCCAATGATCATCCCAATTATTCAACCAACTATTACCCGGAAATGAAGTGGCACTTTTATCGACCCATTGTTCGGAAATAATCTGTTCCCCATTCCAAATTCCCTTATTTAGAAATGTTACACCTATTTTAGTCATATCCCGAGGCGTGATTTTTAAACTACCAGCTGCGTCAACCACACCATTTTTGTATTGTGACCAGTAATAAGGAGCAATGCCTACGGGTTCAAACAAATATTTTCCGGAGAACTCATCAATGTTCATTTTTGTTGCATTCTTAAGGATTTCACCCAATAAAATATTGCAACCACCAGCATATTTAAAGCTTTTCCCTGGTTCATCTATCAGCGGCTTATTCAAAACATAGGTTACCGGGTCTTCGGCATAATACATCATAATAACGTCATTTTTCGGGTTGCCATAAGGCAAAGCCCACTCATTCCACTCTAATCCGGAAGTCATGGTTAACAGATGTTCGATGGTGATTTTATCTTTGCCATCTTTTTTAAGGTGCTGATGTTTTGGTAAATAATTAAATATGGATTGATGAACGCTCTCGATAAAACCATTATCTATTGCGATTCCCATACAGGCCGAAGTAATGCTTTTGGTATCGGACATAACACTATGTAACATCAACCTGTCCCAGGTCACCAGTTCACCGTGATGATCAGGAGCATCATATTTAAATTTATGACCCTTAAAATACTCTTCAAACACCAGCTTGTCATCCTTAAAAATAAGCATAGAATGCACTTCTTTATATTTACCCCGGTTTATATCATTCACTGCCTTTTCAATCAATGCTGAATCAATATTCACTTCATCCAAAGAGCCGACTTCAAATCCATCATTAATATTCTCAGGTGATCGATAAGTGTATTGATCAGAAGGTTCTAATTGACAACTGATAAACAATAATGAAAGAATTAAAATTAAAAGAATCGTCTTTTTCATATTGATTATTCCTTATTATTCATTTCTAAACAAATTCATCTTTAAGTTGCTTCTACTTCAACATCTCAGCTATTTTGGGTCGTGCCGTTTTAATATGATCATAATCAAGCTTTAATCCCAGTGGTTTTAAACCAGCCACAACGGCATCGTAGATAAATTTAACATCTTCAAAGGGTGCTTCCACTGATTCAAATGCGGTTTGTCCCGCCTTGTTTTTCAAAGTTTTATCAGCACCCTTTGCCAACAGGGCTTCGACTATCTCAACGCTACAGAAGAAGGCTGCAGTGTGAAGAGTAGTTGCTCCCTCGTTGTTTTGGCTGTTTAGATCAATCCCGGCATCTATCAAGATTTTAGCAACTTCAGTCTTGCCGAATGCTGCTGCAGTGTGAAGAGCAGTTGAGCCATCGGCGTTTTTGTAGTTCAGGTCAGCCCCAGCATCTATCAGGATTTTAGCAGCTTCAGTCTTGCCGAGAAATGCAGCTGTGATCAGAGGTGTGGAAGCGCGCGTGGGTTCTAATACATTTAAGTCAGAACCGGCCTTAATGTGCTGACGAATGACTTCAAGATTGTCCGTATATACTGCCGAGTGAAGGTCTACTTTGGGAACTGATACTGTTGTTTGTGACTCTGCCGACTGCCGGGGCGATTTATCCTGGTTTCCGCAGCCAACAAAAGTAAGGAGCATCAATGCTAATATTACTGTGGTTATTGTTCTCATTTTTATTTCCTCCAATAATAAATGATGATTTATCTAATTCTAAAAATTAAAATATCAGTTTTACTGCTTTACTGTATAAATAAATAATCAAATTGCTTGCCGCATAATATAAGAGTAGGTATACTAATGAAAACAACAAATGTTGCTTTTCATGGCAACCTAAATGGGAGTAGGTTTGGCTACCTCTTTGAGCTGAAGAACATCGGGTGGTCCATATTTTTCATATACAATTGCTTTTATAAGTTTCCTCCAAAAAAAGAGTTATAATGAATTAGTTACGGGATGATGTGTTAAAAAAACAATAACCATCCTCCTAAGATTATTTCAAATGAAATCCCAAACAGAGCACTGATAGCTAACAAGATTTTGAAGTTATGCTTTATAAAGAATAGCCCATTATAAAAGCCACCGGTAATACCGGCAACAATTCCTATCCATCCGATAAAGGGAGGTACCACTCCAGAGGTAACTAACACAATTGAGAGAGCAAGTGTACCAAGGGCCCATAAGAACTGTGTAAATTTGAACTTAAATTCTCTTGTTTTGAGAATGGTACTAGCTAAATCACTTAAGGAATTTTTTTCAGCACCACTGGTAACTGAGTATTGTCTTGCTATATTGAGAAGTCCCCAGTAGTTTTTTTCATTATAGATAAGGATCAAGCCTTCTCCTAGTCGAAAGGTGGTCCATGCAATTCCAAGTATTAGGTTATATGGACTAAAAATAATAAACAACAAAATAGCAAGTACAATGACGCTAAAATGAGACATGACCGCTAACATGATGCTTATTTGCCATTTTTTTGGATTTTTGTTAATCTTTTGCAGCTCAGCGTCTGAGTCATAATCACCCATTCCTATTTTATAACCAAATGCCGCCATTGCAAGCCATAAAACCAAAATAAACAGAAAGAGAAAACCACATACTCTCATTGCGATTTCGATAGTCATAGCAAATCCTCCAATTTATTGTTTTTCCCCTCCACTTCTTCACATTTTAAATATTACTTTTGCTCGTTTATATCTGTTTTGCAGACTGGGAATTGATTGCTGATGGATTGAATCCTTTAACTATCAGCCATACCGCTAGAACCATTTCATTCAAGCCTATTGGGATAGCTCCAATCAATTTTAGATTAGAGCCGATAAAGTCGAAAAACACTAACAAGCCTATTGCTAACATCCATGTAGCTCCAATAAGACCCCAAGCTGATATAAATCGTGGCACAAGTTTTGATTGATATAATAGATAATTTAAAATCAGAGATCCTAGGGTAAAGGCGATCAGTCCCCCACCAAGCCAAAAAGCCTTATCATGTACTGCTATTAATAAAGTGCTTAAAGCTTGAAAATGGGAAGCATCCGGAGCTCCTGCTACATATTCCTGACTTAATGTCAATAGTAACAGATAACTTAGAGAACTAATAAAAAAGAGTAAACCCTCAAAAATCCTGGCACTAATATAACCAAGTGCTAAGCCTTCATTACGCTTTTTTAAGATTGGAAATAGTATAACTGCAATGCCGACGCATGCACAGGCACAAATTAACTCAAGGAGTAATCCTATCAACATTATAGTTTTATTTTCAGAAGCATAAATAAGGTAATCCGGAGCATCTAGAATCCCTCCTGAAATATAACTTAAAATAGCCGTAACAGTCGCAGTTATAAATAATACTCCCACAATTATTGCGGTATTTCTGTTTGAATTCATTTTTTCTCCTTTTTTATTGCTTAAATTGTCCTGTACAGTTACCTTATTGGGAATTATTTTTGTGTGTCAAAGTTATGACTACATTCCCCTTTTTGTGCCCCTTGTCAACATACCTGTGAGCCTCGACAATTTGTTCAAACGGATAGCGTCTATCTATGACCGTTCTTAACTTTCCAGCCTCAACAAGCTCTTTGAGGAAAATTAAATCTTCAATCTTTTCTCTTCCTATCTTATCATGAACTGACATGTATATTCCCTTCGGAGTTAGTGCTTTTTTGCACTTTGATTTCGAGCTTTTTCCAACGGCATCAAAGATGATATCATAAAGCTCTCCTCTTTCTGTAAAATCCTCTTTGGTATAATCAATGACTTTATCGGCTCCCAGAGATTTTACCAATTCTAAATTCGTGGTACTGCAAACTCCGGTAACTTCTGCCCCAAAATACTTGGCAAGCTGTACCGCAAAAGTACCTACACTTCCAGAAGCTCCATAGATTAGAACTTTTTGCCCACTCTGGATATTTCCTTTTCTAAGAAACTTCAATGCCATATTTCCCCCGGTAGGAATTCCGGCGGCGGCTTCCTCATAGGTCATATTGGCCGGTTTTATTGCCACCATCCCGTCTTCGGGCAGACATTTATACTCTGCATAAGCGCCAAATTTTAAACCGCAAGATGCAAAAACCTGGTCACTTTTCTTAAACAATTTTACGTCTTTACCTACGGCTTCAACATCTCCGGCTAGCTCAAATCCCAGTATAGCTCTTCTCGGTTTTCTGAAACCAAGAAATATCCGTGCGAAGAGTCGTTCTCCGGCAGGTACTGTGAAGCTTCGAATTCTAGTGTCCCCCCGATGTACGGTTGTCGCATATATTTTTATCAGTACCTCATTGTTCTTCGGAGCAGGTTTTTCTACCTCTTTGAGCTGAAGAACTTCCGGTGGTCCGTATTTTGTGCAGACAATCGCTTTCATAAATATTCCTCCTTCTTTTCTTTTATTTGGTTATTTTATCTCATTCATATCTTTTTTGGCAGACTAGGAAACGATTGCAGATGGATTGAATCCTTTAACGATCAGCCATACCGCGAGTACCATTTCATTCACAGCAATAGGAAGGATCAAAATGAGCTCCAATCCCAACGAAACTTCATTAAATATGTCAACCATAATCAGCACAGAACCTGTTAACAAAATTACAGCAGAGATAAATCCCCATGCCGATATAAATCGGGGAATTAGTTTTGATTTATATAATACAGAATAAAGCATCAAGGCTCCTAAAGTAAAAACGACAACATAAATCGAAAAGGTCCAATCGTTCTCAGATTGAATTGAGCTGCCTATGTTTTGAAAAAATGAAGCATCCATCCCCACTTTATTTAAATAATCATGACTTACATTGATCAGAGAAAGCTTTTTGATTTCCATATTAAAATAGAGCACTGCCTCAAAAAATCTAAAACCAACATACCCTAGGGCTAATGCTTCATTGTGTTTTTTTAAGATGGGAAACAAAAATACTGGTATGAGAGGCATTGCAAGAACACATATAAACTCAAGCAGTACTCCAATTATCACAATTATTCTATTTGGAAAAGCATTATCCAGGTAATCCGAAGAACTTAGAATAGGTTCGTAAAAAGCTTTTCCAATAAAAACAAAAGCAGTCGCAATTATAAACAATACACCCACAATTATTGCGTTTTTTCTGTTTGAATTCATTTTTTTCTCCTTTTTTATTTTTATGTATAACGACCTAAGTTCAGTTGCGGCAGGGGGATGTCGAAAGGCGTCCGACCAACCAATACCCGTTGCAACCCAGAAACATTAATAAAAACCACGGCTCCCCACCGTTAACTTCTGTATTCATTTTTTCTTCCTCTTAATTTGTTAGGTTTTGTTATTATGCTCCACAGTTATGACTACATTTCCCTTTTTGTGCCCTTTGTCAACATACCGGTGAGCCTCGACAATTTGTTCCAACGAATAACGTCTATCTATGACAGATTTTAACTTTCCCGCCTCAATGAGCTCTTTAAGGAAAATTAAATCTTCAGTCTTTTGGCTTGCTCCACCAACTATTACTTTCTTGCTACTTGTAATCGTTATCCATTTCCCTCGAACCATCTGTGAAAGCCCTGGGTTGGCTAAAAGATAGCATCCATTTTCTTTTAGCGATCTTATACTACCTGAAAACGGACTCTTGCCAACGATATCGAAAATAACATCATAAGTCTCACCGTTCTTGGTGAAATCGTCGGTTGTGTAATCAATGACCTGGTCTGCACCGATCGAGCGCAGCATGTCCAATTTCCCCGTGCTGTCCACGCCAGTCACTTCAGCCCCAAAGTACCTGGCAAGCTGTACCCCAAAAGTGCCTATACTTCCACCCGCACCATTAATTAAAACTTTTTGTCCTGCCTTTATATTTCCTTTACCTCTAAGAAAATGCAATGCTTCTAGTCCCCCAACAGGAACGCAGGCGGCTTCCTCATAGGTCATATTGGCCGGTTTTAATGCAATCGGCCCTTCCATCTCTTCAGGTTTTTCAGGGAGACTAATGTACTCAGCATAAGCGCCCATACCAAAACCGGAAGATCCGAATACTTGGTCACCTTCTTTAAATAGCTTTACATCTTTGCCTACTGCTTCAATTTCCCCGGCCAGCTCCTGCCCTATTATATTTATTCTTGTTGGTTTTCTGAAACCTATATATATTTGCATGGGGAGCCGAATAAAGATAGGGAGTTTAAGACTTCGAATTTCACAGTCCCCTGCTGTTACTGTTGTCGCATATATTCTTATCAGTACTTCATTGTCCTTGAGAGTAGGTTTTTCTACCTCTTTGAGCTGAAGAACATCCGGAGGCCCGTATTTTGTCCATACAATTGCTTTCATTTGGGTATTCTTCCTTTTTTGATTGATAATATTTAAAATATTGTCCCAAAACGTCTTTTATTCTTCAGATGTGTTCATTTTTTCTTCTCTAGTTTTTTGTCAAATGTTGTAATGAATCAATTTCAGGATTTCATTTCGGGTATTTTAGCACCTTTCAACAAAAGCCAACCGCAAAATGCAAATTCCCCAATAGTGCCAGCCGCGCTAGCTGGGTAAGATATCACTTCGTAGTCGGGAAGAAGAAAATATTGTAAACCTTCTATCAGAAGGCCAAAACCTGCAAGTATCACCAAGATACCCAGAATTCTGGGAAAGTAGCCCGACTTGTAAACTAAATAACCTGCGGGAATAAGCCAAGGGCCAAAACTCATTATCACGGCGATACGATATCCAGCTTCCCACGAATCGAGATGGGACATCACCTGAGCATTCAACTGCTCTGCGGAGAATACTGTCAAGTAGTCAGCACCGCTCAAAAGATGCAGGGCAGCAAATTGGTTAAGTGTATTGATGCTCTCTATAGCGACACCGACCACAATGAATAACACCATAAGCGAAGCAAGGTTTTTGTTAACTTTTTTGAGTACCACGTATAAAGCTAGGCCCAACAATAATAAAAACATCTCCGAGATTAGCCAGCTCACATTGGCGCCGCGGAATTGCATCTCATTAGCCATAATATTGTTGACTGTTGTTGCTGCATCTCCAGGTACAATAAGACTCTGGCGAGCAAGTTGACCGATGATACCGGTTATTATGAGAATTAGATACAGCAACCCTGCAATTCTTGCAGCTTTACGTGGTGATGTATTGTCGATACTGTTTATCATTTTAATTTCTCCTTAATTAATAATAAATTTAATTCCATCTATATAGTTTCAAAAACGTTTTTGAAAAACAAGATAGTAAATTACTATTTTTTCTCCTTCGCTTCCACCTCCTTAATTTTTTTAATCTCTACTTCATGTGAAATTACCTTACTTTGCTATTCCTTACTTTGCCTGGATGTCTGGATTTAGAATGTTTACCGGGGTCAAATCTTTATTCTTGACAAATAGTTTAATAAACTGTCAAGAATAAAGATTTGACCCCTTTTCTTACTTTTCTTTTTACAGATAATACCCGTGGAACATACCTTTTGTAGGTGCAGTCCGTGGCTGTCAATCACTACTGGCGATTGAAGGCTCCGATGAGTGTGTGATAAACGCCGCTCAGCACACCCACAAGCACGGCGAATTTCACCGCGGCGAGCCATGTCAGGTCTGCGTTAATCAGACCCTGAGCGACCGCTCCGGGGAACAGGTCGATAACGACCCACGCCCACACGAACTTGAGCACGACCACCATAATGACAAAGGTCACGGCGAAGGTGACGAGGATGGTAGTCCCCGAGGTCACCGCTTCAGTCACCCGTTTTTCTACTTCCTTTTCCATCCGTTTTTCTACTTCCTTTTTTGACTCCTCCATTGCAGCATCCTCCTTCATTTGATTCATAATATACTCTAACTTACAATACACAAACGCATCCTTGATTGCCCGCGGCGTCCGTCGCAGCCCCTCCCCCAGGCCGCCCCCTCCTGCTCACAGGCCCCAGCCGCCATCTTCGTCGTTTTGAGTCTCGGAGAAGTTGTCCGCCGGGGAGTGGCTCGAAAACGTAGTCCCTATCCCTTCGATATGGGTTATATTAGGCAGATTCAAGAGCACGTTTTTCCCACTGTTCGACGTTTACACCTTTAATCAAAAGCCACAAGGGCAATAACAATTCCCCAAACCACGTAAACTGGGTAAACTGGCTAATTGTCGCATAGAAGTTGGGTAAAAGATAGAATATAAAAGAATCTATCAGATAGCCAAAACCTCCAATTATCAACAAGACGCCCAGAATTCTGGGAATGTAGCCCGACTTGAAAACTAAATAACCCATGGGAAATAGCCAAAGGCCCCAAAATATACCGGCGATACTAATTCCATGTTCGTGCAAATCAAGAAATAGGGGCACCAGAGCTTGCAACTGATCTGCTGTGAATACTGTCAAGTAATCAGCACCTCTCGATAGCAGTAGGACAGCAAATCGGTTAAGCTCGTTGAGCATCGCGATAGGGGCGCCGACCAGTATGAATATAACCATAAGCAAAGCATGGTTTTTGTTAGCCGGTTTGAGCAACTTGTATAAAACTAGAACCATCAATATATTGATTATCTGGACCATTAGAGCGCTCACAATACCGCTACGGAATAGCGACTCAGAAGCCATGATATTATTGGCTGTTATTGCGGCATCTCCGGGCACAATAAGAATGGAGGGAACATAAAACATGCCGAAAATACCGAATGGGGCCATAAGTAGATACAGGAACCCTGCAACTCTTGCGGTCTTATTTGGGTTCATTTTTTCTTTGGTATTCATCGTTTTTCCTCCTTTTTTTTAATTATTTAAATTGTCCTGTGCAGTTATCATGCAACATTTTTTTCCTTATGCATGATACTTTAATATTTGGAAAAGAATAAGAAATGTTTCTTCTAATCACACCTCCTTATCTAAAACTTAAATTTTTTCTTTTCCCCCTCTTTACCTTTTTAAGGGAAAGTAATAAATACTAAGGATTTTATATTTATTCGACCCTTGACATTTTTCCATAGCGCTTTGTTAGGTTTTTTTATTATGTCCCACAGTTATGACTACTTTTCCTCGGGCGTGTCCTTCTCCATAATACCGAATAGCTTCAGCAACCTCACTTAACGGGTAACGTCTATCTATAACAGGTACGACCTTGCCGGCTTCAAGAAGCTCTTTCATAAAAACCAAATTTTTCTGGTTTTGTATCCCCACCGTGGCACCCATTTTCTTAGTCCCGGTCATTGAAATAAATGGTCCCAGGAACATGGCTTGATAGGTTTGAGCCTCGGAGCCTCCGGTACTGACATAAATTCCCTTGGGACTCAATGCACGCTTATAATCAAAAATCGAACGATATCCCGCAGTAGCAAGAATCAGGTCATAACGCTGCTCCTTCTGGGTGAAATCTTCTTGAGTGTAATCAATGACCTGGTCTACACCAATCGAGCGCAGCATGTCCAATTTCCTCGTGCTGTCCACGCCAGTCACCTCAGCCCCAAAGTACTTGGCGATCTGCACCGCAAAGGTACCCACACCACCACCCGCACCATTGATCAGAACCTTTTGTCCTGGCTCAATCGGTCTTTTATTGCGAAGATTCTGCAGGGCGAGGACTGCCGCTTGAGGATAGGCCGCTGCTTCCTCAAATGTCATACTAACCGGTTTCAGCCTCAATGCGTTTTCAGGAACACATACATACTCAGCAAAAGCGCCCCAACCATACGCGGATAAATCCCCCCATATCTCATCACCTGGCTAAAACTGCTTTACCTTTCTGCCAACCGCTTCAACCTGCCCCGCTATGTCAGTTCCGAGTATCTTGTACATTGGTTTTAGAGGCCCCACGATACGGACTATGAACACTCCTCTCAGGGTTTCCAAGTCAGCTGCATTCACGGATGCCGCATGAACCTTTACCAACACTTCATTGTCCTTGGGGGTAGGTTTTTCTACTTCTTTGAGCTGAAGAACATCTGGAGGTCCGTATTTTGTGCATACAATCGCTTTCATTGCATCCTCCTCCCAATTTCGACTAATTGTGAAAAATATATCATAAAACGTATGCAAAGTTAAAAAATCGAAAATATCTCGGTCACATTCCTTTCAGTTTCTCCGTGCTTTACCAAAATAATTTCAGTCATTTGGGCTAGCTGCCTCTGGACTTAAGATATATTTTGTGCTTCAGTCCGTAGTTTCCTTCCCGAGACCAATATGGCACCTAAACCGAAAAGAATGGTAGCCAGCCCGATGACAAAGCCTAAGTAAGGGATTAGCCTCAGAAGGCTGAGAATAGCCAGCCCTAATGCCAGGGCACCAACTAGAGTGCCTCTGGTCTCAACTCCCCTAGAGCCACCGATAATCAACTGCCCGATAAGTAAGCCGACAAAAAGCTGAGTGAGATAAATGGCTATAGCATAAAGAACCAAAGCAATTAAACCGAGAGGTAAGCCAATAATGGTAATACCAACCATTAGGACAGCAATGGGGGTAGCAACTAAGATAACCGCTCCCCAGCCGAGGCTTGCCCAGGGGCGAGTGCGGATTGACTCAGTGACCGCTTTCACCCGTTTCGGGGCAAGGAGGACGATGACTATGCCTAGCACGAGAGTCATTAAGAACCCGATGACTTTACCCCATAACCCTATGGTTACTAGCCTTTCTCCTACATTGGGTAGCCTGTGGGTGCCGGTTACTAGCCTTTCTTTTACGTCGGGTAGCTTGTGGGTGATTGTGCCCCTGATTTGAGCACCGGACTGAATATTAGCTTCGTTTTTACTAATGTAGGTTAGCTTTCCTTGGATACTTGCCGTAGATGCTATAGTCAAATTGTCAACAGCGCTATTAATATCACCATTAATAAGTCCGTCAATACGGGCGGTACCAGCGCCCAAAAGAAGGTCACTGCCAATTTCAGCTGTACTGGCCATAATAAACTCATCACCGGCAACCAGCAAGTCTCTTCCGATAGTACCGATGATATTCAGAGTTCCGCCTATTACCCGAACGGCGTGGGTAACTTCACCATTGATATTGACTGTTCCGCCAGCAGCCATGATACTACCATTAACCGTGCCGTTGACCGTGATTGTCCTGCCACCAGCAATGAGGTCACCATTAATAGTGCCATCAATGATTATTGTTTCACCACCTACATAAAGGTCACCATCGATTACCTCTCCACTGGCGATAGTTACAATATCTCCACTGCGGGCATCAAATGCAAGGACAGACACAGCAGCAAAGGTCATCAGTAATATTGCCAATATAGAGACAATCAAACCCTTGAGAATATGTTTTGACATCTCTACTTCTTTGAAAGCTGTAGTTTTATTCATATTATATCTTTCCTTTCTTTTTTGTTTATTCATATCATACCTTTCCTTTCTTTTTGATTGTTTATTATCCATCCCTTCATATGTTGTATAAAAGGATGATTCATGATCGTTGGATTACTACATTCCCCTTTTTGTGTCCTTTATCGACATATAGGTTTTTTCTCAGCCGTCTTATCACCTCCTTCTTCATTATTATTCTATTTATCTTTTTTTGACATTTAAGCCTTGGGTTTGGCTTTCATCTTCTTTTGCAGGTTCTGCTTCAGGTTCTGAGCAAACTCTTCCGCATCTTTGAGGTCTTCAGCATTAGGTCTACCCTTGTTCATTCCCCCAAATAATTTAAGAACGGAGTTGGTGTTAAAACCTGCACAATTAAATTCATCAACAATCATGTAACCTTTAGATTGCAGTTTTTCCCTAAGCGGCGTGTGAAATTCACGCGCGTTCTTGAACACGCGCGAATCGACGCGAACTCCACTGGTTGAGAAAATAAATGCTTTCCTGTTGGTGACTTGTGGTAGTTTATCGGCAAGGTCAAGCAGAACCTTATGGTGTTTGTAATCATATATCCCTGAGCCAAAGCCTATTAGACTATACTCTTGAAGCTCTTCAGAGTTTATTTGCTGTGGCGTTTTTATTTGTGCATCAAGAACCTTTGCGAAGACGTTAGCGATTTTCTCAGTATTATTGTTATGATATGAAAACAAAACCAATAGAGATTTCATTGGCAATACAACATTAGGGATGGGTTTTTTCTCAGCCATCTTATCACCTCCTTCTTATTATTTAAATTGTACTGTAAAGTTACCTAGCTAAGTTTTTTTATTATGTTCCACAGTTATTACTACATTTCCCTTTTTGTGCCCTTTTTCAACATACCTGTGAGCCTCGGCAATCTGTTCCAACGGATAGCGTCTATCTATGACCGCTTTTAATTTTCCCGCCTCAATAATCTCTTTGAGGAAGATTAAATCTTCAGCAC
>Ga0315533_1000376_pt1 | contig 39821 bp, 28 predicted proteins | sample SalMarSW160130MG_FD_203081 | JGI IMG/M metagenome (GOLD analysis project Ga0315533, IMG submission 203081) | Salt marsh sediment microbial communities from the Plum Island Ecosystem LTER, Massachusetts, United States - Salt Marsh Sediment SW1601-30 ...
ATCGAAACGGCCTCTAATATCAATCAGTGCCTTACAAAAGCCCAGAGCCGGGATGTAAGATTTGTCATAGCCAATAAGCAGGAGGGCACCGCCCTTGCTGATGTGCTGGCCGAGCGCCTGCAGGCTAAAGCAATAATTTTCAGCAACTTTCCTGATATTGATACGAGCTTGAATGGTTTCGACCAACTACTGCGGAAAAACGTCCAGACCCTTGTTGAGGCGGCAAGCAAATGATCGGCAGCAGTTTAAGCCTTTCAGGTGTCGAAGTGAAACGCGGCAGCCGAGCCGTCCTTAATGTCAAAAATTTACAGATACCTTCCGGTGCATTTGTAGGTATTGTCGGAACCAATGGGGCGGGCAAAACTACCCTATTAAAGATTTGTAGCGGCCTGATAAAACCAAATCGCGGCACTATAAAATTTGACAACAGAGATTTGTCCAAGCTTAGCTGCTGGAGCAAGAGCAATCTGCGAAAGCAAATCGGCTATATCCCACAGGCAATTGAATATAACTCTGAGCTGCCCTTTACTTTGCGGGAAGTGGTTACCATGGGCCGAATAAGTGCCAAGCCTTTACTTACCCAACTGCACACGCAAGATTACAAGATTGTCGATGATTGGATCAATAAACTTGATTTGAGTAACTTGAGTGATCAAACTTTCAGGACTCTTTCAGGCGGAGAGCAGCAGAAAACTCTTATTGCACGGGCAATGGCACAGGAGCCTACAATTTTGATGCTGGATGAGCCGTGCTCAAACCTTGATTTCAACTGGAAATACCAAATTACCGAAATTATCGACCAGTTATACCAGCAAACAAACATAACTATTCTGATGGTCTCACATGATACAAATCTGCTGCCTCCAAGCTGCAACAGAATCGTCCTTTTACACGAAGGAAATCTGCTGGCCGATGGTGCTGCGGAAGAAGTTTTCGCCTCCAATGCTCTTGAGACGGCCTATCAGTGCCGAATCGAAATGCTCAATATCGGTGGACGAAAATACACTATCAACAAAAAACAAACGCTGGAACCTTAACAGTATGGATTCATATTTTTATTTGGTAATTGTTGCCGGCCTTATCGCCGGAGCGAGTACCGGCCTTTTGGGCGTATATATTGTGGGGATGCGGATTCCGTTTATCGGCACCTGCATTTCACATGCGGCGATGGCAGGATTTATATATGGTAGTTTCCTAACATTTGAAAACGCAACTTTGACTGCTGTAAGTCCCGTACTCGGCGGCATAACCGCGTCGGTAATGGCGGCACTAAGCCTGACAGCTATTAGGCCCGACAAGACCAGGATGGATACAAATGTAGGACTGGCGATAGTTTTTTGTCTTATGTTAGGCCTTACTTTTCTTGGCATAGGTCTGAATCAAGGAAGTCGGTCCGAAATGCTTGGTCTGTTATGGGGCAATATACTTTTTACAGACCGCTCAGGCACTATTACTATCGCCGTAATGGCTCTTGTCTTAGTGCTGTTTTCTTACGTTTTCAATAAAGAGTTGAAGGTATTACTTTTTAGCCGATCCATTGCGGCCGCGACCGGCATCCATCAAGGCTTTGTTTACGGTCTGTTTTTGATTTTGTGCGGTATAATATTGGCGGTCAATCTGCCTCTTGTTGGAGGATTGATGATTTTCAGCCTTGTTACCTGCCCGGCGGCAGCAGCTTATCGGATATGTACAGGACATAAGTCGGTAGTTATTACAGCGACTGTTTTTGGTATGCTGAGCGCTCTGATTGGTTTTCTGGTTTCATATTACCTCAATTTGCCGACCGGCGCCTGCATTGTTATCGTCAGTGCAACCATTTTTGGCCTCTCGGCTGTCTACAGAGCCATTCGGAGCGGAGCGGATTAACCCGGACAACGTTTTGTCGGCTGCCATAGCTGGTGCGACTATCCTTCTTTGCGGCCTGGCAATTCAGTTTCTTGGATTGTGATCATTTACTCATATTCTTATTTGGAAAGGTAAGCCGAACGGTAAATATCCCGCCATCCTGAAGTTCAGCAGTGACAGAACCACCTAATGCTCTTACGATCCTTTGAACTAAACTCAAGCCCAAACCAAAGTGGTCGCCCGTGTTCGCACGTGATACATCACCGCGCCAGAAGCCATCGAATACCTGTGTGGCTTTCTCACTGGTGAGTTTGCAGCCGGTGTTACTAATAGTGATTTCTATGGAGTCATTAGTTCGGCGAGCGGTTAACCAAATGTGGCCACCTTTGTCGGCATATTCGACAGCGTTGTCAAGAATGTTAGACATTACCATAGATAGGTTATCGGGATCTGATTCAAAAGTCATCTCGAGAGGGACACTATTTTCAAAAATTATTTGGCGTTCAAGTGCTCTGTCTGAAAAAGACAGCCAACAGGAGCTCACCAGCTCGGCTAATTCAATACGGACCCGGCGGAAAGTTATTTGCTGAGTGTCAAGGCGGGCAAGAGTCAACAGATTGTCCATCATCCTCTGCATATTCTTACTGATTGCCAGACACTCGGAAAGTGATGCTTGATATTCATTTACATCACGGATACGGGTCAGAGTCACCTCCAGTGTGGAGCGGATACCTGCCAGAGGTGTGCGCAACTCGTGAGCGACGTCTGCAGTAAAGCGTCGCTCTCGCTTAAAAGCGTCTTCGAGCCGGCACAAAAGTTCATTCAAGCGGTCTTTGATCGGCAACAGTTCGCCGGGCACATCTTCATTTCCAACACGAGTCGCTAAATCGTTCTCTCTGACAGCCGCGATCTCATCGGCGATTGCAGTTAGCGGGCGAAGGCCTTGACGGACTGTCAGGGCCGCGACAAGGACAGACAAGAGTATCACAGCCGCTGACGCGAAAAAGAGCAGCCATCGAAGAAACCTTAATTGGCTCAATATCGCAGTGCTGTCTCGTGCCACAGCCAACGTCAGTGGTTGCTGCTCTGTTGGTTTACGGTCATCGTCGCCCTCATCATCGTCATCATCTTCATCTTGCATTTCCTTGCGGAGTAGTTTGCCGCTGGGGTCAATTTTCAGCTCGATTTCTTTATCGCCGATGAGGACTTCGGCTTCGTAGATGACTTTGCCGTCCTCGTTTCCGCGTTCGATTTCTTGGATCTTTCCACCCTCTGCGTGCTTAAGAATGGTTGCTTTTACGGCTTCGGGAACCTCGTCAATTAAGACTACCTCCTCGTCTTCGTCTTCGTCGTCTTCGTCATCTTCTTCCTCAACGCGGTGACCATCCGGAGTCAGAAGCAGCTCATGCTGCTGGCTGCCTTTTTGGAACTTGACCTCATAGAGGAGCATCGTCTTTTTCTCAAACGCCAACTGGGCGTCTTTATCGGCTGCTTTCTGGGCCGCTGCCAGCACCGCTGCAGGGACTTGATCCGCGCCCACAAGTTCCTCAATTTCCACCAGGTCACCTGTCGGCGTGACTAATACGTCCACGTTACCCCCGGAGGGAGCCTTCCACGAACCCTCGTAGAAGGTATGGCCGTGCTCGATTTCCTCCGCAAACTCGGTGATTTTGGCGCTGGCAGCCAGATTCTTTAAAGTGGCCAATGCAGCCGCTGGGACCTCCGCCTCTGTTACCTTGCGCTCGATTTCTTCTTCCTTGTCTGCTTGGGCCGTGTATACCGCTACACACAACACGACACCGACTAAAACTATAACAACGGCCGGTTTCCAGTGTTTCCATTTCATTTTCTGTCTCCCTATTAAAAAAAATCCATAAATTCACAGTCTGCCACCATGGTCGGGCTGCCCGATTTTTATCGGCTTCGTCGACAATCATATTAGCGAAGCAAAGATGAGAGAATTGTGAGAAAAATAATATCATAAAAAAAATTTGTCTATTGTAAACTCTTTATGGTATTTGACTCAATTCTCCTCATCTGATATTCTTTCGCAAATAGGGAAGAAAACCATGTTAGCCAGGCTGCATAGTGTCGCGCTTGAAGGAATTGAAGGGATAATCTGCAAGGTTGAAGTTGATGTTTCCCGTGGCGGCCTCGAAAAGTCACTAATCGTCGGCCTGACGGTTCGCAATGCCAAAGGAATCAAACTCAAGAACGTGAAAATTGAAACACAGCAAGGCCAGCCATTTATATTAGAGAACGCTGAGGTCGAAGGATTGGAAACAGCAGAAAGATAGCGAGGTGCTGCCATGACAATATCGAATATCTCAGAGGAGCGGTTCGCCTTATTGGTATTGACGGCACGGTAAAGTTCATTTGTAACAGGGAAAGGCTAAACGAGCTTTGATGGAAATAGAATCGAGAAGGAGTTATAACAACAGCATTGGAATGAACTACTAATGATAGGTTGTAAAAATATAGTCAATCACCTTATAGTTATTTGTCGGCTCAGGCATATTGGCGTAGAACCAGAGTCTCAGTCGTTGGCCCGACCAGGTGAAGGAATAGCTGCCATCCAATTGTTTGGATCGTTGCCGTACCGGTCTGAAACCCGACGACTCAGCGAGGAACCATGGCCATCGGGCCCAACCGGCCACGGGTCGTAACTGCCTGGGAAATTATTGCCATGAGAACCATCACTGTAATTGACTCCGTCAACCTGGATCCAGTAGCGTGTGCCCCGATCGTCGATATCGCCGGGCTTGGCAAGCCAGAGATTCTCGCTTCCATTGGCAAGTTTGCCCGAGCTCCATGCCAAGACCTGTGTACCCTGGGGGACTGCATAACGGCTGCCGAATGCCGTTGTATCCTTAATCAGCACGAGGTATTCGCCCGGCTGCAAGGTCACCGGCGGATTCGTGGGGAACCAGAAATTGGGATCCATCAGCCGCCAGGGTTCGGCCGCATCTGCATCATAGAGGGTGATAGAAGCATCGCTAATATTCAGAAGCTCAATGTATTCAGAGCCCGCCAAAATGTCGGGATGATACATAATCTCGTTGATGACCACCGGACCGACCAAAGGATAAGCGTTGGCACGCCTCGGTGTGGACTCATTCATGAGAACGAAATCATAATCTCCGGTGCTCTTGTGGTATCGACCGAATGAGATCCATGTTTCCGACGCACTGAATCCTTGCTCCACGAGATACTGAGGAAACTGCTCATCATAACCGGAGTATATATACAGGCTTTCTCCGTTCTCGCTCATCCTAAAAAGGCTCATCGCACCAGGGTCCATGGGATTGCCGAAATGCTGGTTCTCGTAAAAGACAATGTAATCGTTCGGCTCGATCACCGTACCGTCCGCGATCCGGTACCTGTATAAGTCGTTCCTATCATCACTGAGAAACCATCCGCCGATGTCAACGGCAAGACGGCTCGTATTGCAGAGCTCGATCCAATCCGGGGCTGTGTCATGCGAATGGGCCAGCAATTCGTTGATGACAATAGGACAGCCCCTCTCACGCCAGTGGCTTGCGAGCAGAGCCAGATCGGCAAGATCTACGCGTGCATCGCCGTTGAAATCTGCCAATGTATTGGGTTCGGTTAGCCACTGTTCGGCGAGGATTCGTAAATCTGCGGCATCAACCTGACAATCACCCGTCAAATCCCCAAGAGGACAATCAGCGTGAGCCAAACCAACAAGGCACGTGACACATGCTAATACGAGTAATGTAGCTTTCATCGATACGGTCACTGCTCCAATAACACTTTAAACACTCAGTCTCGAATGGTGCGGATACACTATCCGAATTGGATGCCTCGGACCTCCTATTCTTCATCGGTTCCGCCCCACTTGGCCGGCTCGACTACGGCACCGTCGGGATCCACAACGATCTCCGTGGTCTTGTCGCCCTTGGTTATCTCAACAGCATAACGGATTACGGTTTTGGGCAGTTTGATGGCCTTGCCGTCTTTAGTTTCGTAGCCGATCTCGATGTGCTCGATCCGCTTGATCGTCGCACCCTCAGCGGCCTCCCGGACAGTCTTCATCGCGGCTGCTGGCACGTCCTCAGCGTCGACCACTATCGTAAACTCCAGCATGGTGCCGTCGGCGGTGATGTCCGTTTCTTTCTCGGTTGCCCCATCCGTAAATTCCAGGTCGTAAACAGTGACGCCATTTTCTGCGTCCACGTCCACCTTGTTAATCTCACCTTTAGGGAACGTTGTCTTGAAGGTTTTCGCCACCGGATCGGGTAAACTGGTGTCGCGTGTCGGGACCTCGATCTTCGCCAGTTTAAAGCCGCCGTCCTTCAAGAGGCCGACACCATGGGCGAACAGCTTTTCCTCGACGCCCCTCTCAAGGCCGCTTGATTCCTTGGTCTTCAAGCAGTTCTTAAACGTCCCGGCGGGCACCTTGACCATCTCGTTAACGCTGACGACTTCCGCACGGTCCAGGGCCACCTTCGGCGCCAATTCCTGGAAGTACCGGTTGCCAACAATAGGCTTGCCTGGCATCATGAGGCCGAACCTGGCGTCGTTAACGCCGGACAGCCAGCTTCCACCATGGCCGGTCACCTTGCCGTCTGCGTCGTACATGTTAACGTCCTCACCAAAATAATAGATATCGCCGGTGGCCTTATCGATGGCGAAGTAATTGCGGGAGACCTCTTCCAGTTTGCCGTCCTTGGCCTCACGCTCTTCGACGATGCGGGTCTTGACGCCATCGACCATCTTCGTCTCGTCCAGGACCGTGATCGTCAGGGTGTCCTTGCCATCCACGAGGACCAGTTTGTAGCCCGGCTGGAGGATCATATATGTGTTCGAACCTTTGTCCGCCAAGGTGGCCTTTTCAACGTTGAAGGTGTCCTGGAAATTCGCCTCAGCCGCGCACGAGAGGGTGGCTGCACCAGCACCAACAAGCCCCAAAGTCAATAACGCTACTTTAATCAATCGCTTTAACATAACCTGCTCCTTTTTGATGAACTGCGTTACCGTGTAAGTCAAAACGCTCGACTCGCCACTTTTCTAATCACTGGGACCTCGTTCCACGCCAGCCAATACTGCGGCAGGCGTCCTCGTCCGTCTACTATTCTTATAATATGTAAACAGATATTATTCTGCTGCCTGCAATCGTGGTCGGCTTTGCTGACTACCATGTTAGCAAAGCAAAGATGAGAAAATTGTGAGAAAAGCAATATTTTCGAAAATTTTGCCAATTGTAAATTCTTTATGCTGTTTGACCTAATGCTTATCATCTGATATTCTTTCACAAAAGGACAGGAAAGCAAAATATGTTAGCAAGATTGCATAGTGTCACGCTGGAAGGGATTGAAGGCATAATCTGCGAGGTCGAAGTTGATGTTGCTCGCGGCGGACTTGAAAAATCTCTCATCGTAGGCCTGCCGGATACCGCTGTAAAAGAAAGCGTCGAGAGGGTAAAAAGCGCAATTATAAACTCAGGCTATAAGTATCCAAAGACCCAGTCACTAATAAACCTGGCGCCGGCTGATGTGAAAAAGGCAGGTCCCATTTTCGACCTGCCCATTGCTCTGGGTATGCTTATTGGTCAGCACATCCTGGAAAATCCTTCTATTAAAGATTTTGTCGTTGTCGGCGAGCTGGCTTTGGACGGCAGAGTGAGACCCGTCAGCGGAGTATTAAGCATGGCGATAACCGCAGCAGCAAATGGTTTTCGCCGAATGATTGTCCCTTTGGATAATACCAAAGAAGCTGCTGTGGTTCAGGATTTGGAGGTTTATGGTGTCGGTTCACTTGCGCAGGCGGCAGGTTTTTTCTCCGGGCAGGTAGTCCTTGAGACTACTAACGTCGATATTGACGAGCTTTTTAACATCGCATCGAATTATGATGTTGACTTCGCAGACGTTAGGGGTCAGGAAAGTGTCAAGCGGGCGCTAACCATAACTGCCGCCGGTGGACACAATATAATGATGATCGGCCCGCCGGGAGCTGGGAAGACAATGCTGGCTCAGAGATTAGCGACTATCCTGCCGCCATTGAGTCTCCGGGAGTCGCTCGAGACCACCCGCATATATTCCTCGGTAGGTTTACTATCTAAAGATAGAGCGCTTATGGCGACACGACCTGTGCGAATGCCGCATCACTCAGCGAGCGGCCCAGCCCTGATAGGCGGCGGGACGATACCCCGGCCGGGAGAGCTGTCTCTTGCTCACTTTGGAATATTGTTTCTCGATGAATTTGTCGAGTTTCCACGGCATGTTCTGGAGATGATTCGTCAGCCGCTGGAAGATGGTTTTGTTATCGTCTCACGGGCTAAAAAGACGGTCAGATTTCCCGCTCAGTTTATGCTTGTTGCGGCGATGAATCCCTGTCCATGCGGCTATTTCGGAAGCGATGCAAGAAGATGCAAATGTACGCCGGGCCAAATCGAGCGATACCTGTCAAAAATCTCCGGTCCGCTGGTTGACAGGATTGATATTCATATTGACGTTCCGTCGATAAGTTTTAGCAAACTTCGGTCCGGCTCCAGCCGACTCGGCTCGGCGACGATAGGAGCTCAAGTGGTAAATGCAAGAGCAATTCAGCAGCGTCGATTCGGTGATTCGAACGTTATAACCAATGCCAGAATGAGCCATAAGCAGATTGAGAAATTCTGCAAGCTCGACTCTGCCAGCGAGCTTATGCTCAGGCAGGCAATGACGGAGTTTGGCCTTTCAGCTCGTGCGCACGATAAAATCTGCAAGGTCGCCCGCACGATTGCGGACATAGCCGGCCGGGAAAACATCCGCCCAGAGCACATCGCAGAAGCCATTAGCTACCGAAAGTTAGACAGAAAATTATGAAACTATTGTAAACTTTCCATTAAGTGTAAGCACCGGAAAACTGAAATGCCGGTTTTATAGGTCGTTGCGGCTCCTCTTCTTGCTTTCGCAAGAAAGCAGGGGGGCTGAGTAATAATTTCATCCCCCGTTAGCTCCTATAATATCGCCCCGCACCAATTGTCCGCCGACGATTCAAATATCTTTATGGTGGTTAGATGACCATCTACTTGTTCAATTGGTGCGGGAGTTGTTTTTGCTTAATTTCGCCTGAACTTGTGCCGATAGAATATTTGATAATTTCTGGAATATATATTGTTTAAAATCTGTCCATACACTGGCGGATACTGATTTAAACACTGACTAATACGGTGTTGAAAGGAGATAAAAAATGGGAATTCAAAATTGGTCGGAAGATATCATTCTTGTGGATCTGCCTGCCGAGCCGGAAATGGGCGATGAGCTCAAAACGGTCATCGAGATCGTGCGTGACAGAGGAGATTGTGACGTAGTAGTTGATTTTTCCAGCGTTGATATTGTGACTTCTTCAAGTCTTTCGAAGATGCTGAAATTGCGCAAGCTCTTAGGCGATTGCGGTCATCGGCTTGCTTTATGTAGTGTCGCTCCGGCAACAAAGGGTATCTTTACGGTAACCGGCCTCGACGGGATTTTTGAAGTTGCAGATGACAAATTCGTTGCCTTAGCCAGCTTGCAGATGGTCGGCTAATGGTAATCGGTGATTGGTAATTACCAGTTACCAGTTTCGAGACTTGACAATCGATTCATATTCTGGTAGGTGAAGATATGTTTTTTGTTGAGCCGGCTACGAAGACCGCTAATGAGGATGTCAAGTGTTAATCGGTTGCGCATCTCGTTTCGGTTACGTTAAACGTAGAACGTTTTACGTAACGAGTAGCGCAACCGTAAAACGAAAGACGAAAATCCAGCTCATAGCGATGTTCGTAATCTGCTCGCGATGAATTGCAAAATCAGGACTGAATTAAATGGACAAAGAGATTCTCCAGCAAATCGAGCAGATAATAATGTATCAGTTTTCCAGCCCAGCTCTTTTAGCCAAGACGTTTACACATTCATCCGCAGTCGATAATCGGCTGTTGAGCAATGAAAGGCTGGAGTTTCTCGGCGACTCCATTTTGGGTGCTGTCATTTGTCAAACCTTGTTCGAGCGGTTTCCAAGCAATTTTGAAGGCGAATTGACAAAACTCAAGAGTATGCTTGTTTCCCGCGAGAGCTGCGCTCGGGTTGCCAGGCGTTTGAGCCTTCAAAAATTCCTTAAAGTGGGAAAAAGCATGGCTTCCAGCAGGGCCCTGTCCAGGTCTCTTGCTGCCGCTGTATTGGAAGCCGTCATCGCTGCAATTTACCTCGACGGCGGGTTTGATGCCGCCCGTGATTTTGTCCTGATGGCTTTTGAACCACTAATCGAACAAGCTGACAAGGAACAGGCTCAAGGTAATTATAAATCTCTACTGCAGCAGTACGCCCAGGAACGGTACAATAGGATGCCGGTTTATATACTGCTTGATGAAAAAGGACCCGATCATGACAAATGTTTTGAGTCTGAGGTGGTAATCGCAGAACGTCACTTTCCAAGCGCATGGGGGACAAATAAAAAAGAAGCAGAACAAAAAGCCGCCTTCAAGGCCCTGATGGAATTAGGTGTCCTTCAAGAGAAATGCCTCGATTCTTGACGACCTGCCCGCCGTCCCGTCCGCCGGAAGCGCCTTCTCCGCCGAAGCCTGCCTTCGCCGAAGCGGCTACGCGCAGGCAGGTGGCTACGAAGGCCGGACTCTGGAGGGCGGAACACTTTCACCCTTCGCAGTTTCATCCTTCGCAGTCCCTAAGGGACGGAGAATGGAGCTACGGAGACCTGCCCGCCGTACACTCTGGGCAGGCGGGACGGGCTGGGCTGCATAACAGTTTGTAATTGGGCAAGCATCTCGACCCGTGAGATAAATAACTTGGGAATAAGGACAAAATCACAGTTGGTTATCTCACGGGTCACTCTGTAATCATCCACGCCAAACCAAACAAAGCTAACGCGATTATGATGATGAAAATAATAATTGAGCCGGATAAAACTACAACTTCTTTTATAAAAGAGCCTGCGGTGATCGTAGGCATCTTTGTGGCTTTATAAACTATAGCTATCGCTGCCGTTAACGGCAGCAGCAATAGCATAGATTTCGGGTTTGTCCCGATATTTTCAGGTGCTATAAAGTTCGCCATTATAAAAAAAGCCATCAGCGACTAACCTCCCAAACAGAATAAGTGAGCTAAAGTTTGAAGTGCCTAAAGTGCCTAAAATTGAAATTGTAACTTTAGCTCACTTTAGACACTTTAGCTCACTTTAGGCACTTTACATTTACTCACCGATTCATTCCGCGCAAGTGAGCCAGGTAAACAGCGTTGATTATACACAAAAGATTAAGCAAACCGGCGATGCTGGTATAATACTGTCCGATCTCGTTCGGCCTTCCAAAGACGCGATACTTCTCCGGATCTGTTGATGTCAAATGTCCCAGAGCTGCCACCATAGGTGAATTCATAATCTGCGCCAGGTACCAGGCCTTTGCATCAACCGGATTGATAACGCCTATCGAGCCGATGTATAAACCTATGACAAAAGTCAGGACAATAGTTGTGAATATGATTATAGACCGTTTTTTCTCTTTGAGCATATAATGGCCAGCTCCCGGCACAATCCAAGCCAGGATTCCAACAATTATCAAGAAGAACACATTGTTTGCCCCTGAACGCTGCGCCATTATGATGCATCCTCCGATTCTGCTTTCGTTTCACCTCGCTGTTTAACCTGTCGAAAGTTCATGCGCTTTAATATGTTTTCGGGGTTAAAGTGTACAACCGCCATAGACTGGGATTGAATATTGTCTTCTTTGTAAAATCTTTTTGCACTGTTTTTTTCGTATTCTTCCAGCCCAAGGCGTTTTACTACGATATTTTTGATAACATAAAAACTCATCTCCGGCTTAAATTCCATAAGCAAAGGCAGAGACTTGGCAGTACTGCTGTTCTGCGGCACGAGTGAATAGAGCTGATCTATGAAGCGGCTCTGAATCTTAGCAGCATCAACGGATAACCACTTTTGGGTTTCCTGGACGAATAGCTGTTCTCCCCTGCTGCCTTGACTTTGAGTCTCCAATGTAGCCAGTGTCGCCTTCGGGATTCTCCGCAGATTTGCCAGCTGTTCCGCCTTGAAAACATTAGGATCGCTTTCGTCTTGTTTGGATTGTGATTCGACCGAGCTCGACGAAGTTTGTTTGTAAAGCTCATTAAATTTATGAAGAGATTTTTCCCATCCGTCTTTTGACGCCAGCTCAATAAACTCTTCGGTTTTGCTCTTAACCAATCCATCATTAATTACAGCAAGTTTCTTTAAGTCATTCGCCACATTTTGCTTTACCGTTCTCGATACTGGATGCTCGACACTCGATTCCTGATTATCATCGAGCATCAAGGATCTAGTATCGAGTATCGAGTCTATGCTTTCTGGAGTTGACGTTTTTTCAGTCTTAGTTACTCGTACCAATAGCATCATTTCTGCTAAAAGATCTCTGACCGGCCCAATGTTTTCAAACAAATTCGGCCTTTGTACACCCCCGATCAAGTCGGGGGAAGGCCTCTGGCCTGCAGCCGAACCATTCTGCTGCTCATCCTCGATTAAGTCGGGGATCGAGAAGATAATCTGGCGCAGTCTCACGGGATTGCGTCCCTGACCCATCATGTACAGCCTTCTTAAGTATTCATCAGCATCTACATCGGCAGCGCTAAGCAGTCCTGTTTGCCCTGTGTAGATTTTGACGTTGTTTTTTTCTGCCACTTTCTTTGTAACGGTTTCATAATCGGCGCCTTTGAGCTTTAACTGCTCCTCACTTAGATTCCCGGACTCTATGTCCTGCAGATTTGTTTCAGTTAGTGTCCTTGCTTCCTGGAGAATGCTCTCAGCCTTTGAATTTATTTTGTCACGTAAAAGCTGTTTTGAAATGATGCTTGCCACCTCAGCATAGCTTCTGGCTCGTTCGACCAACGGTGAATTGGGGTCATTTGGGTCCTGCGGTACCGACTCAGTGAATTGGTTTATATGTTTTCTGTAGTAATCTTCCGTCTCCTGGGGGGTAGGTTGTATTGGTGAGATATCATCGAGCTTAACCGCTATATATTCAAACTGAACCATGTCGGGAAGTTTATATCCGAAGCCATAAGGATTCTCTTGGCTCACGTCGCCGGCGTATGTATCTTTGTATCTTTTAAAATGTTCGAGCATTTTTTCTTCGCTCGGCTGTTCCTGTGTCTCGGCAAATATCGCAGAATCAAATTTGACAAATTCAACATCTATTGTCTCATTCTCGCAACTGGCTAAGTGCATTACCTGCGAGACGGTAACGTCTTCATTCGAACAGATTAAATTGCCGTACTGCAATATCGCCAATAGCTTGCCGACAGTTTCCAAAACTCCTGCTTCCGGAATTCCGTACTGCTCCATTAGCACCATGATTCGCTGTGTATATGTTTGGCCATTGAAGAGCTGGGGGATTACCTTTGCAAGCAGCTCACCTACTTCATTATTTGTGACCTTTATCCCGGCCAGTTGTGCCTCATTTCTCAGCAGCAGCCAATATATATGGTTTTGCATCTTGTGTTCGTAAATATCATTGATTTGCTTATCACTAATTCTGTACCGGTTTGACTTTATTACCTGTTTTATCTGTTTGATTAAGGCCGTTGGAGGTCTGCCTTCGCTAAACAGCAGCTCCGCCAATAAAACGCCTCGCAAATCCTGGGCCCTTAGCAGGTCATCTGCTCCTAAGAGCCTCAGGATTTCCAGTTCCGTGCGGGCCAAAGACAAGTCGGAACTTTTTATTTTCCTATTATTGCCAAAATACGCTACAGCCTTATATCCTAAGGTCATTCTCGGACTGAGCAGGTAGTTTAATGCGCTGCCTCCGACAAAGGCGACCATTAAAACGATGACCACAACGGCCATCACTTTCATATTATTCTTTCGTAGCCATTTGACTAAATTCATATTTTGCTCCAGAATCCGGCAATAAATTACAGTTACGAACCCCCCGGTTTATTGGGGAGTTTTCCACCGCCTTTTTATCCAGCTCATCCTTCGTAGTTCCAGCCTTCGCAGCCGCTCTCGCCTTTGCGTAGCCGCTTCGGCGAAGCGAGGTCGGCGTAGTAGGCACTACGGAGAATGGATTTTCAAAATCCCACAGTATAGAAAAGAACCTGAGCTTTGCAAGAAAAATAGCCCATGAAAAGCGGATTCGGGTGCATGTCAAGTTTATAGGTAGATTTTTAGGGCCTTTAACAAAAATTGTTCTGTAATCAAGCACCCATCCCCAAACTGCGTTTGGAGCTGCCACCCACATTCTTTTCTAATTTATTTGGGTGGCATCCTCAAACCCGATTCATCGGGATTGGGGATGGCTTTCTCCAAAATATGCCTTTTTACCTACAAAGATGAAGTGCACCCAGTGGATTCAGCAGATATCAGCTGCATAGTTAAACTTCGTGGATTCTTGATATAGGTTTTCATTGTTAAGAATGTACAACTTACATAACTTAAGCTGACCGATTCTTCATGTCATTGCCGCGCAGGCGGTAATCCATTAAAGTTTTCAGCGAGCTGGATTCCCGTTTTCACGGGAATGACGAACCGCGTTATATTACTATCAAATAAAAGTTACATTAATCCCTCATCTAAATTCGGTCAGTATAACTTACATAAGTCAAAATAGGCGGTATTTAACAATACGTTGAGATGTTACAAAGATGGGTCTGTCTCAGAGCAAAAGGAAATTTGCAGAAAAAAACTACGTGATCCATTTCCGGGAATTACAATTCCGTTAAGGATAAACTATAGGTCAGCTACAGCCCATTGAGTTGCCGCAGTTGTAGCATTTAAAGCAGGTGCCGTTGCGGACTGTAATTGAGCCGCAAACATCACAGGCTGGAGCATCATCGCTGAAATGCGCGAACTGGGCGTTAAACTGCTGCAATGTAGCAACCTCAGACTGTGGAGACTCCGATGTTTCGGTAGCAGATGAACCTACCAACACCCCAATTCTATCCGCTGAATCAAGAGAGATATTTTCAGAAGCTACAGAAGGCCGAACTCCTCCTGCAGGCTCGGCCCCGACGAGCGGCCTTGTCGAGACCGGAGTTGATGCTGCAACATCCTGTTTTTTGTGGGTAATTGTTGTTGCTTCAGCAATTTTCTGAGCAAGGTCCCTTGTCTTTTCAACCAATTCTTTGGCGGTCGTTACACTTTCACTTTCAGGAGCCCTCGACGCTGCGGCTCTATTGGGTATATTCTTGTCCGCATAACCGGGGATAAACTGACAGCCTAACCAGCAGAAGATGTAATCAATCAGACTCTTGGCAAAAGGTATGTCCATGTTCGATGTCATCCCCGACGGCTCAAATCGTGCATGGCGGAATTTGTCCACTAACGTGATCAGAGGCACGCCATACTGAAGTGCCATTGATGTGCAGGTGCCAATAACATCCATAAGGCCCCCGACGGTGCTGCCCTCCTTGGCCATGGTGATAAACACCTCACCAGGCTGACCATCCTCGTATAGCCCCACCGTCAGGTAGCCTTCATGGCTGGCTACAGAAAATTTATGCGTTATGCTCTGGCGTGTATCCGGCAGACGGCGCCTGAACGGCCGAGCAGGTAACGGTGCCTCAACAACAGCTTTGCTTTTAGCTTTACCGTGCTTTTTGGTCGAGACCGGCTGCAATCTCTTAGAGCCGTCGCGATAGATAGCCACCGCTTTTAATCCGAGTTTCCAGCCTGCCATATAAGCTGCAATAATATCTTCTGTTGTACTTTCCTTGGGCATATTTATGGTTTTGCTTATGGCACCTGATATGAATGGCTGAACCGCCGCCATCATCTTCAGGTGCGCCATATAATGGATATGTCTTTTGCCATTACGGGGCTTAAAGGCACAGTCAAAGATAGGTAAATGATCCGGATTTAATTTTTCCGCATTTTCAATGGTCTCATGATTATCTATATAATCGCAGATTGTTTTGATGTCGTTGATGCTGTAACCGAGCCGTTCGAGAGCCATTGGCACAGTTCTGTTGACGAGCTTGAGCATACCACCGCCCGCCAGTAATTTATATTTAACCAGCGCTATGTCCGGCTCAATGCCGGTAGTATCGCAATCCATCATAAAGCCGATTGTTCCTGTCGGTGCAAGCACGGTCACCTGAGCGTTACGAAAGCCCGCTTTAGAACCTGCATCAAAGGCTTCATCCCAGATGTCCTTGGCGGCATTGCGAAGATAATGCGGACAATAGGCTTCCGGGATGTCGCAAGCGTGCTGGCGGTGCATGCTTATAACCTTAAGCACCGCCTCTCGGTTCTTGTCAAACTGGTCGAAAGGCCCTTTTATCGAGGCTAACTCAGCGCTTACTGTGTAAGCAACTCCGGTCATTATAGCGCTGATCGCGGAAGCCAGCGTCCTTGCCTGATCAGAATCGTAGGCAAGGGCCTCACTCATAATGAGAGAGCCAAGATTAGCATAACCTAAACCGAGCGGACGAAATAAATGGCTGTTCACGGCAATCAACTTATCCGGATAACTGCCGTTGTCCACCAGGATTTCCTGAGCAATTATGAAGATCCGAACCGCTTTTTTAATACTGTTAATGTCAAAGGAGCCGTCTTCTTTGCGGAACTTAATAAGGTTCAGCGAAGCCAGATTACAGGCTGAATTGTCTATAAACATGTATTCGCTGCACGGGTTTGAAGCATTGATGGGCCCCGAGGCCGGACAAGTGTGCCAGCGATTGATTGTGCTGTGATACTGTAAACCCGGATCGCCGCAGATTCTTGTACCTTCTGCAATCAGTTCCATAAGCTGGCGAGCTGAATGCTCGCCCATCTTTTTGCCTGTCGTTACAGCATAAGTGGACCACGTGTCATCCTTTTCTACCGCCTGCATAAACTCATCGGTAACCCGCACAGAGAGATTTGTATTTTGAAATGCCACGCTGTTGTATGCCTCGGCGTTATGGTCGCCATCGTAACCGGCCTCAATTAGTGCCCAGGCCTTTTTTTCCTCTTCGGTTTTACAGGTAATGAATTCTTTGATATCGGGATGGTCAGCCTTCAACGATTGCATTTTCGCTGCTCTGCGGGTTTTACCTCCCGATTTAATTACCGCAGCTATCTGGTCATAAACCATCATAAAGCTCAAAGGACCTGACGGCTTTCCGCCGCCGGATAGCTTCTCCTTGCTGCTTCGCAGTGTTGAAAGGTCGGTTCCTGTGCCGGAGCCGTGCTTGAAAAGCATCGCTTCGCTCGTTGCCAGGCGCATTATGTCTTCCATTGAATCCTTAACCGACTGGATAAAACAAGCTGACGCCTGGGGATACCCGTAGCTGTTATTACATGGCACTGCGTCATTTAACTGCGGGTCCCAGTGAAAGTTGTGTTTACCGCCGTCTATACCATAAACGTCAGAAAGGCCTACATTGAACCATACAGGCGAATTAAATGCTCCGTATTGATTTACACATAACCAGGTCAGCTCGTTATAGAAAGTTTCAGCATCTTCGTTAGAGGCAAAGTAACCATCTTTTTTGCCGCGGTCGGCTATAGTTCTGCAAACACGGTGGACAAGCTGCTTTACGGAATGTTCCCGCTGTCCGGTTTCAACATCACCATAGAAATATTTGCTTGCTACAACTTTGGTTGCCAATTGGCTCCAGGTCAGCGGTAATTCGATATTATCCTGCTCGAAAACTACCTGTCCGTTGTCGCCTGTGATCTTAGCCGAGCGTGTCTCCCATTCCAGTTGTTCAAATGGGTGCACACCCGGATTTGAGAAAAAATGCTCGATCTTCAAACCCATCGATCCTGGGGATTCTGAGGCGGTTTCCTGTTCGGCTTGCTGGCTTCTGAAAGGATTCTCAGGCTCGAATTTATAAGACATCGATGCGCCTCCCTGCGAAGAAAACATAACCACAATATATAGAAAAATATAACGGAACAAAACAACATGTTGTTGAGAAAGCAAATTATCAACCTACTGATCACTTTAGTTAGTGTAAAGTTAAAAGTTCAAAAATTCCGTGCATATTCGATGACTCTTTTCTTAGTCCTTATATTTGCTTAAGCTACGAAGAAAAAAAATTTTTTATTGAGATGATTTATTAAAGACCGGTTGCTTCAATCCAGCGCTGAGCAATCCAGGCGTGCGCCCACACATACGGATGAACCATATCCGAAGACCATTTTTCGGAAGGCACAAGCTTAATTTGCTTATCGATTTCGCTCTGCAACGGTACTAAAATGGCTCTAAATTCCTTCGCCAAACGCTCAACGATATTAACATAACCGCGTAGACCTTTGAACATTTCGTTTTCTTCTTTACCCCGTGAGATAATGTCTTGATCCATCTCATGGGGTGAATCACAAAACATAAATGGTTCCATGAGAATTAATTGACAATCGCACTGCTGTTTTGCCTGTGAAAGTAACTGCCTGTATGTTAGTTCATATTCGTCCTCATACACAGCCCTCGGCAGCTTTTCCGGTTCTGCGTATCGTCTGGCTACATTGTTTATACCGATAAGCACACTCAAAACATCCGGCTTATACCTGATGCAGTCTTTCTTCCATCGGTGCTTCAAATCCCGTATGGTATTTCCGCTGATACCCGTGTTTATAATACTGATATTCAATTCAGGGTACTTCGCCAAGAGGGTGTTTGCTGCGAAATGTACATACCCAAAGCCGAGCGGCTTATAAGCCGGCAGGTCTCTGTCGGCATCTGTTATGCTGTCACCGATGAATAATATAGTTTGATTGCTCTTTAATTCAATTTTAGAGTGCATCTTTGGCGCCTTCTTGGCGGATTATTACATCTGGGAGAAAAGATTTTATCGTTCTCGGCTTACCTGACAAGAAATTTTTTACCAATCCTCCATTTAGAATGACCAAATCATCCCCGCGCCGTATCCACCGTCTTCGTTCAGGGCAGGATTTGAAGGATGCTCAGCCCAAAACTACTTCCATCGAAGCTGGTTGAATTCTTCTAAGGTATGAATGAACTTTATAGTGCCTTCACGCCAATAAGGCAAACCTCCCCTTTGAGATATTCGATCTTTTCATGGCAGTACCTTCTTATCTTTCTGCTGTTTCCAATCCTTCTACCTCAGCGTTCTCCAATATAAACGGCTGGCCTTGCTTTGTTTCAATTTGCACGTTCTTGAGTTTGATTCCTTTGGCATTGCGGATTGTCAGTCCGGAAGACGCGGAGATGCGGACATTGTCCAATACGACATCAGATATCATACTTTCCGGCAGGCCGATGATGATGCCCGCTGCTCTCTCACAGGTGGCTGTCAGATTGCTGATGCGGATATTTCGATAGATTGGTGTCACCTCGGTAACAGCCTGCGCCGCGTCCTCTTTGGGAGCGGAGCGCTGCACGGGGTCTTTCGCCGAGTTATTCATGTAGTAGCAAGTGAATGTGATGGCTGGATCAACATTTTTCATGGTGATGTTGCTGTAGATGAGGTTTTCCACAACGCCGCCCTTGCCACGTGCGGATTTGATGCGAATCCCGTTCTCAGTGCCTTCAAAAGTGCAGTTCCGTACCGTCAGGTTACGCACGCCACCGGTCGTTTCGCTACCGATTGACATACCGTGGCCGTGCAGAAAAACGCAATCGGTGACTGTAATATTCTCAGAGGCAAACTCGCGTCCGTTAACCTTGCGGCCGGATTTGATGGCGATGTTGTCATCGCCAACGTCAATGTGGCACTTAGTAATCAAAACATTCCTGCACCTACTTGGGTCAATCGCGTCGCTGTTGGGCGCACCAGCGGGAGCGAGGACTGTCACGTTCGAGACGACCACGCCGTCGCAGTCTGTGGGCACAAAATGGAACTTTGGCGAGTTCTGCAGTGTAATATTCTCCAATCGCACATTCTTGCAGCGGGTCAAGACAATCAAATTCGGGCGGGGCAGCGTGTAGCCTGGAGTCTTGCGCCGCGCCTCCTCAGCTGGCCCCCACCAGACCTCACCGTTTCCGTCGATCGTGCCTTTACCAATAATCGTGACATCCGTAAGGTCTTTGCCGCTGATAAAAGGGATGAAATCACTACCGCCCTTGGCACTCAGCCAGTCGCCGGGCGTCTTCATGAAATCGGCATGGTTGGTAATCGCCTGCAATTTCGCGCCTTCATCGAGCTGCAGGGTGGTCTTGCTCCGCAATACTATCGGCTTGCTCAAATACGTACCAGCGGTCAGGAGCACAATGCCGCCACCAGCCTGGCCGCATTCGTCGAGTGCCTTTTGGATGGCTTCGGTGTCGAGTGTTTTGCCGTCGCCCTTGGCGCCGTATTGGCGGACATCAAAGACCTTATCTGGTGTTTGCGCGGCGGTTTCTCCGCAGAGCAATACAACATTTGCCAATAGCAACACAGCAAGGAACACCCACAGCCCGCCCACAAGCCTTATCTTATTTTTACACATTTTTATCATTGGATATCTCTCCTTTGAAAATGATTTTAATGAATCTTGTCTGGAAAATAACGTGTTATTAATCACTTGTCAAATGGAGAAGTTAGTTTCAATATCGAATCGCATGTCGGCGACAATGTAGGGAATGGTAGGCTTTCTTCCCTCCTACGACGGGTTATATGGCAATAGGTGCCAAACACGATCCCTCAATTAATCGAATCAGTTGTGTCTGTACGCAGCACAATCTTAGAATGACATATTTTGCTAAGGCTTTTCTTCTTTGGGTTCCTCTTTGGGTTCCTCAGGTAGATTCGCTAAAGAAGATTTGCTTGCCTCGGCTGTGCCGCCGTAAGCTCCCATATTAATCCTGTCGCCGTTCGGAAGCGGCTCGAGGACAAAGGGGCTGTTTGGATCTCCCGCGTCAATACATGGGCTTGTAACTTCATCAAGGACCCAGACGCCGCTTATTGGGTCCCAACGGCCTGCCTCTGATTTCAAATGATAATCACCATCGATCCAGATGGCGTTTGGCTCATTTGGCTCAACAACAATGCTGATGTCGTTCCAAGCGGCCCAGTAACCGGGGCTTGCAAAATTAGGGTCAGTATCAATGTTGCCATCGCTCCAAACAATAGTGCTTAACGGATCATAGATTGCCGATTGACTGCCTTTTATGTCCGAATAGGAAATAGTCACTATAGAGCCATCTTCATTCCATATCTGGTAACTATCATCCCAGAGTATGGAATTGGTTATGAAGGCCAGGCATGGTTCTGATTTTTCTTTCTGCCATGTTTGCCAACATGCAAGAGAGTTTCCATACGATGCTCTGTTTGCAGCAAACGTGCAGTTTATAAGTGTTGTGATGCTTCTGATGCTGTTCACCCCGCCGCCTGTGCCGTTTACAGCTGAGTTGGCACTGAAGATACAATTAATCAATGTCGGATTGCTTTGATCGTTGAAAATCGCACCCCCGCCCGATACGAGCTCGCTGTCGTTTCCCTCAACTGAATTAGCAACAAACACGCAATTAATCAGCGCGGGATTGCTCTCATAGTTCGCCATTCCTCCCCCTACGCCCTGCCAAATCGCTATATTCCCGAAGAAAGTACAGTTAATCAGCACAGGATTGCTATTTTGATTATACATTCCTCCGCCGCTTCCGGGCAGTTCATTAAAGCTGACAGTATTTTCGCTGAAAACGCACCCAATCAGCGTTGGATTATTACTATTGATGTTGAACATACCTCCGCCTGTATACGCATCATTTCTGATGAAGTTGCAGTTGGTAATTGTAGGACTGCCTGCATCGTTATACATACCCCCGCCCAGCGGACCCTGTCCGCCTGTGATCGTGAAACCATCAAGCACAGCGTTCGGGTCTGTTCCACTGGCGGTAGTAACGTGATAGCTGTTTTCCAGTTCAAACAACCAGATATTCAGGCTGTCATTACCATTGAGGTCGCCGCTAAGAACTGTAATGTACAGGTTGGTATCTCTAACATTAGGGTCCGACTCACCAAAACCGGCATAACCACCCTTGATAGTCACGCCGTTTATCAGTTGAAATGTAGCCCCGCGGTCACCCGGTGTTTGATTTCCGCCCTGATCCGGCGTGTAAATGCCGGCTGCAACTAAGATTTGAACCGGTTTGGCCGAAGAGTTAGCATCAGCCAAGGCGTCCTGCAGGTAGATATCAGCATTAGCCCAGCTTGAGCCATTATTTGCACCGGTAGCATCTGCATCGACATAGATTGTCTTTTGTGCTAAAGAAATGCTGCTAATTCCAGCTAATAAAACAATTCCAGTTAGCCAAATATTAAGATTTGATCTTTTCATCACTAATCCTCCAGAAAAAATCCTACAATGGGAAAAATACCATAAAACCATAGGAATTTTACCAAATCAGTAGGGGTTGTGTCCAGAAATTTCGCTGCAATAGCGACCTTTTTCAGCAGTAAGCAATGTATATGAACAAATTTATGGGGAGAGAAAATCCTTTCGCTGATTGCAGCTTAAAATTAAAATTGGGTAGTGCACTTACATCGAATTTTGGTTTTGATTACGTCAGGAAGGCAAAAAGCTTTGTTAATTACTTTTGTAAATTTAACAAGCTCTTTTGACGAAATATGAAATAATGGCAGCGAGCAATGATAAAAACAAATTTGATACGATCCGGCGTAAAATAAAGACCTTTCCGACCAATCCCGGCTTATATTTTATGAAAGGTCAGGGGGATAAAGTTCTTTATATCGGCAAAGCCAAAAACCTGCGCTCGCGGGTGGCCAGCTATTTTCAGCCTGGCGGCGAGATAGCTACCGCGCGTGGGCCGAAAATCACCGAAATGCTCAGCAAAGTCAAAACCGTTGACTTTCTCGAAACGGAAACGGAAGTAGATGCGGTGCTGAAGGAAGCCCGCCTGATAAAGGACATCCGCCCACCTTATAATTCCGACCTTACCGATGACAAGACCTTTCCTTATCTGGAAATCACCATAGGCGAGGATTTTCCCGGCGTTTATATCACACGAAAACCTCGGCCAGCTGGCAGCAGACTGTTCGGACCTTTCGCTGGCGCTAAGGACCTGCGACTGGTTTTAGTAGAGCTGCAAAAAATATTTAAGTTTCGCACCTGCACACTTGGTATAAAAGAAGGTGATCCGAAGCGCAGATTCTTTCGGCCCTGTATCTTGTACAGTATCAAGCAGTGCACCGCACCTTGCGCAGCCAAGATAGAAAAAGCTGAGTACAGAAAGAGCATTAGTGACTTCATTAACTTTTTGCGCTCGAAGCGCTCGACGGTTCTGCGGCAGTTAAGAAAACAAATGGCCGAGGCAGCCGAAAAGCTGGAATACGAAAAAGCCGCGATGTATCGCGATCGTATTCGGCTGATTGAACGGCTCGACCGTCGCGGCCTGCCGGAGGAAGATGTTCAGCCGGAAGTTTTCGCCGGTGACCCAACCGAAGCACTTCTGAAATTGCGTGATTTGCTGCATATACCCGATCAGGTCAGGATTATCGAAGGTATAGATGTCGCAAATATTTCCGGGGCCGAAGCAGTTGGTTCGTTAGTCAAATTTATTGATGGAAAACCCTTCAAAAGCGGCTATCGGCGATTCAAAATAAAAACAGTCGAAGGCATTGATGACTATGCCATGATTGCCGAAGTTATCAAACGCAGATATAAATACGCCTTGAGGGGTGAAGAGCTTTGGCCCGACCTTGTTTTAATTGATGGGGGGCTTGGTCATTTACGCGCCGCTGAGGCAGCTCTAAGACAGATGAAGGCACCGGATATTAAAATCGCCTCGATTGCAAAAAGACAGGAAGATATTTATCTGCAGGATAGTTCGGAGCCCGTGAGATTGCCTGCTCATTCGCCTGCTCGTAAGCTGCTGCAATATGTCAGAGACGAGGCTCACCGTTTCGCCCAGCATTATTTCCACATCCTGCGGACCAAGAAAATGCTAAACGAAAAAATCTCTCAATAAGTTTGGCTTGTTAACTTATCTTCATCCTCGATCCGCCGGAGATAGACCGTGAAGGGGAGCCCAAATCCATCCTTGCCGGATGCGGTGAAGACGCACTTGGGGATTGCCGCTTTTCCGACCAATCACATGCCCCGCGAAGGCGGGAGTCCGGGTCCTTAAGCAACAATCAAAGTACCATACAACCCAAACAAGCCTATTTTTTCTATAAAAATGACATGTATCCCGTGATTTCCGAGATTAGCATTGAGTCGGGTAGTACTATGGACGTAAGATTGGCGGGATTAATTATTGAAAAGGCCAGCGGCATACATAAGAACATAGATACATAGAGCCAAAGTTGATTCTGTATTCTGACTCACTGTGATTGTTGGTGGTATCTGAGCATCGGCGAACTAACACAATCCGAGTTTCCTGATGTGTAAAACCTTGTTATATATGCAAATACCTCACACTTAAGCCTGAATTTTTCTTTTTTTCTTGACTTTTTACGGCATATTGTATAGAATACTCCATAATGTGGGTGGTCACGTGAAGCTTGGTTAAAGACTAAGCTTTGCCCCTAAAGGGAGGAGTTGACAAACGCGGGGGAACGGATTTCCAATTTTTAGTAATAAAGCAGTGATGCATGGTAATGTTGCGTAGTAAAAACGCGAGTCTGGCATTACTGCCGTTGGTTGTTTTTCGGTATTTGAGGGAGGACAACAAAAGGGTTAAATTTCTGATACCATGCCCACTAAGTTTTAGCAGATGTGAAATTATTATACGTAAACTACATGTGCCGTATATTTACTCGACCTCACAGGAGGAGGAAGCTTTTCAATGTTGAAATGTAACTGACGGGGACGGAGTTTATCCAGAACTAATGAAGAATCAGGATGCAAGCTACTTTAAAAACCCATGGGGGGTAAGATTATCCTCTCCAGCGGGCGCAATTATTGTATTAAGTTCGACTTTAATGGAGTTTTTTTGTATGCGGGGAAGTTTAAAAATTCATAAAGAATTCCTGGGATTTTGGGAGGTAGGCTGATGCGATATTATCGAGTTTTAAGAATGAGAAAATTGTTGGTCCTTATCATGGGAGCGGTTTTGGTTGGCTCATTTATGGGCTGTCAGACCTCGGGATCAATGTCTGAAATGGAGGCGGAACATCAAAGGCTGACGGGTATCATCCGACAACAACTTAATGAAAGCCGATCCGGCGTGCTGGGTGTGTCTGAAACGGGGGCGAACGCCTCTTCAGATGTGGCTTTGAGGTCAGGCGATGAGGTTGAGTTGAAGTTCTATTACACGCCTGAGCTTGATATCACTCAGACGGTGCGTCCCGACGGGAGAATCTCGCTGCAGTTGATCGGGGAGATAGACGTTTTAGGGAAAAGCCCTTCAGAACTTCGAGAAGAGCTGCTGAAACTATATATACCTCATCTAAAAAAGCCGGAGATTGCAGTGATAGTCCGATCACTGCTGAACCGTCGTGTGTATGTAGGAGGCCAAGTGACTACACCGGGAGTCATCGAAATGCTTGGAGAAATCGATGTCCTGGAGGCAATTATGGAAGCCGGCGGATTCCTTTTACCCGAAGCTGAAGTCAAAAACGTGGTTGTCATTCGCCATAGGGAGGGTCAGCGATACGCATACTCGGTCAATCTGAAAGATTCCTTAAAAGGCAAAGGATCGCAACCGTTTTATTTGCAGCCAAGAGATATCGTATATGTGCCCAGAACCAAAATCACCAAGGTTGGTCAATGGGTTGACCAGCATATAAATAAGCTCATGCCGGATATCGGCTTCTACTTTTCAAGGAAATATGGAGATACCACGATCGGTTATGATACTTATTGATAAACACGAGTGTTAGTCTTAGAAAGGGGAAAGGCAGATGACAGGTAAAGTAATTGGGGTTGAGGAAAAACTGAGTGGAAGATCGCTGCGTGATCTGTATTACGTTTTCTTTCGACACAAGTGGAAAGTGCTCCTGTTCTTTTTAGCTGTTGTTGTTATAGTGGCTATTAGTACTTTTGTTAGCGATAGTATCTATCGCTCGGAAGCCGGACTGATGGTGCGTCTCGGCCGTGAAACCGTGACCTTGGACCCCACGGCGACGACCGGTACAATCATTCCAGTGTCCCAATCTCGCGAAAGTGAGATAGTTACCGAGCTTGAAATTATCAGGAGCAGGGACATTGCCGAAAAAGTGGTGGATTCCATTGGACTGGAAGCATTTATATCTCCTCTTGAAGGACGATCGAAACGAAGTCTGTTGGAACGATTGGGTCTTACTACACAAGTAAGCGACCATGATGCTGTTGTACTCAGCGTTATGAGTAACCTGGAGGTTGATGTCCAGAAAGCCAGTTGGGTAATCAATCTTTCTTACGAGGCAAAAAATCCCGAACTCACTCAGCAAGTGCTCAGCAAATTTATAGATTGTTATCTCGAAAAACACATTGAAGTGCATCGTACGCCCGGATCATATCAATTCTTCGTTCAGGAATCAGAACAATTACGAAATAAACTTACAGCAACTGAAAAACAGCTTATGGATTTGATGAACCAGACCGGTATCTCATCGTTAGATGAGCAGCGGTCGGCCATCTTAAGTCGCATAAGTACTTTACGGGCTGAGATAGATAGCACGGAGGCTGATTTAGCTGCTTCCAAAGCAAAAGCACAGGAATTGCAAAGCAGCCTGGCTAATACACCGGATTTAGTAGTGACGGGAGCAACTGTGGGGCTTCCGAACGCTGCTGCTGACGGTATGCGTTCGCGGCTTTATGAGTTGCAACTCTTAGAGCAGGATCTTATGTCCAAGTTTGAGCTGGAAAGTCGACAAGTGCAGGATGTCCGTCGGCAAATTGCCGCGGCACAGGCACTGCTCGACCAGGAAAACCAGGCACGTAGCACCCTTACTAAGGGACTAAATACGACTTACCAGGGAGTACAATCAGCAATGCTCGCCGAACAGGCAAACATCTCATCATTTCAGGCCAGAGTTAACGAGACGAAGAGCAAATTGGAACTTGCAAGAACGGAGCTAAAAACTCTAAATGATAACAGCAATAAGATCACAAGCCTGGCGCGTGAGGTAGAGATACAGGAAGAAAATTATCGTAGATATTCCGGGAACCTCGAACAAGCCCGAATTGATGATGCTCTGGAAAACGGAAAAATGTCAAACATCAATGTAATACAGCCGGCCACGCTTCCAATAAAGCCGGTTCGACCCAACAGGGCGCTCAATCTCCTGTTAGGTCTTTTAATTGGCATTGTGGGTGGAATAGCGGTCGCATTTTTCTGTGAATACTTAGACCACTCTATTAAGACGCCTGACGAGGTGGAGCAAAAGCTGCAGCTTCCGGCTATTGCTTGTATCCCACGTTTTGCAGCCAGCAGGATATCCCCCGCAAATAAGTGGGATATCCCACAGCAAGTCAAAGAATACTACGAGGCGTTGAAAGAACGTGTGTTGTTGTATCCCAGCGGCTCGAAAAGAATGCAACAAGTGTTGGCTATTACAGGATCCCACCATAATGAAGGTGCCAGCTCTGTTGCGGCAAACCTGGCGCGTGCGCTGGCGCGGCCCGGAGATGGGCAAGTGCTGCTTGTGGATGCGAACTTTCAACATCCTTCAATACATCAGATATTTGAATCGAGGCTTTCACCTGGATTGTCTGACATTCTCACCAACGGACAGAATATCGATGGTGTCGTTGTTCCTTCGCCGGTACAGAATCTCCATATTCTCTCGGCAGGTACAATAAACGGCAATCTCTCAGAAATTTTCGATTCAGAAAAATTTACGAGCCTATTGGATTTGATAAAGAAGGATTACCGGTATGTCGTTATCGACTTACCAGCCGTGAATGAAGCAAGCTGGGCGCTTAGATTAGCCAGGCTATGTGACGGTGTTGGTTTGGTCGTAGAGGCAGAGCGATCTCGATGGGAAGTCGCGCAGAGGGCTAAGGAACTGTTGGAACAGTCGAAAGCCAAAATCATTGGAGTTATTATTAACAAGAGACGGTTCTATATCCCGCGTTGGTTGTATCAGACTTTGTAGGCAAATTGGCGGTGTAAATCTTGTTAAGAATGCAAGAATACAGCGGCAATTCGAGAATACCGGTTTTGACGATAGAGCGTCTCAATACAAGTAATACTCATAACATTTTGCAACTTAAGGGCTTAGGCTATTTTGCCCTTGATGTGCCAGCGGTTATTATGATGAACAAAAGGCCACAGAAGGCATAAACTGCACCCAGACAGCATGATCTCTTGGTAAAGTTGTGGTTGATGAACGCTTGTATCGGTTGAATAAAAAATTCAAAAATATTGAAAAAAGCTTGACAGAAAGCAAAAAATGCGTTAATTTGGTTGTTAGAGTTGTTTGGAGTGTACATTCATAACGCGTTTTAGCAGAAGTGTGTGCTTTAACAGCTTAGAATTCTTTCATTGGAGGAGATTGAAAAGGCAGAAAGGAGGCTGGAGGAGGAGTTAAAGGGTGAAGGATAAACCGAAGCAGTGGACACCATTGAGGCATGTAGTCTATCCAAAGCATACAAAAAAGCAGTGTAGTGTTCACTTAGCTGAAGAGATACACGCCATACTCGAACGAGAGAAGGCTCGAGCAGATCGTAATGCACATCGATTTTCTTTTATTCTTTTCAATTTAAATAATAAAACAGCAAGGGGGAGTAATTTTCAAGCGTACTCTTTAACCAACATACTTGTCAGTCGCATTCGTTGGACAGATGAAGCTGGATGGTTTGACAACAAGTGCCTATGCGTTGTTTTGCCCGACACATCTGACATTGGCGCTAGGAAATTTGCTGATAGTGTCTTACAAAAGCTCTCTGCAAAATCAGATACTCCGGATTATTCTATTTATACTTACCCATCTGAATCCTTTCCCGGAGGTAATGGCCATTCCAAACAGCTTAGATTCAAAGATATGTGTCCCCAATGGGAAGCGGGGACATTGGAAGATTGTTCAACGTTCGCGGACAATGACGGGCCCGATAGGGATTCGATCGGCGAAGAGGTGTTGATGGATGATACAACATTTGGCGATATTACATTGGAAGGGGAGTCTGATTTGCCCTTCTTTCAGCCGGGTCCTATATGGAAGCGTGCTTTTGACATATTGGGCTCAATAATTGCTCTTATTGTTTTGTTTCCCTTATTTGTTTTTGTATCGCTATTGATTAAAGCTGTATCCAAGGGGCCGGTTTTCTTCAAACAGCAAAGAGTAGGATATGAAGGTAAGCCGTTTACTATGTTGAAATTTCGAACTATGAGGGTTAACGCCGACGTTGCGGAGCATCGGCAGTATGTTACAGGATTAATAAATGGTGCAAAAAATGGAGATGCTGATAAGCCGATGACTAAGCTGAGCAATCATCGAGAGAGGATTCGGTTTGCCAAGATACTTCGCAAGATATGTATTGACGAGCTGCCACAATTGTTTAACGTGCTTCGTGGTGAGATGAGTTTGGTTGGTCCCCGTCCCGCTTTACCCTACGAGGTGGTGGAATATTTGCCTTGGCATTATAAGAGATTCAATACCCTTCCTGGTATGACCGGTCTTTGGCAAGTCAGCGGCAAGAACCGGCTTAGCTTTATTGAGATGGTACGACTGGACATTCGGTATTCCAGAGGGCTGTCTTTTTGGCTCGACATGAAGATTTTATTAAAGACACCATTAGCTATTATTTCTCAAATTATTGATGATACGGAAAGAGCAAAAGCAATGAATTTAAGGGGGGTGGAGAAATGCTTAACATTGCGGTTGTAGGCTGTGGATACTGGGGGCCGAATCTTGTTCGTAACTTTGCTTCCATTTCAGAATGCAAAGTAAAGTTAGTTTGTGATACCAGCGTTGATCGACTGAATTACATCAAAAGACTCAATCCGAAGGTGGAAACTACCTGCAAGTTTGATGATGTAGTTAAGAATTCCGGTCTTGACGCAATTGCGATAGCCACACCCACATGCCTGCATTTTGAAATGGGCATGAAATGCTTACAGGCTGGAAAGCACGTCTTAATCGAAAAGCCCATGACCGGCTCTGTAAAAGAGTGCAAGGATCTAATAGAACTTGCCGAGAAGCAGAAGTTAGTGCTCATGGTTGGACACACCTTTATCTTCTCCACACCCGTCAGGAAAATCAAAGAGATTATTGCTTCGGGTGAGCTCGGAGAAATTCAGTACATTAGTTCTCGTCGTTTGAATCTCGGTCTTTTTCAAAAAGATATAAATGTGGCCTGGGATCTTGCTCCCCATGACATCTCTATTATTCTTTATATCCTTAAAGAAGATCCTGTATCGGTCAATTGTCAGGGTAAATCCCATGTTACCGAGGGGATCGAAGATGTAACTAATATGACGCTGAATTTCACTAATGGTGCTTTTGCCACGGTCCAGAGTAGCTGGCTCGACCCCAATAAGGTTCGTGAGACAATGTTTATTGGCAGAAGAAAAATGCTCGTTTATGATGACTTGGAGCCTATAGATAAGATAAAGATATACGACAAACGGGTGGAAATACCACCTCACTACGATACATTCGCGGAGTTTCAATACTCATACCATTATGGGGGTATGTACGCTCCATTTCTTAAGTTGGCTGAACCTTTAAAAGTGGAATGTGAGCAATTTCTCAACAGCATTGAAAATGGGACACAGTCTGAGGCAAATGGCCTGGAAGGCTTGAAAGTTGTTCAGGTACTTGAGGCCGCTTCAGAGTCATTGCGAAATGGCGGTGGTAGGGTTGAAATCGTCCGTTGCTCAACGCCATAAAATGCGATTGAGCAGATATGACAGGCGATATCCTTCGAACGTTTCAACTGCTGGTAACTAATCGTAATTATTAAGTGACCTAAAAGCAGAAGTGTGACAATTCAAACCGTTGAACTCCACAGAATTATCCCAAACCTTAGTTGATACTTGACGTGTCAAGGGTGCTTATGAAGAAACGTATTTTAATTGTTGCTGGAGCGAGACCTAATTTTATGAAGGTAGCTCCCTTGATTTGTGAGTTCAACAAGTACAAGAGCCGTTTTGAGATTTTGTTCGTTCATACAGGTCAGCACTATGATTTTGAGATGTCTGAAATATTCTTTCAAGACCTAAGAATACCGAAACCTGATATTTATTTAAATATCGGCTCAGCCTCACACGCGGTTCAGACTGCTAAGATAATGATGGCTTTTGAAAGAGTCACGTTAAGAGAAAAACCGGATTTGATCGTTGTGGTTGGTGATGTTAATTCTACTTTGGCTTGCGCTTTAGTCACTTCCAAGCTAAACATTAAGGTTGCTCATGTAGAAGCAGGTTTGCGAAGCTTTGACCGAACAATGCCGGAAGAAATAAATCGAACAATTACAGATTCTTTATCTGATTATCTATTCGTTAGTGAAAAAAGTGGACTGGAAAATTTAAAGAGAGAGGGAATAAATTCAGATAAAGTCTATTTTGTAGGCAACGTAATGATAGATACGTTGTCGGCTAATCTACCGATCATTAACAGATCGGACATTTTGAATGAATACGGATTAACTAAACGCGAATATTGTGTGATGACTTTGCATAGGCCGAGCAATGTTGATTCCCCGGCAACATTATCGGAGCTTTTAGATGTTCTTAGTGCTGTTTCAGAAAGAATTAAGATTATTTATCCCATCCATCCACGGACGATGAAGATGATGAATAAACACAAATTCCTTAATAAGTTTAAAAAACTTGAAAATCTCTTGGTTGTCGATCCTTTAGGTTATATTGATTTTATTAAATTAATCAAAGAATCTAAATTTGTGATTACCGATTCCGGCGGGATACAAGAAGAATCAACGTTTTTAGCAGTGCCATGCCTTACGATGCGTGCGAATACTGAAAGACCGGTTACTATAAAAAAGGGTACAAACTACCTGGTGGGCAGAAGCAAGACGAAGGTCCTAAAATACGTTAAAGATATACTTAATAGCAAATCTAAGAAAGGGAGCATCCCGGAGCTTTGGGATGGTAAGGCAGCTAAGCGAATAGTTAAGATTCTATCGATGAGCTTATGAAAGCATTAACATTTGTTTTCGTAAAAATTCCGCGTAAGATAATACGTGTTTTTTTATAAATGGGAATTCTGCTATTACCGTTGTGAATTATCTCGTTTTCAACATTTGAACATATTGGGACAAGCATATATCTTGACAAAGGATAAAAAGATTGCCTTAATAAGTTCAGGTAACTTTGGAAATGCGAATTTTATCCCCAAAGAGCACTGGGTACACACAGAAGAAGATTGCGGTCGTAATATCGTAGAAGCCTGCCAAATTTATAACCTCTTTAGCTTCTTAGTCGATAGCGAGGTAGAATCAATACCGGTATGCTGTAGATCCAAAAACAGAACAGTATGCCGACAACGACAATTTTGTTGCAGCGATTAAATATAAAGATGGCTCGATATTTTATTTAATATACACCGCTTTAGGGACAAGTGAAGTGCCCAAAGAACAAATGGAAATTTATGTGGATGGGAAAGTTATTCAATTAAATGACTATAGGAAACTTGAGATTTTTGGAGCGAGAGTGAAAGGAGTGGGAACCAAAGACCAACAAAAGGGTCATTATGAGGAGTTGCTTGAGTTCGCCGGGAGCACTAAAGAAGGCAATGGCTATCCTATACCTCTTTGGCAGTTAATCCAGGCAACAGAGATAAGCTTTGAAATAGAGAAACAGATTTGAAGGCATGGAACTTATTAAAAAGACGCGATCTACCCAATATCATCAACATCAATACGAGGGGGTAATGGACATTTATAGTGTATTTCAACGGGTAAAAGATATTATTAAATCGACTCTGTTTAAACATATCTCAATAGTATTCCTCTGGGATAATATAGCTAAGTGTATTGGAATAATAACTACACTTGTCATTATACGGATGTTACCTAAAGAGGATTATGCGCTCTATACTTTTTTTGGAGCAGCAGCGGGGCTTTTTGTAGGATTTGTATCAAACGGAATAGATATGGCATACGTTAGGTTTGCTGCTGAAGAATATTCAATCAAGAAAAAAATGCCTAATGACATATTTGTCTTTTCGCTTCTTTTATGCTTATCGGCTTTTCTGATTTTATCCCCAATAATTTTAACATATAAAAAACAAATATCTATGTTAGTGTTTAAAAACCCGCTATATGTAACACCTCTTCTTCTGGGCTTTATAGCATCAATCGGGCTTTTTTTTATTAATATGATATCAAGATATTATCAGGTTCAAGAGCGATACAAAAAGGCAGGGATTATTATTAATCTACAGAAGTTAATATTTCTTCTATTTTTATTGGTCATTATTGTTTTTGCTAGTCTGAATTTTATAAGAATAGCTATTGCTCAAATAATAGTCTTTTCGATTCTTAGCGGCTTGCTTATTAGCTTGATATTAAAAGGCGATCTATTAAAGCAAAAAGTTAATCTGAGTCTTGGCCGGTTTACTTCTTTTTTCAGGGCTTCTTTTTGGCTATTCTTATATTGTTTATGTATGGCTTTATCCAGCCACTTGGCCATCTTTATGATTTCGAGATTTAAGACCAGTGATGATTTAGCTGATTACGGAGTTGCTTTCAAGTATTATTGGTTATTGATGCTTATGTTTCCTGCAATTAAAACTGTTCTTAAAGTAAGAACATCTAAAATAGATATGGTAGAAAGCATTACGAAGCAAAAGAACTTTTACAGAAGATGGATGAAAGTATCAACTATAATTTTTGTGCCCCTGACGGGATTAGTTCTTTTATTCTCTGATTATATTATGAATTTATTAAACGGAGCTAAATACGAGGCATCAATTTTACCGTTTAAGATCCTTGCACTGAGTGCTATGTTCAGCTATGTTTTTTTGCTCAATGCTGATATTTTCCGAGCTATGCGAAAATATTTTCTTTTGTTTTGCTTTGGTTTTATGGCTTTAGTTATAAATTTTTTAGCAAATTGGTGGCTAATCCCTATTTATGGCATAACAGGAGCAGCAATCGCTACATTAGTGTCCCATTTTCTTGTTAATGGCTCGGCAACATTGTATGTAATGATAAGGAGATAAACTCAGTCTGTAATTCCCTATTATGTCTGGGAAATTCCAAAATGATTTCCTGGAGAGAGTCATAGAAATTCAACTGGGATTTTGAGAATATGAAAGAGATAGTCTGTATATCTACTCATTATTGGAATGGTGCTTGGTTTAGAAAACAGCACTTTATGTCCAGGTTTAATAACAGGGGCTATAAGATTGCTTATGTGGAGCCATCTTTTTCAATAATAAGGAAGCCTGATTTTGCTTTAGCTGATAACGCATATAATAAAATTTTCAACAGCACCGTGGAAGAGATTAGCAGAGACTTTTTCGTTATTAAGCCTCCAAGGTATATTCCTTTGTGGTCAAAACCATATTTAAATAAATTGAATTTTCGTTACATATCGATACGCTTAAGTTCTATTTTGGAGAAATTAGGTTTTAAAGATTATATTCTATGGACTTATAATCCGGAATTCGCTTATGGCTTGAATGCGCTTAATTATAAAAAACTTGTTTTCGATATAGTGGATGACCTTGCAGCGTATACTTACAACAAAAAAATTCGATATAGAACTCTGACAAACTGCATGAGGAATCTTGCCGTAAAGAGTGACTTGGTGCTCACCACAGCATATACATTATTTGAAGAGTTCAAGAAATTTTCTTCTAACATCCATTTAGTTCCAAATGGATTCGATTCCGGGATTTTCGGGCAAGCTGCTCAATTATCCACGCCTGTTGATATAAGTGGAATCCCTAAGCCAATAGTGGGTTTTGTAGGGGCTATTTTCACTCATTTAGACTTCGAGCTTTTGAATAATATTATTCAGCGTAACAAGGACAAATCTTTCGTTTTCGTCGGAGGTTGTGAACTCGGTGTGCAGAATAAATGGTTGTCAATGACTCAGAATTACCCGAATATTTTTTGGTTGGGTAAAAAGAAGAAAGAAGAAATTCCAAGCTATATCAATAAGTTTGATGTATGCATAAATCCTTTCAAGGTAGATCGGGTATCAAGGAGTGTAAGTCCGTTGAAAGTTTTTGAGTATCTTGCTATGAAAAAACCGGTTGTTTCTGTAAGAATGGAATCCCTTGAAAAGGAAAAAGTTGCTCCATTTATATATTTTGCCTCTTCTTATCAGGATTTTAATGATAAACTTAATATAGCTTTGAATGAAAAAAATGAATTTGAAAAAAAGCTGGATTATGAGATTGTCGATTCCTATTCATGGGATCGTTTGTTTAGTGACGTTTTCGATTTAATAAAAAGTCTATAGATTTAAGTAAGTTTAGTAGTACATTTTTGTCGGAGGAGGTGCTGATATGTCTTTAGAAATGTATTTAGGACGAAGTATTAGGACGCTGAAACCGTTTACGATCCTCACGGGAGTCTTAACTGGACTCGTTTTATTGTATGTATGCAGCTTGTGGGATTATCCGGCAAGCCATGTTATGGGGCTGTTTGTCGGCACATTGCTTTTCGTCACGATCATAATTAATCCCCAGCTCGCTTTATGGATTGTAATCTTATTAAAATGCACCGTTGGGGCCATCCTGGAAGCGACGACCGTGTGGCCGGGCGTTTGGAAGGTAAATATTGGCGGCATCCTTGACCTATTAGTCATCTTCGCAGGCATATATTACATAATATCCAAAAAAATCAATCTATTCGATTTGCCCATTACTAAGCCGTACCTCCTGTTTATAACCATTTGTTTCATTTCAATTCTTCGTGCTCCAGACAAGAATGTTGCATTAAGGTTTAATATTTGGATTACAAGCTCCTTTATGTTGTATGTTATGGCAACAGGTGTCCTAAAAAACAAAAATCAAATTGTCAGCTTAATATATGTGATTTTTCTCTCCGCGCTTATCCCTATTTCTGTAGGATTTTATCAGATGTTTGTCGGCACAAAGTATGGAGAAGGGGGCGGTTTTAATAGAATCTATGGTACCTTTGGACAGCCTGTCCCGTATGGTATGTACTTGATGATGATTTTTCCATTTGCGTTGCTCCATTTTCTATATCATTCAAGACATTTAATTGCAAAATATACATGGGGATTCATCTGTTTGCTTTTAGGGGTTTCATTAGTTCTAACGTATACACGTGGTGCCTGGTTCGGCGTTATTGTAGCACTAATTATTATCGGCTTTTATTATAAAAAAGTCTTGCTGCTTTTGCCCTTGTTGTTAGTGTTATTAATGGTTTTGCTTCCTACTATATCCGGGAGACTTGCGGATTTATCCCAGCCAGTTTCCGAAGAGCAAAGCTCTTTTGCCTGGCGAGTTAATCTTTGGCGTGATTCATTGCCGATGATTAAATCAAATCTGCTTCTGGGCAGAGGATTAGGTAATTTTCAGGCTTATAGCTCATTGAAGATAAGGGAGTACGCTGTGGATGCTCATAATGTCTATCTTCAATTGGCGGTAGAAACCGGTTTGTTAGGCCTGGGAGCTTTTATATGGCTGTTGTTCTCTCTGGGTAGAAATGCCATTACAAATTTCCGGCTGGCAACGGATAGATACGGTAAAATGCTCAACATTGGATTTATTTCTATTTTTGCTGCTTTTGTAACGGTATGTTTAGCTGACAATCTTCTTGAATACCTGCCAACAGTTTGGACTTTATTGCTTTTCGCGGCTATCACCGAGAGATACAAAAGAATGGAATTGTCAAGCTCTACAAGCACTACCGCCACATCTTATATACATAATTGATCATCCAAAAGAAGCCATCAAAAAAGATAGAATAACATATATAGATGTAGCTAAAGGACTTGGGATTATTTTGGTCGTATATGGCCACTCGACCGTACAGTTAGAGAAACTTCCCTTATATTCTGAATACCTCTATGTCCATTGCAGAATAGTATTTTCGTTTGTTATGCCACTTTTCTTTTTGATATCGGCTGCCTTGCAACGTAGAAAGCTGGAATCAACATCATTTTCTCATAGAGATTACTTGAAACGGATTTCATTATTAGTTTTACTGCCATTCTATTCATTATCCTTGTTATTTTTAGTAATCAACCTTTTAACGAAATTTTTCATAGTGTCTCCAAGTTTATCTGGAATGATTACATCCGTACTCTTCCAACAATCAAATTCAGACTTAATGCCATCTGGTGTGCTGTGGTTTCTGTTTACACTATATTGTTTTTCTCTAATCACTTACATTTTAGTAAGGTGCGTCCGTCTGCGTCCGGAGTACTTAGTGCTTTTGGGTATCTTGTTACGTTGCCTTAATGGTATCTATCTTAATTCGACTCATTATTTTGCGATTGATAAAATCTCGGCATGGTTCCTGTTTTACGCAGTGGGGTATAATTTTAGTCGGATAATATTATCTCGTCCTATTACTAAGTGGAATTACTTGCTTGCGGTCTTATTGTCATACTGTGTGTGCTTATTTGTAGTACCGGAGTTAAGTAATGACTCTACCTTTAATTTTATTCTTAAGAAGACCATCCCTTTTCTTGGCTTAGCGGGAATAAGTGGCTCTATATTTATTATAGGGCTTTCCAGCAATATTCTACGCCGATACAGTAACAGTCTCTTTGTTAAGTATCTTCGTTATTGCGGAGAGCACTCCATTTTGATATATGTTTTTCACATGCCGACGTTTGTCATCTTCAAGAAAATAATCAGTTTATTGAGTGTGCCTCCTAATTACCATCAGCTTTTATTGCTGTTCATACCCGGCGTAGTATTTCCAATAATCTATGGGAAGATACTTAGTCACAACTTGTTTATATATCAAGTTTTAATTGGACGAAAACCTTAGTTACTCAAACTGACCGTTTTTCAACGATGTACTGGCATAAGTGGATATTTAACAGTAATATATCGCAGTTTGTCATTCCCGCGCAAGCGGGAATCCACTGCTGCGATACGGTAAATGGATACCCGCCTTCGCGGGTATGACAGTACGAATCGGTCACTTTGAGTTAGTTAATATATGCTGATATTTCTTATAATCATAGTTTATGAGAACGACCACCAACTCTAAAAAGAAATTATTATTTGTTATGATCTCGCTGACGGGGGGTGGCGCAGAACGAGTGTTTCTGCACCTGATTAATTATTTGGACGGGAATAAATATGATGCCCAATTAGTACTCTTCGAGGATAAAATTGATTACCAGGATGAGTTAAAGTTCCCCGTTAAAATTGTATGTTTAGGCAAAAAAAACAGGTGGGATTTTTTTAAGTTAATCTTAAAATTACGGAAGGTCACAGCTCGTTTTCAGCCGGACGTTGTGATGAGCTTTCTTCCTTACGCAAATATAATAGCGGTGATAGCGGGCACGTTTTCCATGAGAAAGTTCAGACTCATTCTTTGTGAACACAGTTATCCCCGCAAATACTTACCGCTGTCCCGTCTTAGGCATCTGAGAAAGTGGTTGATGAAACGTACTTATAGAAAAGCGGATCGAATAGTGACTGTATCCAAGAGTATCAAAAGCGTGCTGCAAGAGGATTTTAGTATTCAACCGGAGAAAATAGTGCCTATTTATAATCCGGTTTTGCTGGAAACGATAAGAAATAAATCCGAAGAGTGTATAGAACACCCTTTTTTTAGAGATCAAAATGCTCAAATAATAATCGGCGCGGGCAGATTAATAGAGCTGAAAAGATTCGATCTGCTCTTAAGGGCATTTTCCGCAGCAAAAAGAGGCTGTGAGAACGCCCGTTTAATTATTTTGGGAAAAGGCGAGCTACAGAAAGAATTGGAGGATTTAGCATTGCAGTTGAATGTAAGTAAATGGGTTGACTTTGTTGGGTATAAATCCAACCCTTACGCATGGATTTCGAAAGCTGATATCTTTGTTTTGTCTTCCGATTATGAAGGCCTGCCCTGCGTTATCCTGGAAGCAATGGCCTGTGGCGTACCTGTGGTTTCAACAGATTGCCCGTCCGGACCGGGTGAGATAATAACAAATGGTCAAAATGGTTTTTTGGTGCCCGTCTCGGATGACAGGGCACTGGCGGATGCTTTGTTGACTTTATTAAAAAATAAAGACTTAAGAAAAAAAATTTCGGCTGAAGGTAAGAAAAGAGTGGAGGATTTTGGGATAGAAAAAATCCTTCCTCAGTATGAAGAATTATTTATGTGACGGCAGATTTCTTCCGTTCAGAAGATATGAAAGCAAGATGGATACAGATAGCGAAAATAGTCTGCTAAACGTTGTTTTGGTCAATTACAGGTTTTTTGTCTCAGGCGGCCCTGAGCGTTATTTATTCAATATTATGGAGAAGTTAGAAAAAGAAGGCCATAACATTATACCGTTCTCAGTTAAACATCCTAAAAATCGGCAGACAAGATATACGGAATATTTTCTTTCTCCGATAACCGACGATTTGGATTCCGTTTTATTTAATCAAATCAAAAAAAATCCGAAAACCATAGTTAAACTTTTTGGTCGGACCTTCTACAGCCTCGAAGCCCAAAGGAAGATGAGATCGATTATAAACGGTCATAATATCAATATTGCGTATTGTCTGAATTTTTTTCGCTGGATCTCACCAAGTATCATCACGGAATTGCATCGATTTGATATACCTATCATAGTTAGAATATCAGATTTTGGGTATATATGCCCAGAAGCACATTTACTAAGAAACGGAAGGATATGTGAATTATGCACTAAAGGTAACTTTTCATATTCCATAAGATATAAATGTGTGCAGAACTCTTTTTTATTGAGCTTAATAAACTTTCTTTCCATATTACTGCATAAACAGCTAAAAGTCCTGGATAAAATCGACGCTTTCGTATGTCCTTCTGCGTTCACTGCGGAGAAAATGATTAAGGCCGGCTTTGATCGGCAAAAGATATTTCATATCCCAACATTTATTGATTCGAAAAGAATCATTCCCCAGTTTAAGCCGGGTAATTACATTCTTTACTTCGGGAGGATTTCACACGAAAAAGGTATAAGTGTTCTTTTAGATGCTTTTGAAAAACTAAGAATCAAAAAGAGCAAAGCTCCAATTCCGCTTTACATTGTTGGTAAATTCTATGGTAAGGAGACAGAACAATTAAAGAAGAGAATCTATTTGAACAGCGATAGAAACGTGAAG
>Ga0315533_1000378_pt1 | contig 39800 bp, 33 predicted proteins | sample SalMarSW160130MG_FD_203081 | JGI IMG/M metagenome (GOLD analysis project Ga0315533, IMG submission 203081) | Salt marsh sediment microbial communities from the Plum Island Ecosystem LTER, Massachusetts, United States - Salt Marsh Sediment SW1601-30 ...
GTCTTTTAGAATGACAATCTGTTCAGATTCTTCTTTTTGCTTCTCAATGGTTTTAATTGTTTCTTCTTTTTCGCTTAATAAAACTTCAAGTTTGGTTTTTTCTTCAGTTAGTTCTGATAATTTATCAGCATATTCTTTCTCTAAATCTTTTTCTCCCTTTGCTAAATTTGCTTTTAACTCTTCAATTTGTTTTTCCTTTTCTTGTATATTTTCTTTCAGCTCTAAAACAAGTTCGTCTTTTAGAATGACAATCTGTTCAGATTCTTCTTTTTGCTTCTCAATGGTTTTAATTGTTTCTTCTTTTTCGCTTAATAAAACTTCAAGTTTGGTTTTTTCTTCAGTTAGTTCTGATAATTTATCAGTATATTCTTTCTCTAAATCTTTTTCTCCCTTTGCTAAATTTGCTTTTAGTTCTTCGATCTGTCTTTCTTTTTCTTGTATATTTTCTTTCAGCTCTAAAACAAGTTCGTCTTTTAGAATGACAATCTGTTCAGATTCTTCTTTTTGCTTCTCAATGGTTTTAATTGTTTCTTCTTTTTCGCTTAATAAAACTTCAAGTTTGGTTTTTTCTTCAGTTAGTTCTGATAATTTATCAAGATATTCTTTTTCTAAATCTTCCCCTCCTTTTGCTAAATTTGCTTTTAGTTCTTCGATCTGTCTTTCTTTTTCTTGTATATTTTCTTTCAGCTCTAAAACAAGTTCGTCACTACTTTCCAGCTTAAGATTTTTTTCTTCTACTTCTTTTTTTGCCTGATTAGATTGGTCATAAGTATAAATACCAAAACCGCCAACAATTAATAAAATTATTATGAATAAAACTAATAAATTTTTTGACATTTTTACCTCCAATACTTTTAATTTTTACTTATATTATTATAATTCGATAAAAATTTAAAAAACCCTCTTTTATAAATAAAAAATATTTATTTTTTTTCAATTATTTGTATTAACTTTAACTTTTTTTACTTTAATCTATTACCTGCCGTAAAATTTGTATCCTTTTTTCCTGAAAGGCCGGTTTAGCAGGAACGGTTAGCAGGAATCCATAAGAGAGCTGCTGCACCAAGAACACCAGCGTTCCCACCCAATTTCCCAATAACAATTTTAAGAGATTTATAATTGGAATAAAATGCTCTCTTTTTTACTTCCTCTCTAAGGGGAATAAGTAGCTTATCGCCTTCGTTAGTTATTCCTCCCACCAGTACTATCATTTCAGGATTCAATATATTAGCGATATTGGCAATGGCTATACCTAAATAAGAGATAGCCTCTTCAACCACACCTTTAGTTAATTTATCCCCTTTGCGAGCACTTTCAAAAATTGATTTTAGTCTGAGTGATTCAAATAACTCATCATCATTATCAAAATTTAAAAATTTGCTCTTTATTCCCTCTTTTATTCTATTTTTTATTCTATTTTTAATCCCGGTAGCAGAAGAATAGGCTTCCAAACAGCCATAGTTACCACAGTTGCAACGAGGACCATCTTTATTTACGGTCATATGCCCCAACTCTGCTGCACCATAATTACTACCATGATATATTTTGCCATCAATAATTATTCCACCACCGATCCCGGTTCCCAGGGTAAAACATACTAAATTGTCAACTCCTCGGCCTATACCAAAACACCGTTCACCCCAGGCAGCTGCATTAGCATCATTTTCTAAAACAACTTTCATATTAAATTCATCTTCTAATATTTTCCTTAAAAGGACATCTCTCCATCCGGGAAGATTGGGAGCAAAATTGATGATTCCTTTTTTAATATTGAGAGGACCCGGTGCTCCAATTCCTATGCCTATTATATCATCAAAAGCTATGTTGGATTGAACAATATTTTCATGGATGGTCTCTATTATTCTTTTAATGGTAACTTCTTTACCTCTTTCGGCTAAAGTTGGAACTTTCAGGCGGTTTACTATCTTCCCCTGGTAATTCACTATTGCACTGACAATATTCGTTCCTCCCAAATCAACACCGATAGAATATTTTTTTTCTAAACTTTTTTTATCGACCATCATATATGCTGCCTTCCCATCATTGCCACATTTTTTCTTTGTATTCCTTAAAAGCTTTTACTTGCTGTTGAATTACTTCCTCTGACTGTTGTACACCTAAATCTTTTGTTTCAATAGCAAAACTGGCTAAGCGTCCCTGCCATAAAATTCTTAATATCTCTAAAATATCTTCTTTTCTATCTCTTTTCTGTTCATAGTAGTTTAAACTATAATAAACTATTTGAGCCCATAAATCTATAGGAAAATTAAAGTCCTCCACACCGGAACTTTTGTATATTTTATCTAAAGAAGATAATATCTTTGCTGGTAAGAAAAAATTCTTTAATTTTATTATCTTATCATATCCGTTCTTAAAATCATTTATGTATCCTGATATATCCATTACCACCTCTTTAGGTGTTTCTACTTCTTTTATTCCAATCCTCTCTACACTTTTATCTCCCACTTCCTTTTTGGAGAAATCTTTATAAAAAATGGTTAAGTCCAAAATGCTTCCTGTTACCTGATTGAACATAGGAACTAATAATACCTTGGGGTCTTTATAATCTTTGGTGGAATCATGACTCTTTATCCCCAGTTTCGCTTCTATCATCTTCATGTCTTCACAGGCAGCAACCGTAGTAATAAATATATCTATTCCAAATTCAGCCGGGAAAAGAGGGTGAATTAAGAGTTTTTTCACCATTTTAGCAGATAGACCATATTCTCCACCAATGGGTTGTCTGATAGAAATCCCGTAAAGTGCTCGAGTCAGAGGATAAGCCAGATGATTTGTAATTACTCCATCATATTTATGTCTTATGTAAAAAGGGGCAACCAGGTCGTATCCGGTTAATATAGGCTGGACTAAGTGTTTTAACCATTCCGGGATTATACTGGTAAGATCGCCATCTACCAAAGCTACCGCCTCTGCTCCTACTTCTTCAGCCTTAATAAATATGGTTTTTACTCCATTCCCCTTTCCGATTTTCCCAACTTGATCCAGTACCATCTTCTGTGTTCTGGTTACAGTTTTATTAGCCCTCTCTTTGGTATGGTCTTTAGAAAAGCCATCTGAGACTATAATTAAACTTTTCTTCTCCGGGAAATAGTCATTCAGCCCCTGGTCAACTACTTTAATTACTCCCTCAATGGTATCTTCAACATTCTTAGTACAAATACCCACAACTATGTCTATCTTATCTTTCATTATAAATCTTCTCCTTTATTTTTAGTATATATTAAATCTGCTTCTTTGAGTGATTCTAAAGAACCAATATCGAACCATCTATCCGAAAATACAAATCCAAAAACTCTTTCTCTCTTGATTAACCATTTTATGAAAAAACCTATGGCATCAGGGTTTTCTCCTGCATCTAAATAAGTTAAAATTCCTCTAATCCCTTCTTGAGATAATACATAGCAGGCCGTGGAAGCCAGGGTAGAAGGAGGGTTTTCGGGTTTTTCTACAAAATCTATTATCCTCATTTCCTCATCGACCTTTGCTATTCCATAATTTTGGGCTTTCTGAATAGACTTTAGGTCATATAAGGCAACTACATTTCCTTTTTTTTCTCTATAATAATTAATCAAGTCTCTTAAATCAAATTCAAATAAATTATCCCCTCCGATAATCATTAATTCCTCATCAATATTTTTTTTCCTTATTAAATATCCCAATGCTCCTACTGACCCTAATTTATCTTTTTCTGATAAAGTTGGCTCAATGACTAAAGAAATATCTTTAGTTGATTTATATTCTGATAGCCATTGCTTAAAATTATCTTCAAATTTTTCATTGGTAGATATTATAATCTTATCTATCTCTTTTTGAGCTTCTAGTTTCTCCATAATATATTCAATCATCGGCCTTCCCCCAACCGAAAGCAGTTGTTTGGGTTTATTTTTAGTTAATGGCCAGAGTCTCTTAGCATATCCACCAGCTAAAATTATTGCTTTCATACTTAATACTCCTTTTTTATAGTTTTTGGTTTTTAATTCTCGGTTCTCAGTTTCCAATTAATTCTATCTGATCTATTGGGTAAGAGGTGAAGAGTAAGGTGGTAACTATTAATAATCCTATTTTTTAAATCTTTAACCTTTCACTCCACCTGCAACTAAACCTTGTTCCAAATACTTTTCAAAGGCTAAAAATAGGACGATTATAGGAACGGTAATTATTACCGAAGCAGCCATTACCAGATCCCAGGAAGTATGATAAGATTGATAAAGCCTTACCAGCCCTAAGGGCATAGTGAATTTCTTAGAATCATATAAAAATACTAAAGCATATAAAAATTCATTCCAGGCTATCATAAAAGTATATATCCCCACTGAAGCCATAGCTGGCACAGAGAGGGGTAGGGTTATTTTAGTTATAACTTCCAACCTGCTGCAGCCGTCTACTAATCCTGCTTCTTCAATCTCCTCGGGAACAGTCCTAAAGTAAGCAGCTAACATATAAAGCGAAACGGGTAAAGTTTGAGCTAAATAAGTAAGTATTAATCCATTTAAATTATCAATGAATCCTACTTTTGCTAACATAGCGAACAAAGGAATTATTAGCAATATTCCGGGAAACATATATACCAAAAGGATAGACCTCATCATTAAAGCCTTACCTTTAAATTTTAATCGAGCTATAGCGTAAGCCCCCAAGCAAGCCAATATTAAATTCAATGTGGCTGTAAGTAGAGCCACATAAAAACTATTTTTAAGATACAAAATAAATCCTTCTTCAAATAACACCTTCCAATAAGCCCTTAAATTAAAACTGTTCGGTAAAAACCTGGGAGGATAGGCAAATAATTCAGAAAATCCCTTCATAGATGAGATTATCATCCAATAAAAAGGAAAAAGAATTACAATTAAAAATAGGCCGATACTGCTAAAAATTATAATTTTTCCAAAAGGCATTTTTCCTTTCGCCATCTTTTGTTTAACTCCTATCCTTTATAAAATATTGAATTTCCAATAGATGTTACTACCAATCTAAGGCATATTTTACATAAAATATCATAAAAACACCGAGAATAATAAACAAGAACATAGAAGTAGCCGAACCTAAACCGAAATTATTCATTCCAAAACTAAATTCATAGGTAAGAACCGGCAATACTTTGGTCCCTGCTGCTCCACTGGTCAATAGGTATATATCATCAAATTTATTAAAAGTCCACATTAATCTTAATAAAAATAAAGTACCCAATACGTATTTTAATTCAGGTATGGTAATATAGAAAAACTTTTTCACTATATTTGCCCCATCTATATCTGCTGCTTCATACAATTCATTAGGAATAGCCTGGAGTCGAGCTAATATCATTAACATAGCAAAGGGGAAATATCTCCAGCCCTGAAATAAAATAACTATAAACATTGCCCATCCCCTTTGAGAAAGCATGGCAATAGGTTGAGACCATATGCCACTGCTCATTAAAGCCCAGCTAATTACCCCATTTACCGGATTAAGCAGCCATTTCCAAATAAAAGCTACCGAAACCACCGGAGCAACATAAGAAAATAAAAATATTCCTCTTACTAATCCTCTTCCTTTAAATTTTCTATTTAACAATAGAGAAGCTGCCAAACCTAAAGCAATGGATAAAATACTTCCCAAAAAAGAATATATGATTGTTGCTTTTAAAGCGTCTTTAAACATAAAGTCCTTCGCAACTCTAATATAATTTTTTAATCCTACAAAAGGTGCTCCACCTTCACCGAGATTTCCCAAAGTAACTTCATGAAAGCTTATCCATATATTATAAAGCGCAGGATATATTACTAAACCAAAAACAATAACAAAGGTGGGCACAACAAACCAGTAAGCTAAACGGGCTTCTCTTTGTTGTAGATTAAGGGTTTTAGTTTTTCTCATCTTTACCTCCACTTAAAAGCAGGACTATGCAGTTAATTCTAAAATTAGCTGCATAGTCCGTTAAGATCAATTTTCCTAATCTTTACTAAACAAGCGCTTTTTGTTACTTTAATGCCTCAGTCTGTTCTTGCAACCAGGCAGCTGCTTGTTCTGGAGTCATATCTCCGGTTAGAATTTTCTCTATTACGATCGGCACTAATTTTCTGCCATAGACATCTGAAACTAAAGGAACGATATTTCCTTCCATAAAACCCCATCTCTGAATCATGTTCATACCACCGGCTACATCTGCAACTACTTCTGGGGAATAAAGACTAAACACCTTATGACCTAACCATTCATCTATCACAGCTTTACGAACAGGAACCTTTCCTCCCGGACTCATAAAGAGAATATCTACATATCCTGGCCCTAAAACATATTTTACGAATTCAATTGCCGCTTCTGTATCTGTATCTGTAAAGATTCCTAAGGTTACTAACTGTCCGTAAGATGCCTTAATTCCGCTGGGTCCTTCTATAATCGGAGCAAAGCCGGTATTCTTGGCTAAATCTGGAACTGTAACTTGAAATGCCTCTACTAATCCGGCAATATCATCCATTATATAGGGAGAATAGAACATCATAGCTACTTGACCTACAATATAATACTGTCTGCACTCACTCCAAGTTGTAGCTCCCGGAGGACCGTAGGCGGCTAATTTAGTGTAATAGTCTAAAGTTTCCACCATTTCCGGAGTATTCATAACAATATTGCCGTCTTTATCAAAACCAGTTGCACCATTGGATAAAGCAAAAGGCTCGAATACCTGTTGAGTAAATACCTGTCCCGGGTCGGTCCCAATTACTATTCCATACATAGCATTTGCCGGGTCATAAAAAGCTTTGGCTGCTTCTAAAATTGTATCCCAACTGGTAGGTGCAGCTAATCCTTTTTCTGCAAATAAGTCTTTTCTATACCATATTCCCTGAACCCAGCCATCAATAGGTACAGCTGCCCATATGCCTTCTACAGGGGAACGAACAAGATCTAAAGCACCTTTGTAAAAACTAGCATAACCCATATCGGCAATAGCCATAGTAGCAGCTTTGGTATCTAATAATCCATCTATGGCAAAACCAGCTACATATTCTAATCCGAAACGGCAGACATCAGGTAATCTACCAGCTGCTTTGGCAGTAGCAATCTTTGTAGGAAGATCAGGCTCATTAACAGGAATTACTTTTACTTCAATTTCAGGATGAAGCTTCATAAAATCTGCTGCTATAGCTTCTTGTACGTCAACTCTGGCTTTTTCATTATCTGTAGTCCAGAATTCCACAACAGTTTTTTCTGCAAAAGCAAAAATACTTACGCTAAACACCATAATCAAAACTAATAATACGATACTCTTTTTCATTTTTTTCTCCTTTAAATATTTTAATATTCTTTAAGCAAAAAAACAATTATTTTTCTCTATCTCATCCCTCCTTTCCTGAGATCCAAATGTTTTAGTGCCCTTCTTGGTGCATAAAGTGGGTTATTTGCGTGTATTTCTAAAATATTAAAATAAATCCATGATAGCCTGGTTTAATACTCATGATTGAAACATCGTAAACCAAGTTAATAAAAAAATAGAATAATTAAAATCTTATAATTTCTCTTATTTATCATAATGCCATCGTTGACATTTTTATGTTAACATAACATTATACAAATTTCAAATTTTTTTAAATTATTGTTTCCTTTTTAATCTCAGAAAATTTTTTCTTCTACTTCTGGAATTAAAAAACACGAGAAAGGTGGTTTAGGTGTAGCCGTAGATAAAATTTCAGTCTCTTTTGGATGTTTAATTTCAATTTTCTATTTATTAAATTCTAGAATCACTTTTTTCATTTTTTCAACTATACTACTTTTCTTGTTATTTTTTATAGTCATCGAAGTTTCTCACCTATTTATTAGATATATTTTTACATCTCGGTTACACGATCAGTCAACTTAGTAATTATAAAAACTCTTTGATCTATTTTTGTACGGAATATTTAAAAACTTTATGTCACCTATAATTAAAATAGTAATTTTAATTATTTAATTTTTCTTCAAAGAAATACTATTTAATTTCTCATAAAACAAAGCTAATCCCCCATGGTCGATCTCCGAATGTCCGTCAGCCATGAGTGCCTGCATCATCTCCATGACCTGAGCCGAAAGAGGCATAGCATTATGTAGCTCACGGCTAGTTTCTAAAGCATTGGTAAGATCTTTAACGTGTAATTTCATTCTAAAACCAGGTTCATAATTTCCCGCAAACATGCGAGGGGCTTTATCAACTAAACACTGACTACCAGCCAATCCACCCTTGATTGCATTAAATAAATTTTTAGGGTCTACTCCTGCCTTTTTCCCTAAGATTAATCCTTCTGCCACTGCAGCGATATTAATTGCCACTATTACCTGATTAACTAATTTAGTTGTCTGGCCTGCCCCGATATCACCAACTAAAGTAGGTTTACCCATGACTTCTAAAATATCTTTACACTTTTTAAAAACCTCTTCCTTCCCTCCTACCATAATAGCAAGACTACCAGCCATTGCTTTTTCCTGACCCCCACTAACCGGAGCATCTAACATTTCTACTCCTTTTGCATATAGTTCTTTAGCAATTTCTTGGGTTACAAGTGGGGCAATCGAACTCATATCAATTAAAATTTGCCCTCTGCTTACTCCTTCAATAACTCCTTCTTTACCCAGCACAACTTTCTTCACATCTGGTGAATTCGGTAGCATGGTAATAATAATATCACATTGAGAAGCCACTTCCTTACAAGAAAAAGCCCTTTTTGCACCATAGGAGATAATCTCCTCTAAAGCTTCTTTGTTAATATCGTAAGCTACTGTCGGATAACCTGCATCGATTAAGTTTTTAACCATTGGTTTTCCCATAATACCGATACCTATAAATCCAATTTTTTGCATATCTTTACACTCCTTTTAAAAATTATTTCGTAACGTTCTTTTTCTGGTATATTTAATTTAAGATTAGATAAATTTATTGTTAATTTTAAGTTTTTCAAAAGTTATAATCTAAAACTATATTTTAAAGATAAAAGAGGTTCTAAATTATGTCTAAATATTTTCAAAAATCAGCCTAGCTCCTTCTCACAGCTCCTTTATCAGCAGGCCCTACAAAATTAGTATAGTATTTTAGATAGCCTGATTTTACTTTAGGTTCGGGCACCTTTAGTCTCTTTAATCTTTCTTTAATTTCATCTTCTTCCAGCTTAATATTTAATTTTTTCTCTGGTATATCAATTTCAATTATATCTCCTTCTTCTACAATAGCTATCGGACCCCTCATTGCGGCCTCCGGAGCTATGTGCCCAATAGAAGCCCCCCGGGTAGCACCGGAAAAACGCCCATCGGTAATCAAAGCCACCTCTTTATCCAACCCCATACCAGCTATAGCTGATGTGGCAGTTAACATCTCCCTCATTCCAGGTCCGCCTTTCGGCCCTTCATAGCGGATTACTATAACATCTCCTTTTTTAATTTTGCCTTCTAAAATGGCCTTAGTACTCTCTTCTTCTGAATTAAAGACCCTTGCCGGTCCTTGATGTTTCAACATATCAGAGTGAACTGCTGAACTTTTTACTACTCCACCTTGAGGAGCTAAATTACCTTTTAAAAATACAATACCACCTTTGGGATTATAGGAGTTTTCTATGGTTCTTATTACTTTATTATCCAATATGTGTGCATTTTCAACATTCTGACCGATATTTTGGCCAGTTACTGTAATCTCCCCTAAATTAATTATCTTCTTCTTGTTTAGCTCTTTGATCAGAGCTGAAATACCTCCTGCTCTATCTAAATCTTGAATGTGATAAGACCCGGCAGGAGAAAGGCTACACAATTGGGGTACTTGTTCTCTTATTCGGTTAAAATCATCTATGTCAAAAGAAATACCTGCTACGAAGGCTATAGCCAGAGAATGGAGCATAGTATTAGATGAACCTCCCAAGGCCATCTCCACGGCGATCGCATTCTCTATAGCCTTTTTGGTAATAATATCTAAAAATTTAACATCTTTTTTCAATAGCTCCATAATTTTCATTCCTGCATGTTTGGCTAACCTTATCCTGCGGGCATCAACTGCAGGAATAGTTCCATTACCGGGGAGAGCTATACCTACTGCTTCAGCAAAAATATTCATAGAATTAGCGGTATATAAACCGGCACAGGAACCAACTCCCGGACAGGCATAATCTTCTACTTCTTTTAATTCTTGCTCACTTATAGAATGGGTTTGGAACTTTCCTACTGCTTCAAAGACATTGCTCAAGGCAATATTTTTCCCCTGATAAAATCCAGCTAACATAGGTCCACCACTTACCAGGATAGTAGGTATATTGACTCTGATGGCACCCATAATCATTCCGGGGACTATTTTATCACAATTAGGGACAAGGACTAAGGCGTCAAAGGCATGGGCTTTAGCCATCACTTCAATAGAGTCTGCTATTAATTCTCTGCTAGGCAAAGGATATTTCATTCCCTCATGATTCATAGCTATGCCATCACATATTCCTATAGTAGAAAATTCGAAAGGAACTCCTCCGGCCATCCTTATTCCATCTTTTGCTGCCTGAGCAATTCGTTTTAAATGGAGATGCCCGGGAATAATTTCATTCGCTGCCTGAGCAACCCCAATAAAAGGTTTTACCATCTCCTCATCAGTTATTCCCAATGCCTTAAGCAAAGAGCGGTGGGGAGCTCTAATTACACCTTTTTTTACTACATCACTACGCATAATTTTATCTCCTATTTTTAATTTTTTTATAACAATACTATATGTATCTAAAGTTATATAGAATAAGATCTATATTTTTATAGGAACTCCGTAAGGTCCGTCACTTAAAAAAGCAATATTGAATCCCTTTTTACCGTTTACTTTAAATTCCTTATCTATTTTGTCAATTGCACTCTCAATTATTTGAGAGATATCTTTTAAAGTTCCTTTATATCTTTTATTTGCAGGTAAAAACATATTTCCATCAATACCGGGAATAATTTTATAATCATTAAAAGAAAGCCGGGGACTGTAATAAATAAAATTCTCTGGAGGAATTTTAAAAAACAAGCGAGTCCACATTTGCACTTGCCATTGGTCGGGAATAAAAGTCCAATCAGGTGATAAGATTAAATGATTAAACTGTTTTGCTCCTATTATTTTTAATAAATGTAAAACTGTTTTATATTTCTCGCTACCAATTAAATCTTTATCATCATTATTTGCTATCATAATTAATTTACCATTGGGTTTTAAAGCCGGAATAGCAACTACTGCAGCTTTGGCTCCCTGATAATGGTTAATGCCTACAAAGCCAGCATGAGTAATAACAACATCATATTCTTTTTCTATAGGTATGGCTACATTTTTTTTTATTTTATTTACTGCTTGTTTATGAGCTTTTTCTAAATCTCCGGCAAATACTCCTGTCGTCTTAAAATCCTGGTCAAGGGTAACGTTGAGAATATAATCTGCTCCTGCTTTCTTAGCTATTTCTAAGGCCTCCTGGTGACAGGGATTATCATCTATAATCAAGTCACTAGACTTTGGAGAAGCTAACATAGGAGCTCCGTGGAATATATAGATACTTTCTTCTCCTATGAGTCCCGGACAGATTGATTTCCTTCCTCCCGATGCACCGGCCATAAAATGTGTTTCTACTAAACCGGTAAGTATTTTGATATCTGCCTTCATATAATCACCATTAATATATACGGAACTACCTCGATTAGTTTTACTTAAATAAGTTAAATTATTTTTGTCTCTGCAACTGTGGTTTTTTATGGGAATTTTATAGTCAAATACCCGAGGATCTAACATTTCTCTTAACTCTTGCTCGGATAATGGTCGATGTGTACCAGTAGCAACTAAAATAAGTATTCTTTCTTTGGGTATATTATGAGCTAAAAGTCTTTCAATGATTGGCCATAATATTCCCGCTTCCCTTTTGTAGGGAACGGGCCGCGTATTATCAGAAATTATCACTACTGCCTTCGCTTCTGGGTTTTTCTTTAGTTTTTGCTCAATAATTTTGTCTAAACTGGGGCTGCCTATAGGATTTTCCAACGCATTTTGAATAAAAAAAGCTGGATTGCTAAGAGGTTTGGGTTGGTCAGTAAATAATATTTCTGTATTATCCGGAAGATTTATTTCGACTGCCTCTTTTTCTAATTGTATAGAAATTTTTTTCATCTTAACACCTTTCTATTCTTTTGTGTAACTTTCTTTTAAAAAAATAAAACTATCTATTGGGAAATATTTTTATCTCTTAACATAAATAAACTATAAAAATAAATCTTAACATATATTAATTAAGAATATTTTATCTAAAGTATGTTCTTAATTATAGAAAAATCTCCTGTCTTAGCTGCTTCTAATATAGGTCTCATATATTCGTCAACTAAGGATGCATTAAGAGGTACTGGCATATTCTTGAGTTTCATATCTAATTGGGGATTCTTTGCTGCAACAAGAGCTCTTTCTATGTGTTTTTCCGTAAATCCTGGCAACTCGGAAAGGGTTGTTGGATAATTAATACTCTTGCTAAAAGAAATCATTCCTTCAGCTACGGCTATACCGAGATCGCGACCGACTAAGTTATCTAAATTAGTTTTAATAAAACCAGCCTTTTTATATATTTTCCCTATTAGTCGTAATTTTTGTTCTATAGCAGGAGCAAAAAATACTGTATAATAAGGATTCATTATTGCACAAGCACGACCATGACTGCTTATATCAACTAATGAAAAACTAGTAAGATGAGCACCGTTAGTGCCTCCTACCATAATAGCATAACCACCAAGATCAGTAGCTAAACCAATAGCCTCTCGAGCTTCTATATTATGTGGATTATCTAATACCGATCTGCAATTCTTTATTACTAATTCAATAGCGGTTAAGGCTATCTCTTTGGCTAATTCATAATTTTTTTCACTTATTCCCTCGAAGACCTCGAGACAATGAGCTATTCCATCTAATGCGCCGTCAATAGTCAAAGCAGAAGGCATGCTGGTAGTTACCTGATAATCAAATAGAGCTTTATTAGGGATAATTGCTTCATCGACAATTAATTTCTTCTGCCCTATTATAGGATCAGTAACGTTGGAATATTTGGTCAAATGGGACCCGGAGCTGGCAGCAGTTTGAATAGCAATTAAGGGCCATAATTTTCCCCCGGTTTTTTCCAAGGCTTTACTGACTAATCCGGTACCAAAATAACTTTCAATCTCTGGACTATATTTTCCTAAAGAAGCTAATACATTAGCTGCCTTAGCAGAATCAAGAGTGCTTCCACCACCTACAGCAATAATACAATCAGGTTGAAAATGCAAAATATAACTTTCTATTCGATAAACATCTTCACGGGGACAATTAGGTTTGGCATCAGGTACAATTTTTTCACCAGCAAGTTTAACCCCATGCTTATTCAAAGAATCCATTACTTTATTTACTACCAAACTTAGATAAGTATTATTAGAAATAACCAATGCAGATTTTCCATATTGATTAGCTATTCGGCCTATTTCATCTAATTTTCCTATACCAAAAACATAATTATCTCCTTTAAAGTTTTTAAGTAATTGAACTGCTTTTTCTTTTAATTCCATTATTTTCCTCCTCCCATTTAATAAACTTTTTATTTATTATTTTTGACATTTTTTTCTTTGAATCGATATTTATTTATTAAACATTTTAATTTGTTTTAATACAATAACTTCATTGCTTTATTCATTTTACTGTAAATACCTGCCTTTTCTAAAGACCAATATATTGAATTATGTATCTTGCTTAACTTCTCATATAACTTATGATTTTTTATATTTGGTTTCTTTCTGCTTAAGTTATTTACCTTAACCATATTATCTACAGCTGAATTTATACTATTATATAGACCTGTAGTAGTTGCAGCTACCACCGCTGCTCCAAGGGCAGAGGCTTCATTACATTCAGTTTTTATTACAATTTTACCATAGATATCAGCTTGTATTTGATTAAATAATTCTGACTTTGTAATGCCGCCACTAATTCTAACTTCTTTAATTTCGTCATTATAACTTTCCATAATACTAATATTTTTCTGTATTTCAAAGGCAATTCCTTCTAATATTGCCCTTATGATTGAAGAACGTTTATGGCCTAATGATAATCCAAAAAGTATTCCCCTTGCTTCTGGATTCCAATAAGGAGCTGCAGAAGCAGCAAAATGTGGTATTAAAAGTAAACCGTTTGCTCCCAATGGTTCTTGGGCCGCTTCAGAATCCATTATTTTATATGCATCAATCCCTGATTCTCTTTGGGTTTCCATTTCAATTTCTCCAAAATTATCCCTAAACCAACGATAAATTGAACCTGTTGTAAAAATACCGGCTTCCAGTACCCACATACCGGCAACCGAAGAGGCACTACAAATTAAGCGTTGATCAATATCTTTAACTGGTTTATCACTGTTGGCTAAAACAAAAGAACCCGTTCCTGTATTGACTTCAACTATCCCGGCCTTTATCACACCTAATCCTATGGCAGCACACTGTTGATCTCCCCCTGCCGCAATAACCGGTATTCCTTTAGGTAAATTAAGTTCTTCCGAAACATCCCGATTAGCAAATCCAATAATTGAACCGGGCGGAACAGCTTCTGGTAACTTAGTAAAATCGATTCCAACACTTTTTATGAAATCTTTATCCCATTTTAATTTATCAATATTAAAAAGCATAGTTCGAGAAGCTTGTGTCCAGTCAGTTTTAAATTTACCAGTTAGGTAATGAATAATATAATCCTGTACTGAAAGAAAAATATAAGAATTATTATAGATTTCAGTTTTGTTCTTTTTTAGCCACAATAGCTTTGGTAAGGTAAAATAGGGGTCAACCCTCAATCCTGTAATATCATATATTTTCTTTGGGCCATATTTATTCAACAAATGCTTCGTTTCTTCGATTGCCCTTTTATCCTGCCACAATATGGCATTATCTAAAGGTTTACCGTTTTTATCAACAGGAATAAAAGTAGCCCTTTGTGATGTGACTGCAACAGCAGATATACGATTTTTATTATATTCTATTTTTTTTACAGCTTCTTTTACTGTTTTTCTTACAGCTTGCAACCATGTTTTAGGATCATGGTCAATCCATCTTGATGATAAATAAATACTCTGATACTCTTGATAGGATTTATTTATTTGATTACCTTTTTCATTAAAAATAATGGTACAACATCCTGTAGTTCCAATATCTATACATAGAATTAAATTGCCCATTATAAATCCTTTATATAAATTTATAAAAAATTATTAATTAAATTATCTTCTTTATCAAACTTCAAAGGTTAACCATCACATTTTTTAATTTCGATTACCAATTATTTGATTGCATCGGTTATAATTTTAGTGCCACAGTGCCACGACGACCGCTTGTAACGGCTGGTTAGTCCCCTAAATTAATTTTACTAAAATTACCTTTTATGTATCAAACCAATTTTACCGCGAGAAAATAATTTCATTTTTTCCTTGATCACTGCGAGCATCGGTTCTTTTATCATATTGGAAAGAGTAGACAAATGACCGGAATAATTATTTTTAAATATTTCTTTTAATTGCTTAACGGCTGCATTTGATATCTCAGTATTAATATTAATTTTAGATATACCTTCATCAATCGCTAATATCAGGTCTTCTTCTGTATTTCCAGAACCTCCATGCAAGACAAGGGGAACTGAAATTATTTTTGCAATTTCTTTTAAGCGATTATGATATATTATTGGCTTACCAATATAGTTACCATGAATCGTTCCGACTGCAACAGCTAAGGCATCGCAATCTGTCTTCTCCACAAATTCTTTTGCTTCTTCCGGCTTGGTTAATTGATCCTCCGGAACAAATTCTCCGGTATCTTCAGCAGGGACATAACCTAATTCTGCTTCTACGGAAACACCAGCTGCATGGGCTATTTTTACTATTTTGGAGGTAATTCCTATATTATCACTGTTTGCTAAGCTGGAACCATCATACATAACTGAAGTAAAACCTGCTTGAATTACCCGAATAATTAAATCTTCTGATTTGCAATGATCTAAATGAAGCACAATAGGTAATGGTGTTTTATTTGCTAACTCATGGACACATTGGGAGATTAAATGAATCGAATTGATATGGGTATATTTTTCACCAAAAGCAATAATAACCGGGATATCTAAGGATACGGCTGCATCAAAAACAGCTTCAATGGTCTCCATATTGTAAACATTAAAAGCTCCGATGGCATAGCCTGACTTTCTTGCTTTATTTAAAACATCATTTAAATTAACTAACATCTAAAGAACTCCTTACTTCTTCGAGCCAATTCTGGACTTCAGCTCGCTTTAACACCTCAGGGTTAACAACAAATTTTGGTTCCTTGTTTTCTAATAATTTGTTGATATCTTCAACTAAAAGATAAGGTGATTTCGTTAAAGCTTCTTTGGTTGTTCCGGCTATATGGGTTGTTAAAGTAACATTATCAAGTTCTAACCAACGGCTATTTTTTCCAATCGGTTCCTGCCAGAACACATCTAGAGCGGCACCGGCTATTTTTTTCTCTTTTAACACATGATATAAAGCATCTTCTTTAATCAAGCCTGCACGAGCTGTATTGATGAGATATGCATTTTTTTTCATCAAAGAAAGCTCTTTTTCTCCAATAATGTCTTTGGTTTTTTCACTCATCTTTACATGTAATGAAACAAAATCAGCGTTTTTTAATAAATCATTAATGGTTACTTTTTTGGCATGATACTTCTTGATTACTTCATCTGAAACATAAGGATCAAATACTAAAATATTGACTTGAAAACCACTTAATTTTTGGGCTACTAATTGACCAATATAACCAAAACCTACCAATCCAATTGTTTTTCCCTGTAATTCAGGTACCATATCGGAATTAACAAAATTTTTTCGCCAGATACCGTTTTTCACTGCATGATAGCTACGGGCAATATTACGAGCTTCCCCCAGGATTAAGCCGATAGTAAAATCGGAAACAGCTTGTGCGTTACGACCTTTAATGTTTTGAACAATAATTCCCTTTTCAGTAGCATGTTTGACATCAATATTTTCCAATCCCGCTCTTGAAGCACCAATAAGTTTAAGGTTAGGTAATGTATCGATTGCATCTTTTGATACCGGACAAAACAAAACCAAAACTATTTCTGTATTCTTGTTAGCATTTAATATTTGGGAAACAACCGGTTCAGCGGCCGGTCCCTGTTTTTCAATTACTAATCTACGATCCTGCAATTTATCCCAATCTGTTTCCCAATTTTTAATATCTATATTTATATTATTCAGTTTTAGCTCTTTAGCTGCTGCTCCAATATTATTGCCTGGTATCATTACATCTCCAATACATAAAACTTCCATTAGCAAAAACCTCCTTAGTTAATTAAAATTTATTAGTTTTGTTTTTTTGTATAGATTTGTTAGCATTTATAAATCTATAGTATATATGGGCGAATTAATGCCTTCTTTAGAATATAATATTTTCAATGCTAATCTTTTTTTAATCATCAATCATGATAAATGGAAATCGACTGTATTTCTATTTTTGCATTCTTGGCAAGTTCATTAACTCCTATGGCAGCCCGTGCTGGAAAATCACCAGAAAAATACTTGCTATAGATAGAATTCACTATTTCGAAATCGTTCATGTCGGTAAGAAATATTGTAGCCTTTACAATCTCATTCAAAGAAGAACCTGAGGTTTCTAAAATAGCTCTTAGGTTCTCTAAGGTCTGCTTTGTTTCGTTTTCAATGCCCCCGCTAACTTTTTTACCACTTGCGGGATCTAATGGTAAAATACCAGAAGTAAATACAAAATCTCCTACCTTTACTGCCTGTGAAAATGGACCAAAAGCAGCTGGAGCATTTTTTGTCATAATAACTTCTTTTTTCATCGTACATCCCCCCTATCATCGATTATTTGATTATCCCCTAAAAAGCCTGAAGTTATTTTCAGTACATTATATCCCCTGATATTAAATATTAAAGGGCGCTTTATGTGGTGTACTACAATGAAATTTATATTAAATTTAGACTTTTTGGATTATAGCCATAATTTAAAATAATTTTTTTACATATTTATGACTTTTTTTTGGCAAAATCTATAGCCATTTTAATAGCTTCTACCATGCTCTCTTCGTTAGCTCTACCCTCCCCGGCTTTACCAAAAGCAACTCCGTGATCAACTGAAGTTCTAATAATCGGTAACCCTACTGTAATATTTACTCCACTTATTGTTGACCATTTATTAGTTTCTTTATTATACTTAAATCCAGTAACTTTCATAGGAATATGTCCTTGATCATGGTACATAACTACCGCAATGTCATATTGTCCACCTATCACTTTGGAAAAAATGGTATCCGGAGGAACAGGTCCATCAACATTTATATTTTCTTTTTTGGCTTGCAGTATCGCGGGAATGATTTCTCCAATTTCTTCTTTACCGAAAAGCTCTCCTTCTCCGGCATGAGGATTTAATCCGGATACTCCAATTTTTGGATTTTTAATTCTTAAATCTTTCAATGCTTTATCCGCCAAACGAATAACTGTTAAAACCCTTTCCTTTTTTACTAAATCACATGCCTGACGTAAGGAAACATGTGTAGAAACATGAATGACTCTTAAATTTTCATCTGCCAACATCATGGCATAATTTTTTGTTTTGGTATAAGTTGCGAATATCTCAGTATGGCCAGCATAAGGTGAACCGGCTGCCTTAATAGCTTCTTTATGAATAGGTCCGGTTACTACCGCATCTACTAAACCTTTCATAGCTAAATCAATCCCCTTGTAAATATAATCCAATGATGCCTGGCCTGCTTTAGTACTTACTTTTCCATAATTAAATTCATGGAGTTTTATATTGTCCAAATCTATAAAATCAATTATTCCAAATTCTCCTTTTATCTCTTCTGTATTTTTAATAACATTCAACTTTAAATTTGAAGGAATAAATTTCAGTGCATCATTTATAACACATTTACTTCCAATAGCTATTGGTTTTGATTTTCTATAAATCTCTTTTTTACTTAAAGCTTTAACTATGATCTCTGCTCCAATACCTGCAGGATCTCCCATGGTAATACAAATAACTGGTCTCTTCATCTTTAAATTTATATGATTCACTATTAATAAATAATGAACCATTCCTCCATTCTTAATAGTTTCTTAATTTATTGATTAAATTATATAAGGTATCTTCTTTCCCAAATCCACCTGCTTTAGTTATAATATTTAATTTATAATTATTATAATTAGCGATAGCCAAAGGAATACCTGGTAAAAGTTCATCTACAATATTCATATTATATATGTTTAACTTTTTACAAACTCCTAATGCTGCATCTCCACCCGTTAAAATTAAATTCCTTACATAACTATTTTTTATTATTTTAGAAGTAAGTTCACCAAGAAATTTTTTAATTTCTACCTCTAATTTTCTAAAACTAAGATTGTATTTCAACATCAACTTTTTATTTATTAATTTCTCTTCATTATAAATAGCATTAGTGTGTATTACTAGATCACGGTTATTTCTTATAATCTGAATACATCTAGTAGTATAATTATCTAAAATAATATCTTTATTAGAAAAAATTTGCTCTATATCGATTTTTAATTCGTAAAAATTTAACTTATTTTTAATGTAATTTATTTGATCCTTTATTATAGAATTTCGCGAACCCGCAACTACAATAACCGGACCTTCATTATTTTCAATATTTATCTTAAGTTCTTCACTTTTATTATATACATTAGGAAAATGATTAGCTAACCCTGCAGATCCTGAAAATAAAACTGATCCATCAAACTTTAAGCCGCTAGCAAATATATCCTCTAAATGTTCCTCATTGGTAGAATCAATAATTATTATTTTATTTTCCTTTTGGTATAATTCGTTTATTTTTAATAAAATTGTTTTTTGCCCTTTGGCAACATCTTTTAAGTCAATCTGTGCAACAGAAAAATTAGTTTGGGTTTTTAATAAAAATGGGATAAAAGAATTTTCTTCTTGCTTTAAATTATTGGATGAGTATTCACTTGACCCAACAGTTTTCTGATCAACAACTAGATAACCACCTATAGTTATTCTTTTATGAGACGGATAACTAGGGCTAAAAACACAAATATCTTTTTTTAAAATATTCATTATTTCTTCAATTTCATCACCTATGTTGCCTCTTAAAGTTGAATCTACTTTTTTATAAATCATATCATTTTTATTAATATTTAATTTTTTTAAAATATTTCTTAATTTTTCTCTGGCAATTTTACTTTTCAATTCACGTGTCTCGGTATCCACTACAAAAACATTTAAATTATCAGGAATAATTATTGTTGATTGTTTATTAAATATTGATACCTTTGTATTATATCCTTTTTTACTAAACTGCACTCCAGTATCATTAGCGCCTGTTAGATCATCTGCTATTACGTAAATCATCCATCATACCTCAGTAACATAGTTTGTAATTTTATTAGACTATCTCTATTTTATATAGGAGCAATTTTCATGCCAAGTTTATTCTTACATAGAGGCCCATTGTTTAAAAAAGCAATAGTAAATCCCTTTTTTACTGTTTACTTTAAATTCCTTATCTATTTTGCCAATTACACTCTCAATTATTTGAGAGATATCTTTTAAAGCTCCTTTGTATCTTTTATTTGCAGGCAAAAACATATTTTCATCAAGACCTGGAATAATTTTGTAATCATTAAAAGAAAGCCAAAAACTATGTATTTAAAAATATAAATTTATTAATTCTCTTTATTTCTTAAATTATAATCTGGTTTTTATTTTCCCATTTTCATCAAAAGATAATTTTTCCCAATCTCCATACGTTTCAATATTTCCATTATCTTTGATTTCTTCCCAAGCAGCTTTTGAAACATATAAATATTTAAGATCTAGAGTATTTTTCATTATCAGCAATTTTACATCACTCTGTTTTAATTTCCAACAAGTTTTTACTGCTATTTCAACGGCTTCTTTCTCCGAATCTGCAATTATAGGTATTTTAGCGCGGTTTAAGAAGGTACTAGTTATAGTATTAGCATACATATCTTTATAATTTATCTTGTTAACGAGCTGTTTGGTTGTAATGTCTGCTAAACCAATCCCTAACGCATTTCCATGAGACTCTTCTGTAAGGTCAAAAACTAGCAACCTTTTAATCATGGGTTTCGTAATTTCTTTTTCTCCATTAATGTACAGTCTCCCTATTACATTTGTATCAAATCCAGTTCCGCTTATATTTTTACCAATCTCCTGAGCTATTACTACATCTAGGTCGTCAATTGGTAACATTGGCATTACTTCCTTAGATATTTTTAACAATTCACTATCAACTTTAATTATATCTTCTGGTGGGACAAAAGATATTTTCATAGTTTGGTCATAACTGTTCTCTAAAATACCTATGCCCTGAATAATGGGAGCCTTTGTAATTATTAATTCCGCTGCTTGTGGAATAACATTTTTTAAACCATATACTCCTAAAGAATGAATAGAACTTGCCCCTCTTGCCTTACCTAATCCTATCGCTAAAATTTTAGACATTCCACTTTCAACAATCTTACTTTTAAAATCTGTATGCATTTTAACTCTATTTAAAGCAATTATACCATCTGCTTCCATCGCAACTTTACTAAAATATATAGGTATTTTATTTTCTACTTTCCCAATTTGTATCGTTTCCATAGAAGGTAATAGGGGAATACCCATTTCTTTTTGCGTTATACCATAAGAAGCTAAAACCTCCTTTTGTCCTTCACTATTTGCACCTCCATGACTTCCCATTGCAGGTAAAATAAAAGGTAAAGCATTGAGATTTTTTAATTCAGAAATAATTTCTTTTACAATCAATTTAATATTAGTAATACCTCTACTACCTACAGTGATTCCGATTTTGTTACCTGATTTTATTCTGTTTTTTAAATCAGATTTTTTAAAAGATTGCTGAACGTATTCAGATAAATTGTCTATTTTTGTTTTATTAAAATTTTGTTTTATTTTTCTTACCTTAATATCCTCTATCATAAGCTTTTCACCTCATTTTTTTTGCAAACACTTATCTATGATATCTCGGTTATTTTTTAAATATTATATCTATTGCACCTTAATAAATATTTTTAACTTGGTTTATTTTTACAAATTATCAATTCCCAAGCCAACATTATTTTTAAATATGTACTCGTCCTTCATTCTTATATAATCTAAAGAAATTTTCAAATATTGATAAGTATATCCTGAAAAAATAAATGCTTATTTTACAATGCTTTTATGGGGATAAATGGCTGAAAAAGGCTTTCAAATATCAAAGTTGTGACTTAAATTAATTTGTTTTTGTTTATATTGCTTTTAATTGGTGTTTATCTATAAAACAACATAAGATACAGAGTTTTAGAAAGCATGACAAAGATTATCAGACCAACTTATAGGTTATTTGGGGAAGACTTACTCCTCCTCCAAATAACCTAATTTATTATACAACCTTAAAGTTAACATTATAGACTGTTAATCTATCTTCTTTGATTAATTTATTATTCACTGACTTATTATTTTTGTTTTTATATAATCTATTTAATTTTCTCCTTCTAAGATAAATTAACTATTTCATCATAAGACTTGGCAGCCAGGTAATAATCTGTGGAAATATGCTAAAAAGAACTAGACAAGAGGCTATAATGGCAATGAATGGGATGACTCCCTTTATTATGTCATTCAACGTAACTCCAAGTTCTGGCGGAGCAACCCCCTGGCAAACAAAAACTGACATTGCCATGGGAGGTGTCTGAAATGCCATCTGTAAATTGATGCAAACCATCATTCCAGCCCATAATGGATTAAATCCTAAAGCAACTATAACGGGTGATAATATTGGAACAATGATAAAGACAATGCCTATCCATTCGATAAACATCCCTAATAGAAAGACAATCAACATTATTAATCCGAAAGAAGCCCATCTTCCGCCGGGTACGCCTAAAATTGCCTCTTTTACAACATTACCACAACCCGCACTCATAAACACTCCGACATAAGCGTAACAAATTCCTGCGATCAGAAGTACAAATGAACTCACTCTGAGTGTTTCTAATGCTGCCCGTTTGGCAAGATCCCAAGTCATTTTCCGGTAAGCTACCGCCAAGAGAACAGCAGCCAAACTTCCCATGGCTGCCGCTTCAGTTGGAGGGGCTATCCCCAGGAATATGGTGCCTAAAACCGATAAAATGATTAATACCGGAGGAAGCAATGCTTTTAATAATTTTATCATTTTTACCGAATAAGACAGTTTCTGCTTTTTCTCTTCTGAAACCGGTGGACCTAATTTTGGATTCAGGTAACACCGGATTCCTACGTAGGCAATATAGGAACCTGAGAGAATCAGTCCGGGAATAAAGGCGGCCATAAACATCTGTCCGATAGAAAGACCGGCTTGTGGTGCATAAACAACCAACATAATGCTGGGAGGAATAAGTATTCCCAACGTACCAGCAGCAACAACTGAACCTGCTGCAAGTGATTTGTCGTAACCTCTTGTCACCATGGGTGCCAGTGCAATCAATGTCAACATGGTAACAGAAGCAGTGATGACCCCTAAACATGCCGCAAGGATAGTGCCAAATACTATAGTAACAATAGCTAACCCACCCCTGAATCCCCTCATACTTTCATATAGTACCGTATATAGTTCTTCAACGATTCCAGACATCTGTAGTATAACACCCATAAAGGTAAAAAGAGGAACAGCCAGGAACGGATAACTTAGTACCATGCTATACATCCGACTGTATATAATATGGTACGTTATATCTCCCCCAAATAAAATATAACCCATAATGAGTGCTACGCTGGCTATTACAAAAGCAATAGGGAAACCCGTCATGACCAGAGTAAGTACTCCCCCTAACATCAAAACAGTAACGATTTGTTCGCTTATTTCAATCAATTGCTTCACCTCTTATTACAAAATATAGGTCACGGATAAACTTAGCTACACCTTGAAGAAGCAATAAAACTGCTCCTACAGCAAATATCGTTCTAAACGGAGCGGCAGGAGGGTACCAATAGGTAGAGATCATAATCTCATTAATTCTCCATGCTCTCACTGCCCATTTGGTAGAAACCTGTACCAGTACTATCATTAATGGAAAAAAGAATATTAAAGAGCTAATGATATCCATTAACGCTTTTTTTCTATCGGAAAGGAGACGATATAAAAGATCTACCCTCACGTGAGAGTTATGCAAATGACAGTAAGACCATCCCAGAATATAAAGTGCTCCACCAGTCATAGTCAGGGTTTCATATGCCCAAATGGTAGGCGCATTGAAAAAATGTCTCAGAATCGTTTCGTATGCGCCTACCAGGACAAGGAGCCAAGCAAGCCATCTAGCCGATAAACCAGCATACTCACTTAACGTATCAATGCCTCTAATCATTTTTCTTAACATTATCATACTTCTTAACTCCTTGTTATTCTGTATTCAAATAAACAAATTTACCAGCTAATTATCACCATAATCCAGACTTGTGGCCATAGGCATTCATGGATTCCAGAATCTCACCAAATATTGGGCTTTCTTTAGCGGTTTTTTCGGCATAGAATGCCTGTGCTTCTTTTGAGAGAGCCTCTGCTACTTCTTTGGGGAGATCGTATACCTCACATCCGGCGTCTCTAAAATATTGTATCGCATCCAAATCATTATGGCTTTCAAAATTTTGTTGTTCCTGGGTCCATCTTGTTAGCACGTTCTGCACCAATACTTTCAGATCATCAGGAAGAGCTTCCCAGGACTCTTTATTCACAAACCAGACGTGGGGATCACTCGGCGCTCGGACAGGAGATATAATGACATAATCCGCAATTTCATTGAAATGCATACTCCAATTGGTTGATAAGCCTGCATATTCAAAGGCATCAATGGTACCTCTCTGCATTGCCTCGTACAATTCACCGCCGGGTAAAAATATGGGAGAAGCACCCATCCTGGCTAAAATTTCGCCGCCATCACCGGAAGTACGCACTTTTAGACCCTTAAGGTCATCCACGGTTTCTATCTTTCTTTTAGAATGGAGGAACACTTCACCCGGCTCAGGAGATAAAAATCCGGGTAAAACCATGGCATTATAACCCTCCATCATCTCGTTCATCAATTCCCATCCCCCACCATAATCAAACCATTGTGTTAAAATTTGTCCGGGCAATCCACCTGGCCTGGAGCTTATTAAACCGGCTGCCGGCCATTTATCCAGGTTATACATGGGACAGGTATAGCACAAGTCTAAGACCCCCTCAATGACAGCATCGAGTTCTTTTGTTTCAGGGACAACCGAACCACCGACAAACGCCTTAACTTCCATTCGCCCGCCACTTGCTTGGGTAATGGCTTCACAGGCTTTATCATGGTGAATCTGTGAAAAATTTGAAGCAGGACCAAAACTTGAAGATTTCCAGATAATCTTATCAGCTGCCAGTGCAGAAGTAGCTCCAACCATTAGCAATGCTGCTACTGCAATGACTGAAATTAATAATACAAATACTTTTTTACGAGAAAACATTTTTATATCCTCCTTGGTTATTTAATATTTCTCAAGAACCATGTATATGGTTTTTATTTACATAGTTCTTTGGTAATATACTCTTTTAGGTCCTCACCTCCCTTCTGTATTTGAAGATTCAGTTATTTAGTTTGCTCTTCAATTCCCTTCAAATAATATTATTTATTCGATTTTACTATACTCTTTTCCTCCCTCAATAGCCACAATATTTTTTTGAATTTCTAGATTAATTTCACAAATATTTAACTTATATTCAGTTTTAATTAGTGAAAGCTTCTTTCTTTCTCTCCAAAAATTGTTTTACACTCCTTTTAACCAGCTCAACTTTCTTGGACTTAGGTTCGGTTAAGCTCATCGGAGGTTCACTAACCTTAATTAAATTATCAATTCCATGTTGATGCACGATATCGGCATCATCGCTAATAATCGCGGCAACCGCTATTACCGGAACATTATATTTTTTCGCAATCTTAGCAACACCAATTGGCGCTTTTCCGTAGATAGTCTGACTATCAATCTTTCCCTCACCGGTGATTACCAGATCAGCATCTTTAATAGTTTGTTCAAGTTTTACTATCTCAATTATAATCTCAATACCCGGTCTAAGCTCTGCATCCAAAAATGCCATTAAACTTGCTCCTAAACCTCCGGCTGCTCCTGCTCCCGGGATATCCTTTACATTTTTATGTAAATCTCTTTTTATTATTTCAGCAAAATGAGCTAAAGATCTGTCCAGCTCTTCTATTATTTCCGGAGTAGCTCCTTTCTGAGGTCCATATATCCGAGCAGCTCCTTTTGGTCCACAAAGTGGATTACTCACATCCGAAGCTATTAATACTTTAGTCTCGGGTAAGCGGTTATCCAAGTATTTTGTATCAATTTGAAAGATTTTTTTTAATTCTCCTCCTCCAAAACCTATTTCCTTCCCCTCTCGGTCTAACAATTTAACTCCTAAGGCCTGAACCATTCCTGCCCCTCCGTCATTGGTAGCACTTCCTCCGATCCCGATAATCATCTTTCTACATCCCTGGTCTAATGCTGTCTTAATTAACTGACCGGTTCCGTAGGTAGTGGTTATTAATGGATTCCTTTTATTTTCTGGAACTAAAGTTAATCCTGATGCTTCAGCCATCTCAATAACTGCTGTCCTCTTATCTCCTAAAATTCCGTAAGAAGCCAAAATTTCATCTCCCAAGGGACCTGTAACTTTCTCTCTTAAAATTTCTCCTCCAGTGGCATTAACCAGGCACTGAACTGTACCATCTCCACCATCAGCCATAGGAATTTTTACAATTTCAGCTTCCGGGAAGATTTCTCTTATTCCTTGCTCTATTGCATCTGATACTTCTACAGCAGTCAAGCTGCCTTTGAAAGAATCTGGGGCTACAACTATTTTCATCGTTTTTTATACCTCAATCAGGAACCATATATTTTTTAATTTATTTACCATTATAAAACATACGCCATCGTATATAGCATTTCCTTTGTACAATAGTATGAATAATAAACTTTTTTCTAATTTATTTTTATGTAGTTTGCACATATTTTTAAAATATTTTTTAAAATAAAATAGTTAATTTGCAAGAATTTTTCAAAACCTTTCTTTGAATTTTAAACTCCAATACCCCACTCAACCCCTTATAAAATAAGGGTTTTCACTTACATCTAAAATAAGCCATTTTAAGCTATTTTAAGCGCTTATTTTAAAAATATGAACAATCACCTTAGGCCACCTTAAAAAACGCCGCTACGGCAATATTTCTCTGAAACCCTTATTTTGCAAGGCTTTCAGCCTGTTTAAAATAGAGCTTTTAGCTCTTTTTTGCCTTATTTTCTCCCTATTTTAAAAACACTATCACTATCCCATATAACAAAAAAACGTAGAAACCCTTATGTTTTCTGCGTTTTAGAGCCTTACTATTTTTTCCCATAAAAACTGATAATCCTCTAATTCTATATATAAAAAAGGCTATCAACTCATGTCGAGGTGATAAGCTTTTTGTTTTCCAAAACATTTATTTTTTATAAGTCAACCCAAATAATTTTAAAATTTCTACATATATAATAGGTGAAAATGATAATAAAATAACGGCTGACCATTGATAAACATTAAGTGGTACCACCATAAATATTTGCTGAAAAGTAGGGATTAGCATAACTCCCAGCTGAAGCGTACCGGAAATTAGGATAGCTAATATTAAATAACGATTGGTCAAGATTCCCAATTTTATTAATGACAAACGGGGAGAGCGAGAATTTAGGGATTGCCATAATTGTGAAAAACTGAGGGTAGCAAAAGTCATCGTCTGCCCAATTTCCAATGAATAATTTCTAATACCAAATATAAAGGCAAACAAGGTAATTGCACCGATAAATATCCCCTGGGAAAAGATATTAAACCCCATCTTGCCGGAAAAAATTACCTCATCCGGTTCGCGAGGCATTTGATTCATCAGGTCTTCCTCGGCAGGATCTAAACCGAGTGCCAAGGCAGGTAATCCGTCTGTTACCAGATTTACCCATAGAATTTGAATTGGAATTAACGGTCGGGGAAGCCCAATCAAAATGGCACAAAAGATAATTAAAATTTCTCCCAAATTACAGGACAATAAATATTGTATAAATTTCTTAATATTCTGATAGATTTTTCTTCCTTCTTCTACTGCCGCCACAATAGAACTAAAATTATCATCTATAAGAATCATATCGGATGCTTCTTTGGATACATCTGTACCAGCAATCCCCATCGCTATACCAATATTAGATTCCTTTAAGGCTGGTGCATCATTAACCCCATCACCGGTCATGGCCACAACCTGCCTATTCTTCTGGAAAGCTCTTACAATCCTACGTTTGTGTCGGGGGGAAACACGGGCAAAAATCGTTGTGTTTAATACTTCTTTCTCCAGCTCTTCTTGTGTCATATCTTCTAAATCTATACCGGTAATAATTCGGTCTCCGAAATGATAAATACCCAGTTGCGATGCAATCGCCTTGGCAGTTAAAGAATAATCCCCGGTTATCATTATGGGCTGAATCCCTGCCTTTCGACAGGTATCTACAGAATGAATCGCTTCTTTGCGCGGAGGATCTATCATTGCCATTAATCCTAAAAAAGTTAAATCATTTTCAATATCATCAGTTTTTAATTTCTGATTTAACTTATTTTCTTCCATATCATTAAGCTTTCGATAAGCTACTGCCAAAACACGTAATGCTGAGCCGGCTAATTCTTTATTTTGCTTTAATATTTTTTCTTTCACAGAATCGCCAAGTTCTTTTTGCTTGTCATTTTCCATATAATATTTACACTGAGAAATCATCTGTTCAGGTGCACCTTTTACAAATACGATGAATGTCCCCTCAGGACTCCGGTGGATCGTTGACATTCTTTTTCTATCCGAATCAAAGAGAAGTTCTCTTACTCGGGGATATTCATTTTCCAAACCCTTTTTCTGATAACCGGCTTTGGCAGCTATTACCACCAGTGCCCCTTCAGTCGGGTCTCCAATAATTTCCCATTGCTGATTATCACTGTTTTGTTGTAATATTGCATTATTGCAAAGAACAGCTCCTTTTAATAAAAGAGAAAGAGCCAAATCATCACTTGGTTGGATAGGTCGATCGGATTGTTGAAGCTGTCCAAATGGTTGGTAGCCTTCCCCTTCTACTTTGATAATTCTGTCCGGAAGGGCTAATATTTTTACAGTCATCTGGTTTTGAGTTAATGTCCCTGTTTTATCAGAACAAATTATGGTTGTAGCACCCAATGTTTCCACAGCTGGTAATTGACGGACAATAGTATTTTTTTTAATCATTCGCTGGACACCTAAAGCAAGAACGATGGTTACCACCGCGGGCAAACCTTCTGGAACAGCAGCAACCGCCAGGGATATCCCCATCATAAACATATCGAAAAATTCAATACCACGAATGCACCCCAAAAGGACTATTATTGCTACAATCATCAGTATCAGCAAACCCAATTTCTTTCCCATAATATTTAATTTTTTCTGGAGTGGAGTTGGTTCCTCTTTCCCCTCTTCCAGCATACCTGCAATCTCTCCCATTTCAGTATCCATGCCGGTCTCAACTACAATTCCTTCTCCACGACCGGAAATGATGGTTGTTCCCATAAAAGCCATATTTTCTCTATCACCCAGAGGAATTTTATCCTGCTCAAGCACAATATTATTCTTCTCTACGGGCTCTGATTCTCCGGTCAGAATAGCTTCCTGCACTTTGATATCATTTACTTTAAATAAACGAAGGTCAGCAGGAATACGATCGCCGGATTCAAGAAGAACAATGTCGCCGGGTACAAGCTTATTGGATTTAATTTTAGTTTGTTTGCTATTTCTTATAACAAGAGCATCCGGCACAGTCATCTTTTTTAAGGCTGCCAAAGATTTCTCCGCTTTAAATTCCTGTACAACACCAAGTGTGGCATTTAAAACTAAAATTACGGCAATAACTATCGCATCGCTTACTTCTCCCAAAAATATAGAAACAATAGCAGAAATTAATAAAATAAGTACCAGTGCCTCCTTAAATTGGTTAAAAAACATATCCCATACGGTTCTTCCCTTGCTTTCTTTCAGTTGATTGGGGCCAAATTTTTCCAGTCGAGCTTTTACCTCTTTAGATGACAAACCCCTGGATGTATCAACATTGAAGTATTGAGTAATATCTTTCACTGTACGCGTATACCAGTTAATTTTTTCTTCTTTTTGTTCCATTCTTTTCCCTTTCGCTAGACAGAAATGTATCAACATACAAGAACTGCCTATTTGTCCAAAATTTAATTTAGCTTTAAGTTCATATTTTATGTTCTTTTTATAATTTTAACAATTATTAAGTTATTATTCTATTAAGTTTTTCCTGTTTTATAATTTATAATTTTTTTACCTTGAATTTTACGTTCATAATGACGGTGGGCTTTAGCGGATTACCACAATCATTCATGCTACACCAGCGCCTTCTATTATTAGGGCTCTTATCAATAAATAACCAGCCACAATGCTCATCAGCACATTGTTTTAAGTGTTAAAGTAAGAAAAGCGTAAAGGGGTCAAGTCTTGAAATATCACTTTTCATCTTCTCCCTCAATTCTTTTAATCACTTTGCTCACTGTAGTATAATGCACACCGATATATTCTGCAATATCTTTTAAGGTATAGTTATACTTTAGGTGAGCCTCATACATTGCTTGGTCTTTTGACTTCTTATCTTGGTATTGTAAAATTTCATTTAAGGGTGGTCTGGTCATGTTGCTAATATGACATAGCCTTTGTTATATTGCAAAACGCCATTATCCCATATGGTTTAGCTTTCCCTTTTACGAGGTTTTCCTTTAGGACGTCTATCTAAAGTAATACTTAAAGCCTTAACCATCCGGTTAAAAAACTCCTCAGACCCCATAGATTTTCCCCTAAAAATTACAGGATTATTAACTTGGCACATCTTCCCTATTTATTCCCAATTATATTTTTTGTATTTTATGAACTTGTGAAGACCTCGCTTCCTCCTTTAGACCCCCATTTTCTTCTCTTTTCGATAAAAGCATATAAACTTTCTTTCTATATCTCAGTAATTTTTTCATACAATTCTGGTAGGAAGTTTTGACGTAACCTAAATTTAGTTCCGTGATTATGTCCTGTCCTCGCATCAAAATCCACTAAAACATTATTTTCTTCTAGGGTTTTTACAAATTTGTCTATACTAAATTTTTGTAACATTAAAATTTTATTATAATGAAAATACTCTTCACCGTCTTTTTTCTTAACTTGAGCTTGAACATAAAAACAATTGATCAACTTTGTGCCTACTTTGTGAAATAGATCATCAAAACCCCAATAGGGCTGCGGATTTATTTCATCTAAACCAATTCTTTTATTTACTGATGCAATCCAATCTGAATGATATTCTGCAACTGTATTTACGTTAAAAGAAACTAACACTTTTCTTTTACTCCTATTAATAATTATTTTAAAACCCCTATCACTTCTATTCTTGCCACCAATAGTTTGTCGAAAACTCATTTCATTTATATGATAACGAGTCCCAACTTCTTTATGAGGCCAGCCATATTTTAGTAAAAATATTCGGGGCACAAATTTTAGGGCTCTTGGGGAAGGTTCCATATGAAATAAAGTTGTCAAAGATGAAGTATTTGCTCTTTGAGTTTTTAATTCCCATTCAGCAACATTTGGAATTGGTAAATTATTTTCTTTAATCCCAAGTAAATCTTCTAAAGTATTTCCAATGCCTCCTACGTTTCCTGGTCTTGTACTTTTTATCCAACCCGTTTTTTTTATTTTTCTCAATTCTAGAATTAATTGATCCTTGGTAAATATTTCCATGTCACATTCCCTCTATTTTTATAATTATTTTTAAAAAATCTAAAATTTTCACTTGTCCATTTTTTGCATTATTATTAAATGTTTAAATCCTCTGAGATAAAAATTATATCTCTTCGCTCTCTCGTGCCAAATAGAGGTATTTGAGGATTGATTGTGTCTTGTAACACATACAAGGTCAACTGGTGTGAAATATTTTTCAAGCATAGAATATATTTTAAATCCCACTGGTGTAAATTTTTTCTTTTTTGCTTGGTCTCCAATTAACCAGGCAATATGCTTTTCCGTTTTTAAAACCCGATAAGCTTCTTTCGCAACTTTCTTCATTTCTTCAAAAAATACAGGGTTTTCACAAGAAATTTTGCCAATGTTATCTGGATGATCATTATATTTTATGTTATCTGAATAAGGTGAATCAATAAAAACAAAATCTACGGTTTCATTATTTAATGGCAATTTTCTTGCATCTGCTTGTTTTATATCTGCCCGGTAAGGAACAATATCAAAACCTATTACTTTTCGATTCTCTTCTTTGCAAACATCAATAGTAGTTCCGCTTCCACACATTGGGTCTACTATTAAATCATTCTCCTTAGTGTACCTTTGAAGCAAATTCCAGATAATAAAAGCCGGAGTTACACCAGAATATTTATTGCTTCCATGTGGTTTATCCCCATAATTCTGAGTTGGGAAATCCCACAATGTTGTCGTTTCAAACTTAGGTTTTTTAATTGTCATTTTTTAGTAATCCTTTCAAATCTTCTATGAAATGTTCAAAAAGTTTCACTTTATTGCTTTCTTCTATTTTTTCTTCAGTTAAAATATAGCTTCCATCTAAATCTACTTCTAGAATAGCTCTTCCCTTTTTTACAGGCTTCTTGTGAGTTAATGTTCCATCTTCATCTGGTGTTAGAAAATAAACTCGAATGTGTTTTGTAGCCTCGTCTTGTGATAACTTAAGTTTCCAATAACCAGTTTGAGCTATTCTTTCTCTCAAGGTTACTTTGCTTGAAATAACTACTAAAACTTTATAGCTACTTGGATTATAAATAATAATATCCACATCAGGTAAATGTAACCCAAATTCCCCATAATCAATAGCTAAATTTCTTTTAACTTTACTCAACTCTAAAGGTAACTTTACTGATCTTTCCAGTTTATTGCCATTAACTACTTTCAATCCGAGATCTTCAACTTCTTCGGTAATAATGAATTGAATTAATTTTTCTAAATTTTTTCCTTTAAATGCCCTCCAACTTTGCTCATGATCTCCACCCAGAGTAGGATGTTTTGACCAATCCTTTTTGTGAAATTCCTTTGCTTCTTTTAATAATTGTGAAATGTGTTTATATGTATTAGCACCAGATTGTTCTTTCTTTTGCAGATACAATTCTTTTAATTCTTCAAATTTCATGTTTTTACTCCTTTAATCCTATTACGATATATTCTATAGGGTAGGCTTCTGAATTTCCGTTATGGTTGCTGGCAAACCTCCCTGTTTTTAAATCCCTTTTTTGTGGTAATATTTTCGAGGGTATTTTTCTCTTGATTATTCTATCAATAATAAATCCTGAATATTGCAAGCTTTCGGCAAAGACTTCGGCATTTAGAATATCTACACCTTTCAAACAAGTATCACCAATTACATAGCAACACCTTCCTCCACTTTTTAAAATACGATAGCTTTCATCAAATACTTCCTGCATATCAATGAAAAAAGTTCTTATTTCATTTGCCATTTTTTTATTTTTTTCTAGCATTTTATCGACAATTTCTTGTGCTATATTACTTTTTAACTTTTTATCATTGCTATATTTGTGTGCAGACCCAATAAATTCTTTTCTATATTCGGTTAAATTATCTGTAAAATCCAACCAGATAGTAGAAAGTTGATGCAAATCTGCATATTCGTAGCTGGTTACATAAGGACTTGAGCTAATTATTAAATCTACTTCATTGTTAGATGTGGGTTGGGTTTTTGCATCTTGTATTTTTATATTTAGGTAATTTTTTATATTGTTTTTTACTTTTTGAGGAACAATCTGATAAAAACTATTATTTCCTCTTTGCATTTTTTTTAAATGTCTTCTTAATATAATGTAGGGCTTGGTTGATTTTTTCTTAAAATCTCTGGTGGGTTTAGTACTTGCCTGAAGCCATATGGAACAATTTTTTAAAATATGACTGAAGGCAATGAGAAAAAAATCCCGGATCGTTTCGTCTTCTTCATCATAAATTATTCTCAATATCATTCCTAATTCATTTTTATTTTGTTCACTAAACCAGTAATTAATTCGTTCTATGTGTTTTTTGGGGATTAGAGGTTCAATATTTGCATTAGGAAATAAATTTTGAGATTGGGAATCCGCTAAAAATTGTAGTTTTCCTAATAAGCTTTTTATTTTTTCATCAAGATATGAAGGTTCTATTGGTGTAGATTTTACTTTAGTTATTAGAGCGGATATTTTATTTATATCGGTGCCGCTACCTTTAAAACCTCTGGATATAGCAGTAACAATAGTAGTTCCGCATCCCATAAATGGATCATCTATATGAGCATTTTCACTGGTTATATATTCATCAATTAATTTTTCAACTAATTGGGGGATAAATTTTGCCGGATAACGGTGATAGCTATGTGTCCACTTTCCTGTATCAGATGGCTTATATTCAGCAAAAGTCCAATCTTCATCTATATTTTTCTCTTTAAATAGATTTAATATTTCCTCTGGTGATTTGCTTTTTGTTTGCATTGTATTTATATTGTAACTCTTTGCAACATATTTCGTTGCTGTTTCTTTAATCTTTCGGGATGGAATCATTCAAGTCCTCCTAATGTTTTTTCGTTAATATTTATATTATTAATATTCGTTTTTATTAGTTTACATTTTTAATTTTTTGATTTCAAGTTTACAATCATATGTTATCAATTAATAGTAATTATTATTCTCTGCTCTTCCCATTCCTCCCAATCGAGGTTGGTTATTTTGGGTAACCGGTTGAGGTCTTGCAAGTCTTTGAATCCTCCGAGTTTATCTCTTAAGGTGATTACTTTCCGGGCAACTTGGGAAGATTTTGGAGTTTTAAATTGCTTGATTTTTTAGATATAATATTATATATTTATACCAGAGCGGTAAATCCGTTGTGAGTTGTTTGGTGTTCGCTCTTTTTTATTTTTATATTTTCTTTTTCTATATTACTTTAGTAGCTACTGCCCGCAAATAAAAGCTCTCGGGAGAAATAACTTTTAATTTATTTATGATGTTAAAGTCGCCTGGAAAGTCTACATTCTTTATTTTCAAAACATTTCTTTTTTATCATTTGCCATCCTTAAATCCACTAATGCGACATTTTAATATAATGTCGCATTAGTGGATTTTATTAATTACTATAAATAAGTTTTTTATTTCGTCTTTTATTTTTCTATTATGAGCATAATCAAACATTTCTGCCATATTAATCCGATAATTAAGAATTATATTAGAAACAATTTTTTTATATTCTTCTTTATCTATAAGACTAATCTTTTTCATTTCCATAAATAAATCAACAAGTATTTTTTCTATTGTTGCCAGATTTTTTTCTTTGGAAACACGAGAAGAAACAGATGGTCTTAATATAATAGTTTTTGTTTTAAATTCTACGAATTTTTCTGCATCAGCTCTATACGGGTTAAGATAGACATTGTAATTATTTTCGGTTAAAAAATCTTTTAGAGTAGATAGGAAATCTTTATCAGTATAGATGAAAGTTACAAATTGGCTGGGAAAATGATGGAAGAAACCTTTTAGTTGCTCGGTGCTCCAGCAAGAAAATTCAAGAAGGGGAAATTTTTCTATCAATAATTTTGTAATTTTTTCAGTAGATTTTATATTCAGCTCAAATTCTTTTTGAATATTAGAGTACCATCCTCTGCCTGCGGGATATATAACTTCATTTTTCTTAAGAAGGTAAAGATATTTTTTTAAGGTATCTTCTTCGAATTTAATTCCCTTTTCGGTGAAATATCTTTTTAAATCTTTAATGGGAAAATAAGATTTATCTTTTGCGTAATCAATAATAGATTCTTTAATAGTTGTGTTCGCCATCATTCCTCCTTTGTCATTTTATCTGTATCGGGGGACGGTTAAAAAAATTAATCTTTTTTAATTTTTCTATAACATTATTTTAATACGACAAAAGGTTTATAAAGTCCTGATTTTTTGTGAAATTGTTTTATTTTTATTCAACCGCAATTATTATCTCCCGCTCTTTCCATTCCTGCCAGTCGAGATTGTGAGCTCCGGTAGTTGTAGGAGGTCTTTAGATTCGCTCTTTTTTATTTTATTTTCCAGTGTCCGCCTTTTGCAGGGCCAATTCTTTTTAATATTCCTTTTTTCTTTAATTTTGAAATATTATTATCAACTGCCGTAGTGCTTATTCTTATATGCTTAGAAAGTTCTTTCGTGGTGATATATTCATTATCTTTCATTAATTTTAGAATTTTTATTTCGTTTTCTCCCAACTTTACACCCAACCTTACACCCAACTTTTTTCCGACCTTTTTGGTTCTTGTAAAAGTTACGATAAAGAAGTTATTGTAATAAAATTCCACATTCCCTTGGCCGTGTTCTTTAACAGAGTTTTTAATCCTATTTATTCCAGTTCCAATTTGTTCAATATAATCTGCTCTATTTAATAGTGAAGCGATAACCGGATTCCTTACCACACTTTTTGTGCCAAATTCTTTAGCATCAAGCCCGTAAGGCAGGCCACCTGGATTGGATATTTCCACTCGGTCATCGAAGATTTCAATCATCACATTAGCCCCTTTTTCAAAATAATCCCGATGAAAAACTGCATTAATAATAGCTTCCCTGAGTGCTATATCCGGTATCTCAGGAATTTCCTCCCTCCGTAAATTTTCAATCTTGTATTCAATATTGGTATGTCTTTTGACAAACATTATTGCATCTTCAATATTTTGAATAATATTTCCGTAAAAATCTTTCTTATCCAAGATATTCAATTTCTCCGTCCCTTTATACAGAACACAAACAACCTTGGCTTGCAATAATAAAAACTCTGTGGATTTTGCAAAGAACAACACACCCGCATTGGTTAATTTGCCATTCTCCAACATGCAGTCAAGATTTTCAAGAAGAAATTTATGATCGATTGCCGGTGTTATATTTGACAGTTCAATAAATTTTATAAATGCTTCTTCGTCAAAATCTCTGTTAAAATTAGCTTTACTATTTTCCAATTCATCAAAACGAATCCTGCCTTCTTTCTGAAAAAAAGAGACAATCTCGTTTCGAGTTAATTTTTGGCTATTTGGACCAATTCGGATAAAAATCCTCTTGAACAACCATAGGGTTTTTCTTTACCTTGTGGAACATCAACTATAATAATACTATCTGATACTAATATTTTTATATTTAATTTTGGTTCAAGTCGATTCACCACATCCTGTATTCTTGAAAGGATATTATTGTCTGTTTTGACACCTTTAATCTCCCCTTCATTAGAAACGCCCAGTAACACTTTCCCTCCGGAAGAATTAGCAAAAGCACATACTTCTTCAATGAGAGATTTGTCGAGAGATTCTTTAAATTCAAGGTGGTAACCTTCACCGGTATGTATTAATTGTTTTAATTCTTTATCCATTTTTCATTTCCTTTTTATTCCCATTAACTTTATTAAAAGATACCTCGAAAGCAGGTAAGAACGAATCATTCAAGTTCTCCTAATGTTTTTTCGTCAATATTTATAATTAATCTCAATATTTCAAGTTTACAGGTTTTATTTGTTTGTTGCAAATTTTAGTTTATCAATCAATATTAATTATTATCCCCTGTTCTTTCCATTCACGTAAATCAAGGTTGGTTATTTCGGGTAGTTGGGTAAGGGCTTGCGGTTCTTTGAATCCTTCCAGTTCTTCTCGTAGGGTGATTATTTTTTGGGCAAGGGGTTCGCTTATTTGCAAGATGCTGATAAGTTCTTCTAGGGATGCGGAGTTGATATTTATGGTCTGAGATTCCGATTCTGAGGAAGTGGTAGACATGGATAGAAAATCTACTTTAGCTATTTGATATAGTTGTCTGGTTCTTTCCAGGCCGTATTTATTGTTCCATAGATTTATAAATTGATTCTGAAATATCTCGATTATTTCCGGGTCGTTTATGACCATTAGATTTTCGTCATTTCGGTTGTTGGCAGAAAAGGTCCAGTTGTAGGAGCCAGTAAGTAGTACGCGGTTATCGATGATGGCAAATTTGTTATGCATTATATATTTGTTGGAGCTGATTCTTGTTTTTATCCCCTTTTGCACCAGGAAACGGGATTGGCTGTATTTGTAATCAACCTGTTCTTTATCCAGATAGAGCCTTACCTTTACACCTCGCTGGCGGGCTTTTATTAGAGGAATAGCAATTTCTCTATCGGTAAAGATATACATGGCTATATTGATGAAGGCTTTGGCCTGGTTGATGTTTTTAATGATGGCTTTTTGGGGATTATCGGATAGGGAGAAGTAGACTTCAGTTTTGGCCAGGGTAGAAATAGATATAGTTATAGAAAGGACAATGATTAAAAAAGTAAGAATGCTAAGTTTGGTTTTTCTTTTTAAATATTGCATTTTTAAATGTGCTTTTTTCGATTTATATTAAAATAGAAAAGTAATCGGGTGTGAGTTTCACATTCAATACCTAACTATATATTCGACATTGGTTTCAAATACCCTTCTTTTTTTGAAAAATAATTATTAAAAGGGGGACACACTTTACTTTTCGCCAAGTATAAGTGCGGGAATACAAAAGAAGAATGTCCCCCATGATGCTTAAGTTTAAAAAGTCCTTCTTTTTTGGGAAAAAATAATGAAAAATAAGAAAAATAAGGAATAAAAATATTTATTTGAAATACAAACTTATTATATGTATAATCAAAAAGTGTGTTTTACTGCAGCTTGTTACATTTGCTCAATTACCACTCATTTAACTCACCATTAATTTATCTAAGGAGATGATTCTATCGTTCTACTTTTATTTTTCATTTTAGATTTGCAATAGAGGTTATTCTAATATTCGTTTTAGTTTTATTTGAAAAAAAATAAAAAGAAAGGAACGTACTAATGACCAAACTAATGAAGATTAAAAAATTAAAAAATTATGGTGTCCCATCTTCTATTTTAAACATCTGGGAAAAAGACAATTCTCCTTATTTGCTGCCCATACAGGAGAAGGCGGTGAGGGAGTATGTGGTGTTGGATTATGAAGGAAGTACGAGATTGCTTCGTCGCGATGCTCCTCGCAATGACATAGTTACTAATCAAAACCTTCTGGTTATTGCTCCCACTTCCTCGGGAAAGACCTTTATCGGAGAGATGGCTGCTATAACCCAGGTAATCCATCAGAAAAAGGTTATCTATTTAGCCCCCTTAAGGTCTTTAGCTAAAGAAAAATATAGACACTTTAAAAACCTTTATGGCGGTTACGGAATAGAGATGGCAGTCTCTACCCGTGACCATAGAGAAGATGACCAGCGCATAATCCGGGGAAATTATAAAATAGCGGTAATGGTCTACGAAAAATTCTACTATTTTCTTCTGAAACACCCCGATTTTTTAATAGATGTTTCCCTGGTAGTAATAGATGAGATGCAAATGATCAATCATCCGAAATGGGGTCCTCTTTTAGAAAATATAATAGACTACCTGCGGAGAAAAAATGGAAATCTTCGAATCATCGCCCTATCTGCCTTAATAGAAAATCAAGAAAAACTCCTAAAATGGTTTTCTGCTCAATCCCTTCTTTCCTATCAACGTCCGGTAAAGCAGCGTAAAGGAATAGTAAGAGAGGGAATTTTTAAATATATTACCTCCAAAAAGAATAAGACTTACCGGAGAGAAATATTTTTTAAACCAGATGCGGTTCG
>Ga0315533_1000379_pt1 | contig 39759 bp, 32 predicted proteins | sample SalMarSW160130MG_FD_203081 | JGI IMG/M metagenome (GOLD analysis project Ga0315533, IMG submission 203081) | Salt marsh sediment microbial communities from the Plum Island Ecosystem LTER, Massachusetts, United States - Salt Marsh Sediment SW1601-30 ...
GATATCTCTCAACGAGGTTGACAATTATGATAAAATTGTCCTTTCACCCGGACCCGGGATTCCCGAGGAAGCCGGAATCTGTGTCGAGTTGATCAGAAGATACGCAAAGAAGAAAAGTATATTCGGAGTCTGCCTTGGTCACCAGGCAATCGGTGAAGCTTTTGGTGCCAGGCTGCTTAACCTCGAGAGAGTATTTCACGGTGTTGAGACACCGGTAATTATTACAGATCCGTCCGATTATATCTTTAATCGTATCCCGCTGACTTTTAATGCAGGGCGTTATCATTCATGGGTGGTGGAAAAGGCAAGTCTCCCTGCCTGCCTGATGATCACCTGTGTCGATGATAATGGTCTTATAATGGGGGTCAGACATAATGAATTTGATATACACGGGGTGCAATTTCACCCTGAATCAGTTATGACTGAAACCGGAATCGATATTATACGAAACTGGATTGAAAATTAAAACTATGAGAAATATACTTAACCACCTTTTTGAGTATAAAACCCTCGAACGGAAAGAAGCAGAAGAGGTTCTTACAAGTATTGCCGGCGGTGTTTATTCCGAGTCTGAAATTGCGGCATTTATCACTGTTTATCTGATGCGCAGCATCACTGTGGAGGAATTATCGGGATTTCGTGATGCAATGCTGAATCTTTGCATTAAAACCGATCTGTCGGATTTCGATATTCTTGACGTCTGCGGTACGGGAGGTGACGGGAAAAACACTTTTAACATCTCAACACTGGTCGCATTTATTTTGGCCGGTGCCGGTCTTAAGGTTGCTAAACATGGAAATTATGCCGTGACATCAGCATGCGGATCTTCAAATATCATGGAGTATCTGGGATACAAATTCTCAAGCAACAGAGATAAGCTGCGCTCCGAGATAGATAAAACAGGTATATGTTTCTTGCATGCCCCCCTGTTTAATCCGGCAATGAAAAATATAGCGCCGGTGCGAAAAGCTCTGAAGATTAAGACATTCTTCAACATGCTGGGACCAATGGTAAATCCTGCATTTCCCCGGAAACAACTTATAGGAGTATACAGCCTCGAACTGGCAAGGATGTATAATTACCTGTTCCAGGAGTCTGATAAACAATATTCCATTGTGCACAGTCTTGACGGATATGATGAAATATCGCTTACTTCAGACTTTAAGGTGATTCTGAACGGGATTGAACGGATCTTCACTCCGGAGTTGCTTGATTATGAAAAAATCATTTCATCCGACCTCTACGGAGGCACCACAGTTAAGGATTCAGTCGGTATTTTTATCAATATCCTGCAGGGGAAAGGGACAAAGGCTCAGAACAATGTTGTCGTGGTAAACTCCCAGATGGCCCTGAAATGTTGCCTGCCCGGAAACAGCCTTGATGAGTGCAGGGCTATTGCCGAAGAGGCCCTGTTTTCGGGGGAGGCATTCTCTTCACTGAACAAACTCATTGAAATGCAATGATGAACATCCTTGATAAAATAATGGCAAACAAAAAGAAAGAACTGACAGAATTGGTCAGAAAGACCCCTGTTAAGCGCCTTGAAAAACAGGAGTCTTTCTCACGAGAAGTTATTCCATTGTCAGAATTTATTTTGAATCCTTCCAAAACAGGGATCATTGCTGAATTTAAAAAAAAATCTCCTTCGGCAGGCATCATTAATTCCCGGGTCGGGATTGAAGAGGTGACAACAGGTTATTCACATCTGGGCGCTTCAGGACTCTCTGTTCTTACTGAAAAAAGATTCTTTGGCGGAAATAATAACGATCTCATTATTGCCCGTAAAATGAACTCAATCCCGATATTACGTAAAGATTTTATTTTTAACGAATACCAGGTAATTGAATCAAAAGCGATTGGCGCTGATGCCATCCTGCTGATCGCATCTCTGCTCACAAAAAATCAAATTCAGAAGCTGGCGTGTCTCGCCAGTTCCCTTGGTCTGCAGGTTGTGCTGGAAATCCACAATGCCGGAGAGATAAAAAAGATAAATGATTACATTGATATCACCGGCGTCAATAACCGTGATCTAAGGACATTTAAAGTTGATACTGAGTTATCCTTCAGACTGGCAGACAGAATCCCTCCGGGTTTTATAAAAATTTCCGAGAGCGGGATTTCCTCAAACGATATTGTTATTAATCTTAAAAAAGCCGGTTACCAGGGATTTCTTATCGGCGGGAAATTCATGAAGAACAGTGATCCGGTTACCGCTTTTGCTGAATTTACGAAATCATTGAAAGGAGACTATGCTGAAAATTAAAGTCTGCGGCCTGCGTGACCCTGTGAATGTCACTGGCGTGGTAAAAGCCGCACCTGATTTTATGGGTTTTATCTTCTGGCCGGGATCGGTCCGGTACCTGGGAAAGAACACCGGTACAATCCTTTTCAGGGATATCCCTTACGATATAATGAAAACAGGTGTATTTGTCAATGAAGAGCCATTAAAAGTTAGAACGATAATCAATCGGTTTAACCTTAATGCAGCACAATTTCACGGCTCTGAATCTCCGGACTACTGCAGGCAGTTCAGAAAAAGCGGTTTAATTATAATAAAAGCTTTCCCGATTGAAGCAGATTTCGACTTTAGGCGGCTTATACCTTACCTTGAAAGTTGCGATTACTTCTTATTTGATACAAAGACAACAGGTTTTGGAGGAAGCGGAAAAAAATTCGACCGGAGCATCCTGGAGGAATACAAACTTGATAAACTTTTTTTTCTCAGCGGAGGAATAGCTTATGATGACATTGATGAGATAAAGAATCTAAGACATAACGGGTTATTCGGCATAGATATCAACAGCAGGTTTGAAATCTCCCCGGGTATAAAAGATACCGGATTGATAAAATCATTTATTGATAAAATCAGAAACGAATGAAATATAAGGTAAATAGAAAGGGTTTCTATGGGGAATTCGGTGGAGCCTATATCCCTGAAATGATGTATCCGAATATAAAGGAACTGCGGGATAATTATCTTAAAATTCTCAGGGATAAGGATTTTAAAAAAGCTTTTTCTTCCCTGTTGAAGGATTATGCCGGAAGACCGTCGCCACTCTATCATGCAAAACGGTTGTCGTCGTTTTATAATACAAACATCTATCTGAAACGCGAAGATCTGAACCATACAGGGGCTCATAAAATAAATAATACTATCGGCCAGATACTTATAGCACAAAGACTTGGCAAAACCAGGATAATCGCTGAGACAGGAGCAGGTCAGCATGGTGTTGCAACGGCAACCGTATGCGCACTGACGGGATTAAAGTGTACAGTGTACATGGGAAAGCTCGATGTTGAAAGACAGGAACCGAATGTACTGCGTATGAGAATGCTTGGCGCCGAGGTTGTCCCCGTGATGAGCGGAAATATGACATTAAAGGATGCAACTAATGAAGCAATGCGCGACTGGATAAGTAATCCAGTTGATACATATTATTTAATTGGTTCAATTGTGGGGCCTCATCCTTATCCCGACCTGGTTGCAAGGCTCCAGTCGGTGATCAGCAATGAGTTAAAATGGCAGCTCAAGGAAAAAACCGGGAAATCAGACCCGGATTATATCTATGCCTGTGTCGGTGGCGGAAGCAACGCCATCGGATCGTTTTACCATTATCTCGATAGGGAACATGTTAAGCTTGTGGCAGTGGAAGCTGCCGGAAAAGGAATTGATACAAAAGAATCAGCAGCCACCATTGTTCTTGGCCATCCGGGTGTTATTCACGGGAGTAAAACCGTTCTTATGCAGAATGAGGATGGCCAGATCACCGAGCCGTATTCAATCTCTGCAGGTCTTGACTATCCTGGTATCGGTCCGTTACTGGCTTACCTTAACAAAAGCCACAGGGTGATTTTTCAGAATATATCCGATGATGAGGCCCTCGAAGCTGCTTTCAAACTTACCCGTCTCGAGGGAATCATTCCGGCGCTTGAACCTGCCCATGCATTCGCGGCCCTGAGGAAAATAAAATTCAATAAAAATGATATTGTTGTGGTAACACTCTCAGGCAGAGGCGATAAAGATATGGCGGCTTATATAAGCTGCTTGGGAAAAAAGAACGGAAGTAATGAACAATATTGCAAAGATTGACACGATGAACCGTATTGATGAACTTTTCAGGAATAAAAAGAAAGAAATCCTTTCAGTTTATTTTACTGCCGGTTATCCGTTAAGGAATTCCACCACAGAGATAATAAGAGAACTTGTATCCGGAGGCGTTGATATAATTGAAATAGGCGTACCTTTTTCCGATCCCATGGCCGACGGACCCATTATACAGCATAGCAACAGCACAGCTCTGAAAAATGGAATGAACCTGAAAGTACTTTTCCGGCAGCTCCGGAATATCAGGAAAGATGTTGATATCCCGCTGATTATTATGAGTTACATTAATCCGCTCCTGAGCTTCGGAATGAGAGATTTTTGCAGAACCTGCGAAGAGACCGGTATTGACGGAGTAATAATCCCCGATCTTCCCCCTGAAATCTATATTGAAGAGTACAAATCATTTTTCAGGCTTCATGGTTTGAAGAATATTATGATGATTTCACCTCAGACTCAAAATAAACGCATCCGGGAAATTGACAGGCTAAGCACAGGTTTTATATATATGGTATCATCATCCTCCACCACAGGAATAAAAAAAGGTTTTTCGAAAGAACAGATTGAATACTTCGACAGAGTGAAAAAAATGAAACTAAAGAATCCTATTCTTATAGGATTCGGAATTTCCTCTCCCGAAACATTTGATATTGCCTGTAGCTATTCAGAAGGAGCTATTATCGGAAGTGCGTTTGTAAAAATGATCCGAGAGGATGGTGCAGGAAAGAATTATGTCAGAAATTTTACAAACAATATTAAAAAGAATATGTACAAATAATTACAGGCCGGTAAATCCTTTTTCAGACAGTACGGTGAAAAGACTATTATCATGACACGCAGAAAAATCGATGAAAGACACATCAGAAGCCTTACTAAAGTATCACGGGGCACAAGCTATTCCTACGCTACGATCTCCAAGGAAGGGATCCTTTAAATTTTGAATATGAAATATGGAATATGGAACCTGGAATTTTTTATTCTCTAATATCAGAACTTTTTGTAAATTGCGTATAATAAACATGCTGACAAATAAACTGAACAGATGGAAAAAGTTCATATTTTACCGACAAACACAACCCCTGAGTATTTTCTTGATCCTGCAGGAACCATCAAGATAAAAGGCCGGGCAATTGATGAAAGCAGAAGAAATGCTCCCGAACAGATCAATGACTGGATCGATACCTATATTCTCGATCCGGCTGAGACAACAGAAGTCACTATTACGCTGGAATTCCTGAATAGTTTTAATACGATCATTTTAACCAATACCCTGAAGAAGATCACACAGGTTATTCAAACCGGCAAAAAACTGGTCATTCACTGGTATTACGAGGAGGATGACATTGATATTTTTGAACGGGGTGAATATATCTCTTCTCTTATTGGCGTTCCTATTGAATTTTTTCCAATCGATAAGATCTCTGACTGCTAGACATCATATCTTCAATATTTTACAGACTATTATTACGGTGTACAATCTGCATATAAAAGAGTGCCGTATCAGGATTATCGTAAATAATTACCGAATAACAAATGAAAGAGAAGAATCATTCGAAAAGTGAATGACTTAAGATTCAGTCGGATTAAGTTCATAGCAGAACCCCTTTTCCGAGGCTTTCATTATAATGACTTTAAAAAGAATAAGGTTAGCCAGTATCGATTCGGCCCTGTATGATGAGATCTTTGCTATTTTCCTGAAACGTGATAATGTAATTGATCCGTTTTTCTTCAGGTAATCCATAAGTGTATTTTCAGCCTTACTGAATTTTACCAGTACACCTCGTTTCCTCTTCTCTTTTCTCCAGACCTGAAGCAATACTCTGTTTGCCACAAGGTTCTGATCATTGTGCCTCAAGTATGACAGCCACTTCCCGTTTTCATCTTTAACCTGGTATGGCTTTTTATCTCCTTTCATCACTTCGACCTCAAGTATGGTTTTCCCTCCGGTCATATGCTGTTTTATGGTGTAAGTTATTTCAGGCCGGCAAAAAAGGTGTTCTGCTGTATCAACCATATAAATTTCTTCATCCGATCTTATCCCGGCTATACTTCCATTATCCCGCACACCGATAAGTATTTTTCCTCCATCGCTGTTTGCAAAGGCTGATAATGTTCTTGCTATCTTTCTGCTGTCAGTAACACAGAACTTAAAGTCAAGATGTTGATTTTCACCCTCCTCTATCAGCTTTTTGAGATAATTTTCCATAACCAATTGTTTGATCTTGCAATTCCCGATTCGCTACGCTCTCGGGATTTCGTCACTACGTTCCTCAACGTGCGATCTTGCGATCGTGCAATCGCGCAATCCTCAAGCCGGCCGCCGGTAGCCGGTAGCCATATATTTATCTGCTGATAAACAAGCTCTTACTCGAAAATTCCGGATCGCATGTCAGGTTTACCTTCAGTTTCCGCCATCCTGCTTCATCGCCCGGTGTAGGAATATGTGTAAGATGCACTTCACAGTTGCGCATTAATTTCAGATTTTCCAATGCCATTTTCGCTGCCGGATTAGATAAAGCACTTATGCCGAGGACTATCAGTGTTTCATCCATATCCAGGCTAACCATTTTACCGTTCAATATATCTTTTTTCAGATGCGTTACCGAGTCAATTATATTTTCAGGCAGAAGGTACATCTTGTCGGGGAGTCCGGCCAGGTGTTTGGCGGCATTCAGAACCAGGCTTGAGGATGCATGCATCAGCGGTGAGTTTTTACCTGTTATAATTGTCCCGTCGTCCAATTCTATTGCGGCTCCGCAAAAGATACCGGCATTGCCTTTTCCGCTTTTTTCAGCCTCTTTGGCAGCTTCTCTGGCAGGCAGCACCACTTTACGATCCTCAACTTTTGCCCCTGTATTATTCATTATTGCAGTAATCCGGCTAAGTGTCTCTTTATCAACCAATCCCATGACATATTCCACTGCACACCTGAAGTATCTCCTGATGATCTCCTGGTACGAGGCTTCTGTTATTATGCTGTCATCCACAATTCCCGCACTGGCACGATTTACTCCCATATCAGTAGGAGACTGATACATTGATTCACCGCCGGTTATTTTTTCAAATATCCTTTTAAGCAGATGAAATGCCTCAATATCCCGGTTATAGTTTACCGTTTTTACATTATAGGCTCTCAGGTGATGTTCATCAATTAACACCCTGTCCTCCAGGTCAACAGTAGCGGCTTCATAGGCAAGATTTACCATATGATCGACGGGCAGGTCCCAAATCGGGAATGTTTCAAATTTAGCATACCCTGCCTTAACTCCGTTTTTATATTCATGATACAGATTGCACAGACAGGTTGCAAGTTTGCCGCTGCCAGGTCCCGGTCCTGTTACTATTACAATAGGATTGTTGGTTGTGATGTAATCGTTTGCCCCATATCCCTGGTCACTGACAATCTGGTCAACATCAGTGGGATATCCTTTTGTTGGATAATGAACATATACTTTGATACCCCTCAGTTCGAGTTTGTTCTTAAAGGCTTTTGCAGGCAGCTGATTATGATAACGGGTAATGACTACAGCAGTGATATCTATTCCCCATTCCCTGAAATCATCAATGGTTTTTAATGTATCTGCATCGTAAGTTATTCCAAAATCGGCTCTGATTTTATTTCTTTCAATGGCACCGGCATGAATGCACATTATCACGTCGATCTTGTCTTTTAGTTTTTGCAGAAGCCGCATTTTAACGTTGGGATCAAATCCCGGCAGTACCCGGGCGGCATGATAATCATACAGGATCTTGCCGCCGAATTCCAGATAAAGCTTATGGTTAAACCTGTTAACTCTTTCAAGAATAGAGGCAGTCTGTTCCTTAAGGTATTTTTCATTATCAAATCCGGTATGATTTGGAATCCCCATTATATTTCCTTAGAACATGATTAAGATTAAGATCAGGAGTTCAATATAGAAAATTTTTCTGTTTTCTGTCTTGTAAGGCAGGATAAAAGATTAATTATCTATCCAGAGATAATTAAAACTGTTCGGTTCTTTTGCGATAAAAGCTGCAATTTTTTATTTATAATAATTAAACCTATATTTCGTTACAAACTCATTGGAGATTGCTATTATCTTTACATCCTAACTTTTTATTAACAGTTATGACAAAACCTTTATTAAGATCCGCATTTACTATTTTAATTATTCTTGTAAGTTCCATCAGTAGTATTGGGCAGAGCCCCATGCCCGAAATACTTGAGCAGGGAACTCTCAGGGAACAGATGAAATACATAGAGGAGAAAACAAGAATTTATGAGAATTACCGTGCGATCCGTGAGGATATGTTCCAGATGATAAAAAGGAATGCAGTCGATTCTCTCTCTAAAGTACATGGACAGGTAAATATATTGGCCGGGATGAATAAAAACCTCCTCACACGAATTGATTCACTTACAATCTCTCTCACTGATACAAAGACTCTCCTTGAAGAGGCTGTCAGCACAAAAGAGAATATCCGTGTTCTTGGTATGAACCTTAATAAAACCGTCTACAATTCAATAATGTGGATTATAGTGGGCATCCTGCTCTTTCTTCTTGCCATGGGATTCCTTGTGTTTAAAAGAAACCTTACTGTGATGCTCAGGACAAAAAAGGATCTGGAGGAGCTTAAGGTCGAATTCGAAGCCTACCGGCAGAAAAAACGCATTGAGATCGAGAAGATGGGTATGGATCATTTTAACGAGATCAGAAAGCTGAAGGGAAGTCAATAAAGAGTTCTGCAATTAAATTTATTTACAGTACAGACAAAAAATATTGATTTTAACCCCGGATTTTCTTAACTTTCTAATCTGATTCAATCAGATAGTTATGCTCTTTTACAGGCAGAGTCAGGAAGATGTTGAGGATGTTGAGGATCTTGTGAAACATCACAGGCTCAGTAATCTTATGAACATCTTTCTTGCCAACACAGTAATCATTTTTATTTTAGGGGCATTCACTTACGGGGAGAAATTCCAATTCTGGGATTATGCCTACAGCTATCTTGGAATGATAAAAACACCTGGCGGAAATGAGAACACTCTATCATTCATCATTTACGTGGCAGGATGCATGATTAATTCAGTTATTTGCTTTAAAGTAAGCAACAACATAACAGGACAGCTCAATAAAATATTCTTTAAAACATGCGGGGCAGGATATCTACTGCTGATGCTGCCGTGTGATGTCATTAATTCAATTCACTCTATCGGGGGAGCACTTGTAGTAGGTTCCCTTTGGTTTTTCTCAATTATCAGCATAAATTATATATACCACTCTGGGAATAAATTCAGGGCGGTGCTATATTTCCTTCTGCTGAATGGCACTATCCTACCCTATGCATTCGCACATTTTGTTGAATCATCCTGGGAGCAGATCGCGCAGAAACCGGCTCTCCTGGGACTGATAATTGTGTTAAAACTAATACTTACGGAACATTCAGATAACAAGATAAAGGAGCATAAACAAGTTTTTTGATTATGGTTTGAGTTCATTTATCTCAACCTGTGGTACCAGGGCAATACTTTCCTTCTTCACCGTAATGTTTTTCCCGAGGCTAAATGTCGCTGTCTGCCTGATATCCTTAGAAGAGGCACCTATTTTTACCGTGTAGGTACCTGCATCGGATATCCATGATGATGAAACGGGATCAAACGATGCAAGGCTCCAGTTATCCAGGACAAATGTAAGTGTCTGGGATTCTCCCGGTTGTAACAGTTTTGTTTTTGCGAATCCCTTCAATTCGCTTTCAGGCTTATCGAGCCGCACTGCAGGAGCGGCAAGGTATAACTCAACAACTTCTTTACCTGCAACATTTCCTGTATTCTTAACTGTTACAGTTGCTGTGATACTTTTACCAAATCTCCTGGAGCTTAGTTTGAGACCTGAGTATTCAAATGTTGTATATGAAAGGCCATAGCCAAACTCGTATGAAACGGGTACATTAAATGTATTGTAATAGCGGTATCCGACATAAATTCCTTCCTCATAAGTCACTTCTGAGTCTCGTGGACGCATAAATGCAGCCATAATACCGCCACTCTCCTCAGATGGTTGTGGAGTTTCTCCTATAACTTTTCCGGGAAAATTCTTAGCTGAAGACACATCGTCATATTTTAAAGGGAAAGTGGATGCCAGTTTTCCGCTTGGATTTACATTACCGCATAAAATATCAGCTATTGAATTACCTGTTTCCTGTCCGCCCTGCCATGCAAGAAGGATGGCATCGGAAAGATCTTTCCAGCTTGCTGTTTCAACAACACCGCCTATATTCAGTATCACAATAACCTTCTTATCCTTCGCATGATATGCTGTGCATACTGACTTGATAAGGTCTTTTTCGGTCGAAGTCAGATAGAAATCACCTTCTTCGGCTTTACGGTCGCGTCCTTCTCCGGAGTTCCTCCCAATAGTGATAATTGCAGCATCAGTAACGTTGACCATGCTTGTTGTTATGTCGTCACCGATAGCAAGCTCACTAACCGGCACAGATCCCATCATGAATCCGCGGCTTCTCTCTCTTCCTTCTTTCGCTGCTTTCAGATATGCAGTATAGAGGGCCTGCAGGTTTTCATTGACAGTATAGCCTGCATTCTGCAATCCTTCAACGAGCGCCACGCTGTAAGCTTCATTAACATCGCCGCTTCCCGTACCTCCGGTTATTATTTCATATGAGGTGTTGCCAAATGCAGCTATTTTCTTTACTTCCTGAGGGAAAGGCAGAGCGGCATTATTGTTTTTTAAAAGTATCATTCCTTCTGAAGCTGCCTGCCTTGTGACCTGCGCATGAGTCTTAAGATCAGGCTTGTTTGAGTATTTATACCCTTTGAACCTTGGGGTCTGAAGGATAATATTCAATATCTTCTCAACATTCCTGTCAAGATCTTTCACATCGAGTTTACCTTCGTTGACGGCTTTTATAATTGCCTCCTTCTGGTCAGGCCTTCCGGGCATAAGAAGGTCGTTGCCTGCAGCTACTATTGCAGCAGCGTCCCTGCCGCCAAACCAGTCGGTCATTACATAGCCCTTGAATCCCCAGTCGTTCTTCAGCACTTTGGTAATAAGGTCGTAGTTCTCCGGGGCGTAGGTGCCGTTAATCAGGTTATATGACGACATGACTGTCCAGGGTTGTGCTTCCTTGACGGCGATCCCGAATCCTTCAAGATAGATCTCGCGAAGAGCTCTCTGACTCACAATTGTATTAAGTGAATTTCTGTTTGTTTCGGCATTATTTGCAGCATAATGTTTTATCGAAGTACCCACGCCATTTGACTCAATGCCGTTAACCATTGCGGCAGCTATGTTACCTGTAACAAAGGGATCTTCTGAATAATATTCAAAATTCCTTCCGCAAAGAGGATTGCGGTGGATGTTCAGTCCGGGACCGAGAATAACGTCAACACCATATTCAAGGACCTCATTCCCCATAGCTTTTCCGACGCTGTTTACCAGGTCGACATCCCATGTTGATGCCAGGAGTGTTCCTACAGGGAAAGCTGTTGCATAATATGTTGCATCGTCACCTGGTCTTGTAGGACTTATCCTCAGACCTGCAGGTCCGTCAGCTACTACCATGGATGGTATTCCAAGGCGGGGAATAGTACAGGTTGTACCAGCAGCTCCCGGAACCAGTTCCTGGGTCTGCCCGACAACTGTACCGCCCGGCATCTCATTTGTCGGAAAATTCATTCTCATTCCCATACCAACAACAAGGCTTGCCTTTTCCTCAAGCTTCATAGCCGCGATAACTTTTGAAACCGGATCCTTGCCAAGTTGAGGCGCTGTCTGCGAAAAACTGATCACTCCGAATGACACGAGTGTGATCAGTGCAATAATTTTATGTTTCATTTATTTTAAGTCTAGGTCAATAATCCAATCTCATTTAAACAACATTGGTGCAAATTCAGAAAGATAGATCCTCCAGTTAGCCCAGGTGTGACCACCCGTACTTTCTCGGTAAATATATTTGAAGTCCAGTTTATCAAGAGTTTCACGAAGTGTAATGACACTCTTATATACAAAATCATCCTTACCACAACCTATCCAGTAAAGTTTGTAACCGCTTTTCTTAAGGGCTTCTATTTTTGCATTTCTCTCAGCTTCTGTCTTTGCAGCATCCTGATTCTGCGGCCCCATGCTCATTATTCCCATGCTGAAGATACCGATATAGCTGAAGATACCGGGATTATCATTCGTAATTGTCTGAGTTTGCATACCACCCATTGAGAGTCCTGCTATTGCCCTGTTATCTTTGCCAGTCAGCGTACGGTAATTCTTTTCAATAAACGGGATAACATCCTTTACCAGGTGCTCTTCAAATTTTCCTGCATACCTCTGGAATGAAGCCATGCCCTGTTCATCCTGTGCTGCCGGAAGAGGGGGCACTTCATTCTGAGCGCCAGCCTGGTTTGCATTGCCGTTTGTCATAACCACTATCATTGCCTTTGCCTTGCCCTGTGCAATCAGATTGTCCATTATCTGTGCGGCGCGTCCCATATTTGTCCATGCATCCTCATCTCCGCCTGCCCCGTGAAACAGGTAGAATACCGGGTACTTCTGTATCCCGCCTTCGTATCCGGCCGGTGTATAGACATAAAACCGGCGGTCAAATCCAAGGACCGAAGATTTGTACCATACTTTTGTCACTGTTCCGTGAGGAACATCATTTTTATGAAAGTAAAGATCTGATTCAGGTCCCGGTATGATGAAAAAACTCTGGTAACGTGCACCGTCACGGCGTACCTGTACATTATTAGCATCGATCGTTGCAACACCATCCACGCTAAAAGTATATCCGTAAAGCTCTGGTGCAAGAGGTCCTACAGTAAGTGAGAACATGCCTGTATCGTTTTTAACCAGTTCCTGGCTTGCGCCGGATCCTGCCTGCCATTCCCCGGATACGGTTATTTTCTGTGCATCTTTCGTATAGACTCTGAAAGTCACCTTGTTATCAGGCAATATTTCAGGGGATACGATTCTTGGCGGCATCCTGAATGCCGGTCTTGCAGCCGGTGCTGCAGCAGGACGTTCCGGTTCCTGGGCGGCAGAGGTCACTGCTATAAAAAATAGAATTGTAATAAATGTTACAAATAAGGAATTGGAAGTTTTTTTCATGATATGTGGTTTATTGATTTTAAAATGTTGTTCAATATACATATAATTATAATTACTCCTTTAATAATGAATCCCCTTTCCTGTTTCCCCCTGGGGGGAGGCTGGGTAGGGGGTAATTTGGCCAAAGTATTCATACTTACGATACCGGGATAGCTTTTCTAGCTTCCCTGTCCGGATCATTTTGTATTTCACTGACGTCATTTAGGACCATCACTTCTCCGTTTTCCGTTGAGTACTTCGACCATTCAGGCAGGCCTCCTCCGTTAGGGTTTCCCGTTTTCATGAACTGGAGGAGAGTTCCGGCCATCTTTTCAGAGAGTCTCCTCGGTCTTGCACCACCACCGGTATGCGTAAGCATCAACCACCTCTCCTGCTTTATCACCTAATCCTGCACTGAATGCTGCTCTCTCTTTCACGTATTCTTTTACCTCATCAAGTGTAACATTTTCCAGCTCGGGATTATTACGGCTTGGTGCCATCTCATTCATCGTTGAACAGATTATCATCGGAACATCTGCTGCCGAAGAAGCAGCCTCAGGGAAATATGGATGTTGAGGAATATAAGCTCCCAGCTTTTCTGAATACTCCTTCTCGCCAGTCTTTACTCCTGCCCCGCTAAGGACAACTGCCCTGTGTATCAGCCCTTTAGCTGATGGCATTGCTGTTAAGGTCGTTACTTTGGCTCCTCCTCCCGACTGTCCCATGATAGTAACATTTCCCGGATCACCTCCGAAATTAGTTATGTTATCTCGTACCCATTCGAGAGCAGCAACAAGATCGAGCATTCCCACATTGCCTGATGCAGCAAATTTCTCACCTGCCACACCGGCAAAGTTTGAGAATCCCATTGGCCCGAGCCTGTGTTTTACCGAAACAAATACCGCATCACCGAACCTGCAGAAATTTTCACCTTTATAACCATCCTGTTCAATACCGTTTCCATTCGTGAATCCTTCACCATGCAGCCACACCATGACAGATCTTTTCTTCCCGTCATTTATTGCAGGAGTGAATACATTAAGCCGGCAGCCAATCGCTTTCATTAAACCTCGATGCCAGTCCGCAGTTCACAAGTGATGATTTGCCTGTCCCGGAGATCCCGTAAACAAGGAGCATTTTACCCTCGAAAACCCTCCTGTACAGCTCGGTTATCTCCTGATCGTGGCCGAAGAAGATGTCTCGGTCGTCTTTTATATAGCTGTCAGGAAACTTAAAGGGTGATTTCATTCTCAGCATTATATAATTTACTATAAAATTGTTCCAGGTTGCATGTTGCAGGTTATCTCTGGTAAATCAACTTGCAACTTGCAACTTGTAACTTGCAACTATTTTTTCAATAGTTCCCTCACCTTTTCAAAATCGGGATGGGTGATACCATTATCCTCTAGATCAACCAGATCTGCAAGAAATGCATCTCTGTATGTTTTATATCCAGAATTACTTTTAAATGGCTTATTTTCCCATTCAACATATATTTTTTCAGCTTCCTGATATTGATTATTCAACAAATAGGCAAGTGGCAAATTTGTATATGAATTTTCATAATTCTCATCTGCCTTGACAGCAAGAAGGATAGCGCGAAGGGCTAGATTAAACTCTGCTTTAAGTATAAGCCTAAATGATAATTCGGACATTAATAGAGCAATTTCGTTTCTCTCAGGACTGCGTTCCGGAAAATAATTAATCGCTTTGTCACTTATACTTATCATACGCTGGGGGAAGAGAAATTTGAGGTCAAGTGAATCAACAACATCACATTTAACCATATAATAATTCAATACCTCAAGCTGATTATCTTTAGTTAGCATTGAGTTCAAAATATTATTCACTTCATCAATCCTAATTTTTATCTTTTCATCAGGCTTTAAATAATAAAGAGTAAGATATGCATCAGATAAGTCAAGGGAATAATCTACAATAGTATTTAATGACAATAAATTTTCATATAGGAAAATAGCTTTATTTAAGCAGTCATAACCAGTTTTATCACCTGAGAACTGAATTGCTTTTTGGGCATAATATTTTGCACTTTCTTCTATAATCTTAAGATCATTTGTAGAAGCAATATCCTTATAATCAATAATTCCAAATTCAAGTTGTTTACTAATGCTTAGTTTATCAAATGAACCCTCTGTCAAGAAATCTGTAAGACTCTTTTTAGGTTCCCAAAGTATAACTGTCTTATCTCTTGACCCGGAAATAATATATTTACCATCAGGAGAAAAAGCAACTGACATAATTTCATCTTTATGTCCTCTGAAAACCTGGAGCATATTTCCCTGCAAGTCCCAGAGGCGAATTGTATTATCATATGAACCGGTGAGGATATTCTTACAATCAGGTGAAAATGCTACAGAAAAAATCCCCTCTTCATGCCCTTTAAAAACCTGAAGTACATTTCTCTGTAGATCCCATAGACGGGCTGTATTATCCCACAAACCTGTCAATATATTCTTACCATCAGGAGAAAAGGCAACAGAAACGATCTGAACTTCATGTCCTCTAAATACCTGTAGTACCTTTCCCTGCAAGTCCCAGAGACGGGCTGTTTTGTCCTCTGAACCTGTAAGTACAGATTTCCCATCGGGTGAAAAGGCTACAGAGAAAATCAATGCTTCATGCCCTTTAAACTCCTGAAGCACATTCCCTTGTAAATCCCAAAGACGAGCAATACCGTCCGACGAACCTGTCAGAATGTTCCTGCTATCAGGCGAAAAGGCTACTGAAAAGATTAATGTACCAGGATTAAATACTTGTATTACATCACCCTGCAAGTCCCATAGAATTGCTGTTCCGTCCCACGAACCTGTCAGAATGTTCCTGCCATCAGGCGAAAATGCAACAGAAAAAACCGGTTGTTTATGTCCTGTAAATATTTGAATTACATTCCCTTGCAGATCCCAAAGCCGGGTAGTTCCATCCATTGAACCACTTAATATATTTTCACCATTGGGTGAAAAAGCAACTGAAAAAATAAAGCTTTCATGCCCTTTAAATACTTTAAGTACAGTTTCTTGTAAATCCCAGAGACGGATTGTATTATCATAAGAACCTGTTAAAATACTTTTTCCATCCGGGGGAAAAGCAGCTGATATAATTCCCAAATCATGCCCTTTAAATAACTGAAGCATATTCCCCTGCAGATCCCAAAGACGAGCTGTTTTGTCTTCCGAACCAGTAAGAATGTTTCTGCCATCAGGTGAAAAGGCTACTGAATGAATACCATCTTCATGACCTTTAAACTCCTGAAGTACATTTCCTTTTAGGTCCCAAAGTCGAGCTGTTCTATCCATTGATCCCGTCAGAATGTTTTTCTCATCAGGCGAAAAAGTAACTGCATTAATTTCAGCACTATGCCCTTTATAAACTTGTAGAACATTCCCCATTAGGTCCCAGAGACGGGCTGTTCTATCTAATGAACCTGTCAGTATGTATTTACAATCAGGTGAAAAAGCTACAGAATAAATTGCCTCTTCATGACCCTTCAACACTTTAAGTGCATTACCCTGTAGGTCCCAGAGGCGAGCTGTTCTATCCATTGAACCAGTAAGAATGTTTTTACCATTAGATGAAAAGGCTACTGAATGGATGCCATCAGTATGCCCTTTAAACTCCTGAAGCACATTACCCTGCAGGTCCCAGAGACGGGCTGTTTTATCTAATGAGCCAGTTAGGATGCTTTTGCCATCGGGGGAGAAGGCTACTGAATAAATCTCATCTTCATGCCCTTTATATAGCTGAAGTATATTTCCCTGTAGGTTCCAAAGGCGGGCTGTTTTATCTAATGAACCGGTCAGAATGCTTTTACCATCAGGAGATATGGCTACTGAAAGGATTCCTTCTTGCTTTGAAATTATTTTATAAAAATTGTTGTCATAATATATCCTATTGATATTTTCGATATTAACTGAATTAGCTGAATCAAGACTTAATGCATATTCTGCGAGGTGCAAGGCAATGGTTGGGTCTTTTTCTACAACTTTTTGTGATAAGAGATTAAAACTATTTGCTCTCGCTTTCAGATAATTTATATCTGATTTTCTTCTTTCGCTTAATGCCCAGATAATAAATCCTGCAAATATGACTATTAAAGCTATAGAGGTAGCAACTGCAATATTCCTTCTTCTTCGTTTAGTCCGAACTAAGCGATCCTTACTTTTTTCAATCAGATCTGATAACTCTTTCGAAAGGTAAAGTCTGCTTTCATAAGGTGCAATATATTCAAGATCATCACCAGAAAACATTACATTTCGCTTCTGCCAATTATGCCATGCGTTTTCTATGAATTGGCTTACTTCAATTATGTCCTTTTCAATAGCTGTGAACTTTTCATATATTTTTGAAGCAAGTGCATCATGCCGTAGCTCAAAATGTCCTGCCTCATCCCTTTCCCTGAGTATCCGAAGATCAACAAACCTGGTCAGATAATTCAGAAGTTCCGATTCGGTTATTTCAGTTCCGAATGAACCAATCGAATCCTTTATCTCTCTCTCGTTCATTTGTCTCCTGGTGCCCTGGATTGATACAAACGATTTCAGGACGGACATTCCTGTTTCAGGATCATCCATCTCCCTTACCTGCTCATCAAGGAATTGCCCAAGCAGGTCAGAAACGCTGCCGGATCTCGTAAGAAGTTCTTTTGAGAATTTAATGTTACTCGGTGCTGGTTGCTCCTCCTTCGCCAAGGCTTCGGAGGACAAAGTCGGTGCTCGGTACTCGTTAACCGCTAGCCGGAAAATCCTGTCGAGATAGATTTGAAGGTAGGTAAGCTCTATCTCATTACCTGCCGGACAAAGCTTATCTATCAGCTCTTCTGAAAATCCCTGCTCTGTCTCAATACCAAATACCTTACAAGGACCTTCAACAGCACTTATCGCATTGGTGCGCTTCATCTTTTCGACACGGAAACGATTGGTGAAAATGTCAGGCAGCTCAGATTCAAATTCTGTCATTCCGGCAAGGAACTCTTCCCTGATGATGAATATGATCCTGCACTGTACTTCCGATTCTGTTATTTCTTTAACAATACTTATAAATCCTGACTTTTCTTCCTGGCTTCCGAAAATGAAGAGCTCTTCAAACTGATCGAAAAGCAGATAAACAGGTTTAAAATGATCGAGATATATCGATTGTAACTTCTCGCCTGTACTCTGGTCCTTCTTAAGTGTAATAAGAGCCTGTTTGTTAAAAGCATCATTAAGGCTGTCATTGATATTGTTTCCTCTTCTGACATTAACCGGCAGCCAGTCGCTTTCATCAAACCTAGATGCCAGTCCGCAGTTAACAAGTGATGATTTTCCTGTACCGGATATCCCATATACCAGGAGCATCTTACTCTCAAAGACTCTTCGGTAGAGTTCGGTGATCTCCTGGTCGCGGCCGAAGAAGACATTTCGGTCGGTTATTGTATAGGCATCTAGAAACTTAAATGGAGACTTCATTTTTCATATAATCTTATCACTGAATCCTGAATTTTAAAATATAAACCCACTCCAGCCCCTCCAGGGAGGGGATTTCATTTTGGCCTCCCTTTAGAGGGATTGTTCGGTCCTGTCGCTGGTAGCCGGTCGCCTCATACTTCTACACCTCCTAAAGCCAGCATCAGCGTTTTATACTCCTCAACCAGAATGCTATAATTACTGAGCGACCTCAGATCACATTTTTCAGTGACTTCAGTGCCGAGATACATCAGGTGCCCGCTCCTGTACTTTGTGTACATGAATATGTCTTTCCTTATGTCAAATTTTTCCTTTGTATCAATCACTTCGGAGTTGGTATCAATTACAAGTGGTGAGAGATTAACATAATCGTCAAAAGACTTGACCGATTTCATCAGCAGAACGGACTGGCTGTCAGAAAACTTAGTCTCATCTAGCTCCTCCCCCTGAAAATCAGAATCCGAACTGTTTAAAAGATCTACAATATGATGGAATTTGGCTTCATGAATCCTTGGTTTTATCACTTTAATATCCCTCACTGAAACAAGCCTGTATTTAGCAAAGAAGGCAATCCTCTCAAGTATCATTGTCAGCTTCTCCTCATACTCGACACATCGTTTCTCAATTTCAGCATCATCGAGATTGATCTGGTAATGGCCGATCTCATTCCTTTCCGGTACCCAGAAGTCTAGTGCTGCAAAGAACTTCTTATCGAACTGCTCGTTCATTTCAGGCAGGAACCATTCAACTTTCTGATCTGTATAGGTGGTGGCCAGTGTTCTTATCAGCCAGCAGAATGTGCCCATGGTGAGAACAGCAAACCTGTCGGTAAATTCCCTTTTGATGTTTTCTGGCAGAGTGATCTTTTGGTTTGTTATATCGTACCATAACTGGCAGACCATTACAAAGCTCACAAACTGGATCGTCCTTTCAATGGTCTTGAATATCTGATCGAGTCTCTGCCGACCAAGAGGCCGCATGGAGCCCGAAAAAAGCCTTCGTAACTCAACACCCACAGGCCATGGAAAGTTCTTGATGACCTGGTCAGCAATGAGACGATAATCAGCTTCTTCGCCAACATCTTTATCGGGCAGGAACTTTGAAAGAGAAGGTCTGTTCCTTACCATCTCATCAAATACTTTGAATACAAGTTCTTCATTTGCTGCAGCCATAGTCAGGGGATTTTTACATTTTAAAACCGAAGGTTTAATCAGATATATAGGTAAAGGTATGAGATATTCAGGGGAAAGTCAAGACCAGAGAAGGGAAAACTGCTATAATAAAATGTTGCTGGTTTGCTGGTTGCTGGTTGCTGGTTCTAGGTCCTCGGTGGGTCCTCAGTAAGTACTGGCACGCATTACAACCGAATACTGCTTCGCAGAGTGAACCTCCTATGATAATTGTCCTGCTGCATGGGCGAATTCAGGTGCAAGTAAAAGCTTTTAATTATGGCCCTAATGCATTATAAATATGCATTTTATTTATAACTTTGTTATATAGCCTCTGATAAAAATATCAAGGCATTTTGTTAACTGGATAATATAAATCTTAATGAAAGGAGTTTATCATGAAAAGAAATTACTTCCTCGTTTTTTATGTGATATTCTCAATTTTATTGACTCTTTCTTGTTCTAAAAAAGAGACAGATCCGGCAGAAAACCCCACAAGTGTTCCCAATGCACCCAAAGACCTGAAAGTCACAAATATTGATGCATCTTCAGTTAAACTGGACTGGACTGATGCTTCAGACAATGAAAAAGGATTCAGAATAAACCGTTTTTCATATCTGAGCGGTTTCGCCACAGATATAAATGTGCCTGCAAATACTGCAACTTATACCGATGGCGGACTGACACCATATACCTAATAAATATAAGGTCTATGCATTTAATTCACTTGGAGATTCTGATCCCTCCAACACAGTTGAAATAAATGTAGGTCCGCCGATAGCTACTCCGACAAACCTTCAGGCTATTGCTATCGATTCACGATCGATTTCACTTACCTGGACTAAAAACTCAACGGACTTCGCTAATTTTGCTGTTGAAAGAAGTACTACTTCAAATACTGCTGATTTTACCGAACTTAAAACAGTAAGCTCACCAAGTTATACAGATAATGAATGTTCAGCATCAACCACTTACTATTACCGTGTTTATCAGAACAGCAGCTACTTTGTTAAATCAGACTATACTAACATTGCGAGTGCAACGACATTAGAGCAAATAATGCCGCCAACAAACATCAACTGCTCCTGGACCGGTTCCGGCTTTTTGATAGAATGGACTGCCAGCATTTCACCAAATGTGACTTATACAATCAGACGAAGAGAGACCGGACAATCTACCGGCTCAGACAAAGCCTCTGATATAGCTTCAACATCTTATACTGATGCTACTGCCTCTTCAGGAAGGTATTATTATTATTCTGTAAAGGCAGTTTCAGGAGGTACAAACTCTTCTGAATACTCCGACGAGTATAAATGTTTCACTACATTCACATATAATGAAGTTGAGAGAAATGGTCCCACATCTTCCTTGACAACTCTTGACTGGTCTTCTTATATGGATGAAAATACTGCTGATAAGGAATTGCTTATTATTAACGGGGGCTATTCAGGCACATATGCAGGTTACAATGCTGCATCATACAAATATTATGACTGGGATCTCTTTGAACTTACATTCGACAATAACGATGTTGTAAAAATTGAGGTTCTGGAAGGGAGTACTTCAGGGCTATTGGGGATGGATCTAAGGTTAACAATGATAGTATCCTCAGGCGGAGGAGAATCAGTCCTCGGTGCCGGTAATCCTGTAATATCAGGAAGTATTTTTACATGGAATATATCATATAGCGCTGCTTATAACCTCAAGCGGGCTTATTTAATGGTCAGCATGCCTGATGACCTTATAAATACCGGACCATATAATTACCAGTTAAGAATAACCATAACAAGAGAATAGTACTAAGAGTATTAAAAAAAGTCTTGAAGATAGACCAATAACTGTTAATTGATCATCTTATTGAACAACGCCAGCTGTTCCTTCATTGCCTCTACTCTGTCTGCAGGTTCACTTCTGGCTTCAATCAGTATCCAGCTTGAGTAACCTATGCCTTTAAGCAAACTGAAAAGATCAGGATAGGGATATGTACTGTCATTAAGTTCACGTACATGAAGTGTATCACCAAACCATTTGTATACCATATTAAAATTGCCTTCAAGACCGGGAGGCAGAAGATCCTGTTCATTGCAGTTCCAGCATATTTTTACATTATCTTCGGTGACCTGGTCAAATATGGCCTTCATATTAGGAAGCTCCTGGGTAAACTCACCATGAACCTCCACTCTTATAAGCTGTCCGTAATCCTTTGCATACTTGCCTATCTCATTAAGCGAAGTTGCTATCTGTGCAATTGTCTTTTCACGAGGGACTTCAGGAGGCAAGTAATTAGGCTTTACCTTAATACCTGTGGCTCCAATATCCTTACATAGTTTTATATATTCTTTTGTCTGCTTAATATTCCAGCGAAGCTGTTTCGGATCAGGGCTGTGAAATTCAAAATTGGACCCATACCCTATGCAGATCACTGAACTGTCAGTAAATCTCTTCCTGACTTCTTCACGCTGCTTTGCGTTAAGGTTAATTTCCACCTTATGCGCATGCTCTGTCCGGAGTTCAACACCGAGGTACCCGGTTTTTTCACAGTTAGCTATTAGAGTCGGCAGGTCCCAGTCCCTGCCCCACTGGTAGGTAACCAGGCCGAATTTCATCGCAACCGGAACACTGTTTGCCAGCTCCGGAAAATTCTTTAAAAATGCAAGAGCCATCCCGGCTCCAAAGCTGGTATGAATAAATTGACGACGATCCATAATAGCTAATATTGATTTTTACTAAAGTTTCGAATTCTTATTGATGATACATGTACTCAACTCCCCGACCCCCGGGGGTCAGACCTCCACCGGCACTACATACGGTTTCCGGTACACTCTCGTCAGCAGTTTATCTGCCGTCTTATCCTTTACAAACTTCTCTGCTGTACCGTCAAATGTCAGCTGTCTGCCTGCCTTGTATGAGATATTTGCCAGCGCCGGAAGTGCCGATGACATATTGCCTTCCAGGATGTCGCAATGCAGGGACTCACTATTACCTGCCCTGATGGCATCGATGAAGTTGGCATAATGTTCGGTTCCGCCCGGAGGAGCCATGAATGTCGGATCAGCCGGCTTTTCTTCTGCCATGCCCGATCCTGCGAAAGGTTCTGTTTCACGTTTGCGGTACGCTTTCCATCTGCCTCCGTCTATTTCAACATAGCCTTCAGTACCATAGAACATATTACCGATCCTGATATCGAGACCCGCCTCCGAATGTGTATAACGTCCCCGGGTTTCAAATTCAAGTATCTTGCCATCCTTGTATTTGAAGACGGATGTCTGCGTATTAGGTGTTTCCTGTGAACACTCCTTAGGATCAATCCCGAAAATATTCCCCATAGAATAAATTGTAACAGGGTGTTCATTCTTGTTGAGACCCCAGCGTGCAATGTCGAACTGGTGAGGTCCCTGGTTTGCACTGTCGCCGCCGCCTGTATTCCAGTGCCAGTGCCAGTTATAATGTGTCTTCTTTTCATTATAGGGCTGCCATGCAGCAGGGCCCAGCCACATATCATAATGAAGTGATGCAGGAGGTGTTCCGTCAGGTGCTATGCCGAATGAATCACGAGGCTTGAAGCATAAGCCTTTTGCCATAAATACTTCACCAATACCACCGTCGTGCATGAACTTTATTGCTTCCATCACACCGCGAATCGACCGGTTCTGCATTCCGCACTGAACCCTGACGTTGTATTTGCGGGCAGCTTTTACCATCTGCCTCCCTTCAAAGACAGTATGACATGCCGGTTTCTCAACATAAACATGCTTGCCTGCCTGACAAGCCCAGATGGTTCCCAGTGCGTGCCAGAAATTCGGTGTGGCAAACGAGACAGCATGAATATCCTTGTTATCAAATACCCTGCGCATATCCCATACTGTTTCCGGTGTCACGCCTGTCCTGTTGAGAACACTCTTTACCCTGTCAGGGAAGTACTGTTCGTCTACGTCACACAGCATTAAAATACGTACATTCCTGCTGTCGTTGAGGAGACCAAAGCTGTTGATATGGGTGCCTCCCTGACCTCTGATTCCGATGACGGCAATATTGATACGGTCGTTGGCTCCCTGGATCGATCTGTACGACCTGGCACTGAACGCCATTCCTCCGATGGCAATTCCTGCAGTGCCCAGTACACTTTGTTTGATGAATTCTCTTCTTTTTGTCATGGTATGATGAGTTTTTAGTTAGTCTTTTAAATCTTATAAATTTAGTTTTTTTTTGAATAAATAAATCTCCATTATGAAAATGAGTTTAACATGAGGGAGATCCCTCGTCCCGAATTCTCGGGACTCGGGATGACAGTTGTATTCCGAGATCTTCGAATGCGGGACGAGGCATCTCCTCAATTATCACCAATCCTGATTATGTCCACGGTCATTCTGAACGCCTGACCACCGAAACGAAGTGAAGGTGGTAAGCGAGGAATCTCTTTCGGATACCACGTATTCTCTTACTTTATTTTCTTTTGCTTATTTTTACTCATCCAAAGATCCGAATGTTAAAAAAACAAATATTAATCCTGTCTGTACTTCTTTTAATTGCTGGCTTAAAAGGATATGCACAGGATTCTCTCACCTTCAAGGGACAGTTATCGGCATACACCCATGTCAATCCTAATAATACTCTGCCCTGGTGGAACGGTGGTCGCTACATTCCCCAGCTTAATTATGAATTGAATTTACCCCGGAACAGACTTATTGATTTTGAGGCGTCGGCAAATATATACGGTAATGCCGGGATCGATCCATTCGATTCCTGCAGTGTTAACGGCATGATAAAGCCATATCGTTTATGGGCTCGCTATTCCACACCCCAGTTTGAATTTCGCGCAGGACTCCAGAAAATAAATTTTGGCTCAGCATCCATATTAAGACCGCTGATGTGGTTTGACCAGATTGATCCCCGTGATCCACTGAAGCTTACTGACGGAGTATGGGGCGTCCTTGCCAGGTACTACTTCCTCAATAATGCAAATATCTGGCTTTGGGGATTATATGGAAATAAAAATCTGAAGGGATGGGAATCAGTGAATACCATTAAGGATAAACCTGAATTCGGAGGACGTCTGCAGATACCTGTCCCTAAAGGAGAAACCGGATTATCATTCCACCACAGAACTGCAGACGGAAGTATTATTTCAGATTCAACCATAGTCTACGGGAATATCCCTGAAAACCGTTTCGGCTTTGATGCTAAATTCGATATTGAAGTTGGTCTGTGGCTCGAAGCATCGTGGTCAAACTTCAATAAAAATATCAGCGTGTTTTCCAACCAGGAAATTATCAACCTCGGAGTTGACTATACTTTCGGAATAGGCAACGGACTTACTGTCGTCTATGAACATCTTATAGCTTCATATGATGAAAATCCGTTTGAATTCAGGAATTCAATAAATTTTTCATTGCTCAGTCTCTCATATCCTGTTGGTGTATTTGATAATATAAATGCAATCGTATATTACGACTGGACCAATAACAGGATGTATAATTTCGTTAACTGGCAAAGGCAATTCAATAAACTGACGTTGTACCTGATGGGCTATATCAATCCAAAAGAGTACAATATACCTACGCAGCGTACTGATGAGATCCTGTATGCCGGAAGCGGCATTCAGCTAATGCTTGTGTTTAACCATTAATTCATATATTTAATATTTAAAACGGCATTATCAAAAACAGAAAATAATGGAAGACAATCTGATTATCAAAACTCACAACCTTACCAAGCGTTTCCCCATGGGGAAGAGCGAGTTTACTGCCCTGAAAGGTGTGGATATCAGCCTGGGTACAGGTGAATTTGCCGGACTGATAGGACCCAGCGGTTCAGGGAAGACAACATTTCTGAATATTGTCGGGTCGTTAGATACACCATCCGAAGGTGAAGTAATAGTTCTTGACCAGTCCATAGGAAACCTGACAGCTAAAGGAGCCGCAAAGCTCCGGAAAGAGAAGATCGGGTTTATTTTCCAGAGTTATAACCTGCTGGCAGTACATACCGTGTATGAAAATGTTGAGTTTCCGCTGTTGCTGCTCAAGATATCGGCAAATGAACGCAGGAAAATGGTAATGGATGCTTTGGAATGGGTCGGACTCCTTGATAAAATAAAGTCGAAACCTCCACAACTGTCAGGTGGAGAGTGCCAGAGAGTTGCTATCGCACGTGCTATGGTAAAGAAACCCTCACTTGTAGTGGCCGATGAACCGACAGCAAACCTCGATGCTGCCAATTCACACAATATCCTGCAGACAATGGCAAAACTTAATGAGGATTTAAAGACGACTTTCCTGTTTGCCACTCATGATGAGAAAGTTATCGGATATCTGAAAAGAAAGATATACCTGAAAGACGGAAAAGTGGATAAAGATGAAACAGTTTAAAACAGACTATCATGAAACTTGCAATAAAACTTGCATTTAAGAATCTCATTGGAGCAGGTTTACGAACCTGGCTCAATGTGATCGTATTGTCATTCTCTTTTGTGATCATTATTGCCGCCCGAGGTATATTGGTGGGATGGGACCGGCAGGCAAAAAATGATATGACCGACTGGGAGATAGGAGGAGGACAATACTGGAACGTTAACTATGATCCATATGATGCTTTTACTCTTGCTGATGCTCACGCACCGGTACCGGAGAATTTTATTCCGGAAATTGAGAATAAAGATATGGTACCTGTACTGATTACTCAGGGAACTCTCTTCAATCAAGGCCGAATGCAGTCGATCCTGATAAAGGGAATCAATCCTGATCAAACTCTACTGGAACTACCTACAAATAAGCTGGATACTCTTATTGAGGCAATACCTGCCATTATTGGTTCCAATATGGCCAGTACAAATAAGCTTCAATTGGGAGATTATGTCACCATCAGGTGGCGTGATAAAAACGGCACTTTTGATGCCACTAATATATGTATAACGAATATTTTTACCACCAATGTTCCCACAGTAGATCTGGCCCAGGTATGGATCCCTATGGAAAACCTTCAATCCATGACACTCATGCCGGGTGAGGCAACAATATTGACCTTCCGCGATAAAGAGAAAGTAAGGGAAGATACCGAAAACTGGAAGTTAATGACCTATAAAGCGCTGGTGAAAGATATTGAAGAAATGATTAAAACGAAATCGGTAGGACAGGCTATTTTCTATACTATTCTTCTTATACTTGCCCTTCTGGCAATTTTTGACACTCAGGTACTCTCCATATTCAGAAGGCAGAAGGAAATAGGTACATATGTTGCCCTGGGATATACCCGTGGTGAAGTGGTAGGACTTTTTACAATAGAAGGTGCCATGCATGCAATACTTGCTGCTATAATGGGTGCCCTTTATGGTATACCATTTCTTGCATGGTTTGCGAGTAAGGGTATTACACTGGGTGTATCCTCGGCAGACTATGGGTTTGCCATAGCTGATACAATGTACCCGGCTTACAGCGGGGCACTCGTTATCGGTACAACGATAATTGTCTTATTGGCCACAACAATAGTTAGTTACTGGCCTTCGAGGAGAATTGCCAAAATGAATCCAACAGAAGCTTTAAGGGGGAAATTACAATGATAAAGTTTTTATTCAAAGGACTCATAAGAGACAGAAGCAGAAGCCTTCTTCCCCTGATCGTGGTAGCCATTGGTGTAATGCTTGCTGTATTCGTACGAGGATATATCAATGGCATCATGGTAGATATGATAGAACAAACAGCAAAATTAACAACCGGCCATGTAAAAGTGATGACAAAGGCCTATGCTGATAATATGGATCAGGTTCCCAACGACCTGGCTATGATGGAAGTGAGCAATATGAAAAGGGACCTCGAACAGACTTTCCCCAGTATGAAATGGGTAACACGAATTAAATTTGGTGGATTAATTGATGTGCCGGATGCTTATGGCGAAACCCGGAGCCAGGGACCCTCTATGGGTATAGGCCTCGACCTCCTTTCTGAAGATTCAGATGAGGCAGAACGTCTGAATCTCAATAATTCACTGGTAAGAGGTTCTCTACCAACAATCCCTGGTGAAGTATTGCTAAGCGAAAATTTCTCTCAAAAATTAAAGGTAAATCCCGGGGAAGAAGTTACTCTGATTGGTTCCACAATGAACGGAGGTATGACCATCTATAATTTCCGGGTTGCAGGAACAGTTCATTTCGGAAATACAGGCATGGACCGCGGAACGGTCATTGCCGATATTAAAGATATACAGCTTGCCCTGGATATGGATGATGCTGCCGGTGAGATTCTCGGATTCTTCGGCACCGGATATTATGATGATGAAAAGTCCGAACCTGTTATTTCAGAGTTTAAAAATAAGTATTCGGGAGACGAAGGTGAATTTGCTCCTGTTATGCTCAGGTTAAGGGATCAGGAAGGACTGTCTCTTTATGTGGACCTTACTAAAACTATGGGAGCTATTATAACAATTATATTTATGGTAGCCATGTCGCTGGTACTCTGGAATGCCGGTTTACTTGGTGGCCTGCGACGTTATGGTGAGATAGGGATCAGGCTGGCAATCGGTGAGGAAAAAGGACATGTGTACCGTTCGATGATCAGCGAATCGGTCATGGTGGGAATAGCAGGTACTATTGTGGGAACAGCAATCGGACTTGGATTATCCTGGCTGATGCAAACTTACGGTCTTGATATAAGTGAGTTTACAAAAAATGCAACCACCGGTATAATGATGCCTAACATTGTATACTCCAGAATTACTCCCCCTGATTTCTATATCGGACTCATTCCGGGAGTACTATCCACAGTAGTTGGCACGATGTTGGCAGGAGTAGGTATATATAAAAGACAAACTGCACAACTGTTCAAAGAACTGGAGGCATAAAGAGAATATAATCAAACATAGAAATAATGAAAATGATACCAATTATATTAGGAGTTTTTTTAATCACAAACCTTTCTGCTCAGACGGCAGATGAGATCCTGGACAGGGTTGACAGGAATATGTCATCGGAAAACAGGATATTTGAATCGGCCATGATCATACATGGAAAACGAACAAGCCGGACCATAACATCCGTTTCCTACTCTGTGGGTGATAAAAAATCCTTTACTGAATACCTTTCTCCTGCACGTGAACAGGGAACAAAAATGTTAAAACTGGAAAATCAGCTCTGGATTTATTCTCCCTCAACGGATCGCACCATTCAGATCTCGGGACACATGCTCCGCCAGTCGGTAATGGGTTCCGATCTGTCGTATGAAGATATGATGGAAGACAGAAAACTGACCGATGTCTATAATGCATCTGTTGTTGACGCTGAAGAAATAGAAGGGAGAGCCAACTGGGTGCTTGAACTGAAAGCAAAGGTTGAAGACGTTGCTTATGCCAGACGAAAAATGTGGATCGATAAGGAACGATATGTTCCCATGAAAGAAGAATTATATGCAAAAAGCGGTCAGCTGCTTAAGCGATCAACTATGAGTGACGTAATGAGGATTGAAGGAAGATGGTTTCCCACAACTATTGTCTATAAAGACATGCTGAAGGAAGGTGATGGTACAGAGTTCAAAATAACAAGTATTAAATTCAACCAGGATATCCCGGAATATATTTTTACCAAAGCAGCACTGAAACAATAGGGATTAAAAACAAGCTTTATTTAAGCCTGTTTATCTTTAACATAAATTTTAAAAACATTATGGATCGAAGAGATTTTTCGAAGAAAATTATTGGTGCAGGCATGTTACTGCAGGGCGCTACAATTGATTCATTCTCTGATTATTCAAAAAATGACATTCTCAAAGAAGAAAAGCTCGCGACCAGGGAATTCGACGTAATAGTCGCAGGAGGCGGAACCGCCGGCGCTGTTGCTGCAATTGCAGCATCAAGGAATGAAGCAAAAACAGCGCTAATTGAAAGTAAAGGTTATGTGGGCGGCACTGTTGTGGAAGGCGGGACTGCACTTCACAGCTTTTTTAATCTCTGGAAAGCTTTTCCAGGGGTCAGAAAACGCCAGGTAGTAAAAGGTATTGCGCAGGAAATCATAGACCGCCTTCTGCTTGTTGGAGGGACAACCGGGCATGGTGACGTAACGGGGAAAATCGATTACGACTGCGCCTGTACAGCCATTGATACTGAATTGTATAAGCTCGTCGTCCTTGAAATGCTTGCTGAGGCAGGAGTAAATGTGTTCACAAATACCCTGGTTGCCGGAACAGTAAAAAAAGGTTCATCCATAACTGGTGTCATTACGCAAAGCCGTATGGGACGGGAGTTCTTCAAAGCTAAATGTTTTGTTGACAGCACTGCATACGGAGACCTTTCGGCTTACGCAGGGGCAGAATTTATTGAGTTGAATGATCATCCTGTATGTAATAGTATGGGACTGGGCAACGTAAATATAGAAAAGCTTTATGCATACCTGGTGAAGAATAATGCCCTGGGAGATCTGGCCTATGGCTTGCGGGACGGTAAGGAGGGTCAGATCATAAGGTTTGGAAGTGAAAGCGGATATACCATAAGGGGCAAGCTTCCTGACGAATTTGTAGATGGTGTGGTAAAACTTGGATCCGGACTTATTACAACCACCGTGCATAATAATTACCTGATGTTCATCAAGGTGAATTATAAGTTGCCTGTCAGCCCCACAAACAGGGATGAGGTCGCAAAAGCCGAACTGACTGTCAGGCAGAATCAGTATAAAACCCTGGAGTTATTCCGTAAGTACCTGCCCGGATGCGAACATGCTTTCATTGCACGTACCAGCCCGTCGCTTAATATCAGACGTGGCCGCACTATTACCTGCGACTATGATATAAAGCTGGCCGATGTTATTGAGGCCAGACATTTTGATGACGATATTATGGTATACGGATTTCATGATTCAGCACCAAGATACCAGGTTAAAAACGGAGGCACTTACGGGGTGCCATACAAAGCGCTGAGAGTAAAAGGCATAGACAACCTTCTTGCTGCCGGGATGTTGATCACGACTGATTTCCAGGCACATATGTCAACCCGCAATACGGTTTGCTGCATGGGGCAGGGGCAGGCTGCCGGGACAGCAGCAGCATTATGTACATCAAAAAATCTTGGTACCCGTGATCTTAAATACAACGATCTGAGACAAACCCTTGAGAATGGAAATGTGTATTTTGAGAGTTGATCTCCATATCTCTGTTAAGCAATGCCTATCGAATATCGGATTGCCGGACATTGATCATTTTTTCAGTCAGCTCACCTCTTGAATTCAATTTTAAATCCCGGAACCGGCCATGAAGGCAGTTTGGCCGGCTTTTTAATTATCATAGCCGCATCAGTTTGTGACCACTTGACTTTTACATCGCTCCCAAGCATTTTAACGGATGCAACAGGATTTTCCAGGTATTTTGAATTTTTACCCAATGAATTTATAAGTATATCCTCAGTGGGAGTTCCCAGACAGAATGCATATAAAACACCATCTTTTGTTGTGAACCTGATATCTTTTGCGTTGAATTGATAGTTTTCGTTGAATCTCCCGGGTTTGACTGCCTTAGCCTCAGCAGATTTCTCACCGAATATTTTCCACGGGCGTGTTCCATAAATACCTTCTCCGTTGACAGCAGTCCATACACCTACTTCATCAAGAATCCGGAGCATATCAGGTTCGAGATCTCCTTCAGGCGTCTGGACAACATTTAAAAGCAGATTGCCATTCTTGCTGACGATGTCAACAAGCATCTGGATTACCTCTGTTGATGTTTTGTACTTCTGACCTGTACGATAATACCAGTCGCCAATAGATGTATCCGTCTGCCATGGATAAGGACTTAAAGAATCCAGGACACCTCGTTCAACATCCTGAACCCATTTCCCGCCGGAAGATTGTTTGCATGTATAAACGGCATTAAGATTACCATTATTCCTCGCCATATCCTGGTTATAATAATGAGCTATAAGACTTCTTCCGACATCTTCAAATGGCATCCAGCTGTCGGAATAGAGAAGATCTGGATGGTAATTGTCAATCAGTTCCTTTATACTGCTGAACCATTCCACCTGGAAGATAAGATTATTGGTCAGCCATCCTTTATCGTCCGGTGTTGTTTGTGCATGGTACAGATCGCTATATTTCGGATCAGCACCATCATAAGGGACACCTTTCTTTGGACCCTGAGTATCAGATCCATGCGCCGCCTGGAACCATGTATAGCTGGCTCCGAGATGCTCAGAAACCCCGAATTTCAGTCCCTGTTTCCTGGCTGCTTCCTGCCATATGCCAACCACATCTTTTATCGGACCTATATTTATAGCGTTCCACCTGTGTATCTTTGAATCCCACAGGAAAAAATTATCGTGGTGTGACCCCATGCTTACAAAATATTTCGCGCCGGCTTTTTTGTAAAGTTCCATCAGTTTGTCAGGATCCCATCTCTCTGCCTTCCACAGTGGGATAATATCTTTATATCCGAATTCCGAAGGATGTCCATAATGTTCCAGATGATATTTATAGGCAGGATCTTTCTCCTGGTACAACCTTCTTGCATACCAGTCGCCCTGCCTGGGAACAGCCTGTGGACCCCAGTGAGCCCATATTCCGAACTTGGCATCGCGGAACCAATCAGGACACTGGTATTGCGTTAATGATTCATCTGAAGGCCGAAATGCTCCTTCAGTTATCGGGAGCTTACCTTTCTGTGCTGAAAGAGTGATGGAAAAAATCAGGATGAGCAAATTCGTCATACTGAATCCTTTGAAAAATTTGGTTTTCATCATCTTGCGTTTTTGTACTTTTATCTTTTTAATTCTTCTTTTATCCCGCCGGTCGCCTGACACCGGTAGCCGGTTGCCTTCTTAATACCTCACTTTGATCTTTACAGATCCCTTTACCGGTTTCTCAGAAACGACTATTATATACCCTCCCCCGCATCCCGAGGTTATAGCTCCCGGGTAATACGGGAAGTATTTTGTTTCAATTTCATTCATGATCGAATCAGGTACCGTATAAGGTAAGATTTTTTTCCATAAAAGGAGCGTATCCTTTACAGCCTTTCCCATATCTGTTACATCTTTTTTAAGAATGGCTTCCCAGCATCTGTCACCCGATTCCCCAAGTTCTTTAATAAGTTGTTTTTCAAGGTTAATTATTTTAAGAGGATTATATCCTACGGGACGTGGAGTCAGCGGGACAAGGTACAATACATCCGACAGCCAGTCACATATATCTTTTCTGGTTGTAGATTCAATTTTTTCAGGCCAGTAGCCTCCGTTGTAATAAAGCTTGTTTATACCGGGGAATAAAAGTCCGATATGATCCTGAGATCCTGAGATATATTTCTTCCCCGGAGGATTTTCAGCACCAAAAAGCAGCTTTGCATTCTGCTCATGATCACCTTCGGGATACCGGTCACTCCAGAGTTTTATGCCTGTATTTCTTGAGCTTGTCGCCAGTCCTGAACGGTCGTTGAAATCCATCGTAGGCCAGATCTGTGTAACTACTACTGACCCGGGATGTTTTTCCGATACCCAAGGCTGATCGATCCATCCGCCTGCAAGACAAAGCCGGTATGGAAATCCCAGCTCTTTTTTTGTTTCTGAACTGGAACGAGCCGGCAGTCCTTCTTCAGGGATACGTTCCAGAATAATATACTCCACTCCCATATCTTTACAAAGTCTCTCCTTTTCAACAGTATGACCATCATGATTGACAATGAGAATATCAGGCTTCAGTCTTCTCATATCCGGTTCGAAATCAAGCATCCCCTCTCCTGACGCAAGGAAGGCATCTTCAACATATCTTATTGATTTAATAATATATAACCTTTCCTCCTGTGAGAAATAAGGTTTCTTTCCTTTCAACAACAAAAGGTTATTATCCCTTCCGACACTCACGTATACCTTCCCGTAAGATGAGGCAGTTTTAAAGAAAGCTATATGTCCTCCGTGCAGGAGATCGAAACAGCCGCTTACCAGTACCTTTTTGCTTTTCATTCCAATAAGCGGTTTACTTATTAAATCTGCTTGTTCCCGGTTTGCTTTCCGAATCCCTTAACATCTGTTCCTTTATCCAGTCGTAATTTTTTCTCATGCCTTCCCTGAGAGGAATGGAAGGTTCCCAGTTAAGATAGTTTTTTATTAAAGTGTTATCGCTGTTACGGCCGCGAACGCCTTTTGGTGCATCAAGATCGTATTTCCTCTCTAACTTGTATCCTGCAATGTCCTCGACAATATCAACCAGCTTGTTTATTGAGACCATTTCACTGCTTCCCAGGTTGATTGGTTCTTCAATATTGCTGTACATAATATCGATTATCCCCTTTAAACAATCATCTATATGCATGAAGCTCCTTGTCTGGTGTCCGTCACCCCAGATAACGATTTCCTTCTTGCCATTTATTGATGCCTCAATCACTTTACGGCAAATCGCTGCCGGCGCTTTTTCCCTTCCGCCGTCATAAGTGCCATAAGGTCCATAGACATTATGAAATCTCGCCACCCTTGTCGTAAGACCAAAATCTTCCATGAAATGACGACACATACGCTCACTGAAAAGCTTCTCCCAGCCATATCCGTCTTCTGCAAGGGCCGGATAAGCATCCGATTCTTTCAATCCGGGATTATTGGGATCGGTCTGTTTTTCGCCATTATAAACACATGCGGATGAGGCATAAAAAAACCGGCTGATTCCGCAATCGCGCGACGCAATAAGAAGATGAGTATTAATAAGGACGCTTATCATGCAGGCAGCCTTATTGTTTTCTATAAATCCCATACCTCCCATATCGGCAGCAAGGTTGAAGACTTCATCATAGCCGTTTACTGCCTGATAACAGTTTTCCATCAGACGAAGGTCAAAGACCAGATTATCAGCCTCATCAGAAACCTGATACCACTGATTCAATGGCTTAATATCTATAGCCCTTACCTGATTACCTTTCTTGATAAATTCTTTTACCAGGTGACCTGCAATAAAACCACCTGCACCTGTAACAACAATCTTTTTCATGAATTAATATATTTTATTCTTAATGAATTCTGTAAAGTCCGGCTCCATGCCGGTTAATTGATCTTGCAAATGACTCATTGAATCTGCCAAGCTTTTTACCTGTCCAAAGGTCTGTCACAGTATGAGATCCATCCAGTCCGAGCTGTTCAAACCTTATTGTTATCTCGACCTGACCGGCAGAATCAGAAGCATTGAAAAACGCAAGGTATTTATCGCCGCTTTTCGGATCATCGGCTGTCCAGGCAATCAAATCATTGTCCCTGAAAACCTGCCTGTTATTAATACTATGCTGGTTAACCTGCAGCACGTTGCGGTTTGTTATCAGCGACAAAGTGAAATCGTCATTGTCAGGAAGATTGCCTCCGAACATAAGCGGTGAGCGGAAAATGGCGAAGAGGGTCATCACTGTATACTGTTCATCTTTTGTAAATCCGCTCATCCTTGGCTGACCTCTTTCGGCCCGTATTCCTATTCGTCCAAGTGGAAGCATGTCGGCATCGGGGTAGTACCCCACGCCTCCTTTTGATGTCCACATGTTACAAACATCAAACTCATGCTTCAATGCCCGCCAGTTATCCCAGAAATCATCGGTTGTCCGCCACATGTTTGCATGATTCTTGAGGAAATCTGCATCTTCAACATTATTCCCGCTTGGCGAGATGCTTAAGACTATGGGCCGGCCGCAATTATCAATCGCTTTCCTTATAAGTTCAATCTCTTTAAGTCTTCCCGACAGATCATCCACCTTTACAAAGTCAACGCCCCATGAAGAATAAAGCTGAAAAAGGGAATTATAGTATTCCTGTGCACCGTTTTCCCCGGCAACAATAGTGTACATATCCTTAAGCCATCGGCATTGATCAGCGGTTGAATAAATGTCACCGGCTGTGGCACTGCTTCCCAAAATTTGTGTGTTTTTTTTAACAGCAATTACCGGGATCCCCCGCATCACATGTATCCCGAACTTTAATCCCTTATTATGGACATAGTCTGCCAGGGGTTTGAATCCATTGCCACCGGCAGCAGAGGGGAAACGATTTACAGCAGGTAACAGCCTCCCGTATTCATCCATAATATAAACCGGATCCTTCTGATTATATCCGCCAGCCTTATCATTCTCGACATACCAGCGTATGTCAACTACAATATACTCCCACCCGAACTTCTTAAGGTTTTTTGCCATATAATCGGCATTTGCCTTTATCTCATCTTCAACGACAGTAGGCCCAAAACAATCCCAGCTGTTCCAGCCCATGGGTGGTACCGGTGCCCACTTATGAAACGAAAGGATTTCATCGTTGCCGTCACCAGCTTTTTTTTGAGATTGACCCGGAATGTAAATTGCAAATAATAAAATAATTGTAATAAATACACTTAAAATATTTGTCTTGAAGGATAAATGCTTTTTTTTCACTTTATTGATTATTTTGAATTTTTTAATTATACCATTTAATCGCGTTTTGGCGGTATATCTTGTCAATAACATTTTTGGGCAGTTTCAGCCCCGGATCATTGGCCATGATAAAATTTCCTTATATATTATTACAGTTGATCAGAAGCAAAGCAAAAAGATACAGCATCAGGGAATTTGTCTTCATGAATAGTATAATATTTCAGGTTACAAAAGAATTCAGGGAGGACCATCAAAATACGATATTTACTATCCTCCCTGAACCAGTATCAGTTTTCCGTTTATATTGTTGTGTTTACTAATCAGGCATCACTACAAAATCGGCTTCGTTCAGGTAATCATAGCTCATCTTGCAGCTTGTAAACTCATCGTAATTATATTCTTCAACTTCCACAACGCCATATTTCATTCCCGAGATTTCAGCTGCCGCCCAGATCTCCTCGAAGTTTATCATACCGCTGGCACCTACTTCTTCCTTGTCCTTTATGTGCCACGATTCGAATCGTCCCGGATAAGCATTGAAATAGTCGGCAGGATTTCCACCACCTACCACACACCAGTACATGTCGAGCTGGAACATCACTTTCTCAGGATCAGTGTTCTTAAGCATAAAGTCATACATTATCTGCCCGTCGAGCTCTGTTGAAAATTCCTTGTCATGGTTATGATACCCGAAACGTATTCCTTTTGCGTTGCATTTTTCTCCCACTGTATTGAAATAATCACAATACTGTTTTAATGTATCAAGGCTCTGGTATGCATTGCCGAACATAAACGGCTGAACGATATATTTCACGCCTGCTGCAGCATGGGCATCAATACAGGCATCCCACCATTCCATTGTCTTATCCCGGTTTGCTGAATCGGGAAGCGGCATTCCGGTGTGGGAACTCAGGAATCCCAGCCCATTCTCCTCACAAAGTGCCTTAAAATCAACAGGTTCCATATTATAGAATTTGCCGTTGTTGTATCCGGCAGCTTCAACAAATGTGTACCCCATCTTTCCTACTTTTTCTATTGCGCCCGGTACATCCCTGGTTATGGAATCACGAATCGAATAGAGCTGCAATCCAATATTCTTATTGGTTTTACAGGAATTTAGTGAAGTCATTAACAGGCCTGTAAAAACAATTAAAATAACAGAAGTAATGTTAGTTCTTTTTTTCACATTTGATCAGGATTAAATTTTGACGAAAGATACAAATTATATTAAAAAGTTGAAAGGTTGAAGTGATGAAAGGTTGAAGGGATCATTGTGAAATAAATTTCAATAATGGTATAAGTACCGGTTTCCCCTTTTCAGCTATGTAGATAATTCCCGAAGCATCTTTTTGCTGATGAACATACGGATTCATCTTACTTACAAAGGTCAGTGCCCTTTCCCTGGCTTCATTACTATATTTTACAAATACAGGGTGAACTGTTGCTATAAGGTCATCAAGTTCATCTTTATCGGTGATAACCGTTCCCTGAGGCCATTCCACACCCTCTTTATCCCTGGAAATTACCACAATCCCTCCTGAAGGGATCCAGTTCATCCAGTTCATCTCATCACCGGCATTCTTTTCGCTTCCATGCTTTATTATTGCGTCTGAATAGTATTGTTTCAGTCCCTCCTTGAACAAAGGAGGCAGCCTGGTTGCATCAATATAACTTGATATCAGACGGCAATTGTTATAGTGACCGATACTGAAATTATAATCTTCTGATGCCAGATGCCCGTTATTGTTTACCAGATATGCTGCAAAGAGGTCAACCAGCGATCTGAATTCCACAGTGGATGTATCCACCGGTGAATTATTCTTGCTGATAAATTCTGTGATCGCTTTTAAATATCCTTTTTTATCTAAACTACCCGGATTGAAATCCGTAATAATTGTTTTAATCTCCTCCGGCACCTCTTCGAGTCGTTCAATAACCAGGACTGCTTTGGGCACCGGTCTGCGTCCTTCATTCCTGAGTATGGGCTCAGATATAGCTGAATCATCTCTTTTTACTTCTTCAGATTCAATTTCTAATGACCCGGAAGCGAGACCGCTTGCCGATACTGTGATTTTTATTTCCCCAGCTACCCCTGTTGATCTTATTACGTTAAATACCGGCATCTCGGTATACCTTGCTCCCTGATCAGAACTATACCTGCCTCTCTCCGATTCATACATTGGTGGTCCCGCCAGTGTTGCCGGTCCTGTTACTGACCATTTAATTGTGTTTGTGGCCCCTGTGACGCGATTGCCCTGTGAGTCAACAATATCTGCAGTTATTATTGCTACTGATGCACGATCTGCTCCTATCTTCTTGTGCGATCCTTTAACCACAATTCTAGCCGGTTCACCTGATTCTGTTGTCTGACCGGCTATCTCACTATTAGATGCGGGATACTGATCAAGCTCCTTAAATATTATGTTATCATATCTGTGCCTGGCATGTGAACCGGCAGATCCGCTGTTAATACGGTATGCAGTCAGTATCCGGGTGGTATCTTCAGCCCCGGCAATTTTTGAATCAACAGCATTATCAGTCATACTGCCCATGCTCCAGAACATAATGGAGGGATGGTTCCTGTCTCGACGGATCATCTCCTTCATCTGCTGCTCCTGTACTGTTGAGGAAAAAGGCTGATTCCCCGTATTTGGTGATTCCTCAATAACAATAAAGCCATGTTTATCGGTAAGCTCATATACCTGCTTATTTCCAGGATGACCATAAATAAGAAGTATATTGCACAGATGTTTTTCTGCAATATTTTTCAGGTCCACTTCAGCAATCCAGCCTGGCACAACTGCCCCGAGCCATGGATATTCCTGCCTGAATTTTCCACCATTTAGAATTAGCTTTTTGCCATTAAGATACAGAGTATTCTCATTGTAATCCCATCGGAACCATCTGATTCCCAGGGAACTTGTATAGCTGTCAGTTACACCGACTCCGTCGGTCACTTCGGAATAGACTCTGTACGTGTAAGGATTATCAGGTGACCACAGGTGGGGTTTCTTTACTTTCTTTGATACTTGATCGAATTTGTATAACTGTCCCGGATTAATTGTGTTTCTCGATTTTATTGTTTGTATTATCTTTCCTGAAGCATCTGTTATATAAGTATTCAGCATGCAATTCTTTGGCTGGTTATAATCATTTTTCACCCAGGTTTGAATCCGAACAACCGCTTTCTTAACTGAAACCATTGGTGTGGTAATAAATGTCCCTCCTTCATGTAATGCTGACCCCTGCATAGGAATATAAAGCCTGTCTTTTATTGCAATTGTAACATTCCGGTTCATACCGCCGTAAACATAAAAGCTGTCAGGATTCATCGGTGGTATATTATACTCGTCATTTTTCCTGTTATTTACGGCCACCGCCAGAACATTATCCTTTCCAGGGACAATAAGGCCGGTAAGGTCAAAATCAAATGAGCCGTATCCGCCCTTGTGATCACCCAGATACTTTCCATTCAGCCAAACCTTGCAGTATTTTTGAACACCTTCAAATTCTACAAATATCTTTTGTCCTGCAAACCTCTCATTAACAATGAAATGCTTGCGGTACCAGCCCCATCCTCTCAACCAGTAGGGATTATCATATTCCGATGTATCTTTTATAAAA